>Ga0307987_1001337_pt1 | contig 13530 bp, 13 predicted proteins | sample EllFjometagen181_FD_203157 | JGI IMG/M metagenome (GOLD analysis project Ga0307987, IMG submission 203157) | Marine microbial communities from Ellis Fjord, Antarctic Ocean - #181 | ecosystem: Environmental > Aquatic > Marine > Unclassified | place: Southern Ocean | collected 2014-10-08
CGGTGTACTGGGCCAGGGCAGTTCTCTTTTTCGAATCCGCAAATGGCGAGTTCATAGAATGGCTCTCTTTCTTGTCCGACGTCCTGTCATCATTAAAATTTGGGCTGGATAAATTCATTGTATGGTCTCCAGGCAGTCGTATTTATGGCTATTTATCATCATAGATGTCCAGATCCGGCTAATGCTTTTTGGCACATTCCCGCGGTCTAATATCCATTTGTATGACCCATCTTTACACAAAACGCGGTGCTCGCTCTTGTAAACAGGAATGTCTCCTCGAAGATGGCGGTCAAGTTCATCATAGGTTGAAGCCTTATCATCCGGGTGTACCCTGAAATCACATTCATCCAATGTTTCACCGATTTCATTTATATAGAAGTTATGGATCACCGACTTGAATTCAAAGAATTAAAAAATCTTCTAAATTATTTTTACCATACTCAATATTGCTATCTATGTCTTTAATTTGTTTAGCAATGATAGCCATAATAAGTTTAACCCCGTTTGTCTTTTCGGGATCGGTGAGTGGAAGTAATCTAACGGTAATGCTTGATTTCTTTTGTGAAAGTTGAACAAAAAAGTTTTGATTAACTCCATTTTCTATCGCTAAAGATTCGATCAAGGCACTCTGCTCAGTAGCATTAATGTATTTATCTACAACTTTTAATATTCCACCGTCTATCTTGTTTATAAAAGGCTGTACCGCATCAAAAGCGGCTTTGGCTGAGTTTATTTTTTCTATAACAATATGTGGCATATCGCCTCCTACATTTTTAGATTGTATCCATTTGGTTTTAGATAAACAGCCGCTTGAAGATAAAATTATTCCAATGGCTATCTTAAGCACCTATGCATAGCAGTGAGTTGATTTAATTCTTGTAATGATCGCAGATACCTCCAATGATTTTTTCCCGTTTTGTTTTTTGCCATTCATCCAATGTTGTATCTCCCCTTTCTCTAAAATTATATCTGCCGGTAGATTCCTTCTTGTATTTTGTACTTTTTTTTGCAAAAAAGTCCAAACTTTTACCCCCGCCCCCTGGTCGAAGCGGAACTCGGCATTTAAGAAAAATCTTCACAGGAATCCACAAATAAAATAACATAAAATATCTAATGATACTACATATAAAGGGTTGTGGCTGTTTTATTGTTTTGTGATGGATAGAGAAATGTACATGGATGGAAATATTAAAATGTCCCGGGTCCTTGGTCAATATGCCCAGGCGTTTTATCTGGTGACAGGTGGTCAAGGTCCGTGTCCCTTTTTGTTGCCGTCAACAATATGGTTCTTTTATCTGCCCCATACCCAACATGCCCACCTCCATTACGTCTCTGGAATATATGGTAGGTAATGCCTACCATTTGTCTCCCCATTGTCAAGCATTGCGCAATCTTTCTGGGTGCATAGTTTATTTTCAACAAAGAAACACTACAGACCATTAAAAAAGCTCTGCTGAAATAAAAATAACAATAAAATATACAGATACAAAATCAATATATGGAGGCTACTATGGAAAATACAGTAAATAATCACATCGAATCCGACAATGAAAGAGAAGAAGGCCATGTAGACACCCGTCATCACAACCTTAAATGCGATAACCCAGACGAGCATCTGGGATGTGATCCTGGTATTGATGTGGCTGGATAAGGTATTTGGATCAATAAAGTTTCATCAGGGATACCTTCGGTAACTGAATTGATATCTCAATCCCCATGGTTATATTTTTACATGAATAACCGAAAACAATCCTTCTGAACTCAACTGGAAGTATATCAAAATTTGATGGAACAAATTAAAGGCAGGCCCTGGATTGGGGGGCTGCCTTTTTGTTCTTGATGATTCCCGGCCCGTGGTGGCACCTGGGGGGCCTCACCTATGCGTGGATTTCAGCGTCTTGATTCAAATGAGTTTCGACAGCATTGCAAATGAATTTTGACTTATTAAGTCCTTTTTTGTCTTTAAGGGCATCACCAACCCTATTCAGCAAATCGACAGGGATCATGATGTTGATTCGCTTTTTAGGCCGATACGTTTCCATTGCTTTTTCTGTAGGCATTACAGGAAAAATGAGCTCACCCTCTTTGGCTTCCGACTGGATCTCACCAAAGGCTCTTGGTGCATTATATTCATGCCCTTTACGCCCAAAAATCATCATGGCGCTTAATGCGTCCATGGCCATTTCAAGGGCCTCATCAATATCCTTCCCACTGGTATTCACCGATGGTGCATCAGGAAACCGGACACCCCATTCATCTTCCAGTGGGTAAAAGATTGCATAATATCTTTCCATTTCTGCCTCCGTATCTATTTTTGTGTGCGTGTGTAAATATTAATTTCAGGGATAAAAAAAACCCGGTCACGTCAGCAACCGGGGGGGGGGAAACTATCTTATGTCATATTTTCTATTTTTTTCATACATCATGAATCTGATTTAAGCGTTGATCAATAATATCGATATAATCACGGATATGTTCTTCCATGATTTTTTTACAGTTGATTTTATCCCTTTTTTGAATGGCCTGTAACATGCGCCGCTGGCTTTCAAATTGTTTGAACAGTTCTTCCCGGTTGTACGCAACGTAATGCCAGAATCTGGCACCAATGCTCTGATAATTTTTGAGTAGTATTTCTAATTTTTCATTTTTTGTTGCAGTATAGATAACATTGTGAAACTGGGATTCGTATGTAATCAATTCTTCACTGTTCAAAGTCTCTTCCATTTCAAGCTTGCTTACTTTTTCTAAGATGCAGGCCAATTCCTCCACCTGTTCCTGAGAAATTCTTTCTGCTGCCAGTTCACCGGCAATGCCTTCAAGACCGATTCTGATTTCTGTAATCTGCTTTAAAAAGGTGAAATCCATTGGTGCCACCCATGTGCCAGCCCTGGGAACTCTGTTAATCAGCCCCTCTTTTTGAAGATCAATAATAATTTCCCGCAGGGGCGTGCGACCGATTCCATATTGATCCATCAAATCCTTATCTTTCAGAAGTGCTCCAGGTGCAAGTTTTTGGGTAATGATTCGATATCTGATATCTTCATATGCTTTTTTCTTGGTAAATGCCGTTTTCATTTTGTGTCCCTGATCATCGGTGCATTATCATAATGTAGTCGTAAAATTTTCCCATATCTCGATAAGCAAGTTCTTTAATATTGCGTATCTTAAAAGGGCTCGGTGTTGTGATCAAGGTCTTTTTATGCCTTGCTCCAGGTCAAAAGTGCAAATACCACAGGCCAGCCCCCTTGTCGCAACATCACCCTGAAAAACCTGATCCTGGTTGATATATACAAATCCCTGCATGGTTGTACAGGAAAATAAAATTTTCGAATAATCTTTAATTATGACAAATATGTGTTTTCTATGGTTAGAAAAATATATGTGAAATTTAGTGTGGTATTTTAAAAACCAGGGTAAAAAATCATTTGACAGTTGGTATATGCGTTGATATATCAATTGAAATACCAACGCATAAATCGGCAGTTTTTCTACATGGGGACTACATGGACAATCACTCAAAATCATTGAATCTCAATGAGAGCGTCAAAATGATCGGGCTGGATTTTGGCTCAACCACCAGCAGTGCCATGGTGGCAGTTGCTGGCGTGGGGCTTAATTCCATCACCGGAAGAATGGCTTTTGGAAATCCCCGGGTTCTCTATCGTTCAGATACGGTTTTTACCCCTTTTAAAGGGGATATGATTGATGAAACCCGTTTAGAGGAGTGCCTGGAAAAGTGGCTTCGTGAAGGCAATATAAAAAGCGATGCCCTGTTTGCCGGTGGCGTTATCATCACGGGACTTGCCGCCAGGCAACGAAATGCCCAGGCCATTGCAAGGCTTGTGGGAGAACGGGTGGGCGAAGCCGTTATTGCAACGGCGGATGATCCAAATCTTGAATCATGGCTGTCGTTTATGGGATGTGCTGCCACCTTGTCCCGTCACCATCGTGAATTACCCATCATCAATCTTGACATTGGCGGGGGCACCACCAACCCGGCAATGGGTAAGGCAGGTCAGGTCCGTGAGACGGGTTGCTTCTTTGTGGGTGCCAGACATTTTCAATTTATACCGGGGAGTTATCAGCTTACCCATATCTCCTCTTATGGCCAGAAACTCATTGATCATCTGTCCATCTGTAAGAAAAAGGGAGATTTCTTGGAGGCCCGGGAAATTGAAGCCATTCTTGATTTCTATATTGCAGCACTAGAAGCAATGGTCCGGGGGGACCAGACCTTTTTTTCAACCCCCATGGGATCACTTCACCAGCAAACTCCCTTTAACATTGCCCCTGCACCGGGGGAAACGGGCATCACCTTTTCCGGGGGCGTTGGCGAACTTATCTACCAGTTTGTACAAGGGAAAAAGCTGCCAGGCACCACCTGTTATGGCGATCTTGGCATTGATTTTGCGCTGCGCATCGTCGCCTCCCCGATATTGTCCACCCACATGAGAACCCTCCATCCGGAAAACATGGGACGTGCCACAGTTTACGGGCTGACCCTTCACAATACCGAGATTTCCGGCTCAACCATGTTTTTGCCCTCTCCGGAACGACTGCCCCTGAAGGATATCCCCATTGTGGCTCGGTTGCCCATTGATGCCGATGTGGACGAAGTGGTGCGCGTATTCTCCATTGCAGGTAAACGCCCCAAAGGAGCCTGTGTCCAGATTGTCGCACCCCATGAAGAAAACAATGCACAGAATTCTTTGAATCCCTCCGGGGGCGAAACCCTTGCCAGGATTAAAGGCCTAGGGATTTGTCTGGCTGAAGGACTAAAAAAGGTGTCGTTCTCCCTGGAGATCCCTTTAATCATTCTGGCACCGGACAATTATGGAAAAGCCCTGGGAAACTACGCCACAAACTGGCGACAATCCAGGGAAAATTTAATTGTGATTGACGAAATTCCGGATCGGAATGCCCATTTTGTTAATATTGGTCGGTTACACCGCAATATTGTGCCGGTTTCTTTTTATGGCGTGCACTAAATTAATGATCCAGTTAAAAGGAAAGGAAAGGAAAAGATAAAAATGAAAGAACTCGTACCACTGAAAGAGATTGCCATCCCTTTTCCCAGACCGGAAGAAGTGTATTCCTGCACGATCCTGAACAAAGATTTCAGTTTCAAGGGACTAAAAAAACTTCTGGGTGCCGCTGATATCAGCAAGGCGGGTGATCGGACCACGGGGCTGACCGCTGAAAATGAGATGGCCAGGGAAGCGGCGCGCTCTATACTGTCATCATTATCACTACAGCACATATACGACACTCCCCTCACCACCGAAACAGGTGCCGTGGATTCCGTGATGCGTGCAGGATATGAAATTGACAACGCCGTTTTTGACACCATATCGTCGTTGAACCTTGGGGAATTGAAAGACCTTATCCTGAAGAGCGACGGCACCAGGATCATGTCCATTGGCCGGGCATTAACCCCTGTAACGGTGGCGGCGTTAACCAAGTTGATGGACATCCATGAGCTGGTGTTTGTGCCAAGACAACTCTTCCGGCCCACCCGGGCACGCACCTTGATTGGAACGCCCAAAACCCTGTCCTTTCGACTACAGCCCAACCACCCCAAAGACAATCTGGACGCCATCTCCATGATGGTCTACACAGACCTGTCCATGGGCATGGGGGATTGCCTTATCGGGGTGAACCCCTCGGATGGGTCCGTGGATAATATTGGGTCCATACTCTGGCATCTGGATAAACTCAGAAGAGAAACCGGTGCCCCCACCCAGATATGTGTGCTGGGTCATGTGAAATCTCAATTGACGGCCCTGAAACAGGGGGCTCCTGTGGAAATTTTGTTCCAGAGTTTTGCAGGAACGGAGCAGACCCTCACCGAAGAATTTGATGTGACCGTGGAATTCATGGACGAGGCATATCGTACCATGGCAACAAAAGGCCCGTTAAAGGATATCGCAGCGCAATTCATGTATTTTGAAACGGGCCAGGGCAGTGAAATGAGTTATCGCAAACACAATGGCATGGATATGACCACCTGTGAAGCCTTGTGTTATGGCCTGTGCCGTAGATATGACCCCTTCATGGTCAACAATGCCACCGGGTTCATCGGGCCTGAAACCCATCTCAATGATTTTGAACTTATGGTGTCCACACTCCAGGACAATTTTATGGGGAAACTGCTGGGGCTTCCCATGGGAATCAGTCCAAGCTACACCATGCATTCTGAATCTCATCTGGAAGGCCAGCAAATGGCAGTCCAGCTTGCGGCGGCAGCGGGTGCCGGTTTTTTCATGGATGTTTATCTGGGTGCGGACAGGATGTTGGCCCATTTTGTAAACAGCGGGCACGATGACCAGACTTTGCGGGAAATTTATGATCGGCACCCCGCGCCTGAGTTTTTAAGCTGGGCCGTGGAAAAAGGTATTTTTATTCAATTACCCTGTGGTAATGTCACACGGGGACCCAATTGGGGTGATCCAAGACTTTTTATCAAGTCCGATATTGAATTCCAGAGGCTCCACGAATCCCTTCCCAACGCCCCTGGTTTTGACAATGCAGGCCCAAGGCCGGCCAATAAGATACAGCAATTCCTTCGGATCAATCAATCCGTTGGCAGAGCTGCTGTTCACAGCAGACTTAACGTGGATCAATTTACTGATTTTTCTTTCAGGGAGTTTCAATCAAACGCCCAGACCCAGTCAGAGCATCTAAGGAATCCGGAAGCCGGTTCCCGGTTGCCGGCGGAAATATTAAAAACGCTTTCCCCGGAAGATAATGATGTTCAGATTGTTATCACAGACGGACTCAGTGCCGAAGCCATTCATCATAATGTTCCGGAAATGCTTCCGGTGCTCATGGACGGACTAAAAAGTAGAAACCATTCAATGGGCAAGGTTATGGTGGTACATTATGGCAGGGTCAAGCTTGCGGAATGTATCGGGGACAGCCTCAACAGCAATCTTGTCATTCTGCTTGCAGGCGAACGTCCGGGAGGAGATGCATTATCCTCAAAAAGTATGTCCGCCTATCTTGTCCTTAAATTGAAAGATGCAGAGGCGCAAAAAAAGGCAGCCAGATACAGCGACTTACCCAACATCGGGTATGAATATACCCTTATTACGAACATCTACCAGGGCGGGTTACCCCCTGTTGAAGGCGGCAGTGTTGTGGTAGAAAAGGCTATGGAGATATTAAAATATCAGGCGGCTGGCAATCGACTTGAAGATATTCTAAAAATGGAAAATTGATTTCAGGTAAATATTCGGTGAGCACCCCATCTTCGCCTGCTCACATAGCATTAAGTAGCAGGACATGAATTTTTTCCCCTTGATGCATCAGACAATTGCTTTGATGATAGGTGTTATTCAAAATTTTAACAGGAAAAAACTTTCGTCCATGCCCTTAGTCTGTTACGCAGTCCCAAATAAACGAATAGGGGACACGGGTCAAACAGTTATATTACCAACCCGAATATTTACGATTTCAGTGATATAAATGGGCTTGGTTCTAGGCTCGGCCATGTTTGACTGCACACATCAGATAGTAACAATTAAATAAATGAAATTTAACATTATATTTAATTGTTGACGGTTTGGTGCATATCCACTGGCCGACGTTAGAACCAACCCCATATAAATCAAGAAATCCTGTGTACATAGGAGGTGATGCCGAGAATCAGATGCCCCATCTAAGAGTAAAAAAGACGCAGATCATTGTTAACTTTTTTAAAGGAGAGCGCACCATGGCCCATGAAAAAAAAATTAAATTTAGAATCACCAGAAACATTGTTTTGGCGGTTGTCTGTCTGGCAGTCTTTGGGGTAACCCAAGCCGGAGCCGGAACAATTAAGATGAAATTCGCCCATCAGAACAATGTATACGATGCGGACCAACTGCTGGCCGAGACATTTAAGACTTTGATTGAAGAAAAAACAGCCGGTGCAATAAAGGTTTCCATCTATCCTGCCACGCTCACCGGCAGCGAAGAAGAGGCATTGGAATTTGCCAAAGCCGGTACCGTTGATATTGCCGCAAGCAGTGCCGGGCACATTGCCGGTTATTATGATGATATCCAGTTTTTACAGCTTCCCTATCTCTTTAAAAGCATGGAGCATTACAAGGTTGCAAGGAGTTCCGGGGTGGTTCAGGAAATCCTGAAAAAAGTCAGCGATGCAACAGGAATGATTGCACTGGGGATATATTCAGACTGTAACGGCTTTGCCGTTGCCAGCAAAAAACCCATAAACAACCTGGCAGATTGTAAGGGAATTAAACTTCGATGCATGCAGAACCCGCTGTTCATTGACATTTACGAATCCTTTGGATTTACAGTTACACCAACGGACTGGGGAGAGTTGTATACCTCTTTACAGACAGGCATGGTGGAAGCCGATGATCTTGGAGTTTACTGTAATTGCATCTTTAAAATGAGTGAAGTGGTTTCAAGTTATGCCATTTTAAACCAGATGTGGACACAGAAGATTCTCTTTATTTCACCTAAGACCTGGAAGAAATTAGACGATAAACAAAAAGTGCTCGTTAAAGAAATTGCCCATGCCTCCATTGAGTTAACCGATGCATGGCAGTACACAAGGGAAGTCGAATATATTGAAAAAGTGAAGGCAGAAGGCAGTACCGTGACTCATCCTGATACTACAGAGTTCAAAAAAGCTTCGGAAAAAGTATATGACAAATGGTTTGCGAAAAAACCACAGTGGAAAGCCTGGTACAAGGAAATTCAATACCTTGATCCCAATGCAAGATTGCCTGAAGCATATAAGAAGAAATAAAGAAATAGTAATACTTGATGACCCCGTTTTTTTATTTTGACAATGCCGGACCCTGTTGATCCAAACAGTGTTGGTTAAAAACCGAATCATCGAGTAATAGAAGCAAACAAGGCTTGATTCCAACGTCGGCCACCCGGGTCAGTGGCTATACTACCATAGGGGTATAAGGCTGGCGTTGTAGTCACGTCCTGAAAGACAAACAAAATTGACAAATGATGTGCGATTATGGAGGTGTTTGCAATGGCAAATGGCAGTAAAAGAGAAAAGGCTTTATTAATTGTTGGCAGCAGTATGGATAAACTTAAAATTGCATGCAACCTCTTTGTGTTCATATTAATGATTGGCTTAATTTCTGTGCTGGGCGTCAATATCGTTCTACGATATTTTTTTGACAGCCCCATTGCATGGTCAAATACCGCCTCTCGATATGCATATATTTTTATTGTATTGGTGGGAAGCGGGATTGCATATATTGAAGGAAGTCATGCGCAAATTGACCTGGTCTACGATAAAGTCCCTGCAAAAGTTAAATTTTTTTTTAACCTGTCCCACTACATCATAATGACAGGGGTGTGTCTCTTGCTCATCGTAAAAGGCGTGGCACATTCCATTTCCATGTGGGGGGTTCACGCACCGATTATCCCCTGGTTCTCGGTGGGCATCGTATATCTTTCCATTCCATTGTGCGCTCTATTGATTTTGTTTCTTCTAATCAAGAAAATACTTGAACTGTAAATATCTGGAGATCTATTATGACATATTTAATTCTGATGGTAATATGTTTTTTCATTTTCATGGCAATCAGAATCCCCATACCCTTTGCGTTGATCGCTTCAACCCTGGTGTATTTTATCGGTTCAGATATTTCTTTAAGCATCGTAATTGTAAGACTTTTAAGATCCTTTGATTCGTTTGTGCTGCTGGCCATTCCTTTTTTTATCCTTGCAGGCAAAATCATGTCAGAGGCCGGCATCAGTGACCGGATCATTCGCCTTGCCGATTTAATGGTGGGCCGGGTCAAGGGCAATCTTGCCTATGTGAACATCGTTGTCAGTATGTTCTTTGGCGGTATCACGGGAACGGCCATCTCCGATACCACTGCCATTGGGTCTGTCATGATCCCGTCCATGGCTAAAAAGGGCTATTCAAAAAGTTTTAGTGCTGCAGTCACCGCGGCCTCTTCAACAATGGGGCCTATTATTCCGCCAAGTATCATGTTTATTATCTATGGATCCATTGCCCAGGTATCCATTCGGGATATGTTTCTTGCCGGTGCCATTCCCGGGGTGATGGTGGGTGTGGCGCAGATGGCGGTTGTAAAATTACACGGAATAAGACACGATCTGCCCAGAAGGGAAGAGAGAATCGAGGTAAAGGAAGGGTTAAAAATAATTTGGGATGCCTCCCTTGCCGTTATGTTACCGGTTATTATTCTCGGTGGCATCTTGCTTGGCGTGGTCAGCCCCACAGAAGCGGCTGTGATTGCGACATTTTATTCCATCTTCATTGCTCTGTTTGTTTATCGCTCCCTGTCGTTTAAAAGACTGATGATGGTGATTAAGGACGCTGCGGTGGAAACCGGCAGTGTTTCAATTATTATTGCGGCAGCAGCATTGTTTGGCTGGGCTTTATCCAATGAACAGCTCCCCATGAAATTTGCTGAAATGCTGACAGACCATGTACAGGGCAAGTGGCAGATACTGCTGTTCATAAATTTGCTGCTCTTTTTCCTGGGAATGTTCATGGATAGCATCCCGGCGTTGATGATCGTCACGCCTGTTTTTATCCCCCTGTTTAATGTGCTGCACATAGATCCGCTACATGCGGGTATTTTCATGAGTATCAACCTGATAACAGGCTTGGCAACCCCTCCGGTGGGCTGCTGTCTGTTTGCCGCCTCAATTATTTCAGAAGAACCCATGGAAAAAATAAGCAGGGCCATTCTACCTTTTATCGCGGCAAATATAGTCATTGTGATTTTGATCACTTATATCCCAACTATTACATTATTTGTTCCCTCACTTTTTAAATAATGCTTGAACGAAAACTCACCCATCTGCAGCGTTGCTGCGAAAGTTTATCCAATTATGGGATCGGACCTCATTTACAGTGGTACATTCCGGTTTTAAACTTTCTTTCGACTTGCCCATATGCAAGGCCCAAGAAAGTTTGAACCCGAAGTCTGGTGGAGCGCTGGGTTATGAAACGGCTTGCCCATTACGCCAAAGCTCATATTCGCTGAGATCAATATTGCTGTCCCATACCACTGCATATCCGCCTTGGTCTACTCTAACAGCTTTGAAGAATGCATTGTTTTTCAATGGAGAAAACATTTCTTTCTTTAACAAAGGTGTTATGTCATATTTTCTCTTTTTCTTATTGTCGAATTCAATTAATAAAGTGCGGCTATCAGTGGCTACTGCGGACAGTATTTTTGGATAATTCATTTTTTTACTCCAGAGGTGGAAGTTTTCGAAATTCCTGTTGTTCCCACATATGCTTGAGTTCTGTTTTGTTTATACTTGCCCATTCATGGACCAATTTCTTTGCCCTATTTGGCAAATATCCCTCTATCATTTCAAGGGTGTCGATACTGAACAGCCCGATATTTCCTCCATATACCGCATGTAAATGTGGCGGGGGATGGTCACCAAAAAACAATTTGATAACAATTCCATAGAATCTTGCTATTTCAGGCATATTATAACATGATAATGGTAAGTCCTCAATACCCGAACTTATTGAGAATTTACGAAAAATGGGGATTTTTTATCTGTAAGAGAAAATTACCATTTTTTGTAAAGTATTTGACAGATGTCCATCAAGCCTATATTTATTTCAATAACTGTAGAGATTGACATACATTACGAAAATGAACAATTAAGATGACTCATGATTATCCAAATGACCTCTCAGGAGCCAAAGAACATTGAACCGAACCACGAGCGGTATTCAGGCGGAGAGCCTGCATACCAGATATAGACAAAAAGGAACACGACATTCATGATTCCCACGCCGGGGATGCTTGAAAAGATCGTGTCCGCCATTGATATTCTGGAAATGACGGATCAAGACGCTAAGGGTGATCTGTATGAGTATCTTCTCTCCAAGGTGGCGACTTCCGGCACCAACGGACAGTTTCGAACCCCCCGTCATATTATCAAAATGATGGTTGATCTCATGAAACCCACCCCAAAGGATATTATTGTTGACCCTGCCGCAGGATCATCTGGATTTCTTGTGGCTTTGGGTGAATATCTGCAAAAGCACCACGGCAACCTTTTCACGGATCTTGAGCTGAAAAACCACTATAACAACACTATGTTTTATGGGTTTGATATGGATCGTACCATGCTCCGAATTGGGGCCATGAACATGATGCTTCACGGGGTTGAACATCCTAATATCGAGTACCGTGATTCCCTGTCAGATCAAAATCCTGATCGGGAGAGTTGCACCCTGATTCTTGCCAATCCACCTTTTAAGGGGTCTCTGGATTATGAATCCGTATCCGATGACCTTCTGAAGGTCACCAAAACAAAGAAAACAGAGCTTTTATTTATTGGCCTGATGCTGAAAATGCTTAAAAAAGGGGGGCGTTGCGCCACCATTGTTCCTGATGGGGTTCTTTTTGGCAGCAGTAATGCCCATAAAGCATTGAGAAAAGAGATTGTGGAAAATCATCACCTTAAAGGGGTGATTTCCATGCCGTCCGGGGTGTTTAAACCCTATGCCGGTGTGAGTACCGCTGTGATTTTCTTCGAAAAGACCGGAATGGGCGGCACGGATCATGTCTGGTTCTATGATATGACCGCCGATGGTTTCAGCCTGGACGACAAACGTCAACCAATTGATAGCAATGATATACCTGATATTGTTGCCCGCTGGGATGAGATGGATGCGGAAGTTGACCGTAAGCGTACTGAAAAGTCCTTTATGGTTCCTAAAAATGAGATCAAAGAGAATGGTTATGATCTCTCCATCAACCGATATAAAGAGATTGTTTATGAAGAGGTGGCGTACGATCCCCCGGCGATGATTCTTGATCGAGTGGCTGGTCTGGAATTGGAAATTATGAAAGAGATTGATGAATTGCGGGAGATGGTTGCATGACTTGGGAAACGGTGAAGTTGGGGGATATTGGTAAAATTTCAACAGGGAACACTCCCTCCAAAAAAGAAACAGGTTATTATGCTGGTGGAAATATAGCTTTCATCAAACCCAATAATTTTGATAAAAATATTATTTCAGATCTGTCTGTTTCTGATGAGTACCTTACTAAAACGGGCTCTGCAAAAAGTAGAACAGTTCCCAAAGACACTACCTTAGTAACTTGCATTGGCACAATTGGAAATGTTGGAATTACATCAAAACAACTCTGTTTTAATCAGCAAATAAATGCCATTGAACCACATCCAGATAAATGCATCAGCCGTTTTCTTGCATATTCAATTATATACATGAGAAAAAAACTGCAAGCAATGGCAAACGCTCCAGTTGTTCCAATTATAAACAAGAATAGATTCTCATCAGCAATTCCCGGGTACGGCTTAAAGCCCCACGGGCCGGGGTGTTTTTAATAAACGTTCGTGATGATTCTGTACTTTCAATGTCTGTAATGCTATGACATATAGCATGAATATTATAAAAAAAGTACCGCCCAAAGTCAGGAAACATCTGAGTGCAGATGCTCTTTTCTCTACTGTACATGGAAGCTTCGGCAAAATTGTTGATCACCGAACAAATGCCACGATTCCCCTTGCGGATGC
>Ga0307987_1001338_pt1 | contig 13529 bp, 12 predicted proteins | sample EllFjometagen181_FD_203157 | JGI IMG/M metagenome (GOLD analysis project Ga0307987, IMG submission 203157) | Marine microbial communities from Ellis Fjord, Antarctic Ocean - #181 | ecosystem: Environmental > Aquatic > Marine > Unclassified | place: Southern Ocean | collected 2014-10-08
TCACCAATCCCTCTATCATAAACTTGGAACCCATTCCTGCATTATTTTTATATCCCACATTATTACTAATATTTTTATTACTTTTGTGAAAAATAAAGAAATTGAAACAGATTTTTTTCATATTGATTTTTATAGCATTTGCATTGCCAGTTATATCGCAGCAACAGCAACCGACACCTTATACCATGGCTGATCGTGATAGATTGATTCAAGTTGAAGCACAAGTTAGTTCATTAAATCAAAGATTTGATGATATGAACAAAAGATTTGATGATATGAATAATCGTCTTGATCGCTTAGAAGATAAATTTGATACTTATTTTACTTGGGGGTTTGGCTTAGTATTAGGTGCAATTTTTGCACTTATGGGCTTTGTTATTTGGGACAGAAGAACAACATTATCACCAGTTGTACAACAGCAAGAAAGGATATTGTTAGCCTTAAAAGAAATGAGTAAAGATAATTCCACAATCCGTGAAGCTCTAAAAAAAGCCGCTTTATATTAGATTAAATTGAAACCCAACTCTGGCGCGCATTTTCAATGCGTGACCCAATATTAAACTATTCAATTATAATTCCATATTACCGATAAATAAATTGAATTGTTTTTTTCTTTATTGAGGCATAAAATATTTGAATAGCCATAGCTCTGGAAATATTTTCTAACGAATAGAAAGGGAAAAAGAAACAATTTATATCAGTAATTTGGAGCTGTAGTTGGTATAATTAGATAGTTTAAATAATTTTGATTTCGTATTGCCTGTAGGGCAAAAATTATTGTAAAAAGTTAAAACCAAAACAAATTCCTCGTAGAGGATGGATTTTTTTATATACTAATCACAATCACAAGTCTTTAAGCTAAGCCCGTGTATTGGCATGACTTGTGACATCTACAAACCTACTTTCAAAACCTCAAATTATTTTCTCAACTCTCAACCTCAACACTCAATCTCAAAAAAAACACATACTCACAATAATAATTACCCTACTTAAAAAGATTATGTGAGTTCACCTTATCCAAACTCATTTTCCCATCAAAATATTTAGCCAATAGCTTGAACATCGATTTGTCTTTTTTGCGCAATATAATTAACAGTGTGTTCATCGCTGAGCGCGTAGCTATAGGAATACCTCCCCCAAGTTCAGCCCACTGACCACCTACCAGCAGATTTTCTATCTCAGTAGCATGCGACGCCACTTTATTTTGCATATTTATCTTCCCGGGGCGTTGCCCCATCATTGTTCCTCTATAATTATCAGTGTATCTGTTGTATGTGTACGGACTTGCCGTTTCGTAAAAAAGGATATGCTTTTTTAAGTTTGGCGCCAGCTCTCGCTCAATCCTACTAAGTAGTTGTTGAGCTATTTCTTCCTTTAGCTTATAATATGCTTTGGTTCGAATTACTCCCCCACCCTCTCCTATTTCTGTTTCCCAATTATTAAACTTTTCAATGGAAGCTGCCATGTAAATGGTAAGCATTCCTTGTCCAGTTGGGCATATTGAAGCATCTCGTACCGATGGTGCAATTATGCTAAGTTTACTTATCTCAGGGTTTGAATTTTCGTGTTCGTGCCTTGGAATATTATTTTTTGACAAAGAAATTAATTCCTCAGTAAACCCAAGTTCTTGGGCTGGACAATCCAAAGCTACTGAAATTGTAAAACTCGATGTGTACATTACTGACTTTTCAAGTTTTTGTTTTGTAACAGATGAAATTGCTGAGGTTGGTAATAGCTTGTTATAAAGTGATGGTAAATCAGATGCGGCAACTACATATTCACCATAAATATCTATTTCCTTTTTTTTATTGATGGCGGTTATCCCAATAGCTTTTTCACCTTCAAGAATAATTGATTTTACTTTGGTTCGTAGTAATATTGTATTACCAAAAGCTTGATTTTTTTTCAATAACCAATTAACATAACTCACACTGCCGCCTTGTGGGGTAGTAAAATAATCTTTATTTTTTGCCAATGCTATGGGAAAAAGACATGATAGCAAATCTACTTCAGAATTGAAAATATCTTTAATATCATCACCTTTAAAATACTTTGACAGTCCGCTATTAACTCCTTTATCACCAGCATATTTAAGATGCTTAATTATAGGTAAAATAAATGGCAACATATGTGTGTGATACTTAGCTTTTTCAACTAACGTCATGGTTTCGTGTGAACGAATAAAGTTTGCTAATTTGCTACTGATAGTTGCCAACTGCTCAGCATGGCGAAAAAATTTATCTATTCCTTTCTTTTCGTTGGGAAAATGGGTTTTAAAGTCTTCTTTAACTTTTTGGATGTCATTTTGTAATAATATATCGAAGTTGGCTGATTTGTATCTCTGAATTTTATTTAACAGTTTTGGCTTAGGATAGTCGGTGTCAATAAATGAGAAAGTACGATGAGAAATGCCCGTTTCTCCAAATTGATTTAGCCAGTGTATGGCAGTGTCAAAATGAAAATCACCACGTTTGAAGCCTGCAATATACCCTCCTGCTTGATGTTCTTTTTCAACTATGCAGCAATTAAGACCTGCTTTACCTAACATAGCCCCAAGTGTTAAACCACTTACTCCTGCACCAATTATTACAACATCAAACTTTTGAGACATGTTAATTTTTGAAAGGCGCAAGATAGTGTTTATGTGTTAACCATTAACAGGCCAAAAACTCTTGCCACGAAAACACTAAACCACGAAGATTCACTAAGATTTTATCATTAAGTTAAAGCTAATCCATTTCCCTTTGTGCATCTTAGAGCCTTTGAGTCTTAGTGGCTAAAAAGGCTTGGTGGCTCTACTCGTTATGTATAAGAGCTTGAAATACTTTGTACGAAAATGCCAGTAACACTGCTCCGATGAAAAGCCCAAGAATACCGCCCATTATCATACCTCCAATTACCCCAATCATTATTACCAGAATTGGTATATCCATTTGTTTTCCCATTAAAATGGGCTTAATAATATTGTCGGAAACACTCCAAAATACAACCCAAATGGTGAAAACTATAGCCAAGGTTGTATCAGCATAACTAAATACATATAATATTACAGGAATAGTTATAAGAAGAACTGGTAGTTGAGTTATGGCAACAAATAATACTATCAATGATACTATTTCGGCACCCGGGAAACCAACTACAAACAATGCTATACTTATAAAAATTGCTTGAATAAATGCTGTGCCAAGCACCCCCTGAACTACGGTTCGTATGGTTCTACTTGCCAGCTCAGAAAAACGCTTGCCTTCTGTACCAGCCAAAGTAATAAAAACTGATACGGCAGCTTTTTCGGCTGATTTAGAGTTTGCAAGCAGTGCTCCTGAAATTATTATTGAAATAATAAATAAAAAGAATGTGGTTGCCATGCCGGTAATTCCAACAAGTATTTTAGGTGCTAACTCTTTAAGTTGAGGCTCAAACATTTCAACTACACCACTTATGCTCGTTGTAGCAAGTTTCCAAAAATTATAGATTGGTTTTCCGATTACAGGCCAACCTTCAACTTCAGCATCAGGTGGTGGAATACGGAACGTGCCATCTGCAATTTTTACTTTGATGGTTTCTACAGTTTCGTAAGTAGATGTAGTAAATAAAATTGATGGCAAGATGACTAAAACAATAATACTAATTATTACTATTAATGATGCAGAAAGGTTACTCCTATTTCCTAGCAATTTAGTAGTACGTTTATGCAGCGGAAACAATGCCACAGCAATTATTACACCCCATATTATTGGACCAATAAATGGCTTGAGGATAAAATAACTCATTATAAAAAGGAGTGCTATAAAACCTAAGCGTAATCCGGTATTTATAGATCTCTGAATTTGATCTTCGTCACTGTTTATATTGTTATCCATGATAAATATCTTTAAAACTAACAGTACACAAAGTTATACTTTTCTTTTACATTTAAAAAGGGTATGGCTTACACCGATATTTTCTACAACCTCATCAATGTAAAGACCTGCTTTTTCAATAAGTTTTTCCATATCATTCGAATGATACATTTGACTGTTGCCATTTGCAATGGCTGTAAAATATAATGTTGTAGCATGTAAGCTGTATGTGGAAGCTTCAAATTCTTGCTTATCCCAGTATGTTTCAAGAATAAAAAGAGACCCGTCGCTATCAAGTGCATTGTACGACCGTTGTAACAGTCCTAATATCTCTACTTGTGAAAAACAATCTAAAAATTGACTCATCCAAATTGCATCGTATCCTGTGGGGAAAGGCTTTGAGTTATCCAGCAAGTTTAATGCATGGGTTGATATTCTGTCATCTAACCCAGCTTTGTGAATATTTTCTTTGGCTTCCTTAACCTGACCAGGCAAATCAAGTATAGTCATATGCACCTCTGGGTTGTTTTGCACACAGTAAATAGAAAATTTACCGGTATTGCCTCCTACATCAAGTATTTTTTTTGGATTTATTTTAAAAATGTGGGGAAGTACTTCTGGAAATGCATAATCAGAATAATAATGATCAAAGGCAAACCAGCTTTCTCTTACTTTTTCGGGTAATTCAGCTAGGGCTTCATAAACTGTATCCCATTTGCCAAAAACCTTTAATCCTTCCGGTTTCCCATTTTTTATTGATTCTTCAAGATGCATCATACCTTCGTAATTAACATCTTGGGTGAAGTCCATATTTACGCGGGTTAGCTCGTCGCTTAGCATAAAGTAGCCCGTTTTTGTAATGTAGAACATGTCGTTTTTAATCATTACTAACTCAAGACTTAACCCTGCTTCTAACAATACCTTTGTACCATAAACTGATACTTTAGTTGCTTCAGCAATTGTTTCAATATCAGCTCCTTTGCGTTTTGTTTTTAATAAATATTCAAGAATCCCAAGATTACGCAATGCACGCGCCGCCTGAAACATAATTGGGGCAAAAGCTATTTTTTGTGCATCAAATTTTGCTTGTAATGCAGATTTTGTATCGGAATCGTAGTTGTTTTTCATTATCTTTTTTTTATTAGTCTTTTTATTGCCACTAAGACACTAAGGCACGAAGATGCACTAAGTTTATTTTTTATTGTTGATTATGAACTTCATTGATTTTTCTTTGTGGCTTTGAGTCTTTATGGCTATAAAGTCTTGCCACTAAGGCACGAAGATGCACTAAGTTTGTTTTTTATTGTTGATTATGAACTTCATTGATTTTTCTTTGTGGCTTTGAGTCTTTGTGGCTAATATTTATATTGCCAAGGAACTCAATTAATTCACAAACCTCCTGATACCATATTTTATTTTTGATACATTAAAATTTATTAAATATCCAAGTTTATTATTCGTAAGTTTTAAATGACTAATAATTTGAGCCTCCCAAACAGGATTAACATTTTCCAAAGCTTTAAGCTCGCAAATAACACAATCTTCGACAATCACATCTAGCCTTAAACCTTCTTTAAACTCCATATCATCATATACTATCGGAATATTTACTTGCCTTTTATATTTTAATCCTCTCTTTTCTAATTCATAACAAAAGCAAACCTCATATACTTTTTCTAATAGTCCAGGTCCTAACTTGTAATGCACCGTGTATGCAGCATCTACAATAAGTTTACCAATTTTCTCAAGTGATTTAGGAACTGGTTTATATTTTTCTTTGTGCATCTATTATTCTCAGGGTTTTAGACGTTAATATTTTTATTGATTTTAATTTTTTATTACTGAGTCTACTGCCACTAAGGCACGAAGATACACTAAGATTTTATCATTAAGTTAAAAACTAATTTATTTCCCTTTGTGAATCTTAGAGCCTTTGAGTCTTGGTGGCTAATAAGTCTTGCCACTAAGGCACGAAGATACACTAAGAACTTTATCTACAATTTAAAACTAATTTATTTTTCTTTGTGAATCTTAGAGCCTTTGAGTCTTAGTGGCTAAAAAGTCTTTGCGGTTATTATTTTTCTCCCCAAAAGTAATAATAATTAAACCATTGTTCGGGATGTTCCTTAAGAATTATTTCAAGTTGCTCAACGTAATCAGCAATCATATGTACTAAATTCATCTCTCTTTCAATAATTTTATTTGAGTTTCGATATACCTTTGGCTTAGTTGCAAAAAAATGGTAGTGCGTATTTGTTTTTTTAACCGATGAAACAAAAGTTACCGGCTTTTTATACTTCATGGCAATATAGAATGGCCCTGTCGGAAATTGGGCATCTTTACCAAGAAAACTACAAGTTATTGTTTTTGAATCAGGCAAAAATCTATCACCATGTATGGCAACAATTTCATTATTTAGTAGAGCATCCTTAATTTGAAAAAGGTGCGACATATCATCTTTAATGGTAATGATACTCATCTTCTTTTTCGTCATAACATTATCCAGTAAGGTCTTAATTTTTTGATGTTCTGCTTCAAGCATCACAATATGAACAGGAGTTTTTATTCTATCTAGTAAATGTCCGGCTATTTCCCAATTGCCAACATGAGCACCAATAATTAGTCCTCCTTCATTGTCAGCCATATTGTGAAGATGATTTTCACCCTCAAAATCAAAGGTGAAATTGTTGGGTAGTTCGGCCATCATTACAACTTTATCAATGATAACTTTACCAAATGTAATGTTGTTTAAAAGAAGATAACGGATTGTTTTAAAATAGCCAAATCCCAAAATTGTATTAAAATAGTAATACATCGGTTTACGTGCTTTGGGCACGAATAGAATGAAATATGGAGCCACAAAATAAAGTAGAAAATAGGCAGCCTGACGACCAAAGTTTTTTAATAGGAAAAGAAAAATCTTATAGCCTAATAGCCCACCCCTTGTTTTACCTTTCCAGGATGACATTAGTTAGTAGAATGTTCCAATATATAATTATAAAGGTCATCGAGTTTGATAATCTTTATCATTTCTTCGCTAGTAACCTTTATCCCGAATTCTTTTTCAATAATAACTGCAATATCAACAAAGTCAAGACTCTCAATATCAAGGTCATCTTTCATAAGTGCATCAGCAACAAGTTGTGATTCTTCTATCTCGAATTCGTCAATTAAAAACTCGTTAACTATTTCTATTACTTCCTCTCTACTCATTGTTTTTACAAAAGGTTAAAAAATTAAGGTCTGCAAAATTAATAATTATTTTAACACCATCTTAATTACTTAAGGTTAAATATTTATGAAAAGTTAAAGAAGTGATTAGTAGCCAACTAAATATCAAAATACACCATTAGCCTGGGTTATTATAATTTTCGGATAATAAGCGTTGAGTTAGTACCCCCAAATCCAAATGAGTTCGATAAGAACGTATCTATTTTATGTTCAGTTGGTTTTGTTATAATATTAAGTTTTGCTGAATCTTCATCAGGGTTTTCAAAGTTAATATTTGGTGCAATAAATGAATTTTGAGCCATAAGCATCGAGTATATTACTTCGCTTGTGCCACCCATCCACATTTCATGACCAGTCATACTTTTTGTAGAGCTTATGGGAACTCTTCCTTTATTAAAAACTTTATAAATGGCTTTGGCTTCGTTTAAATCACCAACTGGAGTTGATGTTGCATGTGCGTTAAGATAGTCAATATCAGTAGGTAATATGTTGGCATCTTTAATTGCTTTTTCAAGTGAGCGAACCGGACCATCTACGTTGGGAACTGATATATGCTCACCATTTGACGAAAATCCGTAGCCAAGTACCTCGGCCAAGATTGGAGCACCACGCTTTACTGCCGATTCATAGCTTTCGAGGATTACTGTTGCTCCACCACCACTGGGGACGAGCCCGTCTCTATCCCTGTCAAATGGTCGTGATGCTTTTGTAGGTGAATCTTCGCGAATAGAAAATGCATTAAGAGCATCAAAGCTACCCATTGATAGTGCATTTACTTCCTGTGCTCCGCCACAAATAATTGTGTCTTGTAATCCTTGCTTTATCATTAAATATCCCATACCAATGGAATGAGAACCGCTTGCGCAAGCTCCACTTATTGTGAAGTTAATACCTTTAAGTTTAAGAATTACGCTTAGGTTCATGGTAATTGTGGAGTTCATTGATTGGAATATTGATGCAGATCCAATCATTGTAGTATTTTTTTTCTCTCGCAATATGTCGGCAGCTTCAACAACTGGGGTAGCTGAGCTATCGTTACCATAAATGATTCCAACTTCATTATTGATTAAAAAATCTTCATCAATACCAGCATTTTTAAGGGCTTCCATAGTTGCGATATACGCATATTCACCTTGTTCGGGAAGTCCAACTCGCATTCTTCGTGATAACACACCTTTTAGAATTGGTCTCTTCAAACTTCCGGTAAGTGCAGATCTAAAGCCAAGTTCTTTTCTGGCTTCATCTAATACAATACCTGATTTTCCTGTATATAATGATTCTGCAACCTCATCCAAGTTATATCCAATTGTTGAATATATACCCATTCCTGTTATAACAACTCTATTCATTGGTCTCATATGTTAGTTGAAACTATACACTTCTAGTGCAAGACTTTCAGTTTCTTTAAATATTTTGGTTTGAAGTTTGAAGTCCGAAGCTTGAAGTGATTCTACTTCTGGCTTCCGGCTTCTAACTTCAATCCATGTTAAGTAATATTTTATAACAAATTTTACATTAAGCAAACTTATGTACTACCAGCGCATAGTGGTTTAGTTTACTTATGTGTAAAGTCCTCCGTTAATATTAATCACTTCGCCGGTAATATACGATGCTGTGTCACCTGCCAAAAATGCAACTAAATCAGCAACCTCTTCGGGCTTGCCAAACCTATTTGCAGGAATCAGCTTTTTAAGTTGTTTTTCATCAAGATCTTTAGTCATTTCAGTTTTTATGTAACCGGGAGCTACTGCATTAACGGTAACATTCTTCCTGCCAATTTCCTGCGCAAGCGATTTTGTAGCTCCAATAACACCTGCCTTTGCTGCTGAGTAGTTTGTTTGTCCGGGTAAACCTTTTATCCCTGATAAAGAAACTATATTTATAATTCTACCCCACTTATTAATAACCATGTCTTTTATAAGTCCTGAAGTAACATAGTAAAAGCTATTAAGATTTGTATCAATCACACTAGTCCATTCATGTTCTTCCATCCACACCAAAAGGACGTCTTTTGAGCTACCGGCATTATTAACAAGTACTGAAATATAATCATCAGGGTGAGCGCTCTTCCAACTATCAAGCGACTCGCTAACAGCCTTGCTATTAGTTATATCAAACTGCATTAGTTCGCCTTCACCCCCATTTTCAACAATTCTACCAAGTGTTTTTGTTGCTGACGAAAGGTTAGTATTGTAATGTATCAAAACATAATATCCCATGGTTGAAAGTTGAAAACAAATTGCACTTCCAATTCCTCCTGATCCTCCTGTTACTAGCGCGTATTTCATGTGTGAGTAATTATAATTCTGTTAATCAACTAATAATATTCGGGTTTACCTTCTGCAAGTGCTGCTTTATTTTTTCAAGATTTTCATAAAGTGGAGCATCATCAGTAAAAACCGGAACAAGTTTACGTAGCTGTTCGTATGTCGAAAATGATTTCTTACTTAACTTTGTTTCAATTTTTAAATAATCGATAGCCTGAATAATTGTTAGAAACTCTATTGCAAGCACTTGGAAAGTATTTTCGATAACCTTTTTTGTGATTAATGCTGAATTTGTACCCATGCTAACCAAGTCTTGATTATCATTATTACTAGGTATGCTATGGACATACATTGGGTTTGATAAAGTTTGATTTTCGGCAGTTGTGGATGTGGCTGTAAATTGTGCGCCTTGCATACCTAAATTAAGACCTAGAGTCCCTAAATTAGCAAAAGGTGGTAATATCCCATTTAACTTATTGTTCATAAGGAAGTTAAGCTGTCTTTCGGCTAACATTGATAGTTTTGTAACTCCTGCCTTAAGTTTATCCATTTCATACGAAACATAATCGCCGTGGAAGTTTCCTCCATGATATACGTTTTTGCTTTCAACATCAACAATGGGATTGTCGTTTACCGAATTAATCTCATTAAGCAACACTTCTTCTGTATTTCTAATGGCATCACAAATAGGACCAAGTATCTGAGGAACACATCGTAATGAATAGTACTCTTGAATTTTTTGTGAGAATACCTTTTCTTCTATTTTGCCATTATAAAGACGATCTTCCCGTTTTTGAATTAGTTTACTATCATGCAATATACTTCGCATTGCTCCGGCAACAACTTGCTGACCCTTATGCTTTTTAACATTGTTTAATAGTACTGAAAAGTGATCATCAAATGATTCCACAAGTTCATTAATAATTGCTGATGCTAGAACAGCCCAATTAATCAGATGTTTTGCATAAATTGTATTAACAATACCAATTCCCGACATTACGGATGTGCCATTTATTAATCCTAAACCCTCGCGCAATTTAATGGTAAAAGGCTTAATATTAAGGTCTGAATAAATTTCGCTAACAGGGCGGAGTTTACCTTCATAATATGCTTCACCTTCTCCAATTAATACTAGGGCAAGATGCGATAGCTGAACAAGATCACCACTGGCACCAACACCACCATGCTCAGGGATGTATGGTATAATATTATTATTTAATAATGTTACAATTAGTTTAATAACATCAGTATGAATGCCGGAGTATCCAAGTGAAAGACTTTTTAAACGTGAAATCATTGCTGCACGAACATACAGTGGCTCAATTGGTTTGCCCATGCCTGCCGAATGGCTGCGTATTAAGTTGTATTGTAAAGCAACTTGATCACCATCTTCAATACGATATTGAGCCATGGGACCCAAGCCGGTATTTACTCCATAAATAATTTTGTTTTCTGAGAAATCACTCAAAAAATTAAAACAAACTTCTACTTTGTTTAGAGTTTCATTATCAATATTTATCCGTTCATTATTAAAAAGTATACTTTTATAATCTTCGGTAAGTAGTGGTTTTTTAGATATTGTTACCATTTGTGACTAAAATTGTCTATTTCAATTTATTAATTACTGGGTTTGCATAAAGTAACAAGAATAGTTCTCTTATTTCTTCGTTATCATGCTGTGCCATTTTTGTTGTATTCTTATATCGATTTTCAAATACCTCAATGGTATTTTTATCGTATCTAGATGAAAATTTAGTTGAATTATTGAGTAAATCATAAGCTAAATAATTTGATGGCCACAAACTATAATTACTATAAATTTGTTTATCAGTTAATTCTGCTACTAATTCAATGAATTGTTTATTATTTATGCGCGAATTATCTATTTTTAATATATCATCATTAATGGGCTTTCCCATGGCTAAATGGATTCTTCCTTTTTCACCTGTTAACCCCCCAAGTATACTCATAAAATCCTCATCATCAGTTTTAACATAACTTTTGTCTTTTGACAAATATGTTTCTCGTACTTTCATAGCATCACAAGGTTCCCATTCGTAGGAGATGGTTACAGGAGTAATATTTAGGTCTATTAATTTACTTTTTATGTCGTTTTCACCTGATAAAATTAGCATTTTAAGTATGCTAACATCGGTTTGGTCAAATCCCGTTTTTGCTCTACCTTTACGTTGGGCAATCCAAACTGAATTATTTAGTTCAGTAATTGATTCTCTAATATATGTAGATAAGCGTCTTGAATTTAAGAGTAGTTCTTTCGGACTTCCTTCTCTAAAAACGGTTATCATTTTATTTGATTTACCCAAATCAACTATCAATTGAGAAACCATAAGGTTGCTTCCCCATGTTGCTTGTGGTGATTTCATTTCATTCTGAAAATGAGCTAATCCAATTATTGACGAATCGAGTACAATATCACGATGGTTTGCAAGATATAGACATGATTTACTATTAACCATATTTTCAAAACCTGAATAACTTATTCCTTTGGACGTATTATCCAGTATGGCAGTAACAGATGGTAATGAGAAAGATGTTTGAAAATCATTTACATTTTTTGCACTATTCATGTTTGAAATAACGAGTTTCTTCTGCTCAGGTGTAAATAAGTAGTCCATCATTTGATGAAATGTACTATCTGCAATTATTCGCTTGACAGCAGCCTGAATTTCGCTATCATTATACGGCCTGATTACATTAAAGTCAAGTTCATTCATACATAAAAAATATCGCCAAAATTAAGCATTTATATTAGACATCAAAATTATTAATGTTAGCAACGGGAGGCTTAAAATAGTGAGTATGAATAGGGATAATAAAATGATGGTAAATCAGACTGTTACATGCCGGGGATTCGAGGAATTCTTCCTAGTTTTGAGTTTTTGTAATAGAAACCCCAACCTCTCTTCATCCAATGACCAAGTATTGGCAGTGGTAGTATCATGTCGAAATCAGCTTTTCGTAGTACAAATGCGGCACCATCGCCCGAATCCATAACACAAACAATATTTAGGTGCTTGTGATAGCCTTTGCGTTTTTCGCTTCCTATTATTTTGTGATGAATGTTATAGGCAGCAACATTCGCCATAACTTCAGCAATGTGGCCTTGTTTGGCAGCCCATTTTGGACCCTTTAACGCACTAATATCACCAATGGCATATACATGATCTATATCTTCAACTTTACAGCGGTCGTCAATTTTAATAAATCCGGCATCGGTGAGTGGTAAATCTGAGTTTCGCATTACTAAATGCCCATCTCCACCAGGAATGTACAGCGTTAAGTCACTTTCAAGCTTTGAATCATCAGCAAAAATAACACCATTTTCAACAAATTCCTGAATCTTGATGCCTGTTTTTGATTTAATGTTGTAATGTTTGAAAAAAACATCCATTTTATTATAAGCTTTGTTACCCATTTTTTTACCAGGCTCTTTCATGGGAGCAAAAAAAGTAAGGTCAAAATTGTATCTAACTTTTTTCTTTTTAAGATAGTGGCTAAAATTAAACAGCAATTCGAAAGCAGGACCACCTCTAACTGCTGTTGCAGACGGATCTTTTGGATTAGAACCAAAACCAATGGCAATTTTACCACCACCTTTTTCAATTAGTTTACTTAATTCATTTTTTATGATAATTGCTTCATCAGGGTTGCCACATATTGAGTGCGTGTGCTCTAAGCCTTTAATAGGTACTTTCGACATTCCTAAAGCAATAATAAGGTAGTCGTATTCAATGGTTTGAGATGCTAATTCTACTTTGTTTTGTGCTGTTGTAATTTTTTTTACATCATCAATAATAAGCTTGAATTTATGGATTTTACGTAATTTCTCAAGCGGAATCGCAACGTCATCAAATTTCTTTTTGTTAACAGGTATCCATATGGAAATTGGATAAATAAATAAATAGTCGCGATTGCTAACAAGGGTTACGTCATATTTATATTTTTTTAGCTTTATCGCAGCCTCAACCCCAGCAAAGCCTCCTCCTAAAATTAGTATTTTTTTCATATGTCAAATATATATATAAATTGCATATGTTTGGTGAGATAAAAAAATATTTTCTTGAGAGGTTGTTTTATGCTAACCTGAATTATATTTATTATTATCTGCAAGCCTAAGCATATCGTAGTTGATTTTAAGCCATATTAATATGCAAGGAAATGCTTTTAAAGT
>Ga0307987_1001340_pt1 | contig 13518 bp, 7 predicted proteins | sample EllFjometagen181_FD_203157 | JGI IMG/M metagenome (GOLD analysis project Ga0307987, IMG submission 203157) | Marine microbial communities from Ellis Fjord, Antarctic Ocean - #181 | ecosystem: Environmental > Aquatic > Marine > Unclassified | place: Southern Ocean | collected 2014-10-08
TGACCATTCTTAATGCAATCCAGCTGGATGAGAGCAGCATGACGGTCAGGATAGTCATGATGATCAGGGCATTGTCGGACTCAAAAATAGAGGTCAGGAAATAACCCACCAGCAGCAGTTGCCCCAACATCCGGGAAACGGCATAAAAGGCAGATCCGGTGTTCAAGGACCATTTGAAAAGGATTGCCAAAATTACTGCAACGGGGATAAAGGCGATCGTAAGGTGAACTAAAGAAATGGTTTGGATGGTATTATTCATATTTTTTTCCATGATATAAAGTTGTTAATGGAGACTGGGTACGGAATTTTCAGAAAATTCTAAGTTATTTTCACGCAAAAGTTTTTCTGCCCCCTGTTCCAGACATTTGCTCAATGCATCAATAATGGGGGAAAGAATATTCCAGCGGTGCCAATATAAATTCACCCTGACATGCTCATTGGGGCACAGATCCACCAGTCGGCCGTCATGCAACATTTCAAGCGCCTGTTGATCCGGCAACATCCCGTATCCAAACCCCGATGCAATGATCCAGGCAAATTTTTCCGAAGACGGCACGTAATGACTTGGGATATGAAATGAATCCCCTTTAAAAAGTTGAGACAGCATGGTGGCGTGCAATTCATCTCTTCGATTGAAAATCACTGCCGGTGCCTTTTCAAGGCTGTCCCGGTTCAGGCCACGGGCAAACCAGCACTTTATAAATTCCGGCGTGGCTGCCATTCGATAAATCATGGTCCCAAGAAAAGTGACGCTACAGCCCTGTACGATTTTCGCCCGGGAACTGATGCATCCCACCACATCGCCATCACTCAGAAATTGATGGGTCTGTTCCTGATCATCCACCCGCAGATCCATGACCACGGGGTGAGCTGCCAGAAATGGAGCAATGCATGGGGGAAACCATGTGGCCAGAGAATCTTCGTTCAATGCGATGGCAAGGGGAATCATATTTCTTTTGGAAGAGGGTGTCATGTCCTGCATTACATCATTTTCCAGCTGTTTCACCTGGAGATAATGCTTTAACAGTCTCCGACCCGCCAGTGTGGGCTTGGGCGGCGTTCTCCGAATGAGCAGTACCTGTCCCATCTGGGATTCAAGGAGCTTAACACGCTGGGACACGGCGGACTGGGTCAGATGGATCGTTCCGGCAGCCTTGTCAAAACCGCCCTCTCTGATAACGGCTTCAAAGGCCTCTAATAATTTATAGTCAAGCATGAATGATTATTAGCATAATTAATCCATAATTAAATCAATTAATTTTATTTATTCAAAATACCATGGTATATCCCCCCTGTTCCCTGAAAAATATGGGATTGTTTTTTTGGCATCCTTACTGGGGAACCATCAAGTTGATAAAAATGGCATTATGCCACCCCCGAAGGGCGAGCGGTCTGAGCAAGCAGGACCGTCGGCGACCGGGGGCTATGCTGTCGAAATTTCGATGGCCTTATTTGCTAATAAAAATTCAGGAGATAATTTATGTGGGGTCCATTTTTTCAGGGAATGGGAGTCAGCGGGGGATTAATCGTTGCCATCGGCGCACAAAACGCCTTTGTGCTTTCGCAGGGGGTCAGAAAAAACCATCATCTGCTCATTGCCTTGATGTGCAGCGTCTGCGATGCCCTGCTCATCACCATTGGTATTTCCGGTGTGGGCACGGTGATTGCGTCTTCCCCAAGACTTGCAGCAGCAGGGGCCTGGGGCGGTGCGGCATTTCTGTTCTGGTATGGATTTAAGGCCTTTCAATCGGCCCGACAGGGAAATGTACTGAATGCAGAAGAGAAAAAATGTAGCCTTCGCACGGCCATTGCCACCACCATGGCGGTTACCTGGCTAAATCCCCATTGTTATATTGACACATTGCTTCTAATCGGCAGCATTGGTGGGCAGTTCGATGGCCAGGGACGTCTTTTCTTCGGCGTGGGCGCTGTATCTGTATCCTTTATCTGGTTTTTCTCTTTGAGCTTTTGTGGGCAGATGTTGGCACCTGTTTTCCAGAACCCCACTGCCTGGAGAATTCTGGATACGCTCATGGGCCTTATCATGTGGATCATTGCCTTAACTTTGATCCTGTAGATTTCACCCATGGAGCCCAGCATAAAAAAACCACCTTGGGCCAGGCAAATTATCCCGGTAACAAGGTGGTTTTATTTCACGGCGTAGATCGCTCTGCTGTGATTGAGTAGGTTGCTTGGTTAAAAATTAAAAACCTTTGCCTCGGCTGCCATGTCAATCAGATGCGGTCCCCCATCCAGCTGCATATTACTGAAGAAAGAAGCTTCATCAAGTCCACGATTCTTGGCACAAGGGGTACATATGCCCGTGGTCACCTCTTTTTCCACCAGAAAGGGAAGGTAATCTGCCGGGCAATCCCCCGTGACAGTTTTTATGCTCAGGTCCCTATTTTTATCGGCCCACATAACCCCCTCATCAATGAAAAACATATCCACATGATGTCCCTTTGAATGGGCAATTTTGGCAAATTGAAAACATCTTGTGGCAGCTTCGTTGTCATCTTTACTGAGAACAAATAAAAAATTTTGCATAGTGTAACTCCTTTTTGATTGTAACCGGCCACAATTTTCTGGTACTTAAAACACAGGAAATATCAAAATTAGAAAATTGATTTTCCTCGAACCGGATAATGTTTGACCCGTTACCGTCCGTTGATGTTATTCTTTATGGGCTAATTCTCATTTCTATTGATACTTTTTAGTCAAGCAATCCACACCTGTCAAGCTCAAACTATCATTTCGACATCTCTTTTTTCAGCCGGTCCAGGATTGCCGACCTAATAACGTATCAAACAACCAAGCCCGTTTTTCCATACACTCGATATCAGGTAGGAGGGGCAACCCATTCCCCCATCGAGATACACGAACATCCCATGGAGGCTTCATGCAAAAAAAATATGCCTTAATCCTACCAGCAATCATGATGTTGACGGCCTGCCTGACAACCGGATCCTCCGTTGGCAGGGCCAATCCATTAACAATATCCAGCATCACCCCTGGGGGTGAAAATGTTCAGTCCATGCAGCAGATCGTGATCCAGTTTGACCGGGATGTGGTACCCTTGGGGGCCATGGAACGTTCCCGGGGCCAGATACCCGTCACCCTCACGCCTGATGTAAAGGGCCAATGGCGATGGTTGGACACCTCAGCTTTGGCTCTGCAATTGAATGAGTCCCAGGCCCTGCAACCTGCCACCCGTTATACCCTCACCATGAACCCAGGAATTACGGCCCTGGACGGCACCACCCTGGCAGAGCCTTTTATTCATACCTTTTCCACCCAGCACCCCCGGATCAGCTGGGTGGATTTCCAGGCATGGCACTCCCCGGGTACACCGGTAATAGGGCTGCACTTTAATCAACCCGTCACCCCGGCATCTGTGAAGGCCCATGTGAAAATGATCCGGCAGACCGACGGCAAACTCATGTCATCGGTGCGGGTGGAACCCCATCCAGAAAACACCTCCGGTCGCATCTGGTGGATCTCCCCGGCAAAAGAGCTGCCCCTGGACACAGCCATTGCACTATGGGTGTCTCCAGGCATTGTTTCCACCCAGGGAACGGAACCGGGTATGGAAAAAAGAGTGGTGGTAAAATTTCACACCTTTCCGAAATTTAAATTTCTGGGGTTGCAGTGCTATACCCTTAGGGGAGAGAACCCCATCCTTATTTCCCCCGGTCAATTCCAAAAAATTGCCCAATCCACAGACGCCATAGACACCCCCACGCCAAAGATATATCCCCTTGCCAATCCGGGGACCTATACCGAATTGATCTTCACGGCCCCGGTGGCCTTCCAGGAAATCCGGGATCAAGTTATTGTGACCCCAGATCTGGCCGGAAAGCGTAAAGACTATGACCCCTGGGCCAACAACTACAGTGGATCACTCCTGAGAACCCGTCACCACAAAAATGCCCGCTATTCCATTTCACTGCCCGAGGATCTTAAACCCTGGCAGCGCTACCATCTGGAAGAGACGGTGAACGGCATCCGGGATGCCTTTGGCAGACCCCTCCCCTCCCCCATGGATTTTACTTTTTTCACCGACCATCGCAAACCGAATTATCAGCTGCTACATCCCAATGGCGTTCTGGAAAAAGGGGTGGATTCCTGGCTGCCCATGGCCGTAACCAACATGGAAACCATGGCGTTCAGCTTCCAGGCCGTCACTGGGGAAAAGAACGGCCATGCACTCCCCCCCACAGACCAAACACCCCTTGAGGGGGAAATGCCCCAGAAAAAAACAACACCAGATGATTTTCCAAACACCCTGACCAAGGGTAATCTCATGGTCAAGGATATCACCTACCACACCCCCATGGGGGTCCGGGAAATGTTGAATGGGCACACCGGGGCCGTGTATGGCAAGGTAACCCATACCGCACCATCTGTAAAAGACCATGACTCTGAACCCCATTTTTTTGCCCAAGTGACCCCCTGGCAGGTCCACGCCAAAATCGGTCATTTTAATTCATTGGTGTGGATTACCAGCCTTGCCACGGGCCTTCCCGTGCCCGGTGCCCGGGTGAGTATTCATAAAGATGACATGGAAACCCTGACACAAAACACCAAGGCCCTGGCCTGGGGAACCACCGATGACAGCGGAATTGCCATGCTGCCCGGCGTTGTCACCCTGGACCCCGAGCGCAAGACCTTTGACCGCTGGTGGGAGGAAGGAAAAGATCAGCGGCTTTTTATCCGGGTGGAGCAAGAAAATGACCTGGCCCTGCTACCCCTGAACAATCGATTCAGCATTGACACCTGGCAGGTATCTGGAGAAACCTTTGATTCGCGCATGGAGAGTCAACACGGTCACATCAATGCCTGGGGTACCACAGCCCAGGGGATCTACCGGGCCGGGGATACCATCCAATACAAGATCTACGTCCGGGATCAGGACAACACCCGCTTTATCTCCCCCCCGAAAACCGATTATACTCTTGTTTTGTTTGACCCCACGGGTAAGCCAGTCCTCACCCGGGAAAAAATCACTCTATCTCGGTTTGGTGCCATCCACGGCAAATATAAAGTGCCCAAAAACGGCAGCGTGGGATGGTATCGATTTGGGCTCTCCGCAGGATTCACCGAACAAAGCTGGAGTCCGTTGCGGGTTCTGGTCAGTGACTTCACCCCCTCCCCCTTTAAGGTCACAACAGAACTTAACGGCACTGCCTTTAAAATAGGGGACACCCTCACCGTAACCACCCAGGCAAGCCTCCATGCCGGTGGCCCCTACACCGATGCCAATGCCCGGGTTATCATTGGACTCAAGGAAAAAATATTCCGATCCCCCCATCCCCTGGCCCAGAAATTTTCATTTTACAAGCCATTTCAGGATGAAAATAATGAAGCAACCGGGGGGGGATACCGTTCCAGCGGCATGGAAACCCTTCTGGAAAAAACAGACATCCTCAACGACCAAGGCACCCTGGAGAACAGTGTCCAACTGGACCAACCGGACGTGCCATATGGCACCCTCACAGTGGAAAGTGCCGTGCAGGATGACCGGGGTAAATTTGTGGCAGCCACAGCCAGTGCCCCCTATCTGGCCAGGGAGCGTTTTGTGGGGTTAAAAAGCCTGAAATGGGTGTATAGTGCCAATGAGTCTGCCACTTTAGAAACACTGGTGGTGGACGACCGGGGAGATCCCGTTGATGGCACAACGATTAATATCCATGTGCAACGCCTGGAAACCAAGGCCACACGGGTCAAGGGAGCGGGCAATGCCTATCTTACCCAATATCTCCACCAGTGGATCACCACCCATAATTTGGAGTTGACAGCCACCGCTGAGCCACTGCCCTTTTCTTTTACACCGGAAACACCCGGCGATTATCGCATTACCGCCACGGTGACCGACACCCAGGGAAGGCAACACACCTCGGGTATCTCCACCTGGGTGACGGGCCGGGGCCATGTGGTGTGGCAGGAACCAACGGATTATCGACTGAACATTATCCCGGAAAAACCCTCTGTGAACCTGGGGGAAACCGCACAATATCTCATTAAAAATCCCTTTCCCGGGGCCTATGCCCTGATCACACTGGAACGATATGGGATCCTGCGGCAATGGGTGAAAAAACTGGAAACCGCCACAGAGGTAATTAAGATACCGGTGTCAACGGATCTTCAACCGGGATTTTTCCTCTCCGCCACCATCCTCTCCCCCCGGGTGGCAAAACCGCTGGGAAAAAACCAGGTGGACCTGGGAAAACCCGCCTTTCGCACGGGGTATGTGGAAACACGGGTCATTGATCCCGGCAAAGGCATTGGGGTTACAGTGGACACGGACCAAAAGGTTTATAAACCCGGCGACACCGTAACCATTGACCTCACCGCCCGATTACCGGGTAACACCGGAACCTCCCCTGTGGAGTTTACCGTTGCCGTTCTTGATGAAGCGGTATTTGACCTCATTACCGGGGGAAATCAGCACTTTGACGTCCGCAAAGGCTTTTACACACTGGATGGACTGGATGTGAACAATTACAGTCTTTTGACCAACATTGTGGGCCGTCGTATGTTGGAGGCAAAGGGGGCCAATGTGGGGGGAGATGGCGGTGCCGGCGGCATTCGCATGCGATCCTTTTTTAAATTTATGAGCTATTGGAACCCCAGCCTCATGGCCGATGACCAGGGCCATGCCAAGGTCACCTTCACCGTGCCGGACAACCTCACGGGCTGGCGCATATTTGCCATGGCTGTCACCCCGGATGAGGGAATGGGGCTGGGTGAGGCTGAATTTAAGGTGAACCGTCCCACAGAGGTGCGGCCGGTGATGCCCAACCAAGTCACGGCAGGGGATACCTTCCAGGCGGGATTCAGTGTCATGAACCGTACCCCAGAGGCCCGGGATCTTGTGGTTTCCATCTCTGTAAGCCTTGATGATGAAGATAATGCATATGAGAATGCCAAAACAGAAACCATCCACCTGGAACCTTATAAACGTGGGATGATCTACCTGTCGGTGCAAACCTCCCGGCCCGGGTCCCTGGAATTCAGGGCAACGGCCCGGGATGATGTAAATGGGGACGGTACAATCCACACGCTTAAGGTCATCCCCAAAAACAATCACACCACCAGTGCCACCCACGGCATGGTCATGGACAACACCCCGGCCACCATTCCCATCCAGTATCCGGACAACATGGCCCCCCATACCGGGAACACAGCCCTGATTCTCTCCCCCACCCTGCTTGGTAATATGGACAGCGCCTTTACTTACATGAGAGATTATCCCTACACCTGCTGGGAACAAAAAATCACCCGGGCCGTCATGGCCAGCCATTATAAAGCCTTGGAAAATCGGCTTAAAGAACGGGTGACATGGGAAGATGCCGGAGATGTGCCCGGCAAGGTGCTGGAAGAGGCCCTGTCTTTCCAGGCCCCCAATGGCGGCATGGCCTATTTTAAACCCGAGGATAATCGGGTGAGCCCCTATCTTTCGGCTTACACGGCCCTGGCATTTAATTGGCTTAAAGAACGGGGATACCAGCCGCCGCAACTCCTGGAAACCCACCTCCATGAGTATCTTTTAACCCTTTTAAGGCAAAATATACTGCCTGATTTTTATTCCAAAGGCATGGCCGCCACAGTACGGGCAGTTGCGTTGTCTGCCCTGGCCCGGGAGGGAAAACTTAGCCTGGCGGACATCCAGCGATATGAGCCCCATGTGAAACGCATGAGCCTATTTGGCAAGGCCCAGTTCCTCATGGCTGCCACCCGGGTGGCGGGGGGGGAACCCATTGCCAGGAGTACCTGGGAGATGATTCTATCCCAATCCGTGCAAAGTGCCGGGAAAATCAAATTCAATGAAACCCTGGACAAGGTAAGTGCTCTACTTCTGGAATCATCAGCCCGGACCCAGGGGGCTATTTTGTCGGCCATGATTGACTATGCCCATAAATATAACCGTCAAGAAGAGATAAAAAACCTACCCCTTAAACTGGTACGCACCATCACCCAGACCCGGCAAAGCACAGGCACCTGGTACAACACCCAGGACAATATTTTCTGTACCAATGGACTGATTGATTACGTCAGGGCCTTTGAAAACGAAACTCCGGACATGAAAATTATGGCCCAGGTAGATGAAGCCCTGCTGGGGGAAACCCATTTTAAAGATATCAATTCCCCGGCTGTCACCCTTGAAATCCCCATTAAGAAAGAGGACCCAGGACGTTCGGCAAGCCTTGTCATCCAGAAAAACGGCCCCGGCACACTCTATTACACGGCTGCCGTCAGCTATGTTCCCCGGGAAAAATCGTCCCATGCCATCAATGCAGGCATGGAGATCCACAAAGAGGTCAGCGTTGAACGAGAGGGGAAATGGGTGCTTTTGACCGATCCACTTAAAATCCTTCAGGGAGAATTGGTGCGGGTGGATATGTTTATATCCGTGCCAGCTGCTGGTAATTTTGTGGTGGTGGATGATCCCCTGCCCGGTGGATTAGAGGCGGTGAACCGGGATCTGGCCACATCATCCATGGGGGATGCAGGGAAAAAGGGAGTGATGCCCCAAAATGATTCAAACTCCCAGGGAGGCAATGCATGGCCCCCCAAGGGGTCCAGGTGGAATGATGGAACCTTCCGGGATCGCTATTCCGTGTCCCAATGGTACTTTTATCACCGGGAGATGGGCCATGACGGGGTCCGGTATTATGCGGATCATCTGCCCCCGGGTCGCTATGTGCTCTCCTATACGGCCCAGGCCATTGCCCGGGGAAGCTTTGCTGCCCTACCCGCCCAGATCTTGGAGATGTATGATCCAGATGTGTTTGGCAAGAGCGTCGAAAAAACCCTTATTGTGGAGCAATAAAGGTAATGTCATGCCCAAGAAAAATATTTTAATCTTTACTACCCTGTTGATCATGGGAGGTGCCATGATTGCTGTGGGGGTAAAGACACACATGGATATGAAACCCCTGCCCCGTTCTCTGTCCAATGTGACGGGGGTGGTGAAGAAACCCCGGCTTTTAGATCGCCATGGAATTCCCCTGACCACCACCTATACCAGTACATGGAACATCCATGATCAAAAAGCCTTGTATGAGATTCCCACTTTTTTGAAACAGGCGTTCCTGTTTTCCGAAGACAGGCGATTTTATGATCATGGGGGAGTAGACTGGCTGGCCCGTCTCCATGCCCTGGTACAAAACATCAGGGCAGGCAGGGCCGTCAGGGGGGCCAGCACCATCACCGAGCAGGTGGTGCGTCTGATCCATCCCAGGCCCAGAAAGCTCTGGTCCCGGTGGATTGAAGGGTTTGAAGCCCGACAACTGGAAAAGACCAACTCCAAACTGGACATTTTGTGGTTTTATCTCAACCAAGTGCCCTATGCCTCCAGACGCCGGGGCATTGCCCAGGCTGCCCGGTTTTATTTTGACCGGGATGTGGAATCCCTGAACATCAAAGAAAGTATGGCCTTAGCTGTTCTGGTGCGGGCACCGGATTATTATGATCTCCACCGCCATCCCGGACGTATAAATGCCCCCCTTGGGGCCCTGGGCATGGGAATGAAAAAACAGGGACATCTGACCCCAACCAAATATCAGGCAATAACTACGCAGCCCTTTGAACTGAAACGCCGGGCATTATCTGTCAAGGCCCCGCATTTTGCCCGGTTTGTTTTGAGGCATCCCGATTCATTCAACGGGGCACATCCAGAAAGAATTTGCACCACCCTGGACGGTACCCTCCAGCAGAGGGTGCAGACCCTTCTGGATACGGCCCTGACATCCCACTGGGATCGAAAGGTTCACAATGGGGCAGCCTTGGTGGTGAATCATGAAACCGGCGAAATTCTTGCCTGGGCCGTGGGGGCAGATAAGGAGAACAACGGTCCTGGACATGATTTTTTACGGTCCCGTTCTGAGACAAGAGACCTGCAGACCCCAAACCAACACCCAAAGCGGGGTCAAGCAAAAACCCATGGCCAGGCAATCAATGCCGTCACGGCCCTGCGGCAGCCCGGCTCTGCCATGAAACCCTTTGTCTATGCCCTGGCCCTGGAAAAGGGATGGACGGCCGCCACCCTGATCCAGGACAGCCCCCTGGCCGCAAGGGTGGGAACAGGGATACATGCCTACCATAACTACAGCGGACAATACTATGGGGCTGTGACACTGCGTAACGCCCTTGGCAACTCATTAAACATCCCTGCGGTGCGCACCATTCAGTTTGTGGGGGTGGAAGATTACCTCACCCGTCTCCGGGCACTGGGCTTCACCACCCTGAATCAGCACCCTGATTTTTATGGGGATGGCCTGGCCCTTGGCAATGGAGAAGTCTCGTTGTATGAGCTGGTCCAAGCATACACGGTGCTGGCCAACCAGGGACGGTTGATTCCCCTACGCACGGTTTCGGAAAATCCCATGCAGCACAACACCCGACAACTTTTTTCAAAGGAAATAACTTCCCTCATGGGCCACATACTGTCCGATGCCGGGGCCAGAACGTTGGAATTCGGAGGGGGAGGTCTGTTGAATTTTCCCGTTCAGACCGCAGTTAAAACCGGCACGTCCAGTGATTACAGAGACGCCTGGGCCATGGGATATAATTGCAATTTCACGGTGGGAGTGTGGATGGGAAATCTTGATGGCAGTCCCACCAGGGGAATGACCGGTTCCCGGGGACCGGCCTTTGTGCTCAGAAGCATTTTTGCCCGGCTCAACCAGACGAGAGACACCCGGCCCCTTTACATGAGCCCCCGGCTTGTCCGCCAGGAGATCTCCATTTTCAAAAGCCCTGTGAGGACAGAATGGTTTATCCCCGGCACGGAACCCCCGCAACCCATGACAACTGCCATGGAGGGTATGATATCAGAAGAATTCACCCAGACCCATGCAAAAAAATTTGGATTTATCCAACCCCTAAACGGTATGTACCTGGCCATGGACCCCCGAATTCCCGATGACCATGAGGTGATGGCATGCCAGGTGGCAGGAGTGGCACCCGGTGATCGCCTATCCTGGTATCTGGACGGACAGCCACTTAAGGTCACCGGCTCACAGTTCAACTGGCAGGTTAACCCGGGCACCCACGTTCTTGAAGTGGTAATGAGACATGCAAAAAGACCCGGTATATTAAAAGACTCGGTTCGTTTTGTGGTAAAATGATGGTTACCGCCACATTTTCATTTACATGAAAGTCCCGGCAAACTAAGGTACAATACAAGGATTACGTAGGGGCAGAATCTATTTCTGCCCTGTGTTGTGGGCAAACCAAGAGTGATCTTTAATATTCGTTGGCCGTTATATACATTCAGGGCAGTGGTAAAAATTAAGGATGCATCCACCAAAGGAGAAAAATATATATGGAAAAAATCGATAAGCGCTACAGGGCCTACCTGGATATCCTGAAAGAAGAGCTACTTCCGGCCATGGGCTGCACAGAACCCATTGCCATTGCCTATGCTGCAGCAAAGGCCAGAGAAACCCTGGGAAGCATTCCCCACCGAGTGCTTATTGAAGCCTCTGAGAATATCATAAAGAATGTCAAAAGCGTCGTGGTGCCCAATACCGGAAATCTCAAGGGGATAGCCGCTTCTGCCGTTGCCGGGATTGTTGCCGGAAATGCGGATAAGGGCCTGGAGGTGATTTCATCTGTGGATAACCAGGGGCGAAAAGAGATGAAACGCTTTTTGGAATCCGAAGAAGTTCTTGTCTCTAAAAGTAAAAGTGATTTGATATTTGATCTGACAGTGACAGTGTCATCTGGAAAGTCAGAAGCCTCTGTGCGGATTTCCCATTTTCATACCAACATTGTGGAGATCAAAAAGGACGGAAAAATCATTTTTCAGAATCAATCCTGTGATGAAGTTGGAAGTTCGAATCTCACCGACCGGTCCATCATGAATGTGGCGGATATCTTAGATTTTGCCGAATCTGTAGAAATATCGGAGGTCAGGGAATTGATCCAACGGCAGATTGATTACAACACCCGGATTGCCCGGGAAGGCATCAAAGGCCAATGGGGGGCCAACATTGGGGCTATCATCCTTGAAACATGGGGAAATGATATCAAGGTCCGGGCCAAAGCCATGGCCGCAGCAGCATCAGATGCCAGGATGAGCGGATGCGAACTTCCAGTAATCATTGTGTCGGGCTCCGGGAATCAGGGAATCACCGCCTCCATCCCGGTCATTGAATATGCAGCAGAACTCAAGGTGGATGAAGACGCGCTGTTCAGGGCACTGGTACTTTCCAATCTGGTTACCATTCACCAGAAAACAGGCATTGGCAGACTATCCGCATATTGCGGTGCCGTCAGTGCTGGGGTGGGTGCCAGTGCCGGAATCGCCTGGCTCCACGGCGGTGAATTTGATGAAATTGCCCACACCATTGTTAATGCCCTGGCCATTGTGTCGGGTATTATCTGCGACGGGGCCAAACCCTCTTGTGCTGCCAAAATCGCTTCTGCCGTGGAAGCCGGAATCCTTGGATTTCACATGTATAGAAATGGCAAGCAGTTTTACGGCGGAGATGGCATTGTCACCAAAGGGGTGGAAAATACCATCGCCAATATCGGCAGGCTGGGACGGGACGGGATGCGGGAAACAGACAAGGAGATCATCCGGATCATGCTGGGGGAGTAACAGATCCCTTATTTTCCGCAGACTATTTCGGCATCAATTCCGGTCACGTCTAAAAAGGGTGGGCAAAGCCCATCCACTCCGCAGAGGGCATAACGTAACCGGAGGAAACCAGATGCAATGCTTTCTCAAAACTGGTTATCTCAGCATGATAGATAGATTAGCGAATGTTTCATTAAATGTTGGTTTGATGAAGGGATCTGTTCCAACCATTAATACAAATCCGTCTTGGAAGCTACGGATTTCCAATCCCGTATTTAGACCAATGACGATAAATTCACCTTTTTCCATCGATTTACAAGGCTTGCATGAATACCGAACTCAGCGGCAATTTCATTGACGGCTTGGTTCCCTTTTATAGCTGATAACGCGATCTTACTTTTTAATTCTTTACTGTAATTTTTCCATTTCAAGATGAACCCCTTTCTGGTTTCTGGACTGTTATATTTACCTTAACATATTGTCCAGTTTTCGGGGTCCGCTATATATATCGATATGTATAATCCAAATCACTGATTTTATGGGAATGAAAAAAAAGTTGATTCCGGGTAAACTTGCCCATTGAAAAGGTATTTGGGACCTTCCTGTACATTATAAATAGGGTTATCTTCATATACAATTCTTTGCCAACCATTCTCATCTTTCCACCAATCAGTACTTCTATTCTTCAACTTTCCCCATAGATCCTGAAGTTCACAAATTGTATCTTGTATGGCTTTTCTCTCAGCTTCTTTTTGTTTGTTCGCCATTATGGCAAAACTCCTTCCATAAAGTTTCATAAACTGCCCCCCCGCATAACTCGTGTCACCAAAATTTGCTTTAGGACCATTTGGAACCATATAGTAAGCAACATTAAGCGCTATATTCAATATCTTAAGATTTCGCCTAGTTGATGCCTTCAACTTTAATCC
>Ga0307987_1001341_pt1 | contig 13517 bp, 6 predicted proteins | sample EllFjometagen181_FD_203157 | JGI IMG/M metagenome (GOLD analysis project Ga0307987, IMG submission 203157) | Marine microbial communities from Ellis Fjord, Antarctic Ocean - #181 | ecosystem: Environmental > Aquatic > Marine > Unclassified | place: Southern Ocean | collected 2014-10-08
CAGACCGCTATCGCGCCCCCCTCCCCGCGCCTTATGGGCGCGCCGGGTCGCCGGAGGCGTCCCGGAAATTGACTCTTGGTTCAACCAGGACTTTTCGCTGCGTGGCCGGAGTGGTGACCGAGACCCAAAGATGGAACCCCGAGTCATGTACATCGAGGACAAGTCGCAAGGCCTGTCCGGCCCAACGAGAATAGGTCGAGTCAGGTTCTCGAACACAGGAAAGACCATTCACTACGATGAGCGTTCCTTCCAGAGCTCGAAGGGCCGCGGATTCAAGACAAACTTCTTCGACATCGAGACGGGCGACCATTTATGGGTTTCTACGTGCTGGCGGGATGGCGCGGATCGGCTGCTTGGAGATCGCGCCCGGTAGACATCGATGAAGACGCCGCATCGAGTACTGGACCGAGATCAGGGGCGAGCCGCGAGGAAGCGCTCGAAGCGTTGATGTGCGTAGGGCAGGAAGCGGATGCGCTGCACGGGCTCGAGGGCCAGGGGTAGGGCCGCCATGGCGTACATGTAGTCGGACAGGGGCAGCGCCCGACGGGTCTGCTGGACCAGGGTCTGGAGCTCCTGCTCCTGGGCGGAGGCGCTGGGGAAGGACCCGTGGTCCAGGTAGGCGCCGATGAGAATCTCGAGCTCGGCGTCGGTGAAGCGGGGTGCGGCGATGCGGAAGTGAGGCGGCTCCGTCAGGCCGTGGACCATCACCGTCTCGGCGAAGAGGTTGGCGAAGTCGAAGGCTCGGTGGTTGAGGCAAGAGAACTCGAAGTCCAGCAGCCGGATGCCGCCGTCGGCCAGCCGCATCACGTTGCCGTGGTAGCTGTCGTTGTGGCAGAAGTGCAGGGGACCCTCGGGGAGGAAGGCCGCCACCTTGCGGCGCGTCGCCTCGCTGAACAGGGCGGTCAGGGGCTCACAGAGCACCCTCTCGTTGGCGGGGAAGGCATCGCGGCGGTCCACCAGGACGTGGCGAGCCAAGGGCGCCCAGCGAGCGTGCAGCAGCTCGAAGAAGGAAGCCGCCGGCAGGGGCGGGGGCGCCATGTGGTGGAAGCGGTACAGCTGCTCCGCCACACCCCGCAGCGTGGCCGGGTCGTAGAGATCCTCGGCAACCAACGTGGCGCCCTCGTAGAAGGCCTCGAGGCGAAACCCTGGTTCGTAGTGCAGACAACGCGGCGCGATGCCCGCCTCCGCCAGGGCCAGGAACACCACGCGCTCGGCACCGACATCCAGGATGGCGTTGTCCTTGCCCGCCAGGCGTCGGTAGAGCACCGCAGGGGGAGACAGGGGCCGCTTGGCACGCACCGCCATGGTGAAGGTGGAGAAGCCCTTGGGCGGCGCGAAGTCAAAGGCGTCCGTGCCCAGGCCCCGCCACCCCGGCAGGCCCACCTGACACTCGGCGAGGACACGATCGATCATGGGCCGAGTCTCCACAAATGCGCCGCGGATGTCCAGCGTCCGACTCCGCATCGCGGTAGCCAGCCAGCCCCTGTGTGCCGCTGACCGCCGTGCGGCCCGTCAGTGTCGGGCGTTGATGCCAGCGCTGCTATACGGGCTCGCCGCCGTCACGTAGCGACTCCAGGTAGCTGCGCAGGCTGGTAGTCCCAAGCTTTGGGCCGACCCCATCGATCTCGCCGGCGGTGACGATGAACTCTGCAAGGTCGCCGAACTGCCGACTGAACAGACCGATCACCTTGACCAGCCCCCGGGCCAGCCACATCGGGATCACGGTGAACTTCGGCTTCTTGCCCACCACCTCGAAGGCCAACTCCGCCGCCTCGCGCTGGGTCATGATGTCGGGACCGCCCGCCTCCACCTCCCGTTCGTCGCCCTCGGCGGTATCTACGCACACCCCAGCCAGGTCGGCGCCGTGGATGGGGTTCATCCTGTTCGAACCCTCGCCAACCAGGAAGACCCGGCCCTTCATGGCCATGTCGTACAGGGCCCCCATGTCGGAGAAGTAGCCGCAGGGCCGCACGACTCGGTAGTCGAGCCCGGATTCCTTCAGCGCGTCCACTACCTTCTCATGGGCCTGGGTGATGGCCAGTTGCATGATGTTCTCTGCACCCTGCATCGAGACGTAGACGAACCGCTCGACCCCCGCTTCCCGACACAGATCGATCAGGTTCTGGTTGCACTGGTAGTCCACATTCTCGAACGTCAGACCGTCCCGCTGACGGGAGATTCCCACGCTGGAGTAGACCAGGTCGATGCCGTCCATGATGCCAGCCAGGGTCTCTGGCTGCGTAATCTGCCCCACAAACACATCGTCCATGTCGTCGTCGGTCAGCGCGGGCGCCGTGAACGGCCCCTTTTCGTACAAGCGCTCGCGGCTGCGGGTCAACACACGGACGTAGTAGCCCCGCTGCTTGAACGCCTTGACGGCGTACTTCCCCAAGTATCCCGTTGCACCAGCAACCAGGACGTGTGTCTGTGGTGTATCAGTCATGATGTAAACTCTCCGATACCGGGTTTGCCACGGGTGCTCAGTCGATGAGCTCGATATCCACCTGCCGATCCCGGATCAACGAGATGCTGATCTCATCGAAGCCAGGCGGGCCGAAGTGGCGAAAGGGGTTGTAGTTACGAGAGAAGCCGAAACTCTCGGAGGGAATCCCGAGGAAGTTCTTGGTGAGTTCGTTGTCGCCGTCCCCATCCTCGAAGACAACCACAGCGTACTCTCCTGGCGGCACCTGTAGGGAGTACCTGGTGGATGAACTTTCGTTTTCCAGGCTGAGCCCCCGGCATGACGGCACAATGGCGTCGTCGGATTCCCATTCCGCCTGTGTCATGACCGCGATGTTCACCCGAGCTCCCCCCTCCAGGCCCGTGATGGTGCCAGACACGGTGACATCACCGGCGTATGCAGGGGCGCTCGCGGACAGAAGGACAGAGAGGGCCGGCAACAAGGGGACGGTTCTCACGAAGGCTCCTTTCTCGAGGCGTAGATTGCCTCGGCAGGGAATGCAAGTGGGAAGGGAGTGATGAAATGAACAGCAACGGTGAAGGCGGAAGGTGCGGAGAATGGGATGTCATGCGGGACCTCCTCGACTGCAGGTCAACATGGTCCCACTTGTCAAGGCGATCTGTTGTGTTGCCGTGGTGGTCCTGTTTCCGTGTGTTTCAACGGGAGAGGGGCCCGCAGTTCATGGACCAGGCTTGTTCGTACTCGCGTGAGTCCAGCGAGCGCGGCTCCGGTAATCTCGCGGCCCTGCTCGCACTGCTGGGCGTGCCCTTCGCCTTGGTTCGCCGTCGAGGGTAGCGCCGCGCCCCCCAGTAGCGGTAGAGTCTCCGAGAAATCGCCCTTGGAGGCCCCCATGCGCATCCTCACCCTCGGCACTTTCGCCAGCCTGCTCCTGCTCATCGCTTGCGGTGACAAGGAGGACACCGCCTCGGAGGTCGACGCTGACGCCGACGGCTACACCGACGACGTGGACTGCAACGACCGCGATCCCCTGATCCACCCCGACGCCAACGAGACCTGCGACGGCCGCGACAACGACTGCGACGACGAGATCGACGAGGGCGCCACGGTCCCCCTGTACTTCGACGCCGATCTGGACGGCTACGGCGACCCGGACGCCGAGACCACCGGCTGCCCGGGTACCGGGGGCTACTCCGACGAGGGCACGGACTGCGACGACGACAACGCCGACGTCCACCCCGACGCCGATGAGTGGTGTGACGGCCTGGACAACGACTGCGACGATCTGGTGGACGAGGAGATCGAGTACGCCGACTGGTACGCCGATGACGACGAGGACGGCTTCGGCGACCCCGACGAACTGGTCAACGCCTGCGTGCAGCCCTCGGGCTACATCGAGGACGGCTCGGACTGCGACGACAACGACCCGGACATCAACCCCAACGCTGACGAGCACTGCGACGGTGTCGACAACGACTGCGACGACGACACCGATGAGGCCGATGCCCTGGACGCCACCACCTGGTACCCGGACGCCGACAGCGACGGCTACGGCGACATGCTGGCGGATGGAACCGCCGCCTGCGAGGCGGGCTCGGGCAACGTGGAGGACTCAACCGACTGCGACGACCAGAGCGCCAGCGTCAACCCCGGCGGCACCGAGATCTGCGACGACGCCGGCCGGGACGAGGACTGCGACGGCCTGGTGGACGACGACGACGACAGCACCGACACCAGCAGCATGACCAGCTGGCACCCCGACAGTGACGGTGACGGCTACGGCGACTCGAACAGTTCCACCCCCGCGTGCCTGCAACCCTCCGGCTACCTCGCGGACGACACCGACTGCGACGACAACGACGGCATGGTCAACCTCTCCATGGCCGAGCAGTGCGACGGCGTGGACAACGACTGCGATGGCCTGACGGACGACGACGACAGCGCGGTTGTGGACAGCTCCACCTGGTACCGGGACAGCGACGGCGACGGCTACGGAGACGCCGGCAGCAGCGCCTCCGCCTGCAACCAGCCCACCGGCTACGTCAGCGACGACACCGACTGCGACGACACCGACGCATCTCAGACCACCGACTGCTCGGGCGACACCGGCGACACCGGCGGCGGCTTCTCCCGCGACGGCAGCTACACGGGCACCTTCGAGGTAGAGCTGGACGTCCCGGTATTCGGCATGAGGGAGACCTGCAGCGGCACCGTGGAGATCGAGGTCGACGAGAGCGCCGCAACCCAGATCAGCGGCACCGCCGACTGCATCGTCCCAGGCCTCCTGGGCTCGATGGTTGGCCCTCTGTCGGCCACCATCGAGGGCGCAATTGCGTCCGACCCCGACGTCGTAGGCACCATGGACATCAGCGAAGGAGGCTCCGCGTTGTTCAGCGATGACTGGGAGGGCGAGTTCTCCGGCGCCGACACCCTGATCGGCACCTTTGACGGCACAACCTCCGTCCTCCACATGCCGGCCTGGTACGACGGCGAGTTCGAGGTGGTGCGCTAGTTTCGCAACCCTCGAACCGCAGGAGCCTCCTGACCACGAAGCTGCTCCCGATGCCTGGCGCACTACCGCCTCTCCGGCGCATCCGCAGCATACTGCGGATAGGAAACGCTGCCCTTGGAGGTGCCTGTACGCCGGGAGGCCGCATCGACAGCTCCGACACGCTTCTCCACTGCTGACTCGAGGAACCACATCAACTCCAGTAGTCCAAGCTGACGAACGCTGCTATCGTTCGAGCATGAATCTGTGTACGTCCAGTGCTCGCGGGGTGGGAGCGGTCCTTCCATTCTTGTTGTTCCTCTCCGGTTGCTCTGAGTACCGACTGCGCGGCGAAAGGCCGGAAGAGCCACCCGAGGGCGACGAGCCCGTCGATTCAGGCACCCCCTGGGTCACTCGGCCGGTCGAAGAGTGGTGCAACGGCGTGGACGACGATGGCGACGGCTTGGTGGACGAGGGCTTCTCCGACATCGATGGGGACGGTACGGCGGACTGCGTGGATGAGGCCTGCGCCGTCGAGCTGCCATCACCCCGCACCGAGACCTGCGGGATCTGCCAGGGAGATGAGCGCCCCTTGTCTCCGCCCCCGGTGGACCCCTGGAACTGGACCGTGGAGTGGGCCTGGCACGATGGAGTTCACCGCCTGAGCGAAGGCACGGTCCTGAGTACCCCCGTAGTTGGCGACCTCGACGCAGACGGGCAGCCCGAAGTCGTCTTCGTCTACTATGATGACTTGTCTTCCGCCCCGCAGAGCCTAATCGTCCTGGATGGCGCGACCGGCTCCACCCGTTGGGTCCTGGATGGGTTCAACCCGGCGCGGACTGTGGCCCTGGGTGACATCAACGGTGACGGCTTCGGCGACATCGTTGCCTATGCCCTTCCCGACGAGGGTAGCTCCTTCTTGAGGGCCGTGGATCGCGATGGATTGGCCCTGTGGGACCTCGAACACGAAATATTCAGTCACACGGGTGACCTGGCCAACCCCTACATCACAGATCTCGAGGGCGACGGAGCTGTCGAGGTTCTGGCCCACAACCTCATCATCGATGGCTCGACGGGCACTGTGCTCGCGGAACTCGAGGGTGCCGAAATCGGTCACACCGCGACCTGGTCCCCCGTTTCGGCAGATCTGGACGGTGACGGACAGCAGGAAATTCTCTGCAACAATGGCGTCTACGACAACCAAGGGATGCACCTCTTCGACTGCGGAGACGCCATCGGATTTTCGTCATTCTCACAAGCGGCGGATATCGACGGGGACGCGCTCGGTGAGGTAGTCTCCATCAGCGATGGGTTGATTACCGTCTGCGACGACGATGGCACCGTCCTCTGGGTACAAGATCACGGGTACCGTACAGGACCTTCATCGATCGCTGACTTCGATGGCGACGGGCTCCAGGAGATCGCCGTCGTCCTCGACAGCTCGCTGATGCTCTTCGATGGCGATGGTGCTGTCCTCTGGGAGACACCCGTCAGTGAACTCTCCGGATGTCCGGGACCCACGGCGTGGGACATGGACCTCGACGGCACCCCCGAGCTCATCCTCGCCGACTGGGAGGATCTGTTGGTCCTCGATGGGAACACTGGCACTGTCGTCATGAGCATCGCAGATCATGCCTCCAATACCAAGACCGAAACCCCGACTGTCGCGGATATCGACGGTGACGGTCACGGCGAGATCCTGTTTGGATCAGGGCCCTGCTTGCACAACCCATGCAACTGGCTGGGCGTTCACGCCATCGGCAGCACCGACGGCGACTGGCCTTGGGCGCCCCCGGTCTACAATCAGCACGGCTACCATCGCGGCGGCATCAACGACGACCTGTCTGTCCCCACCGACACCACGCCACACTGGCTCCGCGACGACAACGTCTTCCGCGGCCAGGCCCCCCCCTTGGTGACCCCCGACCTGCCCAACCTGCAGGCCGAGATCCACGATGTGTGCATCGCTTCCTGCGCGGATGATGGTGTTGCCATGGTCTCCCTCCAGATCTGGAACTCCGGGGCGGCAGAGGCGGACGCCGGCGTGTCGTTGCGCCTCTACGCAGTCGTCGACGATCTCGAGCAGCTCATCCACGAGCATACGACCACAGCCGCCATTCCGGCCGCTGCCTCGCTGGAGTGGACTGTCGAGACCGAGCGCCATCTACTCGGCAGCGAGCTTCGCCTCGTCGTGGACGAGGACAATGCAGTCGAAGAGTGCATCGAGGACGACAACCAAGGCGTGTTGACTGTGGAATTCTGCGAGCAGAGATGAGGTGGAACGCTGCGGTCCCATCCGAGCGCCACAGCCTCTCGGGTGTCTCGCCGATCTTCCAGAACGAGTTCGAGGCACCGATGGTGCACGTAGACGGCAGCTGGCCGTGCCAGAACAGCAGGGCGTGGTCGCCATAGACGTTCCCGCCGCTCGTACTCGACCAGCGGGTCCCGGTCCGCTCGGGCACGACCGGGACCGTGTGACCACCGATCTGGAGGGAACTCCCGCCGAAGGCCGGGTTGACCACCTCGTGGTCATCGGGAGGGCTCTCGGTGAGTTCATCCTCGAACACCACCGTGAGCAGCTCCATCGGGACCGGTTCGCCAGGGCCCAGGGCTCGAGACAGCCAGTGGGAGTGAGCCTGAACGACGACGGACCCTCACTCACCCCACAGCTCGCCCCCCAACCCGCTGGCCCGCTTGACGGTCTGACCCAGGGCAGCCTCGAGGACCTTGCGATCGCTTAGCACCGTCACGCTGGCCTTGGCCCGGGTGACCCCAGTGTAGATGAGCTCCCGGGTGAGGATGGGGCTGGCACTGGCCGGCAGCACCACCAGGACTTCTTCGAACTCGGAGCCCTGGCTCTTGTGGATGGTCATAGCGAACACTGTGGTGTGCTCGGGCAGGCGGGCTGGCTCGACATACTCGACGAGGTTCTTGTCCCGGTAGGCCGTGGGCAAGAGCCGGTCGGGCTGACCGGGGCCACCCACGTCGGGCAGGTTGTCGGCGCCAGGGAACACCACCATGCGGCGGCAATCCTGGCCCACACCCTGGTGAACCATCAGGCCGATGTCGCCGTTGAACAAGCCGCGCCCGCCGCCAGAGCGGCGCACGTTGTAGTCGTTGCGCAGCACCAGCACTGGGCGCCCCAGCCACCAGGGACCCGAGGGACTGATCAGCCCAGCCTTGCGCAGCAGGGCCTGGGCCAGCTCGTTGATACCTCTGACACCGCTGCGACCGCGGCGATGGGCACAGAGCACCCGGAAGCGCTCGAAGGCCTGCAGCACACGCCGGTGATACACCACCTGTGTCGGGTGGGGTATCGTGGGGCCGTGCCAGCCCTGGCGCAGCAGCTCGAGGTAGGGCCGAAAACCCTGCACCAGGGACCGCCCCAGGGCCGACGGAAGTGCGCCCTCGGGGCCATAGGACAACAGCTGGGTGTGGCCCTTGGAGCCTGGGCTCCCCCCCTGCGCCAGACCCTCGACCACCGCTGCCGCGTCGAACTCGCGCTCGGGCAGCAGACAGGATGCGGCGAAGGCGCCAATGCCGCCCTGCTCGTCGAAGCGGAAGGTGCGGTTGAACTGCACCACCGCGTCGTGGGCCGCCGGACCATCTACGACCTCGACCACAGAGCGCTCGTCGCCCCGGTTCTCTAGCCCCGCCAAAGACGGGAAGGCCTCGAGGGCCGCCACCATGTCGGCGGTGACACACAGGGTCTGGGCGCGGGTGGGGCCGCAGAGATCCGCCAGCACGGTGCCGGCTTCGACGCTGGCGAGCTGGTGACGGTCCCCCAGCAGGATGAGGCGGGTGGGTTCGCCCGCGGGGCCCCGCTGGCCGATGGCGTCTACCAGCTTGGCCATCATGGGGAAGTCCACCATGCTGGCTTCGTCTACCACCACCACATCATAGGGCAAGGGGTTGCGGGCATCGTGGCGAAAGCGGGTGGGCGCATCGTAGCGGTAGCCCAGCAGGCGGTGCAGGGTGCGCGCCTCGAGTCCCAGGATGGTGTCCCGCAGCTGGAGCTGCTCGGGCTCGGCCAAGAAGCGCTTCAGGGCGGGCAGGAACTCTTCGCTCAGCCCTTGACGCAGAGCTTCGCGCATACGCGCTGCGGCCTTGCCAGTGGGCGCGGCCAGGGCCACGGCCAGCTCGGGGCTGTCGGTCTCCCGGCGCTGGTGACGCAGCCGATGACGCAGCCACAGCAACGCCAGCAGGTTGCGCACGGTCCAGGTCTTGCCCATGCCCGGACCACCGGTGATCACGCCGTAGCGACGGGTCAGGGCCACGGCGCCCGCGACCCGCTGAAGATTGAGGCTGTCGGAGGCCTCACATTGCACACCCGGGGGCAGAAAGAGCTGCTCGAGGCCCTTGTCCAAGGCGGGGTAGTCGGCCGGATGGCTGGGCACCAATCCCCCGGGCCCCGACCAAGCGCGCACCTGTTCCGCCAGCTCGGCCTGGTAGTGCCAGTAGCGGTCGGTGTAGAGCACCGAGCCATCCAGCACGAAGGGCGTGAGGCGCTCGAGGTCTTCCACATCCCGCACCAAGGCCGTGGCCGCGCTGACCTGTTTCACCCAGCCGTCGCCGGGCAAGCTGGGACGCGCCACGGGCTGGGCGTTGTGACCGAGGTCTTCGTGGGGCAGCAGATCGTCCAGGTCCAGGTCGGTGAGATCCACACATATGTGGCCGAAACGCGGAGCCCTCACGGCCAGGGCAGCCGCGAGCAATACATCGGGCTCGAGCAGCCCCACGCGACGGCCGAGCTGAGCCACCACGTGCAGCTCGAGGCTGGACAGCACGCCAGCGTGGAAGAAGGGCCCCAGGCGCTCGAGCACGGCGTGCTCGGGGGAGCCGGGCTGGACCCGCAGGGGTGCGAAGATGGGAGGCAGGACAGGGGCGGGGTTCATGACCGACCTCCAGGGCTCGCGGCGCCCTCGAACAGTGCGTCCAATCGATGGATGACCTCGAGCCGCGGCCGCAGGAAGAAGACCCCATAGGGGTGCTCGCTGTCCGGTGGCCGCTCCGGACCCGCCATACCCCGCACGAACAGGTACAGGGCGCCTCCGAGGTGGACCTGGGGATCGTAGTCGGGCAGACGCTGGCGCAGGTAGCGGTGCAGGGCCAGGGAGTAGAGATAGGCCTGGACCACGTAGTCGTGGTGCTCCATCTCGTGAAGCATCCAGGCCTGACAGAAGTGGGCCCGCGGGGTCTGACGCTCGCGCAGAAGGTCCAGCCGGTTGCTCTTGTAGTCCAATACATAGAAGCGCTGAGCAGGCTGGGCTGGGTCTGTCGGCGTGGCGAAGACCAGGTCGATGGAGCCGGTGAGGTAGCCGGCGAAGCGCTGCTCGGTCCAACCCTTGGACAGCTTGTGCAGATAGACGTCCCGGAGCACAGGATCGCCCTGGCCCAGCAGGAAGGCCTGGCCGAAGTCTTGGCCGCTGATGCGCGAAGCGAAGCGCACACCACCGTCGGCGTCGGGCCGTCGGTGTTCGTCGCCACCGGCCAGGGGAAGATCGAAGACCAGCTCGTTCAGCCTGCGCGGGGCGGGGATGTCCGCCAGCCGCAGATCGCCGAGCTCGCCCCCCAGGGGGGTGCGCAGGGCCTGGGGAATGCCGGCCAGCAGCAACTCACGAATCCGCGGCGTGTCGAAGCCATGCAGCGGCCCCCGCTCGCCGATGACCCGCTGTAGCTCTTCCGACGCGCGGGCTTGGCCCTGCATGTCGTCGGAGGCGTGGGCGAAGGCGGTGAAGTCCAGGTGCTCGAACAGCTCGTGCAGGAAAGTACCTGCGTCGGCGCCCGCGGGTAGCTCGGCCAAGGGCACCGGCGCTGTAGCCACCGCATCGCTGGATAGGGCCGCCCGCAGGCTGGCCTCGACCACCGGGTCGAGCCCGGCGCCCTCGAGGGCCTCGAGCCCCACTTCCTGGTCGTGGTCCTTTCCCGCGGCCTGCTGCTCGGAGACCAACCCCAGGGCGCCCGCCGCGGCCTCGATGGTGGCATCGTCCGCGTGGCTGCGGGACTTGGTGATGCTGGTGTAGCTGGTCCGACGCCAGGTGTGGTCCAGCCCCTTGGGGGTATCGTCGGCGTCTCTCCGCCGGAACACGCGGGCTTCCAGGTCGTCGGGGGTGCGACCCTTGGGGTCCTGCTGCTGCCAGCGGGGCGGGTCTACCAGGGGGGGGCAGCGGCTGACGTTTACCAAGGCCCCCAAGGGGGTAGTGGAGCCCACCGCCGCAGAGATGGCCTCCAGGTCGGCCCACAGGTCGTCGGCGCCCAAGCCACCCACACGTTCGTTGGCCGCATGCAGCCGGTCTCCCACCGACCCGGGAGGGGTACCCGGCGGGAAGCTGTGCAGCAGGGTGCCCAGGGCGGAGCTGGAGAGCTCCTTGATGTGGCCGGTGTAGACAACGCAGCGCTGCTCGGCCCGGGTCAGGGCCACGTACAGCAGGCGGAGCTCTTCTTGACGGGACTCGCGCTCGCGACGGATGACCCGTGACCGGGTGGGGTCCACGGTGCGGTCGGTGCGGACGTCCAGCACACGTTCGGGGCTGCCTGGGCTGGCCGAGACCACTATAGTGCTGCTGCGGCCCCCCAGGGTCCCGCCCCAGAGGTAGGGCGCAAACACCACCGGGAACTGCAGGCCCTTGGCCTTGTGCATGGTGAGGATCCGGACCGCGGCGTCGTCGCGTTCGAGGCGCAGCTCGCCGGTCTCGCCATCGACCTGGGCCTGGCGGCGCTGGGCGCCCAGCCAGCGGATCAGGCCGGAGAGCTGCAGGTGGTCCTGGACCTGGGCTGCGTGCAGCAGCTCGAGCAGGTGAAGCAGGTTGGTGAGCCGACGTTCGCCGTCGGGCCAAGCCAGCAGCTGGGTGCGCAGGTCCCGATCCACCATGGCCGCCCGGAAGGCTCGGAGCACGCCGTGCTTCTGAAAGGCAGCCTGCCAGCGGGCGAGCTGGCCCAGCCATGCGTCCCACCAGCTGTGGTCTGCGCTGGGGTCGTCGCTGTCCAGGGAGCGCAGCTGGGCCGCGGTGACCCCGAACATGGGGGTGGTGATGCAGGCCCGCGCGGTGCTGTCGGCGCCCGGGCTCTGCACAGCCTCGAGCCACAGCTGGAGATCCCGGGCTTCGTCGGTGTTCAGCACACTGTCAGCGCCGGGCAACACGCAGGGCACCCCCGCCTCGAGCAGCGCGGCCTGGATGGCCCGGGCTTGCCGGGTCTTGCGCACCAACACCGCGATGTCGCCGGGGGACAGCGCCCGCCAGCGGCCAGGCTTGCCACTGTGGATGACGAGACCTTGGCCCAGCAGCTCGACGATGTCGGCCGCCACCCGTGGGGGCAGCAGGGCCTGAACGACGCCCAGATCCAGTTGCACCGGGGGCTCGCCGCGGTCCACCCAGCTGGGCAAGGAGCGCTCGTCGACGAAGCGGAACCACAGGGGCGCGTTGCTGGCGCCACCCCCATCGAGCTGATCCGGCGGGGTCATCAGGCGCACCGAAGGGTCGCGCCCGGTTGGGGCGTCCACGGGTTCGTAGGCGATGCCCGACAGGGCGAACATGCCCTCGGCCGCCAGGGCTGGTTCGGGGCTTGCGCTGGGGGCCTGTGGCGCCGCCAACAACGGGTTGAGCGCCGAGAGGTAGCGGGCATCGGACCGGTAGTTTGTGCGCATGGAGTACAGGCGTTCGCCCGCCTGGCCCTTGGCCTGGAGGTAGACATTCACGTTGGCGCCGCGGAAGCCGTAGATGGCCTGCTTGGGGTCGCCGATGAGGTACAGATAGTGCTCGCCCCGCCCGAACAGGGTGTGGAAGATGGTCCACTGCTCGGGGTCGGTGTCCTGAAACTCGTCGATGAGCGCCGCCCGGAACGTAGGGGCGATGGCCCTCCGCAGGGGCTCGGCGTGCTGTGGATGCTCGAGACGCTCGGCCAGCAGGCGCAGCAGGTCCTGGAAGTTCATGGTGCGCTGGGCCCGATGGCGGGCTTCGAGCTGCTGCCGAATCTGCCGAACGAACTGAGCGCGTTCGTAGTCCACTTCAGCGCTGCCGGGTGACAGCACCCGGCGCACCCGGTCGAGGTGGGGGTGGTGCCAGGGATGGGGCCCTGGGGAGTACTTGGCGATGCTGGACTGGGACCAGTAGTTCCCCTGCGGGCAGGCTCCGATGTCGTCACCCGCGATGAGCCCGCGAAGCCAGATCAGCAGGCTGGCTGCGTTGGTGAGACACTTCTTCGACACATACACACTCTGCTTGGCACGCCGCACACCCTTCTTCGCATCCCAGGTACCAACGAACTCACCAGCCGCTGAGGCCGTATCCATGGCGGCGGCCAGCTGTGCCATGCCTTCGTTTTCCCACCAATCGGCGAAGTGCTGCAGGCGCTCAATACGTGGAACGAGAGGCAAGGATGGGTCAGGGTCCACAGCCATGCGCGGGTCTCGGACGGCCGCCTGGGCCAGCCCCAGCAGTTCGCCGCGGTTGAAGCCGCAGGGGCCCGCCAGGAAGGCGTAGCGTTGGGGATCGGCGGTGTTGAGCTGACCGGACATGAAGTCGTCCACCAGCTCTTCGAGCAGATCGGTCTGGTCTTGCACCAGCTCGAGCCGGAAGTCCACCAGGCTCTCGAAGGCGTTCTGCTTGAGCA
>Ga0307987_1001343_pt1 | contig 13516 bp, 11 predicted proteins | sample EllFjometagen181_FD_203157 | JGI IMG/M metagenome (GOLD analysis project Ga0307987, IMG submission 203157) | Marine microbial communities from Ellis Fjord, Antarctic Ocean - #181 | ecosystem: Environmental > Aquatic > Marine > Unclassified | place: Southern Ocean | collected 2014-10-08
TCCTTTAATTAAGATGGTTTTCCAGCCATTCTTCCACATCGCTCAGCACCTGATCCCGTTCAGGCTCATTGAATATCTCGTGATACAACCCCTCATAGATTTTGATGGTTTTATCCGATGATTGAACTGTCTCAAAAAGCATCTGAGCGCCTTCCGGGTCTACCAATCGGTCCGCACCGCCTTGAATCAGCAGGATGGGCAGGGTAATTTGGGCTGCTATTTCGGGAATACGTTTCATGGCCCCAAGGATCTCAGCCGCCAGTCGGGCCGTGGTTTTTCCGGTATGGACAAGGGGATCCTCCACATAGCCTCTTACCACAGACGGGTCCCGGCTTACGCCGTTTACATCTAGTCCGATGAGTCCGATTTTGGGCAGCAATACGGAAAAGATTTTTCCCGCGAAGATGGTGGCATTGGAGATATTGTCGGGAACCTTAACGACGCCGGACCCGGAAAGGACCGCGCCGACAAAATTTTTCTGATGCCGGGTCAGGAATACGGCGCTCACCAGGCTTCCCATGCTGTGCCCCACAAGGAAGAGGGGGGGGGCATTGTGAAGGGCTCGAACTTTGTCTAAAAAGACGGCCAGGGTTTGCGTGTAATCTTCAAAGCGGTTAACAAAGACCCTTTGGCCATGGGATTTTCCATGACCCGGGAGATCAAATGTGTAAACGGCGTAACCGACCGGTACAAACCGGTTCACCAGATTCATATATCTGCCGCAGTGTTCTGCAAGACCATGTACTACGATTAATACGGCTTTTACATCACTTTCCGGAAGCCAGCATTGATAATAAATATGCTCATCGCTGTTTTCGTTCAGAAACCCTTCTTCATGCTTCATATCGCCTCCATCATGGTGTAGAATGCCAAACAGTGCCTTCCACTTTGACGTTTATGTTTGATTATCGGCTTCAAGAAAGGTTTTGTAAATGGAAAATAACGATCCCCTTATTAATAAAATATCGGATACGGTAACAACGCACAAAGAAATTTTCGTGCAGAAACAAAATGACCTGACTCAACTGGCCCGCCGATTGGGGGCCAGTGAGGTCGGTATTGTAAATGCGTCCCAAGTGCCGGTTGAGGACCACCTGGCAAATGTTTGCCGAGAAATCAGATGTGAGGCCTACGGGCTTTCCCCAAGTTGTCCTCCCAATGTTTCGGGACCATCAGGCTTTAAAGAATTGATCAAGAAGATGCGTTATGGTGTGGTTGTTCGGATCGATATCCCTTCATCGGTCATGTTTTCAAATGAGCGCAGGGAAGTTATGGGACTGCTTCATGAAATTGTTGCCAGTGTGGAGCAGGAAGCCGTCCGCATGGGATATGCTGGATCAAAATCCTTTGCCGGAGGGTCATGCAAGCAAATTTTTTGCAGGGAACATGCCGAATGCCGGGTAATTTCGGAACAAGGGGAATGTCGAAATCCAAAATCCGCACGCCCTTCCATGTCCGGATTTGGCATTAACGTGTTAAAGTTGATGCAAAAGGCCGGGATCCCTGTGGATAAGAGCCTTACCCCCGACCAGACCGGTTACCATGGAGAATCCATGTCCTGGGTGGCCGGTCTGGTGATGGTGGGTTGAAACAGAATTTCGTTACTTCCCCTTTGCCGACAGGTTCAACTGGATGGTCACCATATCCTCTTTCGCCACACCTTTCCCGGTACTTTCCATGGTTTTCAGCCGGTCTAAGGTGACGCCCCCTGCGGTTGACAATTCAGAAACCACAGCCTCGGCACGCTTCCGGCCAAGCGCTGTGAGGGCATTTTCAGCCAGTGGCTGTTGTTTTTCAAGGCTCTGAAAAAGCGCTTTATAAAAACCGGCAGGATCGGGTTTCGGAGGGTTTGATGACGCCTTGGGTTCGGGCTTTTTCTCGGCTTTTTCCGCTCCTTTGGGCAGGGAAGGCGCCAGTCCGTATGATTTTTTCAATGCTGTCAGCTCGACTGCATTCATTCGCTCAGTGGCCAGGACATCAAGGGCTTTTTGGGTGGCGGGATCCGTCATGTTCAGTGGTTCAATATCCAGGTTTATTTCAGTGATATGGGCCTCGCCCATCCGTTTGGCCAGAGCCTGCCTGAGCGCCAGATGTTTTAATACCGCCCCGTCCGCTTCGGGAGCATACTGGCCCTGAACCTCAATGGTCAGCTGGGGACGCTGTTTTATGGCAGCCGCCAATTTGGCCAGTTTCTCCTTTTCCGGCGGTGTAATGCGAGACTGCCCCACTTGGAAATTCACCGCGCCCAGGTCTTCCTCATCGCCGCCAATGAGCGATGCCAGAGCCCTGAAAGGGGCGGTGACCATTTTGGTGAGAACATTCACGAGAGTTTTCCAAACCAGATGGCCGTAGCTGAATTCCGGGTCGTCAAGGCTACCGGCCACCGGAAGTCCCAGCTGAATACGATCGTTTGAGTCTTTCAATAGGGCGATGGCCAGGTCCAACGGCAGGTCCATGGCATCAGACCCCTCAATCCGTTCCCCCAGCTCAAGACTGTCTACGATAATCTGGTTTTCACCTTTTAGCCGGCTGTCGACAACGTTATAATATAGATCCAGGGAGATCTTACCGGAGTTAATTTTCCTGCCGGCGAATTTGGCGGAATAGGGGGTGAGGCGGGTCATCTCCACATTTCGGAAAACCATTTTGACATCGCTGTAGCCCTTGGTGTTGAGCGGTGCCAGCTCACCTTTGATGGTGGCTGATCCGTACTGATTCACCTGTCCTTCCAAGGCCATGACAATCCTACGATCCGGTGTAGAGGAGAATCCGTTGATGACGCCGTTCAGTTTATGGATTTTGGCACCGAACGGCGGCACAAGGCTCAAATCGGCAAAGTCCACTTCAGCATCTTTGAGGCGGACCTGATTGACATCAATGGGGAATGTTTTGTCGGGTTTCTCTTTTGAGATGGCCTTATCATCTTTCAAGGGGGGGGCTTTTGGGGCAGGTTTTTGGTTTGAAACCAGGACGTTTTTAAGATTGATACTGCCGTCTTTTTTGATGATGAACTGGCCTTTTAGATGATCCAGGAGAACCGTTTTGACCCGCAACGCACCCGGCAGGGTGTTGAATTGAATCCCGTCTATGTCCAGCAGGTTCCAGCCCAGAAACGTCTTTCCGTTTTCCGGTCGAATGAGCGCCAGTTTTTTGATGCCACCGCTGCCTTTGAAATTGATGGCATCACCGGTCCCTTTATCTTGACGGAAAGTCATATCCCCTTTGACAAAAAGATTTCCCGATTCCAGCGAAGGGATGAGGAATTCACTGAGGTACGGTTTCAGGGGTGTGAGGGCCACATCATCGGCTTTTATGGATAGATTGACGCTGGGCGCCTGCATATCCACACGCCCCTTTATGGCGGCGCTACCCCCTTCAGCAATATTGAGCTCCAGGTTGAAATCAAAGGGTGCTTTGGGCGGGTTTTGAAAATCAGTGACTTGGAGATTCATATTTTTCAAGCGGTAACGTTTGGGGACCTTTAAATCTCGATCGGACAATTGCAGGCCGAACTTTTCCATGCGGATGGTTTCAAGATGAATCGACCATGGATGTTGTTCGTCTTCGGCCGCTTTCGTTACCTTGTTAATTTCCCGACGGATGGCCCCCTCATTCCCCGAGGCAGTGAGCTGGACCAGGTTGATGTCCCCTTTCCGGGTCCGCCACACGGCCAAGTCCCCGCCTTCCAGCATGACCTCCTTGACCAAAACCCGGCGGGCAGCCAGGTCCACCTCTCCACCGCGAATGGTGGCTTGGGGAAGCGTCAGCAATTCTTCGGCCTCGTCCACCTGTCGAATCACCAGACCGTTTACATCAACACCCATTTCGCTGATGATTGCCTGGGTTCCCTGACCGGATATTTTCGCCTCGGCTTTTAGTGTAAGGCCAAAGCTTTCAAGATCCATACTCAAGGGGTGCAGACGGCTATGGTCCTGGAATTTGATGCCCATATCCTTCAAAGCAATGTTTTCCATGTGAATCTTAAAAGGGGTTGTGTTGTCTTTTGCCGTGCTTGAGGTGGGTACGGGTTCCTTTTGAGGCCCCGCTTCCAGAATGTTTTCCCAGCTGAGCCGGCCGTCTTTTTCTACGGCAGCGTCCAGGCTACCGCCGGACAGGGTTAATTGACCTACCGTCATGTCCCTGTTGGCCAGGTCAAAACGTCCGTTATCCACGCGAATGGCATCAATGGCCAGGGCGGCGTTTTGAGTGTTCAGCACCTTTAAGGAGAGATTGTCAAGCTGCATGTTCAAATCACTGACCTTTACCTGCGGCGCTTTTGCCGTATAATCAAACCAGTAATGGCCTTCAAGAGCCAATATCCCTTCGGGGATTTCTATTTTCAAGGTTTCTTTCAGGAAATCCCAGGCAATCTTCGTATGGATGTTTTTCAGCTTGAATTGACCTTCGCTCCAGATGGGGTGTAATGATATTTGGCCACTCCATTCCAGGGTTCCGTCATGGGGCAATTGGGCCACAATTCGGTTGAGCCCCTTTTTTTCAGGCAGGGTGGTCAAATCGGTTATTTCAAGATTGATCGGTTCGATGGGTATTTCAGCAGGCGTGGGGAGAGACCGGTCACGGATAAGGATGTGGCCATTCACCAGCTGAATACGTTCGAAGTAAAGCCTGGGCGGGGGTGAATCGGCTGTGGGTTTGGGGGGGGCTGCGCCAGGACTGGCGGGTGAAAGGTCCTGGACCAGACGACCCAGATTAATGGACTTGTCCGGAGCCACATCCACCTGGAGCACCATGCCGTCCAGGGAAATATCGGCAAATGTCCATGCCCAGCGAAAAAGGCTCTTCAACTCAAAATCCATAAAGAACCGGTTAAAGGCCAGAATCCCTTCCCCATCGGCCTCTTTCAATGCCAGATCGGATATTTCAAGCGTCATTATGTATGGATTAAAGCGAATCTTTTCAATCTGGAGGGTTCGGTTCAAATCTTTTGCCACATATTTTTCCAGCTGGCTTTTAAGGATGTACGGCAGCAGAAAAAAGCCCGCCAGCGTGTAGATCAGGATGGAAAATACGGCAATCAAAAACAATTTGCTGGTGATGATGCGGCGGATGATGGGTTTCTTTTTTTTCTGGGATGCTGTATCAGTCATGTCGTTTTTCATGGGTGTCCCTTTCTATTTCCAGGCGCAGTGTGAACCAAGTCATCAATTTCCAAAAAATAACCGGCTATTGGGAAAAGTACCGAACCAAAGCCTGCTTTCTACCGGTGACACGCTGGTACTTTTCATTGGGGTACCCCAATGCGATAACGGCATAGGCGTTTTCGTCGTCGGGCATGCCGATCCCTCTGGGAATACGTTTATCCCGTTTCATGGCTTCAATGGCAAAACCGATGAGGCAGGTTCCGAGGCCTAAGACGTGGGCGGAAAGCAGAATGTTCTGGGTGGCCAGAAGGGCATCCTCGGCCGGGCAGGAGGCGTCTTTTTTGGAACCGACCACGATGGCGGCCGTCGCCCCGTGAAACAGCAGGTCTTTGCCTTCCTTTTCCCATAATTCGAGGCCATCTCGGATTTTTTCGTAGTAGTTCTGGAAATACTGTTCCAATTCCGATTTGCCCAGTAGCGCCAATCCTTTCCTGAGAAGGGCATTTTCGGCGTTTCGGTTCATTTTACGAAAAAAATCGCTGACCCCCTGGGCCAGTTGCAGAACGGCAAGGCGATCAGGGAGTATGGTGAAAGTCCACAGCTGGGAGTTGGTTCCGGAAGGGGCTGAAATTCCGATTTTCACCAGGTCTTCGATGATATCTTTTGGGACCGCTTTGGCTTGATAGTTCCTGCAGGAGCGCCTGGATTGCATGAGATTGACCAGATCTTGAATATTTCCATCTCCAAAAGGACGCCATGCGGATTTGGCCTCAAAGGTTTTGAAAATGGATAAATTGGGATCGAGTGACGCCACCTGCACCGCGCCGGTGGGGCATACGGCCATGCAATGGCCGCAATTAAGGGACTCGGTGCCGGTGACCGTGGCCTTTTTCCCTTTCATGGTGATGGTGTCCGACGGGCAGACCGTTACACACAGGCCGCATCCGTTGCAGAGGTCTTCATCAATTGTTGTTGTGACAGTTCTATCCATGATTTTTCATTCCTCCAAATGGATCAGGCCCTGATTCAGCCAACTGAAGATGATTGTTAATATGTACGGCAACCTGAAGATTATGTCAAAAAATAACGTCTTTTTTATAAAACTATCGGCCCTTTTTGAAATGTATAAATGGCGTTTTCATGTGTATAAATGGCGTTGCCGGTACTTTCCAGAATGGCTGTTTCATGGATCTTGACTAATACAGGGTTCAGGTACATAATGTGCCGCTGAAACAAATTGCCCATCAATGGAGGTCATGCCGGAATGGCATCAATGCAATGCCGGGTTCTGAGGGAGAAAGGTTGTGGATGATAAGCAATTAAAAAAATATCTGTTGATCGCCGTTCGCGCGTCCATGATGGCGGCTTCAGCAATTATGAGGGTGTATTCGCGGGCTGATTTCAATGTGGATATGAAGTCCGATGATTCACCGCTGACGGATGCGGACCGGAAAGCCCACCAGATCATTGTGGATGCATTGGAACCCACCCCGATTCCTATTCTCAGCGAGGAAGGACGTCATATTCCCTACGGTGAACGAAAGGGATGGGGCCGGTTGTGGATCGTGGATCCCCTGGACGGTACCAAGGAGTTTATCAAGCGAAACGGCGAATTTACGGTGAATATTGCCCTTATTCAGGATGGAAACCCTGTTTTTGGTGTGATTTATGCGCCTGTTTTAAAACGTCTCTATTTTGGCGGTAGGGGTATGGGTGCATATGGCTGTACACGGGAAATGGAAGATCTTCCCGATGATTTGGGTGAATTGATCAAACTGTGTGAAACGCTGCCGTTGACGGTTTCCCGTTCTTCCTACGTGATCATGGGTTCCCGTTCCCATGCCACCCCTGAGCTGGAAGCGTTTGTCGAAAAGAAACGAAAGGAAATTGGGGCGGTTGAATTTATCTCGGCGGGCAGTTCTTTGAAGATATGCCGGGTGGCGGAAGGGGTTGCGGACATTTATCCGAGACTGGGGCCCACCATGGAATGGGATACCGCCGCAGGGCAGGGCATCGCCGAGGGAGCGGGGCGAAGCGTGATGGTATGGGAGACCCATGAGCCGCTCGTGTACAACCGGGAAAACCTGTTGAATCCGTGGTTTGTGGTTCAGTAACAATCAAAGAAAGGGTATCTGAAATGAAAGGAATTATTCTCGCCGGCGGGTCCGGGACGCGCCTTTATCCCATCACCCGTGTGGTCAGCAAGCAGCTCATGCCGGTTTATGACAAGCCCATGGTTTATTATCCGCTCTCCGTCCTGATGCTGGCGGGCATTCGGGATATTTTGATTATTTCCACCCCTGAAGATTTGCCCCGGTTCAGGGAGCTTCTGGGAGACGGCTCTGGTATAGGGCTTTCTCTTTCATATGTGGAACAGCCCAAACCCGAAGGACTGGCCCAGGCGTTTGTTATCGGGAAAGATTTCATAGGAGATGAAAACGTTGCCCTTGTTCTGGGGGACAACATTTTTTATGGGCACAGCCTGTCCAGTATTTTGCAGAGAGCCGCGGCCCTTGAAAACGGCGGGGTTATTTTCGGCTACCTGGTACGGGATCCGGAGCGGTACGGGGTGGTGGATTTTGATGAAGATGGAACGGTTACCAGTATTGAGGAAAAACCGGAAAATCCCAAATCAAAATATGCGGTTCCCGGGCTCTATTTCTATGATAATCAGGTGGTCAACATCGCTGAAAACCTGAAACCGTCCCCCAGGGGAGAGTTGGAAATCACCGATGTCAATCTGGAATATTTAAGGCGGGGTACTCTCCGGGTGGAGCTTTTGGGGCGCGGTTTTGCCTGGCTTGATACGGGAACCCATGAATCGCTCCAGCAGGCAGGGGATTTTGTTAAATCGATCCAGGATCGGCAGGGGTTGAAAATCGGTTGCATCGAAGAAATCGCTTTTCGCTTAGGCTACATAGACGCCGACCAGATCAGAGTGATTGCAAAAGATATGCTCAAAAATGAATATGGCAGGTACCTGATGGAAATTATTGAAAGTGAGGACCTACAGAAAAATGACCCTGAAATTTACTGAAAAATCGCTTCCCGACGTGGTATTGATTGAGCCCATGGTCTTTGAGGATGACCGGGGGTTTTTCATGGAAACCTTCCATTCTGAAAAATATCGTGAAATCGGCATTTCAGGTCCTTTCATTCAGGATAACCATTCCCATTCACGGCAGGGTACCCTTCGAGGTTTGCATTATCAGCTCAAGAACCCCCAGGGAAAATTGGTCTCCGCCGTGAGAGGGGAAATCTTCGATGTGGCCGTGGACATCCGCCGGGGGTCCCCCAGTTTCGGCAGGTGGACCGGGAATCTGCTTTCGGAAAAGAACAAGCGGCAGCTGTATATCCCCGAAGGGTTTGCTCACGGCTTCTGTGTCCTCAGTGAAACGGCTGATGTGATCTATAAATGTACGGATCTTTATACGCCTGGGGATGAGTATGGGGTTTTCTGGGCCGATGAGACTATCGATATTGTTTGGCCCATGGAAAATCCGATCCTTTCAGAGAAGGATTTGGAAAACCCAATGCTTAAAAATATCGAGAAAGTGAATCTGCCACTTTACAAGGAGTGAAAGAGGTAACCCATGAGCGATGGGCACTGGTTTAGTTGAATAGGTGCTTTAAGTATTTGAAACAACGAGAAGAAATATCGCTGAACAAATGAAAATGGAAAACATAAGATAGTCTACCCCAACTATGATAAAAAGGAGTAGATTATGTTTTCCTGTAACTGTCCCAATTGCACATCTGAAAACGTTCGGTTTGATTATGAGTACAAAACAGTCTCAAATGGTTGCAGGAAAATCCTTTTATGCCGAGACTGTGGGGTTTCCTTCTCAGAAACAAGAAATACATTCTTGGAAGGTATCAGAACGTCTGCGAGTAAGATATGGAGTGTCATAAATGAGAGATTTGCGCGGTACCGTTTTTTACCGGGCTTGCTGGTCCGCTGTGCCCACAAAAACGAGGGGGCCAGCCTTGATAGGGCGACATGGCAGCAAAATATAGGGTTATACACAGATATGCCCAAAAAACTCGGTAATTGGACACACCACCCCCTTCAAATTCAACGTGTCAGTTGTAACGAGTTGATATATATAATAATTAAGCGGCTCTGGCTATCGACCGCACAAGAGATCGCATTTGCTCGATGCGGCCAGCTCTTACATGACCAAGGGCCATTGCCATCATTACGGCAGTGGCCAACCCAACTCTTGTTTGCATCTTGGCCTTGCTGCGTATGTAATGTTTCTCAAAACCAAAATCATTATCAAGCCGACTATTGATTCTCTCCAGGGAAGAACGCCGATTATACGCCCGGTTCCAACTCTGTGTACCATATGGGATGGGGGTGAAGATTCGCCGATCTTTCTCAGTGATGTTTATCCTGACAATTCGACCGTAACCTCCAGGATTAACTTGTCCCGCAGATGAACACTCTCCACATCCCTTACAAGAAAAGCCATATATAGCTGCCGGACAACGATATTTCAGGGTATTGCGATCTTTTTCAAAGCCACAAAAAACCATGTCTCGCTGTTCCCCTGTAGCTGGACAAATGCAATGGACACTCCCTTTCTCCGTATATACAATGGTATCTGCTCGGTCAGGATAAAGAGGTCGTGTGATCGGTTTTGCAGGATCGTATCCCGGCTCATTCTTTTCATTACTCCACAATCTTCGTTATTTTTGACGCACTGCTTACCTGCAGTTGTGAACCGTAAAAGCAGAAAAACTCTGGATGGATTACCACAGGTCCAATCAAAGTAATATGGAGAATCTTGGATTGTGAGCATAGCCCGTCTTAGAAAGTATCGAACAGGGTTTAGGACTAAGAGCGCTTCGAAATTAAACGCGCAGCTGGCCTTTCCACCAGAATCGTGGCCAGGTAACCCACCAGTATGGAAAGGATCACAAAAGAGAGGATCTGAACCAAAATCATCAGGTTTCTGGAATCGGTCATGCTGTGAATAAAGAGTTGCAGGTTTACATAAGGTTTCCCCAATAAGGATGGAAGAAAATAATGCCAAAGATAGACATTGTATGACCATCCCGAAAAAACCGCCAAGGGAACGAGTGCCCTGCCCGTCAGCTTCAGCGCTCCATCAGCAACGAGAAGGATGATCCCCGCATAACCGAATGCGAGGAGGGTAAAACCCACCGTAAACATAAATGGATTCGTGCGGGGGAAAAACATGGCCGGTGCAATTAGGAGAAAGGAAAAACCGAAACTCACCCATGGATGCGCGGTTATGCGGGCGACAAAAGGGTGACGGTTTCTATACAAGTACATGGCCAGCATCCCGATGAAAATGGTGTCGAACCGAAAATGGGACAGCATAAAATCATTCGGGAGATGGGTGCCGCTTGCCACCCTTGCCACTCGAAGAGCGAGGTCCAGGACGATCAATGCAACTGCAATTTTCAAGAAGTTATCCAACACCGGGATATATCGGACACTGTTCAGGTACGAAAGGCACAGAGGGACAAGGGTATAAAATTGGACCATAGCGGCCAAGAACCACGTAGGTCCGTTGGGGAGCTGGTCCAGGTAATTGTTTAGAAAGAGGAAGTGTGTCAGTATACTCCGAACCGTGCTGAAAGGGGTGGTAAATTCAATGAACCCTGTGGCGCCGGTAACAGCAAGCACCAGAAGGAGGAAGTAATAGGAAGGAATGATTCGTGTCGCGCGTCGCTTCCAATAGTGGGTCAGCCGAACCCGGCCCATTTTGTGGATGTCGGTAAAAACGCTGGCTCCCATGAAAAAGCCGCCCAGGACGAAAAAGAGATCGATGCCGGACCAACCCAAATTTCGGATACGCCAGAGAATAAAACCTGCCGCACCTGACGTATTTGGTAAATCCGGGATAATATCCGAATTGGCGTGATGGACGACGATCAGTAATGTGGCAATGCCGCGGAGGACATTGAGACCAAGGGAAAGCTTCATATGGATAAGCTTTCAGAAAATGTATATGTGATGCCCATAATTAGCCCTTTTATCTAACCTCCTAAAAAAATCATGCAAGATTGCCTCTTAAAACCTTGAAAATCCCGAAAGTGAAGGATCCCCAAATAAACCTACTGCTTTGTGGCTTTGGCAATTTTCCAGCATGCGTGCATTATGTTGTGTGTTGCCATAACCAACTGAAACCATGTAATTTTTCATCATCGTCGCGAGATATCCGGATTCAACGATAAAAGCAATAGTTTATCGCACATTTTGAGGAACCCGCCTCTCCAACTGACAACACAATATTTTCGCCCTATTCGACCTTTCTGTCAAGGGGTATTGTTTGCCTGCCCCCGCTATAAACTATCGAGCCAAACCATTAAATCCCCCTCATTTTCCCATTGTAGTAACTCTCCTATCTTTGAATCGTCAGTCAGGACCGATTGCATATATCTGACAAATCGATTTTGGATGTGGCGCCTTCGGTTGAGATCCAGATAAATCATGGTGGACTGGATGTTTTCATGTCCCAGATGGTTCTTGATGTCCGTTATGGGATGCCCACTGTAAAGCATGTTTACTGCCCGGCTGTGACGAAAGCTGTGGACCGGATTGATGTTTTTAAGGCGTTTGGGAGAAAGGGCCTTTTCGAGATACTTTTTGCAGATCCGGTAGATGCCATGACGGGTGAGCGCCTCCCCCCGCTGGTTGATAAAGAGGAGGTCTTGATACGGTAATTGTGGGGGAATACGGTATTTCCGGATATAGAGCTGGAGGAGTTGGCAGGTCTTGGGCTTGAGTTGTATAATCCGGAACCGGTTTCCCTTTCCCAGGATAGCCATGGTTTTGTTCAGGGAGTCAAAGTAGTCGAGATTCAATGTGGCCATTTCGGTGGCCCTGGCAGCGGAGTCATAGAGAAGGTGAAGGAGGGCATAATCCCTGAACCCTTCTTTTGTCTTCAGGTCAACAGTCTGAAAAACCTCCAGGATTTCATCTTGATAAAGAAAACCGACAAGCGGTTTATGCGCCCGCTTTTGAGGGATATTAAGGATGGTATCTGCCACTTCCCGTTGTTCCGGGTATTTGAAGCGAAGCATTTTAGCAAAGCTCTTGAGGGCCGCAAGCCGATGATTGCGGGTCTTGACCAGATTCTTTCTCTTCTTCTGAAGGTCTTCGAGGAATGCAATGATTAAATCCGATGTGAGATGTTCACTATGGCCCATATAAGTGGCCAGTATGGGAAGGGCATGCTGGGGATTTTCTCCCCTCTCTCTGATTTTCAGCAGGGTATATACGGCAAAGCTGTGGTGTAGGCTATGGGGGGAGGGTTGAAGAAAGTTCACATTGCCGATCACGCGCCTGGGTTGCTCAAGGCCGACTCTTTTCATTGCCTTATGGAACTGGTATCGGATCTGCTGGCCTGTGGGAGGTTTTTGATCCGTACGGACCAAGAGAAAGGGGCTGTCATCATGAGGGAATATGGATTTGCGAACAGAGAGATAATTTTCTATCTCGGAAACGACCTCTTTTGGGATTGGAATCAGCCTGTCTTTAGAAAATTTTGTCTTTTCAATGTAAAGGGTGCGGTCATCGCGGGAAAAGTGGTGACGCATTAATCTCAGGGGTTCTGATATTCTCATGCCGCACCGAGCCAAAAGTAAGATGACGACATAAAAGGCTAGGTCCTTCAGAAAATGATATTTGGTTTTCCGTATCCTTTTGCAGATCGCCGCCAGTAATTGGTTGGTTTGTTCGGGAGAAAAGATGAAGGGTACGATGGTATTTTTCTGAATGAGCGGAATATCCTGAAGTGGGTTTTGTTTAATGTGATCCTGTCGTACCAGGAATTGGAAGAAGTTGCGTGTTGCCCAGATATTGGCATTCACAGAGTTTTTCTCCAATCTGATATTGCTCCTCATATCAAGGAAAAAGCCAGGTTGAAACGAGTGCCAGTCGGCATTTTTCTCTATCACGTAGCGGCATGGAATACCGATCGGAACAACCGTCAAACCAAGGTCGATTGGCAGTTCACCACGAAAGACGCACGTATCAAACTGAAACGCTTATATCCGAAATTTTGAGATATACGCTGTACTAGTGGTGGATGACACGCCCGAAAACATCGATGTATTGTTCGGCGTTTTGGGTCAGGAGTAAAAGGTCAAAGCGGCCTCCAACGGAGAAAAAGTCCCTGAAGATTGTTTAGGGAAAGAATTCGCCTGACTTGATTCTTTTGGTCATCATGATGCCGGGAATGGATGGATATGAGGTGTGTGCAAGACTGAAAGCGGATCAAAAAGCTCGGGGGGATTCCATTGATTTTTGTCACCGCTATATCCGAAGTGCTTATCCGGCCCGGTGGACCGTCTTTGGGTGGACGTATTTTTCAATAGTGTTATAGCCCATTGGCCTTCAATGGGAATGCCGTTCTGCTGACCAGAATGGGGAGAGA
>Ga0307987_1001344_pt1 | contig 13515 bp, 9 predicted proteins | sample EllFjometagen181_FD_203157 | JGI IMG/M metagenome (GOLD analysis project Ga0307987, IMG submission 203157) | Marine microbial communities from Ellis Fjord, Antarctic Ocean - #181 | ecosystem: Environmental > Aquatic > Marine > Unclassified | place: Southern Ocean | collected 2014-10-08
GTTCAGCCCAGGCAACAAGTACCACGATGTGGATAGCTTCGGCACGCTGGGACCGCTCCCCGTGGATCGACACCGGTTCAATCTCCTCGCGGATTCGGCGAGCTTCTCTCTGCGCCCGGCCGAGAAGGGCTTCCAGGTCACCCCATCCCTGCGGATTGAGAACCGGGGAGCCACGCCCGCGTCCGGCACCTTGCGCCTGACCGTGCTGGCGGCGGGCCAACCCAGCGTGGAGACGGCGCTCAATCTGCCGGGCAAGGGCGTGGCAACGCCCGTGCTACCCGCCTTCGCCCTGGCGGCTGAGGGCAAGTATCCCGTGTTGGTTGAGGTGGTAGATGGGACTGGCGCGCCGGTCCTGGCCGCTCGGTTCGACGAGTGGTTTCGCTACGAGCCGCTCGTTCTCAAGCTGACCGAGCCGAATTACCGCAACTGCATCTACCCCTCCCAGACCGTGACCGCGATCCGGGGGACGATGGCCATCGTCATCCCCACCCAGGGACAGGATGTGGTGGCGCGGGTGAGTCTGGCTGGTCCCAACTGCCTCCCTCGCGTCTTCGAGACCAAGGAGGTGGGGCCGGAAATTGCCTTCGAGATCGATGCCGACCGCCTGCCCGTGGGCGACTACACCTTGCGGGGGGAGATCGTGGTCGGGGAGGCCAAGAAGCAGCGGGTGTTGGCCGAGGTCGAGACGCCCTTCCGCAAGCTTGGGCCGGGCGCGGTCGAGGCGCGGGTGGATGCCGAGGGCAATCTGCTGATCAACGGGTTTCCCGTGTTCATTCGGGGTTGGTACGGCAGCATGAACTACGTGCGCAGCTCTGCCGCCTTCCCCGAAGCCCAGTTGCCTCGGACCACCAACTTCATCATGGGGTGTACGCGTGATGCCAGTTACGAGACCGGGCTCTATACCTTGCGCGGCATTACCCGCATGATCGACGAAACGCAGGCCAAGCTGGATCAGCCCATCGACGGGGTGTTGCGGGCCAAGCTGCGCAAGCTGGTGGCTGAGACGCGGAACGACCGGAACATCATTGGCTACTACATCAGCGACGAGCCCGAGTGTCGCGGGGTCTCCCCTTTCTATCTGCGCAGCCTGTACCTGACGCTGCGCGAGTTGGACCCGAACCGGTTCTGCATGATCGTCAGCCGCGCCCCCGCGCAGTACATGGATGCCTGCGACGTGATGTGCCCCCACCCGTACCTGAGCCCGCAGCAGTACGACGACGGCACCCGGCGCTTCGCCAACTACCTGGGTGGCATTCGCAACGTCGTGCGCCAAGGCGTGGATGCGAACGACGGCTCCAAGGCCATGTGGTGCATGCCGCAGACCTTCTCCTACGGTGGCCCCACCAGTCGGCACCCGAACTTCCTGGAATCGCGTTGGTTCACCTTCACCGCCCTGGCCAATGGGGCCAAGGGGATCGTGCCCTTCATCTTCAACGGCTACTGGAACCACCTGGAGAATCGAGTTGCCATGGACGCGGTCTTCGAGGAGCTGGCCCTGCTCGCTCCGGCCTGGAAGCTCCCCGGCACGGCGACGGACTGCGCGTCGAGCAACAAGCAGGTGGACGTGATCGCCAAGCGCTGCCAGAAGAGGCCTGGCCGGGCCACGCATGGCTTCCTGGTGGCTGCCAACCAGAGTTACGAGGGCGGCGAGACCACCATCACCTGTCCGGCGCTCAAGGAGCTGAAGACGACACGCCTCATCGTTCTGCGGGAGAACCGAACGGTCGAGGTGACGGACGGGGCCTTCACCGACCAGTTTGGGCGGCTTGGTGTCCATGTCTACACCACCCTCGAAGCCCTGCCGTATCTGCGCACGCTGGCAGAGATCCAGACGGAGATCGACACGAAGTTGGCCGCTGCCGCCAAGAAGGGGAATCTTCTGGCCCAGCCTGGCGTGAAGTGGCAGGTCATGGGTGGCAAGGGGATCTTCAGCCGGAGCAACGAGTTGGCGGATGGCGTGCGGGATGCGGGTGGTTGGCTCCCCGCCTATGGCGACCGCACCCAATGCCACCTCCGTTTCGAGCAGCCTCTGACCTTCTCTCGCGTTGTCCTCTACAGTCCGAGCATCCGCGATGCGGAACTGCAGGTCGATGTGGGCGGCGAGTGGCGCACCATCCACAGCTGGCGCGACCAGCTCCTCCACCGCCTCGAATGGAAGGGGCAGCCTGTTACCACCAAGGCTCTGCGCGTTCTCTGCAGGAAGGCCCGCGCCAACTGGTCCGGCCGCGCCCTGAACGAGATTACGGAGCTGGAGCTGTACCCGTAGCTGTTCGTCGCTGGTGCCGCCTGGGAGTTGGCGCTGGCCAGCCTTCACCTGGGGCGAACAGGGGGTGTGGCGGTTGGGGGATGGCCGCTGCGGTGGCTGGGGTCAAGGTAGAAGCGGCATCTTGCCGCTTTGGACCGGAAGAAAGCGGCGAGACGCCGCTTCTACTGTGGTCAGCGTCCATGCGGAAGTTCTGCTGGTTCAGGCGGATGGTGGCGTGAGAACGGGATCGCCCTGTGCTCAGCTTGAAACCCCGTGCCCGAGCACTAGCTTCGTGGTGTGGATAGGAAACACACAACCCTATACCGGTCGGTACCACCGCCGAACGATGAGTACGTGCCAGGAACACCGGCTGAGAGGCTCTCCCTCGTCTGGCCTCTCACCCGGGAAGTTGCCTCGTTGAGCGAATCACACAATGCTGAACGAAGACTACAAAGACATGTTGCGCGCCTTAGTCGGCGAGAACGCTAGGTTCCTCCTGGTTGGCGCCTATGCCATGGCGACCCATGGGTATCCACGGGCGACGATGGACATTGACATCTGGGTGATGCCGTCAGCAGAGAACGCGCAGGCGGTGCTGAGGGCACTGAGACAATTCGGTGCTCCTGTGCATCAGCTTTCCGCCGCCGATCTTCAGCAGACAGACACGATCTTCCAGATTGGTGTGGCCCCCCGGCGAATCGATATTATCACTGGCGTGGACGGTCTGGAGTTTGAGGCAACCTTCGGACGATCCGTTCAAGTGGATGTCGAGGGCATTGCGTTGCGTGTGCCGAATATGGCTGACCTCATTCGCAACAAGCGGGCGTCTGCTCGGCTCAAGGATCTTGCGGACGTGGAGGCGCTGGAGAGCCTTGTGGCGTCGCGGCAGCGGGAGCAGGATGACGGGTAGGGAGTCATGCGTTCCGCTCGGTCCCGGTCTTCGGGAGGGAATTGGCCAGTTGCCGATGTCCGGTCCGCGATCGGGGGAGAGGGGGGGGGGAAAGACACAGGCGAGACGCCTGTGCTACTCTCTGAAGGCCGCCGCAGCGAGCTGCGACGGCCTCCGACCTTTCAAACGGGGCGGCAAACCGGCCGCCCCAGTGGGCTCGGATTCTACTGGGCGGTGAAGATTTGGAAGCCGCTGTAGGACTCCATGCCGTGCTCGCTGATATCGAGCCCGCGCATCTCCTCCTCTTCGCTCACGCGGATGCCGCAGGTCTTCTTCAGCCCGAAGAAGATCAGGAATGCAGCCGGGAAGCAGACCACGCCATAGCTCACGATCCCAAGGAGCTGGACGCCGATGCTGATCGTGTAGCCGAGGGGAACCCCGGTTGCCGTGGTGGTGGCACCGTTGGCGAAGATCCCGACGAATAGCGTGCCGAGGACGCCGCAGACCAGATGGACCGTGGTGGCACCCACCGGGTCGTCGATGCGGATCTTGTCGAACAGCATCACGGAGGCGACGGCGAGGACGCCGCAGATGAGCCCGATGATGACCGATGCCTCGATGGAGACCACGTTCGAGCCGGCGGTGATGCCGACCAGGCCGGCCAGGCAGCCATTCAGCACCATGGACAGGTCAGGTTTCTTCTGTAGACCCCAGGAGGAGAACATGGCACCGACAATGCCGGCCGCCGCGGCCAGGCAGGTCGTGACGAGCACGTAGGAGACGGTGCCGGGATCGGCGGAGAGCACGCTGCCGCCGTTGAACCCGAACCACCCCAGCCAGAGCAGGAACACGCCGATGGCCAGAAGGGGCATGCTGTGCCCCATGATCGGCTTGACCCGGCCGCTGGGCAGGTACTTGCCCAGCCTTGGGCCGAGGAGCATGATGCCCGCGAGAGCCGCCCAACCACCGACCGAGTGGACCAGCGTGGAGCCGGCGAAGTCATGGAAACCCTTGTCGGCCAGCCAACCACCGCCCCAGGTCCAGGAACCGACCCAAGGATACACCAGCATCACGTAGACGACGCAGAAGAGCAGGAAGGGCCCGAGCTTCACGCGTTCGGCGACGGCGCCGGAGACGATGGTCGCCGCCGTGGCCGCGAACATGCCCTGGAACAGGAAGTCAGTCCAATAGGTGTAGCCAGGGTTGTAGCCACTGGTCAAGCCATTCGCAGGGCACGAGACTCCGAAGCCCCCGAAACCGAGGAACTTGCCCACGATCCAGCTGTCGCCAGGGTACATGAGATTGAAGCCCATCAGGGTGTAGGTGAGCAGGCCGATGGCCACGATGAGAGTGTTCTTGAAGAGGATGTTGACCGTGTTCTTGGAGCGGGTCAGCCCCGTCTCCACGGTGGCGAAGCCAAGATGCATGGTGAACACGAGGAAGATGCAGACCATCATCCACAGATTGTTGACCGTGAAGAGATTGCTGGTCGTCTTGTCCATCGCGTCGGCGACCGTTGCTGCCACCTCCTTGACGGCCTCTTCGGCCCCGACCGTCATGGTCACGCCGAGAAGGAAGAGGGGGAGAGCGAGAATGAGGAGCTTTCTGGTATATCGGTCCATTGCTGGGTGCCTCCGTGCTGAGTAGCAGTCCATGGTGGGCGCTGATTAGCCGATTGCTTCGCCGCCGCCTTCGCCGGTGCGAATGCGGATGCAGTCGGCGAGGTCGAGCACGAAGATCTTGCCGTCGCCGATGGTGTTCGTGCGAGCACCCTCGATGACGGCGTCAATGGTTGCTTGGAGGTAGTCCTCGTTCACGGCGATTTCGAGACGGACCTTCTTCAGCAGGTTCACCTCGACATCCACCCCGCGGTAGCTTTCGTGGTAGCCCTTCTGCTGTCCGCAGCCCAGCGCGTTGGTCACCGACATCTTGTAGATCTCGCGCTCGTATAGCGCCTGCTTGACGGCGGTCAGCCGCTCCGGCTGAATGTATGCAATCACCAGTTTCATGGTCTGGCCTTCTTTTGTGCCTAGTTGCTGCCTGAACACCAGAGATCCCGCCGGGAGCGACCCGCCAAACGATCTCGCTCGGGGCTTAGCAACAGACATGCCAATTCATGCAAACGGCAGTGTTTCCGGATGGATGGCCCGCAGGCGGCCCCTAGGGCCGGGTTCTGCCGATAGGGAATGGCCTTGACGATGGCTTCTGTACAATTATGTTATGGGGTTGGCAGGTAATACCAAATTTGTAACGAATTGCCCAAGGGTGACAAAGATGTCGGATGATATGGGCCCCGAATCGCGTGCCGAGCTTGAGTTGGCCATGCTTTACCGGGTTTCACAGGCCATGGCCCATCAGCATGATGTGTCAGCTCTACTGAATGAGGTCCTGGACATTCTGGAGACGGAGATGGGCCTCTCGCGGGGGACTCTCACGCTCTGGCAGCCGGGCACCGACGTGCTGGTGATCGAGGCCTCCCGAGGGCTCTCCGAGGACGAGCGCGAGCGGGGTCTCTACCGTCTCGGCGAAGGTGTGACCGGCAAGGTGGCGGAGCAGGGCACGCCGATGATGGTGCGGGACATCTCCCAGAGCGGTGACTTCCTGAACCGCACGGGAACCGAGCGCGACTGCGGGATCGCGTTTCTCTGTGTGCCGGTGATCCACCAGAACCAGGTGGTCGGCACGATGAGTATCGACCGCCCCAACGATGACGAGGAGGCGCTCAAGCGTGACCTGGATTTCCTCAATCTGCTGGGCGGACTGCTCGCGGAGGCGGTCTGGCGCATCCGCGAGAACCGGGCCGAGCGGGAGAATCTGGAGGCCGAGAATCGGCGGCTGCGGCAGCAACTCGGGGACCGCTACCACCCCGCCAACCTGATCGGCAATTGCGGGGCGATGCGCAGCGTCTACGAGCAGATCGCGCAGGTCGCCGACAGCACGGCCACGGTTCTGATTCGCGGTGAGTCCGGGACAGGCAAGGAGCTGGTGGCCAGGGCCTTGCACTACAACAGCCCCCGCCGCGAGAACGCGTTGGTCTCGGTGAACTGCGCCGCCCTTCCCGAGAGCCTGATCGAGAGCGAATTGTTCGGTCACGAGAAGGGCTCGTTCACGGGGGCCAGCGAGCAGCGCAAGGGGCGCTTTGAACTGGCCAATGGCGGCACGCTGTTCCTCGACGAGATCGGTGACATTTCCCTCCACGTCCAGGTGCGGTTGCTCCGCGTCCTGCAGGAGAAGACGTTCGAGCGGGTCGGCGGGTCCGAACCGGTCTCGGTGAACGTCCGCGTGATTGCCGCTACCAGCCGCAACCTGGAGGACGAAATCGAGAAGGGCGGCTTCCGCGAGGACCTCTACTACCGGCTCAACGTCTTCCCGATTCACATGCCGCCCCTGCGGGAACGGCGCTCCGATATCCTGCTTCTGGCCGACCATTTCGTGCAGAAGTACAACGAGCAGTACGGCAAGAACGTCAAACGTATCTCCACCGCCGCGATCAACATGATGACCGCCTACCATTGGCCGGGAAACGTGCGCGAATTGGAGAACTGCATTGAACGGGCGGTTCTGACGAACTCGGATTCGGTGATCCACGGCTTCAGTCTGCCGCCGACCCTGCAGACTGCGGAGCACAGCCACACGGCTCTGATCCCCACCGATGGTGGCGATCTGAAGAGCATGGTGGCGAGCTACGAGCAGGAGATCATCATCGACGCGCTCAAGCGCACGCGCGGCAATGCGGCGGCTGCCGCTCGTGAACTGCGGACGACCCAGCGCATCCTCAACTACCGGATCAAGCAGCTTGGGGTCGACTCCAAGCAGTACTCCGGCACGGGTAGGTAGCCCAGCATGACCACGAGAGAGGACAGAAGAGGTTCTACTACGCGTGCGGGGGCAGTGGTCTTCCTGCTGCTCCTGCTTCCCGCCCCAAGCCTGGGAAACCTGGCCGCCGTCGTCTGGTGGCCGGGGTCGCGGCTGAGTCAAGTGCTCTTCGCGCTGAGCAAGCTGTGGGTGTTGCTGCTGCCCCTGATCTGGCTGCGCTGGATCGGGCGGAAGCGCTGTAGTTGGTCTCCTGCCAAGCAGGGAGGGCTTGGTCTTGGCGCGCTCACTGGGCTAGCCATCATTGCTGTCGTTGGCGGGATCTACGCGTTGATCGGGAGCCGATTGGTTCCGCCCGGAGAGGTCCAAGGCATGGCTGCCAGAACCGGCTTGTCATCGCGGACGATGTATCTTGCTTGTGCGGCCTATTGGATTGGGGTGAACTCCATTCTGGAGGAGTACGTTTGGCGCTGGTTCGTGTTCCGCCGTCTGGCGGAGTTGATGCCCGAGCGCTGGGCCATTGTCGGCTCCGCCGTGGGCTTCACGCTGCATCACATCGTCGCCATCACCATCTACCTGCCGGGGCTCACCGCCTTCCTGGCCACGGTGGGCATCTTCGTGGGTGCGGCGTTATGGTCCTGGCTGTACTGTCGCTACCGTTCCATCTGGCCTGGCTACCTCAGCCATGTGGGGGCGGATATCGTCATCTTCGTCATTGGCTACCGACTCATTTTCCCTGGTTAGGATTCACCCATGAGCCCCGACATCTACTGCGAACCCGCCCGCGAGATTCCCGTATCCCACGCTGTGGACGTTGTCGTCGCCGGCGGTGGCGCCGCTGGCACGGCTGCCGCCATCTGCGCGGCGCGCCTGGGACTCGCCGTGGTGATGGTCGAGCAGACCGCTATTCCCGGCGGCATGCTCACCCATGTGACCAGTTGGCTCAACGACTTCGACAACAAGGGCGGATTCGCCAAGGAATTCATCGGCCAACTGCTCGAACGCGGTCTCTGCAAGTGGCCATATCAGAACCCGTTCCGCACGACGCTCTATATGGATGAACTCGTCTCGTCCAGCGGCGTTCGCCACCTCTATCTTGCCCGCGTCACCGCCCCCATGCTGGATGCGGCTGGCCGGATCATTGGCGTGGTCGTGGAAAGCAAGTCTGGCCGGCATGCCATCCGGGCCAAGGTGGTGATCGATGCCACCGGCGATGGCGATGTGGCCGCCTGTGCTGGCGCGCAGTTCGGTATTGGCCGTGAGTCGGACGGTGCCTGCCAGTCCATTGGCATGTCCCACTTGCTCACCAACTACACCGGCCCGGCCATGAGCAACCGTGAGTTTCTCGACCTGCTCGACACCGCCGCCGCCGCCGCCGGCAACGGCTACCGCATTCCCTACGACCGGGCGCGGGTGCAGCCCCTCACGGCGACCCAGCAGTGCATCTGGAATGGCACGCCGCACGTCTGCGGGCACGATCCGCTCAATGCCGACAGTCTGTCCGACGCCCTGGTGGCACTGCGCGGCCAGTGTCGCGACTTCTACGAGACGCTGAAACACCACACCAGCGAGTTCGCGGACGTGGAGTTCGGCCCCATCTCTGCCATTCCCGGTGTGCGGGAAAGCCGCCGCATCCTTTGCGACGAAGCGGTCTGCTACGCCGATGCGGTTGCGGGCCGCCGTCGCGAGGATGGCCTCTTTCTGGTCACCCAGGCCATCGATATCCACAAGTGTCGCGAGGGCGAACCGAGCATCTACGTCGAGAAGATCAAGCCCTACCACATCCCCTACGGCACCTTGCTCCCGCAGGGCATCGAGAACCTGTTGGTCGTCGGTCGCTGCATCGGCGGCGACCATCAGGCCTTGGCCAGCTACCGGATTATTGCCGACTGTTTCGCCATGGGGGAAGCCGCCGCCATCGCCGCGCGTCTGGCCGTCGATGCGAACTGCACCCCACGCCAGATCGCGGCCCGGCAGATTGCCGAAGAAATGGCAGGTCTGGGCTACGCTCAGTAGGCTCCGCGTGGGAACTGCGGGCCGTCTGATCCGTCGAAGGTACAAATGACTCCAAACGGGTGTACGTTTGGGGGTTGCGTGTGTCTTTGCGTTTGACCTCAAGGAGTTCCAGAATGCCCAAGTCTTCCCGTGTCGTCGCCGTTCTGGCCGCCATTGCCTGTTTCTCCGTTCTGGCAGGGGAAGCTGACGTTAGCCAGCTACTCAAAGGTGTGTCCAGGATCAACGCGTCGGGCCTGCCCGGTCCGGTGGCACCATTTGGTCCCGATGCCTTCGCCATTGCCGTCGGCAATCTCGGCAAGGCGCGACTGCCCATTGTCGCCGGAACGCGGTTCGGGAAGGGGCGTGCTCTCGCCTTCGGCAAAGGCGAGTTCTTCGTGCCCAATGCCCTGGATGATGCGGACAACGCCCGCTTCGTGGCCAACTGCATTGCCTGGGTTGCCCCCAAGGCCAACCCGATGGTCGGCGTTCTCGGCAGCGAAGGGTTAGGCGCCGCCCTCAAGGCGAAGGGGATCAACGCCAGAGACATTGGCAGAGCTGATCTCGGCTCGGTGGATGTCATCATTACCAAGAGCACCCGGATGGATGCCGCTCAGGCTGCCCAGATGCAGCAGGCGGTGAAGTCTGGCAAAGGGCTCCTCTGCGGCGACCTCGGCTGGGGTTGGCAGCAACTGAATCCCGGCAAGAGCCTGTCCGAAGACCACCCAGGCAACCGGATCTTCGCCCCCATGGGCATCGTCTGGCTCGGCGGCATGCTGAAGCGGACCACCGGCGATGGCAAGGCCTACGACACCACGGTTCCGCTGCCCTCCTTCACCAATGCCGCTCAGGCGCTCGATGCCGCACTCGCCCAGGAAGCTGGCAAGGGCACTCTTAAGAAGGAAGACGTTCCGCAGGTCTCGGCCTTGCTCTCCAATACCGCCCAGGCTCTGCCCAATGCCGATCTCATTCTTCTCCCCCGCATCCGCGCCCTGCTCAAGGATTCTACGGTCAACGTGGTCCCCACCCCCAAGAAGCCGTTCCGTGAAGCCGATCTTCTGCCGCGCTTGGTCCTGACCATGCAGATGCGGGAATTGGCCAAGCTGCCTCCCGAGAAGGTCACTGCCCACCCCTCCGCCAGCACCTTCCCCGGCCCCGTACCTGCGGGTGCGGCCCGGGTGAGCGCCACGGCCACTGTTGATCCCGCCGTCCCCGGTTGGGCCAGCACCGGCATGTACGCCGCTCCCGGGGAGTTGGTCACGGTCACCTTGCCCGAGGCCCAGGCGACCCAGGGCTACAAGATCCGCATCGGTTCCACCACCTGCCGTCTCTGGAGCAAGACCTCCTGGACCCGCGCGCCGGACGTGATCCGTGAGTTCAAGGTCAGCACTGCGGTGACCAAGGTCGCCAGCCCCTTCGGCGGTCTGCTCTACGTCATCGTGCCGAAGGGCGCCACTGGCACGCCGTTCCGCGTGGCCATTGCCAACGCCGTCCCCGCCCCCTACTTCCGGGCTGGCGAGACCGATCCTGCCGTTTGGCGCGCCAAGCTGCGGGATCTGCCCGCCCCCCGCGCCGAGATCGCCTGCGACAAGGCCGTCCTCACGGTTCCCTCCGAGTACGTCCGCAAGCTGGATGATCCCACCAAGCTCATGGAGAGCTGGACGCGTATCGTGAACCTCTGTGGCGAGTTCGCCGCCTGGGAGCCCGGCACCCGCACGTCCCCACAGCGCTACACCGCCGACTGCCAGCTCTGCGCGGGCTACATGCACGCCGGCAACCCGATCATGATTCCCATCTCCACGGCCAGCAAACTGGTGGACAACGAACGGCTTCTCACCACGGGCGACTGGGGCTTTTTCCACGAGATTGGACACAACCACCAGAGCCGCGACTGGACCTTTGGTGGCACCGGCGAAGTGACCGTGAACCTGTTCACCATGTTCATCTTCGAGCAGCTCTCCGGCATCCCTCCCCAGAAGGGCCGCATGGGCGGCGGCATGCCGAAGAATGTCCACGCCTACCTGGCGGGGGAACCCAACTTCGGTCGCTGGAAATCCGATCCCTTCCTGGCTCTCTACATGTACTACCAGCTGGAGCAGGAGTTCGGCTGGGATATCTTCACGAAGATTTTCGCCGAATACCGCGCCCTGCCGGACGATCAGCATCCCAAGAAGGACCAGGAGAAGCGCGATCAGTGGATGGTGCGCTTCTCCCGCGCCGTCGGTCGCGACCTCGGTCCCTTCTTTGAGACCTGGGGCATTCCGGTCACCAGCGAGGCCAGGCAATCCATCGCCGCTCTGCCCGACTGGATGCCCAAGGACTTTCCCCCTGAGGACCCGCGCGAGAAGCGCGTCGCCAAGAAGGCCAAGGTCATGGCCTGTAGCAGCGAGCAAGGCACAGGTTCCGCCGCCGCCGCTCTCGATGGTTTCGCCGACACGATCTGGCACACCCAGTATCGCCCTAACACCCCGAAACACCCCCACTTCCTGGCCGTCGATCTGGGCGAGACCATGGACCTCAACGGTGTCACCATCCTGCCCCGCAAGAGCGGCGAGAACGGCTGGATCAAGCGCTGCGAGATCTACCTCAGCCAAGACGGCACCAACTGGCGCACCCTCGCCGCCAGAGCGGAGTTCGCCAAGGACAACGAACTGAAGACCGTGCGCTTTGGCAAGAAGCTCACGGCCCGATACCTGAAGGTCGTGATTCTCGAAGGCTTCGACAACCAGCCCTGGGCTACCATTGCCGAACTGGACGTTCTCCGCTGATCCTGCCCTGGGTGTAGTCCGGGCTCAGTGGCCGGGAGCGCCGGCTTCCAGCCGGCATCTCCTTGTTGCTTGCGCTGGCGTGGGAGGAACCGGAAGAGTGCACCGGGGCCCGGCGCGCTATTGGCCGTCCCCGCTCTTCCATGCGGAGATCCTTCTGGTTCAGGTGGATAGTGGTGTAACCCGGGAATGGCCGCTGCGGTGGCTGGGGTCAAGGTAGAAGCGGCATCTTGCCGCTTTGGCGCGGGGAGAAAGCGGCGAGACGCCGCTTCTACTGTGGCCCGCTTCCATGCGGCGGTCCCTCTGGTTTGGGCAACTGGTGTGGGTTGGGGAATGGCCGCTGCGGTCGCAGCCGGGAACGTAGCACAGGCGTCTCGCCTGTGTCTTCCGGTCCCCAGGCGGCGAGACGCCGCTTCTACTGTGGCCCGCTTCCATGCGGAGGTCTTCTCCGGAGCTCAGCAATCATGGGGCAAGGCAACCCCGGGTTGGCGCGTGGCGCCTACCCTGGGTTGCTGCCGCCCTCTCGATCGCCCCCAATCGGGGTCGCGTAGTCTCTCGGCACTGACCAGCACCCGATTTGCCATGCCGAAGAGACCCGCAGACTATTGGGAGACAAGGCCTTGCCCAGTTCCTCTTCGCCTAGCCAAAATCTCCTATCTCGCGCCGCCGACTTCCCCCGTTACCAAGCACTCCTCGAAGCCCCCCAGGGAACCCCTGCCACCCACTAGCCACCCCGAGACCACCACAGCCATCGCCTGCGTTCTGAGCCTGGATGGCACCAACTGCTGGGCAGCGAGAAGGGCGCGGGTCTACTCCTCTTGATCCGGATCGGTCGCCGCCGCGAGCCGAGATGCAGACCAATCAGCGTAGGTGGTTTTGCCATCTTCCAGGGTCCATTCCGTGCGCCCGTTGCAGTTAGAGGCGCGCACGATGGCGGCGGCAGCACTGGGACTGCTGAACGGGATATCCTCGGTCGCCAAGTAGTAGCCAGACGTGCCGCTTTCCGCCAGCCTGCCGTCGGCCACGAGACCGTCGCGCAGAGACACATATGCATCCCACGACTTGACCCCGTCCTTGCGCGTGGTGGACCCCGCCAGCAACACAAACTGGTCGCCGATCTCTCGGGCCTCTGCCCTTGCTCCCACTTTGGCAAACACAAAGAGGGGCGACGTCTCCGTCTCCTCCGGGTCTTGCTCGACAAGTGGCTGAAGGAAATCGAAACCCAGGACCGGGAACATCATCTGGATCTGCTCAAGGAAGTACTCCATATCGTCCACATCGGGCTCCGGCAGACCCGGTGGCTTTGGAGCTGTCCCGTTGGCTAGGCTGGCGCGCCTGCTCTCCGTGGCGATGGCGATCAGCCGACTCTCAAGGTATCTCCCGTGCGACTTCGTCAGGTTCTCATCCTTGCTGGTGACAAGCACCACGCTGGTCCAGAACTGCTTCTTTGCGTCGCTGTCGTGGTCCTTGAGACGGCCAATCACTCTGTCCGCCTCGCCGATGTAGACACGGGTCTTGCCGGTCTTCTCGGGATCAGGGCCAACCAGACAGTAGATGCCTGTCCGCTTCGCCTCTGCTCGTCTCGCTAGGTCTGCCAAGTCCGTGCGTGAAGCCACAACGGCCTTGCCCGTCCAGTTCATGATCTCCGCCGTGCGGATGCCATTGGCGGTGCCATCCACCAGGTGAATCCGGATCGTCCGTCCCTGCGTCTTCATCCTGTGCCTCCTGAATGTCGCGCGCCGGTGCCTCTTCCCTGCTCACCACGAATAGACTTCGCAATGGCCTCCACTGTCGCCATCATCTCGGTGCTT
>Ga0307987_1001345_pt1 | contig 13515 bp, 9 predicted proteins | sample EllFjometagen181_FD_203157 | JGI IMG/M metagenome (GOLD analysis project Ga0307987, IMG submission 203157) | Marine microbial communities from Ellis Fjord, Antarctic Ocean - #181 | ecosystem: Environmental > Aquatic > Marine > Unclassified | place: Southern Ocean | collected 2014-10-08
AAGGCCTGGATGCCCAACATAGATGACCCGACCACGGAACGGTTAAAACACATGGAAAATGTCTCATTTCAGTATGAAAAAATTAACTGGCAGTTTGCGGATGGAAATATTGAGTTTGAGGATTCCTGGCTTGAAGGCCGGTAACTAAAAGGTCATGCAAGATCTTATTGAAGGTCTGCAGCGCCGTCCGCTTTTTTCCGGGGGATCGGAGAAGGTGGGCGGCCCTGCCTGGGCCATCAGGAATCATTTGAAAGTTTTGCTGAATAGTCGGCGGGAGGTTTTGCCCCATCTGCCCGAGTACGGCCTGCCCGACCTGTCAGTGGTGTATAAAAATTTTCCGGATTCCCTTGAAATGATTCGCCAGGCCATTGGACAAACCATTCGGCAATTCGAACCCCGCCTGACGGATGTTAATGTCATAATGGTGGAACGGGAGCATAAGATTTTTCATGCGACGTATATTGTGTCTGCTTCGTTCAAGGATAACCAGGGGAAAAAGTCGGCCATCGAGCTGAGGACCAAGATTGATTCGACCGGTCAGATGGAGGTTTTGTAAGTCATTGAAACTCATAGATTACTACCAGCAGGAGATCCGCTATTTTCTTGACGAGGCCCAGCGCTTTGCCGTTCAGTATCCTGAGCAAGCCAAGGCATTAAACCTTGAAGAGGTTAAGGAACGTGATCCCTATGTGGAACGGCTGATTGAGGGCTTTGCGTTTCTGTCTGGAAATATCAATAAAAGACTTAACGATGATTTTTCCGATCTTGCCCAGGATTTGATCGAGGTCTTGTGGCCCCACTATTTATGCCCGCTTCCCGCGGCCCTGATTGTTCAGTTTACCCCGATCCCTGGTCGCCTCAAGGGTATCCGGAAAGTGGAGGCGGGGGGCGTTATAGATTCTGAACCTGTTTCAACGGGACTGCCCTGCCGATTTACCACCACAGCACCTGTTTACCTCAGGCCCATCGAAATCAGGGAAGCAGCCATGGTTGGTCGCCGGGATGGCCGGAGTGCGCTGCGTATCGTTCTTTGTCCCTCCAAAGGAGTGGAATGGGGTAATATGGGATCTGATCCTGTACGATTTTATCTGCATGGTGACCCGGGATTTGCATTTTCCCTCTACTATATGTTGTTGCAGGATACTGAAAATATTTCTGTTCGAAGTGTGATATCCGGAGAGGAACGGGAGGTGGACCTCTCACCGGAACGAATAAAAGCAACTGCTTTTTCTCAAGAAAACGATTCCCCCCTTTTGCCGTATCCAGTCAATTCCTTTCCCGGGTTCAGACTTCTGGAAGAGTATTTCTTTTTTCCGGAAAAGTTCCGCTTTATAGACCTTGATATAATGGACCATGTCAAAAATGCCGATGATGAATCCGAGGTCAGGATTGATTTTCTGCTCTCAGGCAGGAATGAGTGGCGGATCAATCCGAATGCATCGGCATTCAGATTGCACTGTTCGCCTGCGGTTAATCTGTACCCGAAAGCGGCTGAACCCATCCGTTTGGAAGATGCAGTGCCGTATAATCAAATTATTGCGGACCAGGTACACCTTGATCATCATGTTCCCCATCACCTCCATCGGGTGGAGGGGATCAGGTTAGAATCCGCCCAACGGCATGTATATGATTCTTTTCTCTCATACCGGCATGAATCAGAGACATCCCACGGGGCAAGCTACTACCACTTAAAACGACAAACTGGTGTGGATGGGCGGCCTGAAATGCTTCTTGGGATCAACCGGCCGGACGGGCTTGGCTCAGAAGTCCTTTCAATTGATCTGATGTGCAGTAACGATCGGGTTGTCCGTGAAGTGAAACTGGGTGATGTAAGATATCCGGATGAGAGTATCCCAGACAGTGTCAGGGTGGCCAATCTGACAGTACCCAGAACCCCGGTTCGGCCCAGCCTGGAAGGACGGGAAATGTGGACTCTGATCCATCATCTTTCCCTTAATTATCTTTCCCTGGATAACCCGGTCCGGCTGCGTGCACTTTTATCTTTGTATGACCGTGAGCACAGTCGTGCCAATCTTCGGCGTTTGGAGGGGATTGAGGCCGTTTCCATAAGACCTTCTGAGATTTTGTTCAAGGGCTGTCCGCTGAGGGGGATTGATATGGATATTACCATACGGGAAAATCATTTTACCGGACAGGGAGATCTTCTGATGTTTTCCTATGTGATGTCAAGGGTTATGGCCATGTATGTATCAATAAATTCATTTTGTAATCTCACCATAAGAGAAGTAAATACGGAAAAGGTGTATAAATGGCCGAGAATCAAAGGGAGTAAGGCAAACCTGTGATGATTTTGAAATATGGGGAGAGTGAGCCGGGTAAACCGGTTTCCGAAAAAAGTTTCGGAGATTTACTTTGGACAACTTATCTTCTGAGCAAGTGGAGCAGTCTAAAAGAAATTCGCTTTCGTGGTAATCCTGGAATGCGGTTTCGTCCGAGGGAGGTTGAAAATGTTTTATATCCCTCCGGAAAGGAGAAGGAACAGATAACCCAGGTCTATACCAATATAGGAGGATTGGTTGGTGACAGCGGCCCTCTTCCATTCTGGTTTGAAGAACTGCTTGCCCAGGAAGATGAGGATGACGCTCCCGTTGGAGATTTTCTGGATATTTTTTCCAACCGTTTCATCCATCTGCTTTTTGAAGCCTGGTGTTTGCACAACCCTTTTGTCTCTTATAAAACCGGAGGAAAGGATCCCATATCCCGGATTATTTTTTCTATTCTGGGTATGCCGGATGTTTTTTGGGAGGATCAGGCTGAGAAAACTCCGAAACCTGCCCGTCTGCTGGGGTATGCCGGGACCCTTGGGGCCAGACCCAGATCGGCAGTGGGGCTCCAATGTATTTTGAAAAGTTATTTTTTAACTATTCCCATCCGGATTCTGGAGTTTGTAAAACGGATGGTCAGAATTCCCCAAGATCAGCGTTTCAGATTGGGCAGTCAGGGATCAATGCTTGGATCGGATGCGTCACTTGGTAATCGTGTTGCAGATGTTGCGGGTCGATTCAGAATCGAAATAGGCGCTTTAAGCCTGGAACTTTTTGAGAAGTTCCTGCCGGGGGGTATGTACCATGATCCGCTTTTAAGGCTTGTCCGGCTATATATTTCCTATACCCTCGAATGGGATGTGGCATTGAAAATAAAAGGAGATACCATTCCCAGTCTTTGCCTGGGGACAGACCAATCCCCGGGAGCCCGTCTTGGGTATACGTCCTGGCTGCTTACCAGACATAGAAAAGAAGATAAACTGGTTTTTCACCCCTAAGCATAAGGAATAAAGGATAAAAATATGATTACAGAAAATGTCAGACTGCTCCTCAACAAATTGAACTCCTTTTGTCTGGGGCAATTGGATGCTGCCGCCGGACTGGCCATGACTAGAGGTCATTATGAGATCGGTGTCGAGCACTTTGTGGCAAAATGCGTTGATGTTAAGGACAGTGATATCACTCTTATTGTACAGGATCTCGGTGTAACATCTGCTGAGGTCAAAAATAAACTCCAGGAATCACTTGAAGAATACAGGACGGGAAACACGAACCGTCCGGTGTTTTCTCCCCGCTTGCTTGAGCTTATGGAACAGGCCTGGATTATTGCTTCGGTGGAGTTCGGCCATTCTGCCATCCGTTCGGGGCATCTTTTGGCAGCTCTGGCAACACCCGCCTGCCGCCGGGATTTTCCCTGGATTGACAAGGGCGGATTGCCGATCACCAGGGAAAAGGTTGCTGCCGCCCTCACAGCCGGGATAAACGGTCAGGAAGAACGGGTTTCCGGGGAAGATGATAAGGACCAGATTCCTGGCGAAGGGATGGAGGCCCTGAAACGGTTTACGATTAATATTACCGAAAAGGCCAGAGAAGGAAAAATTGACCCCGTATTTGCCCGGGATGATGAAATTCGTCAAATGATGAATATTCTCACACGCCGCAGAAAGAATAATCCGATTCTTGTGGGGGAACCCGGCACGGGAAAAACGGCCATTGTGGAAGGGTTTGCCCTGAAAGTAATTGAAGAGAAGGTCCCGCCCTTGTTTAAAGGAGTGGAAATTTTGACGCTGGATCTGGCCCTGCTCCAGGCTGGTGCCAGTGTCAAGGGAGAGTTTGAAAATCGTCTGCGGACGGTGATTGAAGCTATCAAGACATATCCCGGCCCGGTCATCACCTTTATCGATGAGGCCCATACCCTTATCGGTGCAGGAGGGGCAGCCGGTATGGGGGATGCGGCCAACCTGCTTAAGCCGGCACTGGCCAGGGGAGAGCTGCGGACGGTTGCAGCGACCACATGGACGGAATACAAAAAATATATTGAAAAGGACCCGGCTTTGGCGCGAAGGTTTCAGGTGGTGAAAGTGGGTGAGCCTGAGGACGAGGGCGCCTTTTCCATTCTCAGGGGCCTTAAAAAAATTTATGAGAAACATCATGCTGTCCGGATTACGGACAGCGGTGTGGTCTCGGCGGTTAAGCTTTCCCGAAGGTATCTGACCGGGCGGCTTCTGCCTGACAAGGCCCTTGATCTTCTGGATACGGCTGCGGCCCGGGTGATCCTGTCCCAGAACGCTGCGCCGCCGGATATTGAGGAACTGGATCAGTCCCTTGCTTCCCTTGAGCGGGAAAGGACTGCCCTGGTTGAGGATAGGGCCACTGGTATTCCATCAGATCGAATTGAAGTGAAAATTGCTGAAATTGATGCACGGGTGGAAGTGTGTCGTGAACGGCTGCAGGACCTCACTGTTAAATGGCAGAAAGAGAAGGACCTTGTTCGGTCGTATTTGGATGCCTCCGGGGCGATGATCCGGGCCCAGGAAGAGTCATCCCAGGAAGAGTCATCCCAGGAAGAGTCATCCCAGGAAGAGTCATCCCAGGAAGAGTCATCCCGGGAGGAACAAGAACGGCTGGCGGAAAACGTGACCCGGTTAGCGGGAGAACTACATGCATTTCAGGATGGCACCCCCATGGTTTTCTCGGAAGTGGATGAGTCTGTGGTTTCTTCGATTATAGCCGACTGGACCGGTATTCCCGTTGGAAAGATGGGAGAGGATGAAGCGGAAAAGCTGCTCCGTCTTGAAGATCGGCTTTCCAAACGGATTGTGGGGCAGGACCATGTCATCACCCGGATTGTCGATACGCTCAGGGTGGCTAAAACCGGCTTGAAAGATCCTGCCCAGCCCATGGGTGTGTTTCTCCTCACCGGACCCAGCGGTGTTGGTAAAACAGAAACCGGTTTAGGGCTTGCCCAGGAGATTTTCGGGGGAGAGCAGTATGTGGTGACTGTCAACATGTCCGAATACCAGGAAAAACACAATGTTTCCAAGCTGATCGGCTCCCCCCCGGGGTATGTCGGATACGGGGAGGGCGGAGTGTTGACGGAAGCCGTGCGGCAAAAACCTTATACCGTCGTTTTACTGGATGAGGTGGAAAAGGCCCACCCCGACGTAATGGATATCTTTTACCAGGTCTTTGACAAAGGGTTACTGGCGGACGGAGAAGGCCGGATTGTGGATTTCAGCAATACCGTTATCATAGTGACGAGCAACCTGGCGACTACCGAGATTGTCCGGATCGCTGATTTGAATCCTGAGGAGATGCCGTCGGTGAAGGCAATTCTTGAAAGGATCCAGCCGGTTCTCCAGGAGCACTTCAAACCGGCGCTTCTTGCCCGGATGACCATACTGCCCTTTTATCCCCTTGGACGGGAGACCATTTCCACCATTGTGCGCAAGAAGCTTCAAACCGTAGGAAAGCGGCTTAAGGAAAAGAATGTCCGCCTTAACTATGAGGAAGATCTGGTGGAATGGATCGTTTCCCGCTGCGATTTGCCCGACAATGGTGCCCGGAATGTGGAAAGTGTCATCAATCTTCGGCTGCTTCCAAAAATTTCAGTGGAAATGCTTTCCTGGGCCGGAACACAGGATTCAATGGATGTTAAAGAATTGATCCTTCGAGTGGAAGATGGCAGCATCAATTTTGAGTTTATTGATGAGAAATCATAATGAAATATTTTTTATGGACAGTTGAGGAAGGATATGGCCAATATAACAGCCGATCAGCGAAGGTTTTTATTTAAGACCATTGAGGGGAACTTTGATGTTTTGAGTTTTCAAGGAGAGGAGGCACTGTCCTCCCCTTTTGAATATCATATCAAGCTGCTGGCATCAGATACTGCGGTCAACCCCATTGACCTAATCCGCAAGCGGGGCCGCCTGACATTCCTGACGGCCGCTGGAGAGGAACGTCATATCAATGGTGTTATCGGGCGGGCTTCCATCCTTGAGAGCGGCTTGAGTCATGCCGTTTATCTTGTTGAGCTCCATCCTTTTTTCTGGCTCCTGGGTATGCGTTTCCAGTCCCGGATTTTTCAGGAAAAAAATATTCCGGATATCATATCGGACGTTCTCAGGGAAGCCGGATTTTCCAGCAGTGATTTCCGCATGGATTTGAATGGCAGCAATCCCGCCCGAAAATATTGCGTCCAATACCGTGAGACTGATTTGAACTTTGTTGAAAGGCTCGCCGCTGAAGTCGGTATCTTTTATTTTTTCATTCAGGAGGCGGACCGGGAAATCATGGTGTTTGGAAACGATGCTGCCGTTCATCCCGATTGTGCTCCCCAGTCCAGGGTATCTTTCCATTTTCAGACCGGATCCCTTAAAACCGCGGATGAGGTCCTTACCCATTGTTCCCTTGACGCCCGGCTTTATTCGGGTAAGATTGTCCTTTCAGATTATAATTATGAGCGGCCGGACGTGCAGCTGCAAAGCATAAACGCCAGCCGGGATTATCAGGAACTGGAAATATACAGTCACCCGGGAGGCTTTGATACCCGTAACATGGGCGATACGGTGGTCCGAAACCGTAAAGAGGCAGCGGCAGTTGAAGGTAAGGCCATCCATGGTCAAGGTACCTATCGCTGCTTTTCAGCCGGTCATAAAGTGCAGGTTGAGGATCATACCAATGACACGATCAATGGTCTGTATGTGGTCGTGACGGCAAAACACCGGGCGGAACAGCCCCAGTCCGTGTCCCAGGTTCAGCTGGAGAAAGATGTTCTGGGTTATAATGTGCAATTTACGGCCATCCCTGCCGAGATTCCTTTCCGGCCCCGGCCCATGGAAAAACCATTTGCCGCAGTTCAATCAGCCGAGGTGATTGGTCCAGAAGGTGAACAAGTTTATATGGATGATCTGGGCCGCGTGAAAATCAGGTTTCACTGGGACAGGCAGTGCCGCAATAAACAGGACTGTACCTGCTGGATCCGGGTCAGCGACGGGTATGCAGGTACGAGCCACGGCATCCATTTTCCGCCCCTTATCGGCGATGAAGTCCTGGTGGATTTTATCCATGGAGACCCGGACCGACCGGTTATCACAGGTCGGGTTTATAATGGCCGGAACACCCCACCTGTCGGGCCGGACCAGGTTGTCAGAAATGTAATATACACCGAGTACGGGCACCGGTTTTTGCTGGATGATAAGAATGCCCTGATTTCCCTGAGTACCGGCGGTGCCGAAAAACTGGTCATGATGGATAACGCTAAAGAGGACGGAAACCTGATCCGGCTGGTGACCACTGACGGCCATACCATTGACCTGGCTAAAGGGAATAACCTCAAGGGTATCCAGCTGGTCACCGAGGCGGCCCATACCATTCTCATGGAAGATGAACCGGCTCCTGGTATCACCATTAAGGACATGAATGAAGAGCTGATTGTCAGTCTGGATTGTAATGCCCAGACCATTTCTGTGGTGAACAAGACAAGCAAGGCTGTAAACGTCGAATGCGAGGCCGGTACCATTAAGCTGCTAGCTAAGAATATCAAGGTGACGGGAAGTGCCGGAGTGGAAGTGGATTCAGATTCTCATATTTCTTTGAAGGCCCCGAAAATAGAGATTAAGGGGGATCAGACAGTCAGTATAAATGCTGGCCAGGAGCTGAAGGCAGAGAGCGGCATGAATACCACCCTTAAAGGCGGTATGGTCACAAAGGTGGAAGGTGGGGCCATGACCGAGATCAAAGGCGGCATTGTTAAAATAAATTAAGAGAGACGAAGATTTACCGATACGGGACTTAAATCAACCGGTAAAGGAGACGTATTTTAAATGGGAAAACCAGCTGCCAGATTGACCGATATGCATACCTGTCCCATGGTCACACCGGGTACGCCGCCCATCCCTCATGTGGGCGGCCCAATTACGGGTCCCGGGTGCCCGACGGTGCTTGTCGGCGGCCTGCCTGCTGCTGTGATCGGTGATATGAGTATTTGCGTCGGTCCCCCCGATACCATTGCCATGGGGTCTACAGGGGTTTTTATCTGCGGGAAACCGGCCGCCAGGATGGGAGACAATACAGCCCACGGAGGCATCATTGTCCAAGGCTGTCCCACCGTTCTTATCGGCGAAACAGGCGGTGGCGGAGGGGGCGGCGGAGGGGCTTCCATGGGAGGAAGCAGCGGCGGTAGTGGAGGCAGCGGAGACGGAGCAGGGGCAGACACCGAAGGGTTGGAAGGAAATCCCCGCCATGCTGAAGGAGTTTTGGGAGAAATGTCTCCATTGGACATTGAGATGCTCAGCGGCATGTTTAAAAATGCCTCGGATTCCGGCACTCCGTTTTGCCGGGTGTGTGAAAAAGAGGCTGCCCGGCTGGAAGCGGAAAAAAAGGCCCAGCAAGACCTTGCCAGAGAAGCCTCGGCAAGGGACTGGGACAGGGAGCGGGATGTGCGTAAAAAAGCTGCCGAAAAAGGCTATCCCCTCATGGAGGCCAAGTGTCCCCTGTGTCAGAATGATGAAAAGAAAAAAACAATATAAACATGGCTTGCTTGAAAAGAGAACCTTTGGATAACAGACTGTCAAATTGATGTGAGTAACGTGTAAATGACTTTAATACTCCGGTCCAAGCAGATAAAAGAAATGGGTGAAGAAAGGTTTCTGGAACGTATGCGTGCATTTTTTGAAAATAAATTTTTGGAATACCGTGATGTGAGCGATACCACCCATCGCAGAAGAACCAGGGCACTGATGTCCAGGGCAAGAGATTACGGCCTGGAAACCGAGGTTCAGATAGCAAGTTATCTGGTGACGGCATGGATAGCGGGGGAAGACTTTGATACGGCCCGTAGAACAGCCTCCATGATATTGTCCTCTTCGGACCATACTCCGGAACAGAAAACAAAACGGCTCATCCAATGGGCTGAATCGATTTCGGCGCCTCGAGGAGGACGGGACTGATGTCCGGTAATCAAAAATACGAGTTTCCAAAAAAAACAAGTGCCGTGTCCCAGACAAGCAGCTCGCAGCCGTCAAAGGTGTCAAACCGGCCGCCCTCATCCTTTGCCGGTATCCGTAATGAATGTTTGGAGGTTCCGGTGGATCAGCCCTGCCTGATGTGCGCCATGCTTGATGAAGCCAGTTTGGATGAGAAAGGTTACCCCTGTGATGTGGATATGCTCAGGTTTACGACAAAAGACGTTGAAGTTGGGACATCCACACCGTTGGCCAACCGGCCTTCTTTATATCAGGCGCCATACCCGCCGGATGATTCAAAACGGGCCGCCCTGACCAAAATTTATGATACGGTTCTGGAAATAATTGCCCCCCCGCTGAACAATGATAAGCACGTGGACCCCGCAGAAATTTATGTATCCTTCGCCCATACCGGATCTGGATGTGATACCCCCGGTCATGATGCAGTGCGGATTATCCCCAAGGGAACGGGCGAATATGATTCCCACCGGAAAACAGAATTATGTTCGGAAAATAACCGGAGGACCATAAAAGCTTACGGACCGGAGCGGGGCAGTGATTCCGGCGGGTTCAATTATGCGGAAGTGATCGCGTTTTTCAAAGACGGGCCCTCCCCCAAGCAGTTTGAGGTCATTGCCGAGGGTTGCGGAAGGCGTGAAGACGGCATGCCGTCTAAAAAAAGAATCAAGGGGCTTGTGGTGGTTCACAGGCAAGAAGGGTGGCTTCTTAAACTTTCCATACCATCGTTCAAACGTCGGGGTGGGGAAATTTCCAAGAACATGGGTAAAACGGGAAAATGGGAAAGGCAGAAAACAGTCAACGATGAAACAAAGGTATCCCGTCGCAGTCCCGATGCATCCAGGTATGGACATGCCGAAACCCAGATACGGAAACGGTCCTTGCACGGTACTGTAGTGACCGAGGGCGGGGGGAGCAAATCTCAGGAATTTGCCAAGTATGAGCCGAATCTGAAGGTGGAACGAAACGGTATATCCCTTGAGATCGGGGATACCATTACCAACCTGTTCCGGATAAAAAAAATCTGGGACGAGACCCAGAAACTGGTAAAAGATTTGTCAAAGCTTGTCCCTAAGGTAGGCTTTTCATTTGAATGGGAAATGGAATTTCTCATGGGAAGTCTGGAAGTTAACCTGGGGCAACTTCGTTCCAGCAGCAGGTATTCGGATGATCATTACCACTGGGTCGAAAAGTCAGGGGAAATCACCGTTGAATTGGTGTTGTTCAAGGGGGAAATTGAGGTTGGCTTCGGCATCGAAGCGGAATCTCCCGATATCCTTAACTGGTTCGGGAAAAAAGCCTTTGAGTTGGTGTTGAAGGTCTCCGCTGAGCTGGAAGCCGATCTGACTTTATCCGGAACCTTTGACCTTTACGGGCCCAGCGGCAGGACCCAACCCACCATCGGTAACAAAGGAACCGAGGAGGTGTTGACAACACTCCGGGGAACCTTGGTGCCGGATATCAGTATCCAGGCCAAGGTGACCGTTCTTGGATATGGTGTGGATGCTCAGGCAGGTGTGGAATGGGGGATCGAAGGTGAGTTTTCTCTGGTGAAGCCCCTTAACTTGAGGGCAGGATTTAAGCGCAGGGAATTAAGGCTTTATGCATATTGGACACACGGCAAGCGTAAACCAGCCCCTCAATGGGAAAAAGAACTTGTCCCCGAAACCCGAAAAAAGGAAATATATTGCTTTAATTGATGCCGTCCCCGGCATATCTGAGAAAAATGAGGATTTGATTTTGGAAACAATGATCCACGCAGACCTTCGGGTCAAAAAATGTATTGCTGAATTTTATTTAAATGATATTCCTTTGAGACGGCTGAATTCCTCTTTTCAGGGCTTTTATTCTGAAGCGGCCCATATCTGGCTGGTGGATGGGATCAATGAGGTTAAGGTTGTGGTCTGCCCCGGTACGACACCCTCCCGGGCTCAGGTTCCCCCTCCTGGAGATTCGGTTGTTTCAGCCCCAAAGGATGCTGAAGATGAAAAAACAGCTAAAGAGAGCGAAAAAGAAGACACTGGCGGTGGAGGGGATAAAGAGGCCAGTATCAGTATTGTTCAATACCCGGTAGGCGTATTTGCTGGAGATGAGTCAAGCGGCCAATTGATGATGAAGGCGGAATGGACATCTGTCCAGGCACCTGCCCCCAAGTTCCCCTGTGTGGTCTCAGAATCCCGTGATCTGGACAGAATGTTCGGTACATGGGCCTGGCAAAAGGCTGATCGGCTGGATTTGGAGGCAGATATGTCCGAAGTAAAGGGGGCGGTGATGTACATCCACCGGGCATTTGAAGACGGGGATGGGAAGCGGATAGCAGAAATGGCCCGTCATTACCTTGAGGATATAGGACGGGCAATTCCTGCTTATGGCACAAAAAGGTTTACAATGGATATGATTATGGATATCAATGGCAATGCTGGCCGGAAAGGATGGACCATGCCCATTGACTGTGAGGAAATGGACTTCAGGCTTTGCGCCGACGGTCGCCTGGTGCAGATTATCGACCGGAATTGGCATCCGACAATCCGTACTATTCCCCAGCCAGATGGAGAGATTTATCCGTTTCCGGTTTTAATTGGGCGGATTGACGGGGAGTTGCAGATTCTTCTTTAAACAGTGTAACCGGAGTGAATATATTGGAAAGTTCGTTGAGAGCGTTGGCGAGAACCTATTCGGAAGGCAGAATAGATGAGGGTGAATACAGGGTAAAAAGAGCCCGGCTGCTGGATGAAATTACCATTGGCGGCAAGCCCATTGAATATGAGAATCTGGAATCGGCTTTTGTATCCACCGGGAATGATTCGATGAGTTCCTCAACGGTAACAGAACGTGAACCTATTATATTCAAGCCGGTTTATAAACGTCCTGAAACAAAAGGGGGAGACTGGAAAAAAATGGCCGTGTTGGGTGTTTTGACAATTGTGCTGATTGCCAGCGGGCTGATCTTCACCCTGGGGAGAGGCAATAACCCCCCCATTATTTCTGCTCCACAGGCAAAAGTGTCCCGGGTGCCTGCTGCTTCCAAAACCATTTCCCCGGCGGAAAAAATAACCGGGAATATGCTGATTACGGGTTTCCTGGATTCAATTGACTGGACGCCGGCCGGGATTGACAGGTTTGAAAAAGAATGGAAAGATTTATCTGCGAAAGATCGCATACGGGCCAGGCAAAGTTCCAATTTTAAGGTCATGGGCATTCGACTCCGTGAGCATTGGGGGGAGGCATCGGACTGGAATCCTGAAGATATTGATAATCTACAACTATTTGCAAAGAGGATCGGATTGGACACCGGGCCGTTGGAGTCCGGGGCGCATGTCGCCCAGGTTCCCAGGATGGTGCAAACCGGCGAGACAAGAATCTCTTCAGAGGAGACAACGGACGGTGTTGAAGGAACTCAACTGCTTCCAAAGATGGGGCAGGAGGTTGTCATATCCTCAACAACTCCTGATACCGGGTATTTGAATGAACCCGCCGCCTGGCAGAAGTCCGATGAGGTATTGAATGGAGAAAAAGCAGCAGCAACAGGGATTGAAATATCCGAAACAGACGAACCAGATGCTGACAAGATCGCTGCTCAGAACTCACTCGCCGATAAATTGCGCCAGGTGGAAATTGATGATGATGTCCCCCTGACCTCCATGGAGAAGGCTGAACTGAATGGTCAGGGTCTCAAGGGTATTTTAGAATTGGAAGACAGCACAGTGGTGTCTCCGGTGATTGCCGCTGTGCCTGTTTCAGGGGAAAAAGATGCAGGCAAATCAGATGTGACCAGAGTAGAAAACATCACTATTGTTGACGCTCAAAAACGGTCCAACGCCCAGGCTGAACCACCGGGTCAGTACAAGGCTCCTGAAGTGAAAAAGGTGAACCAGGCTGTTTCCGGAAAGAAGAATAAATCCGTTAAAAAGGCTGAAATAGTCAAAAAATTCCGGGAACTCAAACAAAAGAAAAAAGAAACCGAAACACCTGTTGCAAAATCGGTTATCATACCTGTCAATGAGATGAAAAAAACACAGGGAAAAGGGGGAGAGCAGTCCGGCATGCCATTTTCATCACAAACCCAAACCATACAGGAACTCGTTAAAATAGATAACCAATGGCTGATGGAACAAAATCCAGACCATTGGTGCATACAACTGGGGGTGTTTTTAGACCCGGGATTTTATAAAAAATTTAAACCTCACCGGGAAAAATATCCCGTGAAATTTGTTACATACCTAAGAAAAGAAAGGAACGGAGTG
>Ga0307987_1001347_pt1 | contig 13511 bp, 12 predicted proteins | sample EllFjometagen181_FD_203157 | JGI IMG/M metagenome (GOLD analysis project Ga0307987, IMG submission 203157) | Marine microbial communities from Ellis Fjord, Antarctic Ocean - #181 | ecosystem: Environmental > Aquatic > Marine > Unclassified | place: Southern Ocean | collected 2014-10-08
AAATCATTCTGCTGTTAATCATTCTGCAAACAGTCTTTTTGTTTTTCTTGCCCTAACCCTCTTTTTTTAATGATTCTGTCGAAAATGATTCTGTCGATTTTTTTTCTATTTCTCTCTTTTGAACAAATTGTATGCGTTATTAAATAAAAAATTTTCCATTTCCACATTTGAAAGTTTCGCACGTTCGGCAGCCAATTTGATGCCGCGGAGTTGCTCGTAAAAAAATGTTGTAAATTGAACCACTTTGTCCGCATCGTAAATACTGGAGCCAATCGCATAATCTTCACCCATTAAGTAAGCATACTGATTGTTTATTTCCACTGACTTACCCCGTAAAAAAGCAATCGGCGCATCTGAGCCAAACAATATGTGCTCTCTGGGAAAATGCTCAAACGTATATTCGAGCACGCCCGGATGATTGACCATCGCTGTATCCATATAGGCATTTTCGCATTTGCTGATTTTATCCAGAAAGCCAATGATATTATCCATAAAATATGCCCGTCCGATATGTGCGAAAATAATTTTAGCGTTCGGATAACGCCGACATATTTCCACCATTTGTTTTTGGTTGCATGGATCGGCTAAACGAGCGGCTTTAGGAATATGCAAGGTTATCGCCAAACCCTTTTCGTTGGCGAATTCCATTTGTTCCGGCGAGAGCATATCGAAAATTGTTACCGCTTCATAATCCATCCAGTCAACAAAATTGCGGTACGGCTTGTAACCGACCAGTCCGTAATCATTAATTCGCTTTTTAACTGTTTCAATATCATCCTTCGGCGAAACCAATGCCATGCCGAAGACTCTTTTGTTATCAGAAATTTCCCCGGTATATTTACTAGCAGCGTCAAGATCAGCTTCGAGACTTGGAGTACCGAAACAGTTCATGCTGAATTCCTGATCCGGCAATAAAACTTTAACGATTTTCAGACATTGTTCGAGCGTGAAAGTACCACCAAACTTTCGGTAACAGTTTTTATCCGGCAATTCATATCCTGACTGGAAATTACTTTCATCAAATACATGAACGTGTGCGTCAAATATTTTCTTCGGCAGCCATTCGCGAAATTCTTTTTCGTAAATTTGTTTATCGTTTTCATCGTAGTCAACAAGCATATTATCCTCTTTTTCTTTCTGCAGAATGATTGACTACAGAATGATTTCTTTCTTTATTATTATTTTTAAATTTATCCATTAAACATTATTGATATTTGATACAGGAAAACCTGTTTTATCATTTAACAGTTGCAGTTTTATCAACCGAGTGAAATTCATCCTTAAAATCATTCTGCAACCATCCTTCTTGTTTTTCTTGACCTAAATCTCTTTCCTAAAATGATTCTGTCGAAAAAAATTTCTTAAAAATCCTTCTGCAACCATCCTTTTTATTCTCCAGTATAGCCGACTTCAGCCCACATTTTTTTCGCGTATTCTTTGGCTTTTTCAGGAACTTGTATTTCTCCGCGAATACTTGAAGCTGGTTGTCCGGGAGCTTTGCGATCCGGATCCGGCGTCCAATTGTCATTTTCATGCAGTTTACGAACTTTCTCATCGCGAAAATCAGGAATTTCCATAGGCATTGAATCATTAAGTACGGATTTATAAGCTTGAATACCGCAGATGGTCATGTCAATAGCGCGGTAAACATTCAACCATGGTTGTTCGTTGCGGCGGATGGCTTCGGCAAAATGATAATTCGTAAAGAAATCGCCGCCGCCGTGACCTGTTTTGATTGCTTGTTCATGAAATTCCGGAAAATCAGGCAGATAAACTTTTTCCGCTGGTTCTCCTTGATTCTTATCGAATGGTTCACGCCGTATCCTGAGCATGTTTTTATCACCGTAACGGCAGTTTTCCATCAAGCCTTTATTGCCGTGAATACGTGTATAATTCTGATGCCCGCGCAAGGCTCCGTGTAGGGATTTTACGACCGCGTCGTTATCCATGCGCATAATGATAAGACCGCACATATCAAATTTTTTGCAAGCCATGATATGAGCCGAATCGTTAAGGTCATAAGGAGTTACAAAACCGTTAACTTTGACCGGGCGGGTATCAGTTATAAACATGACGGGGGCAATTGAATGCGTGCAATAATAAGTTGATGGAATCCAGTTGCGCCAATGGTTTGTGCCGCAACTGCGTTTAAGTCTGGTTTCCGCGGTATCAGGATGGACATATTCGCCTTCGCCATACATGAAATCGCCAATCAACCCCTCACGATAATTCTTACGCATTTCCTGATTATATGCCCTATACGGATAGTTTTCAGCCAGCATATAAATTTTACCGCTACGTTCAACCGCGCGAGCCAGAGCAACACCTTCGGCAAGAGTTGAACATGCCGCACATTCACTCATTACATGTTTACCTGACTCAAGCGCTTTAATCGCAAACGGAGCATGTTGATGAAAATAGTTAGCCAGTACGACTGCATCCATATCATGTTCAAGAAAACGATCATAATCAGTATAGACATCAACCTTTTTACCTTGATCAGTAAATTCTTTTTGAGTCTTGAGAAGACGTTCTTCCCAAGTATCACAAATTGCAACGAGTTCAAGCCCGGTTAAATCACTAGCTCCATGCATAAAGCTGCTTCCACGACCAACACCAACTACACCGATTCTAATTTTCTCTTTTTTTGACATTTTTCAATTCCTTATTTTGTTTTATATTTAAGAGCGTCATGCTCATTTTTATATATTTATCCTCGGCCGTGTTCACGGTAATACTTAAGTCCCTCAAGCATTGTTCTTATATTTTCATGATTAGTTCCAGGCGCAATAGAACTACTTCCCGCCAACGCAAAACCCACTTCTGGAGCATATTTGACTAACCATTTTATCTCTTTTTTTACATCTTCAGGAGAACCATTTGGGAGAGTTTGAGTAACAGACACTCCTCCCCAAATCATCAACGGACTACCATTACGATCCGTCATTTTACATATTTTTTCATAATCCATCCCATCTTCATACTGAAACCCCTGAAACCCGCCAAAACCTACTTCCAGTAAGCGCGGAACCATTTCCATCAAATTACCGTCACAATGCCAAATTAGTCTTATCCCTGCATTCAACAAAGGCTTTATACTTCTTTCAAAGTGCGGAAACCAAATTTTATCAAGGCTTTTAATATTCACAAGCATTCCTTGAGAAGATGCCATGTCGTGGTCAAAACGAATTACTCGTGGCAAATTGCCATCAATAATTGCTCTTGCGGAAATAGAGTTTAACTTTTCCGCAAGGTCGGCCATTAACGAAAATCCTTTTTCTATTATTTCAGGAAATAAGATGTATGCCATTAAATAATTAGCGTATCCATAAGTGGTGTAGAGTAAAATTGGTTTGCTTTGAAAGCCATTTGCATAAGGAACTTTCAATATATCAGAACCAAATTCTTGCTGAACATTATTTTCCTGCTCAATTAGCTTTTTAACGGCATCGCTATCATTAACACTTGTTTCTTCTATTTGTTTTCTCAAAGAAGGAAAAAGAAAATTTTCCATATGCTCTACCACTGCTTCAGGAGAATCAATATCAATACTGTCGAGAACAAGTTTCTCTATCCCTGCTGACGCTGTTTGTTGTGAGCCGTCATATCCATGATCGCCCATCGTCAGTGGATTCCGGGGTATATACTGATCAATAAAGCAGGTGCCGACTTCTTTTTGCATTTTTAAATAAACTTTTTCCGGGCATTTTTTATATTCCCCCTGTTCGACCCCAGCCAATTCTTCAATTAAATTATGCTCCATTATATAAATAGTCGTGTGCGGAATGCCCTTTGTTGGTTGCATTTGCAAGGCTTTTTCAGCGAGTTCCGCGTTTTCGCTCCAATTCCATTTAAACTCAGGAAAACTTAACATTTCAAACATCCTGTTTATCCTTTATTTATCCTTTGCGCCAATTCCAGCCATGATTGCCGCACCTTTTGCGCCAGCATACTGAGAACCTACAGAAATTTTGATACCCGTGATTTCTTCGACAATCTTTGGCCAGACGGGACTTTTTGATGGACCGCCAACCATTACCGCAATATTAAAATTTATTCCGGTTGAGGCAAGAAGTTTGATTTTTTCATTCAGCAACTTTGCCGCCCCTTCCATTACTGCGCGACTGATGTTTTCACGACTGGCATTTATTGTTTCAGGAGTTCCACGCAAATCAATTTCTAATCCATCAGCTCCTGGATTGGCTTTAGCCGCAAGCTCATCAAAAATTTCATACTTGTTTTTCTCGCCAGGTGCGATAAGATTTTCTACATACCAATTTATGGCACGTCCAATATATGGTACGGAAAAAATTGCTCCCCAAGCGCCACCGTTTGGAGCTAGAAAAGAATCACATAATAAGTCGAGATCAATGATTTTCTGACGGTCTTTTTCTGGGAAAAACCCAACCCAGGAGGTGCCGCAGGAAAGCATGAGTTTTCCCGGTTCGACCACGCCGACCGCGCGAGCCGCTGAAGGATGATCGAAGCATCCTGTTACAACTTTGGTTTCAGCGGAAAGTCCAGTATCTTTAATCGCCTGCGCGGTTAAATTACCAGCAAAGCAAGCACTTGGAACTAATTTTGAGAGTTTTTCTTCGGGAATATTCAATAAATCTAAAAACTTCTTGTGGTAAGTATAAGTAGTTTGCTCCTGCAAATGCGAGGTCGTCGCTGTTGAATAATCCATCAGCCACTGTCCGGTCAAACGAAACAGCAACCAGTCAGAGTTCATACAATATCTACCAGCACTATTATAAATTTCCGGCTGGTTTTCCTGAAGCCATGCCAATTGCGCAAGCGGGAAACTGTTTACACAAGGCCAACCCGTAACCTGTCTGACCTCTTGAACAGATATATTTGACAAAGCTTGCGGTGGATTCTGCACAGCACGTTGATCCATCCAGTTAATAATGTTGGTCAATGGTTTGCCGGCGGTATCTGTCAATAAGGAATTGCCGGAGGCTACCGCCATCGCTAAAGCTGTGATTTTATCGGTTGCTTTTGCCGCTAATTCTTTAATTATCATGCAAACATCCTGATAATGTTCTTCAGGATCGATTTCAAACCAGCCTGCTTCGGGTTCTATGAAACGAGTAACTTTAGAGGCTTCGGCAATAATATTGCTGTCTTGATCCATGACTACGCCCTTAATGGCGGTAGTACCTAGATCTAAGCCCATTAAAAACTGTTTTTCATTTTTTTTATTCATAACTATATATATGACTTTTACTTCTCTCGCTTTTTTATCACTTTAGAGCAATTCACGATTGATTTGTCGTTCATTGCTCCAGCAGGAACTTCAACTTTTACCAGTTGCGTGAATTTGGAACTTCGATCCAGCGCCCGTCTTCTTTGATTGACTGTTGACTTATGAGGCCTGGAAGAGTCATATCCATTGCTTCATGAATGCCAACAGGACAAGGAATTTCGCCATTTGCTGCTTTGACAAAATCAAAAACTTCAAAATAATCTCCGCCACCATGTCCACCTCTTTTAGCTTCATCACTGGGATTTCGCCAAACTTCCGGCATATATTTATCGGCTAAAACATCTATATTCATTAATGAATCAAGATTGTGCCATACTGGAGCGATACGTTCTTTACCTCGCTCGTTTGATATTGAATTACCTAACTCTTTAAACCATATTTTATTAGAGTCAATAGGTCCGCCACGACTGGATTCATAACAACCAGTAGTACCTTGAAGTTGATAATTGGTCGCAGCGTGTGGACGATCCGAAAGCATATCAACACGGATTTTAATTAATGCACCTTTGGCGGTTTTCGCCAACATAACTGAACTACTTTGACAATATTTATCACCGCGTGGATCTGTGTGTCGCGCTCCAGTTCCTTCGCAGCAAACTTTTACAACGCGGTCTCCAGGCATCCATTGCAGAATTGGGCCGAGACTATGAGTATAGTAAGTTATACCGTCAATACCCATCTGGTAATGTCGACGCCAAGTTGTTTCTTCGGCCAACCATTTTAATTCATGCAGGTATTCTCCTTCAGCATAATAAACTTCGCCAAAAACTCCTTGCTGGACTAAATTTTTAATTAATGCGTTTGGTTTCATATAGGTGTAATTTTCAGCCATCATATATATGCCTTTAGAATCCTTTGCGGCGGCAACTATAGCTTTGCATTCTTCTATTGATATTCCAGCAGTCACTTCACACAAAACATGCATGTCGCGTTTTAAGGCTGCAATTGTTTGTTCTGCATGAAACTGCATCGGCGAACCAATTACTACAGCTTGAATATCTGATTTTTCGAGCATTTCATAATAATCCGTATACTGTTCTGCTGCCCCCAGATTTTCTTTAGCTTCTGTTAATTTTTCTTCATTAATATCACATACCGCATGAATTTTTACATTTTCACATGCTTCACAAGCAGTTTTAAAACTACTGCCGCGTCCAGCCGCTCCGACTATTCCAATATTCATTTTAATCACCTTCGAGCCAATTTCAAAATCATTGGCTTCCTTTTGTTATTTTTTTTCACGTGGCAAAACAATTTTGATAGGTCTGATGCGACTTTTTCTTGAAAATCCCGCCAAAATCCTAATTTCTGCGTGTTAATCTCCTGTTAAATCTTTCTAATTCAAAATATTAAAACTGCTGTTTGACCGTTATGTAAATCACCCCAAACATCAAATGATATTTTTTTTCAATGTACCAATTAACTCCAAGAAGGAACTTTCATCCATTCACCATCTTTCATCGCAGATTTGTGCGCCATGACACCAGCCGCCAGCCAGTGGGCCGCATCGGTGGCCGTGATAATCGGTGCTCGATTATTGGCGATGGCGTCGACAAACTCATGCACCAAATATGCGTGCGATCCCTGATGTCCACCGTAAAGACTTTCTCCTTCAGCAGCACCGCCTGCAAAAGCTTTCAGAACCTCTTTCGGCAGCGGGTCACGCATATTGTCAGCCGTCAAAACTGTTTCATCTCTGGTGTGACGGCTACGCCAGATCCCCCTGCCTTCACCAATCTCGATAAAAGTTCCCTCAGTACCGCAGAGTTGTTCAAAACCCTCGTAGCAAGGTCCGCCGACTCGGCGGTTTTCCGAGAAACGAGCGCTCATGCCGTTGCTCAACTTTACAAATGCTGTTTCATTGGAGAAAGGATTCTTGAATATAGTGTCTTTACGAAACCATTCATCATCAGGGTGGCGATAGCCCAAGCAGGCGACTTTTTCTACACGTGCATTAACAACGCTCATAATCCCACTCAGAGAGTGCGTAGGATAGTACATAGGCGTCCAGCCACTTTTGGAGATATCCCACTGGTCTCCCCAACGAATTTTTGCCACTTGTTTCAGATTACTGAACCCAGGCCAGTCATAATCGTGGTCATATTTGCCTTCCGCATACACAAATTCGCCAAATGCGCCTTCAGATGCCCGGCGACGGCAATACATAGCTGCCGGGTAATAATAGGAGGTTTCAGCCAAGAAATAGTGCATCCCTGTTCGTTTTGACGTTTCAACAACCTTATCGCACCAATCTAGCATTTCGCTACCACTCGGCATTGAAATTAATGGTACCGCGCTCCAGACATGTTTGCCCGCCTCCATTGCCTGAATTGCCTGCGGCGCATGTAGCCAAGGCTGGGTCATAATTACAACTGCATCTAAATCGCTTTTGCAGACCTCGTCTAGGTTTGCATATTTTTCTGTTAGGTTAAATTTTTTAAGATTTTTCTCAACCCGCTCCGGGACAATATCACAAAGTCCTATCCGGTCAACTTGCGGATGATCTCTAAAAAAACGGATGAACCCCGGAGCAAACCTACCACAACCAACTATTCCAACACTTATTCCCATGATATACCTCTTTTAATATTCTTTTATAATAAATTATCCATTCATTATTTATTATTTACAATTATTTTTAAGGCTTCATTCATCTTGGCGATTACATAATCCACAGTTTGATGTGAGCTTATTAACGGAAGTTTAGTTAAAGCAACCGGTGGACAATTGGCTTTATAAGTCTGTGCACTAACATCAATGCAGCATTTTGTGTTTAAATAAGCTGTGAATTTATTGGTCAAATCGGCTGACTTAAACACAAAAGTTGTCATATGTGATTCTCCCTCAAGCTCTTCAATTATTTCTGGATACTTTGCAACAAGCTTCTCCGCTTCTGCATTATAATACTGTCCGACCTCACGAGTCTCATTACTGTTAGTTTCGGCAAATTCCATTGTTATTAAATAACTTAATGAGGCTAATTCCTCTTGTCCGTTGGTGACCAGTGCGCCAAATTGATTTAAACTGTCCATTGCGGCAGTCGTCAGAATTTTTGATGCCGGATATTGACCGCCGGGAAAACCTTTACCAACCGAAACAAAATCGGGGCTACATTTGTATTCCTTAAACATAAATAGTTCCGGTGACCACATACAGGACTGAATCTCGTCTATCATTATTGGAATATCACGCTCTCTGCACAATGTATGGGTAGCACTTACAAATTCCTGCGTCAATTTTATGCCGCCATAGTTCATTAAAACTAACTCATGAAAAAAACCGGCAACCTTATATTTACCTTGATCATATTTCGCCAGGGTCTCAGTAAAAAACTCAACATCATTTATTGTTACCGGACAAATCTTAAAACATTCGGCAGCTTCAAGTTTTTCAGCTAATCCAGGCCACATACCGCGCAACATCTGGGTAATCATTGTCGTTCCATGATAATTTGCCTGTCTACCGCCTTCATTATCGGCCATAACTAGAAATACAGGTATTTTATCTGAGTATTTTGGTGTATCGTAAGTATCATCTAAATGGTAAAATCTAGCCATCATCATTTTTAATGAGGCTTCAACTGCCAAACTGCCCGTTTCCAGATTTGTCACCCGATTGAGAATATGCTCTTCTTCGGATGCAATAATTTTTTCAAGCCCGACAATATCATCCTTAGCCAGTCCATTTGCGACACGAATAAGTTCACGTTCAAGAATTCTAGTTATGTAACCGCGTGTATTATTATGAGTGATATTGCAGACACCTATTTTCTTGGCATTTTCAATCAAACGGTATCCCGGAAAATGATGTCCTAATGACGCATGATAATGTTCGCTTTTACCAGCAAGATAAGCCTTGCCATTTTCGCCAATTCGAATTGCTCCTAAACCGGCAAGAGGTGACATTTCATTCTTCTGCGCGTTGCCAAAAGATGCGACAGGTGCGCCGGCACTACTGTTTTTCAGACCGGTACATACTTTTGTAGAAACCTTTTCAAGTAGACTATCCAGCCTGTTTTGAAAGCTTTCCGGAAAAAAGTTAACCTTTTCATCGGCAATAGTTTCGAACTTTGCCTGTTCTTCACCTGTTAAAAATGCCTGCGCTTCGCATACTGCGGCAATATATTCATCTCCCAGCAGATCACGTAATGACTTATAAATGTTTTTCATATTTTCTAACTTTTCTAATTTATGATTTTCTTATAATTAAACTACAATCAGCAATATATTCCTGACGTTTCGTAGATATATTTGTAATACGTTTTGAAAGCATTTTATGAGCCTGTGAAACTAAATCTGGGAGATTATAATCCACAGTGGTTAAAGGAATTTTGTAAAATTTGGATAAAGGTAGGTTATCAAAACCTGTAACTCTTAGTTCGCGCGGAATATCTAGTCCGGAATTTAATGCAGTCTCAATAAAACCTATAGCATTCCAATCGTTATAAAAAATAAGAGCTTCCGGCCTCTCTTTTAAATCAGCGAATTTCCTGAAAAGCTCTTTGCCACCATTTTCACCATCTTTTTTTACATTAAGAATCCACTTTTTATTGGTTGTCAGTCCAAATGACTCCACATTATTCAAAAACGCATCTTTTCTAACAGTGTGATGAGAAGCTTTAACACCACTTGCATAGCCAACTGTTCTAACTCCAGTATTGCGCAAATATTCTAAAACGGCCTTTATGCCCTGTTCGTTATTCATGGCTATATAGTCAATAGTTTGACATTCCGAAACAGATGTGAACCATAATGTAGGGATGCCGGACTCCTTTAGGAGAATGGAATCATCACTCTTGTCAGGGCAAAACACAACTCCGTCAACATTTTCTTCTTTTAGCCGTGAAATGATTTGCTCTGCTGAAGTATAGGAATTGTCATCAATAAGCAGGCTATTGCCTTCTTCAACAACTTTCATATTAAACATACGAATAAATTCAGCATGAAATGGGTCGCTCAGGTTTGGCGCGACATATGCATAAAGCCTTTTGTTTCTGGGAACCTTTGCAACAAAATTGCCTATCGAAGGACGGCATTTTATCAAGCCCTTTGCTTCAAGTAGTTGAATGGCTCTGTGAATCGTGGTTCTTGCAACATTCAAATCCCCTGCAAGCTTGTCTTCTCCAGGTAGCCTTGCGGAGATTATATAAACTCTGCTTTTAATTCTCTCTTCAATAATATCAGCAATTTTTTCGTATAAAAGACTCATTTAACAGTACCTTAAATCTAGTTGTTTTTGTAATCTACAAGATTGCATACCGGTACCATACTGTAATTTTTTTTTAAAAGCAAATTAATTTGTGAAAAAAGTATTAAAAAGTGTAAGCTTAAATGCGCATAATAATTAGGTGAAAAAATGTTCATGTTATAATAAGACCTGAGTTAAGATTACCACAAAATTAAGAAAGGTAAAACATATAACATGAATAAGCAGAACCATAGCAAAACTGCAAAAAGAAACAAACATATTAGTATAGAAGAAAGGTTTTTTATTGAAGGTATGTTAAAAGCATCCTGCCATAAATTGCGTTTAAACATTGACCTTTAATAGTAGCTACCGTAGAATATAGGTGTTAATAAGGTTAAATTAACTACAACATGGAGAAGACAATGATACGATACGGAACTGTTATAGGTGTTAAAGAAGAAAAGCTCCCTTACTACAAAGAATTGCATGCGGCCGTGTGGCCAGAAGTACTGAGAATAATTAAGGAATGTAATATCGAGAACTACTCGATATATTTACGAAAACTTCCGGACGGGAAACACTACCTGTTCAGCTACTTCGAATATACCGGCGAAGACTTCGCGGCAGACGGAGCAAAGATGGCTGCCAATCCCACAACTCAAAAATGGTGGGACGAATGCATCCCCTGCCAGCAACCTTTACCTGATATCGACGAAGGTAAGTGGTGGGCCAGCATGGAAGAAATATTCCATTCCGACTGACATGGACGAAAGAATCGTTTTTTATGCTCTGACGGAGCATCTGATTATAGTCCACGGCAGTGTCCTTCCTTGGAAATTGGATATTGAGTGTTGGATATTGGATACTCTTCTTGTCCTTCCTTGGATATTGGATATTCCTTGTTGGTTATTGGATATTCTTCTTATCCTTCCTTGGATATTGGATATTGAGTGTTGGATATTGGATATTCAGTTTTTAAAGTTTTTCCCTTCTCCCTTTTCCCTTTCTTCTTGTCCTTCCTTGGATATTGGATATTCCTTGTTGGTTATTGGATATTCTTCTTGTCCTCCATTCGATGTTGTACGTGCATTGGCTCTTTTCTTAAATCTTATCTCCTTATCATAGGTTGCGGAGCAACACAATCGTTTACCGTTTACCATTTACCGTTTACATTTTTTTACGGTGTACGGCACACTGAGAACTGTACTCTTTTTCGCAGAAAAGCAATAGTGCTAAAAAGACAATAATATACAGTTGACAGCAGTAAAACAATATGATTCACTACCACTAATATTGTAGGTCAAATTATAAAATAGGATAAAAAAATGAACTATACAAACCATCAAGATATTCGCATCGGTACTCTCGTGTCTGCCGGACAGGACAGCCCTAATTACATCAAACAAATTTTACCCCATGGTTTTGAGTCCTTTTCTCTTACCTTCTGGCAAACCACTGAAGGAGTTGACTGGCAACGTCTAGCCGATGAGGTAGCTCAAGTACTAGACGGAACCGGAGCCGTTATCTCTTCTCTTGGAGTATTTGGCAATCCACTTGAAAATGAAGAACTAGACCTTAAAACTCTTAAAGGATTCGAAGATGCAATTGAAAATGCACATCTCTTTAATACCGACATCGTTGCTGGGTTCACCGGACGTATCCGTGGCAAAGCTATTCATGAATCTATTCCTCGCTTTAAAGAGATCTGGCAACCATTAGCCGACCGCGCAGCAGACAAGAACGTACGTATTGCTTTTGAAAATTGCGACATGGGAGGAACTTGGAGCGATGGTGACTGGAATATTGCCCATAATCCAACTGCTTGGGAAATGATGTTTGATGCCGTTAAGAATGATAATATGGGCCTTGAATGGGAACCGTGTCATCAAATGGTAAGCCTAATGGATCCTATGCCTCAACTGCGTGAATGGACATCAAAGATCTTCCATGTGCATGGTAAAGATGCAACCATCCATTGGGATGTTGTGCGTAAATATGGGGTTCATTCATCGGGTCACGACGACATTGCTCTTGAAGGAAAAGCCTTTAAAGTGCCACCATTCGCCTATCATCGTACTCCAGGTTTTGGAGATAGCGACTGGACTGCTATTATTAGCGATCTTCGTATGGCAGGCTTTACCGGCTCAATCGATATTGAAGGCTGGCATGATCCAGTTTATAGTAATGAGCTAGAAATGACTGGTCAGGTTAAGTCCTTAAACTACCTCAAAGAATGCCGGGGCGGAACCTACATACCTAATCCTGCATAAATCAAAAGAAATAGAGTTTCCTGTTTAATAGAAACAAGGGAAAAGTACAACATACACACTGCTTTACAGTATTATCAACCTTGATAATACTTGTAAAGCAAGAGATGGAACGTTATGGTGGCCCATTCGTTGGACTTCCCGCAAACCGGGACTAGTAAACTAGCTGTCACAGGCTCCAACCTCACTTCTCTTTGGTCGTGTATCGACAGTAGCGAAGCGTCCTATCTCACATTAAATAATATGCCCTAAGTAGCCCGCCGTGAGCGTGCATAAACGACATCATTCATCATTTTTATCTGGCAACATAATTAATCATTTTCAAGTTTGTCGTTCCAGCTCCAGAATGGTATGAGACGATATTTCATGTCTGAATTTTTTATATTGTTTATAATTTTATATACTAAATTAATATTGATTCAAATCATTAGATAGTTTACTTGTAAATGGAGTTCATTTCGTAGGACTGAAGCTTCTTACAGATCGCAGCGGAGCTTCTTGACATCATTGAGAAACCAATGCTCTCAGAATTTTGCGGATAAACCCGCAACAAGCAGGCAGACTTATTGTTCACAAAAACCTCAACAATACTGCGGTCAATAAAGATACGCAATTCGAGGGCTTCGCCATCTTTCATTTCAAATTCACATTGCTCAACCCGCTTAAAGCGGACCTTGCTGATCGGCGCGGTTGAAGCAAAAGACGGGTCAATTGTAACTAGACTGTCACGGAACTCAACACCAAAACGGGTATTGCTGAAATCGGTACCCAAGTTCTTGTAAAAATTG
>Ga0307987_1001348_pt1 | contig 13510 bp, 7 predicted proteins | sample EllFjometagen181_FD_203157 | JGI IMG/M metagenome (GOLD analysis project Ga0307987, IMG submission 203157) | Marine microbial communities from Ellis Fjord, Antarctic Ocean - #181 | ecosystem: Environmental > Aquatic > Marine > Unclassified | place: Southern Ocean | collected 2014-10-08
TTGCACTCACTTTAACTATTCGTCATTTACAGACTATTTCTATGTGAAGTGGACCCCATATCAAGGACAATTTTTTCTTAAAATCAATGTGCATTTCTTTTTGTATAGAGAAACCTAACCTGCCCACCCGCAAAAAAACAGACGCGCAGATCCTCAACGGAGTGGTCTGTTTTCCATGAGAGAAAGAAATATCGGATCATCAGGGCACATTTCCACAGTTATATGCCGCCATGGCCTCATCGGCACCTTCGTTGAGGGCGAGGTTTCAGACCTTCTTTTTTGGAAAAAGAAGGTGTGCCTGGCCAAAGAGTTCGCCGCCCTTTTCCCATAAAAAAAAGCCTCTCATTGAAAGGCTTTTTTTATTGTGACAAACTTCTTCTTTCGTCGATATATTCTGAAAAAAATCTTATGTTTTATTCAATATAATGTGGGGGTTCTGCACTCGATTGCAAGTTTTAGCGCTTCCTCCTTGAATTCCTGCGCGTAAATGCGTCGTCTTTTTGTCTTCATCAAACACCTCCTGTAAAATTAATAATTCAACCTTAAGAAAGTGCCTATAAAAACTATACCACATCAAAGCAGCGAAGAGCCTCTTCTAAAGAAAAATATCGATAGAAAGGCTATTATAATAGGAATGCCAATAGATAAAAAAAATAGTAACTTAGTTTGCTGTCGCAACCGCCAAATTTCTTTATCATTCTGTAATAAAGAAATATTTTTCCTCTTAAAAAAAAACAAAATCTTTTCAGGATCCACATATGGACTAAATGCATTTGAAATATTTTTTTTTACAATTTCAGGATATTTTTTTCTAAAAGTATAAAACATTCTGTGGCTTTGAATTAGAAGCAAAAGCCAACATATTATTATAACGATAAAAATACTATCAATGATATTCTCTATAATCATTATTTCTTACTTCCCCAAATTTTGGTATACGTTGCATACCCGTGACCCTCAACAGGAGTCCCCCCTCCAACACCAACACTATAAGTGTTTGACGGTAAAGTGCCTGATAATTGTGTATTCCTTTCATAACCACCAGTAAATAACTCACCAGCAGAACCACCAACCGTTCCTGCCCAACCACTAACATTATCAATACATGGGTTATCTGAAGTTGTAATATCTAAAGTTAACGAGGCTGAAACACCTCCATGTAACCCTGCGCCGCCTGTAGCATAAAAACCAAACCCCCAATTTCCACTTTTTGGATTATGCCCTATAATTAAGCCAGCGCTTTTTGTTGAACCCACTATTCCGCCTGCATTAAAACTTAAACCAATCTGCCATGTCTTTAACCCTAAAGGATCAAAAAACAACACCGGATTATTCCCAGCATACGCATACAAATTAACAGTCCCGCCGTCAAACCCAAGCGGATCTTCGGATATAAACCGTCCCGTCCCGCCGTCATAGTACCGAGCCCGCATATAATACAGGCTATCCGCTTCCTCCATCACCCCGTATTCACCCACAAACGTAAACGGCTGAGCAATGCCTTCCGTTTTGTGAAGGGACATGCCAAACGGCGTGTAAGCATATTTATTTACAATGCTTTGGCCGCCATCGGTTAAGGCGACAGTGTTGGCGTTGGCGTCAAAATGATAACAATAAGCGGCGTTTCCTCTCACAGTCCCAAGAAGACCCGTGCCGTAAATATAATATCGGGTTATAGCTCCGCCGCTGTTTGCCTCCGCCAGAAGATTGCCCGACGCATCATAAATATATTTTGTGATCGCTCCATTTCGGGAAGCCTTAATCCGCCTGTTCGCGCCGTCATAAAAATATTGCGCGGCGTCGGCGTTTGCAAGGCGATGCCTTAAATTAAACGTATAGCTTGCGCTCCCTTTTGAAGATAATTGCCCCTCATTGTCATGGGAAAGGGCTTTACTCACGCCATCGGTTGTGACGCTGTCCAGACGATTTTTTCTGGCGTTGTAACCATATTAAAAAAACTTGGGACAGGCAAATAATGTTTTTTTTAAAATACTATCTGCCTGTCCCACCGGATTAATTTTAGCATTTCCCCCCTTTCTTTTTTTTGTTATATATAAGCCTGTAAACCCGTTTGGACCCCATTAATTTGTATTTCCTTTCAAAACGTTTTTTCCATGCCCATCGAAACAAACCGGCAAAACTGACTTCTTTTATATTCGGAAGCAAATCTATAATTGGGTTGATGTGTTCTTGAGACACATAATATTTTTTTCCTTGAAAAGAAAAAACGAAATAACCATTCACATAAAATTCAACTTGTTGTATGGGCGCGGCTACAGAATCCTTTTGAAACATAAGAAAAAAATATATCATATTCTTTGTCAAATCTATTTTGGTTCGATAACATATTCTATAGCAAGTCAATCTTGCTATTAATGCAGTGCCTAATGAAACAGATGAAAGGTATGACATACTCCTTAAAAATAATTCGTCAATTTGCATATCAACTAAAAACACAGCTAACACTGACAGAATACTACAAATCACTCCTGAATAAAAAGGATGAACGAGTATAAAAGTAAGAAATTTTGATTTAGCTCCGAATATGTGAATATTGCTTATTCTATTTTCCATTGGAATTACCAATCCTCATTCCGGCAGAGACAACGACATCTCCCATTATTCCTCCAGTGGTCCCCATCAAGGCAGGCCCTAAAGACCCCGTTCCAGCCATAGTGGCAAGAGCGACCCCAGGGGCTGCGATTGTCGCAGCCGCGCCACCAGCAAAAGACCCTTTCGCCACGGTGCTCCATTTGAAACCACCTTCAAAAGAGCTTGAGACTCCGCCCCCGAAACCACCGCCCACTATGCCACCTACTATTGACCCAACCGTATTTCCTAATGTTCCAGCAGTAAATGCGCCTACAACGGCTCCAATAACCCCACCCGATATTCCGCCGATAATGCCTGCTTTTAAACTTCCCCCATTGATCATCGCAGCGCTAAACCCGCCGATAGCGCCTGAAACACCCCCAACGACAGCGCCAAAAACACCGATTTCACCAGAGGGGTCAATCCCAATAACCGGATTATTCCCAGCATACGCATACAAATTAACAGTCCCGCCGTCAAACCCAAGCGGATCTTCGGATATAAACCGTCCCGTCCCAGCGTCATAGTACCGAGCCCGCATATAATACAGGCTATCCGCTTCCTCCATCACCCCGTATTCGCCTACAAACGTAAACGGCTGAGCAATGCCTTCCGTTTTGTGAAGGGACATGCCAAACGGCGTATAAGCATATTTATTTACAATGCTTTGGCTGCCATCGGTTAAGGCGACAGTGTTGGCGTTGGCGTCAAAATGATAACAATAAGCGGCGTTTCCTCTCACAGTCCCAAGAAGACCAGTGCCGTAAATATAATATCGGGTTATAGCTCCGCCGCTGTTTGCCTCCGCCAGAAGATTGCCCGACGCATCATAAATATATTTTGTGATCGCTCTATTTCGGAAGGCCTTAATCCGCCTGTTCGCGCCGTCATAAAAATATTGCGCGGCGCCGGCGTTTGCAAGGCGATGCCTTAAATCAAACGTATAGCTTGCGCTCCCTTTTAAAGATAATTGCCCCTCATTGTCATGGGAAAGGGTTTTGCTCGCGCCATCGGTTGTGATGCTGTCCAGACGATTTTTTTTGGCATTGTAACCATATTGAATTGATTTGTCCGCCGAAAAGGCATGAGCGGCAAGAGCCTCCCCACCATCCGTAACTTCAGTCCGGTTTCCGTTTCCATCCAGCTCAAATGCATAGGAGACAATTATAGCGCCGCCTGACTTCCTGTCAATAATAGATATCAGTCTGTTTGCGCTGTCATAGCTGTATTTTCTCACCGTTCCATTGAAATTTTGAAGAGTGTCAAGATTCCCCGCTTTGTCATAAGTGTAAACGGCGGTCTGCCCCAGCCAGTCATTTACAGTCCTTACACGATTTAAAGCGTCATAGGTGTAAAACACTTTTTTGCCTCCGGGGTAAGTCAGGGTCTTAAGGTTGCCCCCAGGATAATATGAATATCCTATTGTAAAACCCTGCGCGTCCATGACAGATATGAGGCGATTTGCCGCATCATATCCGTAAGTCGTTGTTCCGAATGAATCTGTCATGGTTTTAAGATTATCGCGGGTGTCATATTTGAAATCAACCCTGCTGGCAGAGCCGCTGGCAGTTCCTGAATTATAAAAAGTGACAGACTTCGTTTTGCCGCTTTTCGTGTATCTGTATTCAGTGAGCTTATTTTTACGATCAGTGACTGTATACAGCCTTCCGTCATCATAGTATGCGTATCTTGTGATTCTTCCCAACGGGTCGGTTTTTGTTTTAATCAATCCTCGTTTATCGTATGTGAAGCGTGTGACGGCTCCTTCTGGATCAGTTAAGCTGAGCATGTTTCCAACGCGATCATATGAATACGTTACGGCGGAGCGGGAGCCTGTCACGCTGGTCGCAGGATTGCCGTAAGAATCATAAGTCATTGTGGTCGTTATATTACGCCCATCCGTGGTGGCATGAAGAAGACCTTTTCTGGCGCCGCTGGCGTAATAAGTATTTGCCGTCGTGATTGTATTGTATTGCTCAGGATATGCGATTGTGTTTTTCAGATGATGATTCGGGTGATAATCGAAATGAATTTTGCGGCCTGCCGGATCTATGATATCGGTTTTTCTGAATTGGGCGTCATACTTATAGGTGGTTACATCAAGTGACGCGTTAATCTGCGCCACAAGATTATGGTCGCCGTTATATACAAATGCGTTTTCTTTTTCATTTGCGTCAATTGTGTGCCATATGTGTCCCAAACCGTCATATTTGGCATAAGAGGCATTGGAGAGAGGATCGCTCGTTTTTATGGTTCTTCCCGAATCATCAAACGTGTACGTTGTATCCCCGTTTTCTGGATCTTGTTCAATTGTCTGGACGCCGCTGTAAAGATAATTATAATGCGCATCTATATATGCAGCAGGATTGTCGGGGTCCTGCCGGGGAACCGTTTGTCTGTCCACTTTGCCGAGAGTGTTATAACGATTGGTCGCTGTGGTGATCCAGGCGGAGTTGGCTGTTCCCGATGGAGAGCTTCCGTCAGGCGCCTTCAGCTCTCTTAAGTTATGATTGGTGTCATAGACATAGTTCCATTTTTTGTTTTCCGCATCCGTATAAGTCACAAGATCATCATTTGCGTCACGCTGATAACTGATGTTTCTTTGCGGCGACGCCGAATCTGTTATTCTGACCGTTTGTCCGCTGTGATTGAATTGCAGATACCTGCCAAAACTGTCTGTCACTCTGCTAAGCTTTCCCCCGGAATACGTGAAACTCATACTGTTTTGCTCCGCGTCCCGCCATGTGGAAATCGCATTGTTAGAATTAAAATCAATCTGAACGCCAAATCTGTCATTTAAACGAAAGTTTCCGGTCGATCTTTTTTCAAGGGTCATTGTGACCCCGGCCGGAGAATTGTATGTTCCGTCAGGAAGCTTTATAAATGTAAGGGATTTGGAATTTACCGTCAGGCTTACGGCATTGTTTATGAGTTGATCCATCGCCCACTTTGCGACAAGAGCCGACAGCGCCCATTTTTTGACGTCAGGGTTGGCGACATCCATTAAATCCAGGGTGACATATGATGCCACTATAAGCGCCGCCGCATCCACAGGCAAGCCGAGTCCGAGTCCCGCAGACCCATCGCTGTGCACCTGTGCCCGGATGTCATAATTATGCGTCCAGCCACAACCAAGCCCCGAAGAATTCTCTTTGTTGAAACTGTTATATGAACGCCTGAAACGAAGACCCCGAGGCTCGTCCGGCCCGAGAGCAAGATCCGTGGCATCGAAAAGAAACGCTCCCGTGACAAGGTCAACAGGGTCTTTACTTTCCGAATGATCAACATTTATTTCATCACGAATCTCGGGAGCGTTCTCTACCCGAACCTCATTCGTATTGATATCTCCCCTCAATGCCCCATACCCACCGTGATAGCCTCCTCCAATAATCATTCCTATTTCCCGATCGCCGCCAACGCTTGAAAAATTGATATATCCTTTCCCTTCCCATTGCTCAAGCCCGATATTCCCCCTGGCCGGCAGAATCAGAGTGGCGCCATTATTGACATCGGTCTGAAAAGCGCTTTTATCCGCCGCGCTGTAACCAGTCAGTTGAGATTTAATGCCAGAATAATTATTTCTGTCTGCTTTAAATATTTTTGCGCCACTGGAATTGGCAAGTTGCAACAGTTTAACAGTAGACGCCGCAGGTTTGTTTATCTGAAGCTGCTCAAGAACTCCATGCTCCAAAGCGCTGCCAAGGTAAGATGAAGATTTAAAAAAAACGCCGGAGGAGTCGTTAGATGTCGACGATGTCTGCGCTTTTACATCTATATAATATCCCTGTTCCTGGGCGACAATCCCGAAGCGGTGATGGCGTATTCGCAAGACTCCTGAAAGTTGTTCCAAAAGATTTGAGTTTAATGTTGTCTGCCTCATCCATGTCTGCCCTATGACATTAAGGGTTTCGCACAAAACTTCTTTCGAATTGTCCGATAACCCGGAAGCTTTGTAATTATTTAATATTCGTTGGCGGTTTTTTAAAAGAGTTCCCTCTTTGCCTCCGCCAAAATCAGAAATAATCGCATAAGTCGCGCCCCACGTTAAATTATATGTCACGCTTTGATCACAAAACGTTCCACCGTCCGCACTATACGGGTGATCAATGCTTAAAGTCAATTGTTCTCCGGCGGAAAGAGCGCCAGCGGTTTGAAGAACAGCGTCTTCAAGCCACAAAGTCGGCCTGTTGTTTTGGGGAGGAGGATTTGTTGTCGTTCCTTCAAGTGGTAAACTATAGTGCAAATTATGATCAGCTTGATCATAGGGGCTTAATTCCACGAGGATCCTGGCGTTATGAGTTCCAACCGCATTTGCACGATACTGGACGACTATGTCTCTGTGAGAACTCGCCGGAATTGTTCCGGCGCTGTTTCCCCTTATGATTTGAAAATTTCCTGTATTGGAGCCCCCCAAAGCGACGCTTTGCACAGTCAATGGCAAAGGGCCGCTGTTGTTGAGTCTGCAAGTTAATTCTTGAGGGCTGTTCAAATGAGCGCCTGTCTGGGCGCCATAGGAGCCTCCCAAGTTTGGAGCGCGACGAATATCTACAGTGAGCGGATATTGATCCTCACCTCTACATATGTTTGAATTAGCATTAAACCTTTGATGCTGCAGTTCGCCAGTTTTTACACCAGGGCTGTTAAAATCTCCGCCGCACTCAATTTCAAGAGTATGTTCACTGCCTGAGCTTATTCTAAAAGGGCCGCCCCCGTTTTTAATCGAAAACGCATCTCCTTCAATGAAAAATCTGAAGTCCGCTGGTTGGTTAGAGCCAGACGTCCAGCGAAACGGTTTCGAGAACAGACTGGAGACTCCATTATTAATTTTGCCAAAATTAATCATAGGCTGCCTGAAAGTAAAAAAACCACAACTCACTCTTCTTCTATCCGAATGGCTTTCCCTGCTTCCGGGAACTGCTTCCGACATAACAACAGGCTCTGTTATTATCGGCTCCGGCTTTATTTTTTCAGGGTCTAAATAAATTTTTTGATTCTCCTGCATGCTCCGCCGCGATGGAGATGTCCCATCGTCATATGTTATGGAAAGCCGTTTTCCGGCAATAGATGATATGGCTTTCTTCATATCAATTTCTCCATATTGAATACGAACAGTATGCTCATATCCCTCAGGCGGTTTGGTCCATCTAACGATGCTTTGGACAGAAAACGTTAAACTGGTTGGATAGCCGGAATTCAAATATTCTGGAATAATTTCTTTCCCGCCTATAATTTTGTTCATTTTTCTGTCCAGGTTGTCTCTTGTTCGAATATCTGTCGATAGGGCGGCGGAATACTCTGCCAGCTTTGTTCGCACGGAGGATTCATTAAGATTTTGAACATAATTGGTTCCTGTGGTTCCTCCGGCGGACGCTAAAAAAACAGTTCGGGAATATCCCATTTCTTGAGCCAGACCACCTGCTCTGAATATTTTATGATATCGTTTAAAAGCGGGATCAAACTGATAAGTGGCTCCATCTATCACAGCCTGAACCCATACCCTCGACACTGAAAAATTGTTTCCTGCCTCCACAACCGGAATTCCTCCGTTTGAAAGCATGCTATTTGCATTGACCGCACTATCAACACAAAGCCATTTCTTGACATCATCCACGGGAATCGTCATAGTTCCATAGACATACTTGGCATCCGTAACACCGCTGCTTTTAAGCAAAGCGATCATAAGCGACGCCTGATCAAAATCATTTCCGCTTTTTTCCAGCAAGGCAAGGGTCGCCCCTTTCAGGGAGCCAAAATATGGGACATAATCAATATGATTATGAACAAATTCATAAATAAGTTTGGGATCATTTTTAAGCCCGGCGGCCAGCTCTATAATTTCGGGAGACTGAAATGCCGGATCAGACATTAGTCTACGAGCGCTTTTGCGGGCAGACGTTTCTTTTACTTTCAATCTTTCGATAGCATCCTCCTCCGGGGATACAGGATCACCGGTGGCAAATATCCATCCGGGTTCGGCATGCGACATGGACGCAGCGCAAAAGATATATCCGGCAAAAATCAAAATGAGCGCTTTTAAAATAATTTTTATTTTCATTTTTCAAGTCCTTTTATTTTGTTAACTCCCAATTTATTAGTTCAGAAATCGGGGAGGGCCGGGGGCAGCTCCTCTTCGTTATAGCTCCCTTTAATTCATTCAGCATTCCGTCGATCTCCGTCGTTGCATAGAAAAATTCTTTTACCCTCGCATCGAAAAATATAAAATAAACATCCGACTATTTGAATATGTGTTTCAAATTCAAGGGCTCGTTCAAAAATTAGTTTGTGATTTTGGGAATTAAGCCAACTGTCTGACAAGGCATGAACCACACAGGCATATCCAAGATATACCGAATCCCCATAACGCAGTCAGACAGGATGAATTGGCTTCCAAAATATGGCTATTTTTAAGCGAGCCTTTAGCAAGGGAGCTATTTCCTCTGTCTGCTCCCCCCTGCCCCCTGAACTATCGTTTCAAGAAAGAGATAAATTCGGTATCCTTTTCACAAAGATTTAAGGTTATATCTTTTTCGTTCATTGCCTCATCATTTCTGCCCTGACCTTCCAAACTTCGGATTAAACCTGCTTTTGCCCATTTTGTGACATCCTGGCAGTGGTTCCCATTCATCTGAATAACTGATAGAAAAGCATCTTCAGCGCTCTTGTAGTCCTTGTTTAATAACATTGTCGTTCCCATATCCATTAACCGTGAAGATTTATAGGTCATTTCCTGTTCATTGCCCGGATTATGAACAATTTGAAAAGATTCAAGCAACGGCTTCCATTGGCTGGAGGAAATATTATAATTCTTTGTAAATTTGTTAAAATGAGGTGTCGGGACTTCAATTTTTTCTGTGTTGTCAATATCCCGGTTTAAAAAAGATTTCGCATGAAAACTTGTTTGCGTAATATTTGTCTCCGCTATGTAATCCGCAATTTGATCTTTAACCGATTCTGGTATATCCGCAGTCTTCAGGATTGAAAGGAGCTTCTCATTGCGGTTTATTGCTTTTGTCTGCGGGTCTTTCCTATTTTTTTCATGATAAATTTTTTCCTGTCTGTTTTTTAAAAACGCGGACATCTCTTTTTGTTGCAAAGGCATCCTGACATCGGCATTTTTGGATATCTCTTTATGCCTGTTTATTGCGATAACAAACAGAATGCAAACCACTGCGATAATTAAAAGCGCGCCAAATAAATATTTTTTCCGTTGCCTCATGGACAGGCCTCCTGTTAGTTTACAGCTGTCAGGCGCAAATATTTCTGCCTTTGCGCCTGACAACCGATCTCTTATCGTAAGATAAAATAACTAATCCCGCCGTTTTCACGACTATTTCTGTAGTTTCCATCAGTTGCGGTTATAACATCAGGATCGGAGAAAAAATCGCAATAACCGTCGTTGTTGCCACACGGCTCGAAACCCGGCCCTGCGAAGGAAGATCCGGGGGCCAAATTTTCATTTGAAGGGACAATAAATTCGTAAACATATCCACCTCCAACTATTTCCTGCTTAAGCATTTTAACCGAATCCGGCCACTGAACATCTGGCGCTTCGTTATCGTCCGTAATCTTTGCCCGAAAGCGTTTATAAAATCCATTTTCCACGCCCAGTCGTTTATTGTGACATTGTTCTTCATCAAGCTCGCACCAGTAATCATCGTAAACAAATGCCTGGTCAGAGGAGAGCAATTCGATTGAAGGCGATTGATCCATCAAAAATACCTGTTTATCTTTTTCCACTCTGTAAACATTGAATTGCAGCAATGAACCTTCCTTCTCCGGAATTATTACTTTATAGCCGTAGTCGAGGGGCTCACCCTGGAAAAGAGCCGGCCAGGCATTGATGGGTTCTTTTCCAGTTTCGACTAAAACTTTAAAGATGGCCTTCCATCGCTCCAGCGGATCAAAGAAATCGGCTTTTGGATTGGGAAAACCAATTCTAAGAGATGCGTCAGAAAGCGACAACATGGCTATGCCGGTTGTGATCAACTTTCCATTTTTATTGTGTTCAAACATAATTAACGCATAATCGCCCCCATCGCTTTCGACTTTGATGATTCTGCCAATGTGTTCAGGATCCAATGCCGTGTGATAAAAGCGCATTTTCTCTATTTCGTTCGGGTAGGCATCTTCCAAGAACCGACGGTTTTGTCTGACAAGGTCTTTCCCTCCAGAGCTTTCACACGACAATAAATTCTCTCCCTGATTATAAAGTTCAGCGCCTAAAAGCAGCCTGTTAAGCTCCCTGATTAAAATATCCTTCTGTTCTTCAGAAGCAGAGCTTACGGAAAAATCGTCCAGAAGCCTTTTGCCCCCTGATGAAAATTGCTCCTTTATGTATGCGGAAAAAGGATTTGACGCATCATTAATTTTTCCCACAAGCGCACTAAAACTGATTATATCATCCACACAAAACAACGGGGAACGAATCATTTTTATGTAATCCCGGCTTTCCAGCAAGCTCTTTTTGATTTCATTATTCCTGGCGGCATCATCCCATGACCAAAAATCAGGGTATATATGATCAACATTATCTGTGTTTAATTTTTCCATAAGTCCCAAATTGGATTCAGGTGTTTTCCCGGCCACCTGGGCGCTGTTTTCCGTTACAGGAGGCTCAACAACAGCGCCATATTTACCAGCCATTTCCAAACTGTCGGCAACAGGCCGGAAATATCTTTGATTCCATTCATTCGCCTGAATATATTTGTAACTGCCTAAACCTTCGGAATCAGGATCACTGATCCAGAATCCGTTCAACTGCGTGGCGGCGGGAATATCACGGGGAGTCACATGGGGGTCAGTGTCCGAGGAATAACCGATTATTGTCATCCAATGTTTATAGTCACTGTCAGCCCCACCGCTGGCTTTATGGGGATCGGAAGAAGTGGCGACCGCCGCAGGACCGTGCAATTTGCCTGCCGAAGCGCCTTTGACCTCATAATCAAGCCAGTGCATGATAAACTGGTTAACCCGATTCTGATTTCCGGCATCTTCAGCTGACCATAAATCACTATAATCTGCGCTGGTTCCGTAATTGTATGGGCTTGATGGATGCAGGTAATTATTTAATATCTCCTTTAATCCTGAAAGTGGAATCCCTGCGTCTGCGTCAACATCCGCCATCATCATAAATATTTCCTGACGTTCATCTGTGCCAAGCTCTGATGACAAGTAATCCGGCTTAAGGTAACTAAGGATCGTATCCGCAACTGCGGGGCCGCTGTAAGCAGAATCTCCATTTTTAGAAAACTTTTGCGCGACATCCTCTATCATCAGGCGCTGCTCCGGTCCGACAATAATTTCCACATTAGCCCTGTCGCTATACATATAGAACTCGTCCCTGACAGTGTAAGTGAAACGCGAAGTTCCGGTGAATCCAGAGTTAGGAGAATACAGGTATGAGCCGCTGGCTGTTGGGGTCAGTGAGCCGCCATTCGCAGTGAGCATTCCAACAACTGTCAATGTTGTGCTGTCCGGATCACTGTCATTTGCTAAGATATCTATAGTCAGAGGCTGACCCTGCATGGTATTATAATGATCACCTTTAGCAACAGGCGGATCATTTACAGGGGTGACAATGACAGATGCGACGCCAATGGATGAGCTAAACGCTGTCTGCCCGCCATTTAAAGAGGCGTCAGATGTTTCGCCAGCGCTCCCGATGGTTTTATCCCATGCCCTGAAAGTAAAACTCGACGTTCCGTTCCAGTCTGCATCTGGAACAAACCGTATCTTGTCATTTTCATCAAGCAATATAGCGTTGGAAAGGCTTAAGGTGTCAAATGGTAGCCATGCCCAATTATCAATTGAAAATTCCCATATTCCATTGCTGTTATCAATTCCGACAACCGCAATGGCCTTCGGCGCCGCCCCACTGACGTCGGCATCAGTTATAGAACTATTTCCCACGATTTCTGACACCCTGTTCCCATAATTGTCATAGGGGTCAATATCTTCATCTATACGCGACAATCCATGAGATTGCGTCACATCAAGAACCGGGGCCCTGTTGGCCTGCGGAGGCGACGGTTTTACTACGACTTCAGTTCTGACAATAATTTTTTTGCCGTTTGGAGCTTCGCCTTTTATCTCTATCACAACCCTGCCATATCTGCCACGAGCTACGCCGCTCGTTATACTCAAGGTCAGCGTATTTCCTGAAATACTTGCGGTTATTAATGACGGGTCGCCGCTGGAAACCGATAGCACGGCGCTGCTGCCGCTAAACAGATTGTCTAAGTCAATCGCTATGGTTGCCTGGTCCGCAGATAACTCTTGATCGCCAATAGACGCATTAACCTGAAAAGAAGAATTAGCTGGAGATATGCTTTTTTGTTCTCTGTTGCCAATGGAATCATACCGGTAGGTAATTGTATCGTCATTTCCATACTGTGCAAAAGTCAAACGGTTAAATTCATCGTAGGAATAAAGAGCGCTTCCGAGAACTAACGATGGGGAAAATGACAATAAAATTGTCATAATTATAGCGAAAATAAGCAGAGCCGGGATATGTGCTCCTGATGTGATAGATTTTGTTTTCATTGCCTCCCCCATTTCTTAATTGTTAAGCGCCAGGACATCGTGGACTCAATGATGATTATCGGACTTTATAATCAAATTCATCAACTTGGGTTTTGCCCAGAAAGATTTTTAATTTTTGCTCTTTGGTATCAATAGCAGGCACAACGTATTCGAGCTTCGTTGCTATGGAAACGGGAAACAGTTCGGCGAAAATATTAAGTTTGAAATCCTTGACGGATCAGATGACTGTGGACATATAACAACCGCTTGTCCAAAATTTATGATCAACGAAATTCCTTTTGCGTCATCCAAGCTCCCTCACAATATATACCACGCTTCTGAATCCATAGAATTGCCCCAGCAACCAAACCATTTTTTAAAAATGGTTTGGTTGCTG
>Ga0307987_1001349_pt1 | contig 13508 bp, 10 predicted proteins | sample EllFjometagen181_FD_203157 | JGI IMG/M metagenome (GOLD analysis project Ga0307987, IMG submission 203157) | Marine microbial communities from Ellis Fjord, Antarctic Ocean - #181 | ecosystem: Environmental > Aquatic > Marine > Unclassified | place: Southern Ocean | collected 2014-10-08
GAGCCGTTTACAGAAATAAAAACATTCAGGCTCTCTGTGCTACATGTAGGTGTTGTGTTCTCGCACGCATCAATACATAGTAAGTAGCAGGACATAATTTTTTTCCCCTTGATGCATCAAACAATTGCTTTGATGATAGGTGTTATTCAAAACTTTAACAGGAAAAAACTTTCGTCCATGTACTTATTACTATGTGCGGAAAAATTATTTCTGCAAACCCCTCACAGGATTAGGTGTATGAATACCAGACATGAGCAGGAAAAAAAACAGTTTAAGCAGTTGTTTCACAAAGAAGGGGTGGACGACTTTGAGAAACGTTTCAAGGTGCTGGACTGTTTTTTGAAAATAGAACACCATGTCACCTGTCAGGAAATCTCAGATCAGCTTAAAATCGATGGAAATCCCATGGACACCAAATTCGTGGAAGAGACCATGGCGTTTTTATGTCGTTTTGGGTTTGCCCATATGGTTCAGTTTGAAGAGGGTCTCCGACGTTATGAGCACCGGCACCTGGGGATGCACCATGACCACATGGTATGTGTTAAATGTGGTGATATCCTTGAATTCAAGGATGAAGTGCTGGAAAAAAAGCAGGCCCATGTGGCTGCTGCCTATGGGTTTCATATGCTCCAGCATCGCATGGAAATTTATGGTATTTGTTCAAAATGTCTTAAAACCCGGGAGTTGATGATGCCGTTGTGCCGGGCCCGCCAGGGAGAAATCTGTATTATTAAATCCTTTGGAGGGGGACGAAGGGGTCAGATGCGCCTCTCTTCCATGGGACTCCGGTACGGGGATGCCATTGAGGTGGTATCCTCCCAGGGCGGAGGACAGATGGTGGTGGCTACAGGGGACAGCCGTTTTGCCATTTGCCATGGGCTTGCTGAAAAAATTTTAGTTCAGCATGCCCCACCGGAAATGGATCGCCATGCCTCTCTTGTGATGAGCCATGGGCAGGGTGTTCTGCCGGGGGGAAAAATCACCTTGAGCACCATGAAACAGGGTCAGGAGGGGGTTATTGTGAGGGTGGGGGGGGAAGGTGCTTTGCGCAGACGTCTGCTGGAGATGGGTATTAACCGGGGAACCCATATTTATGTGGAAAAATATGCCCCACTGAAGGATCCCCTGGAGATCATTGTCAAGGGATATCACGTTTCCCTTCGGGTGGAGGAGGCTAGCAATATAATGGTTGAGAATGTGAGGCCGGTGGCGCATCCATGAAAAATGTGACTATGGCCCTGTCGGGTAATCCCAATTCTGGCAAGACCACTATATTCAACAATCTCACTGGTGCCCGCCAGAAGGTGGGAAATTGGCCGGGGGTGACCGTAGAAAAAAAAGAGGGGATACTGAAGCGAGATGGGTACCGGTTAAAGATCGTAGATCTGCCAGGGACTTACAGCCTGACCCCATTTTCCATTGAAGAAATTGCTGCCCGGGACTTTATTCTGGAAGAAAAGCCCGATGTGGTGGTGAACATCATTGACGCGGCTAATCTTGAAAGAAGCCTCTACCTTGCCATGCAGATCATGGAGTTGGATCGCCCGGTGGTCTTTGCGCTGAACATGGCAGACCTTGCCCGCTCCAAAGGGATTTCCATTGATGCCGAGCGCCTGTCCATGCTCCTTGATGTGCCGGTTATTTTCACCGTTGGGAATCGCGATCAGGGCATGGATGAGCTGGTGGAAACAGCCATCCAGGCGGCAGAATCCTTTCCCATGGGAAAATCTGGGCGTAAGGTCAAGTATAACAGAGACATTGAAGCCTTGATTTCCGAGTTGAAATCACAGCTACAGGAAAATTTTCAGGGGGACCATCCCCATCCGGTGCGCTGGACAGCCATTAAGCTCCTGGAGTCAGACCTGGTGGTGAAGAATGGTCTGGAAGAACGCTCTTCTGATCTGGGGAAAAAAATAACCCACATGGCCGCCCAAAGTCGTCTCCGTCTGGAAAACCTTTTTCATGATGATCCGGAAATTGTCCTCACCGATGATCGGTATGGGTTCATTGCTGGCATTGTTAAAGAGGTGGTGACCTTGTCCCCTCGGAAAAGGGCGGACATTTCCAGAAACATTGATTTGGTGCTGACCAACCGCTTTTTAGGGTTTCCCCTCTTTATTTTTTTCATCTGGGCCATGTTTCAGCTTACCTTTTCCTTGGGGGGATACCCCATGGAGTGGATTGAAGCCGGGGTTTCCTTTTTGTCCGGTCGACTTGATCTTCTGCTGCCCCCGGGACTGTTGAAAGATCTTCTGGTGAATGGCATTGTTGCTGGCATCGGTAGCGTCATTGTTTTTCTGCCCAACATTCTTATTCTTTTTTTCTGTATTGCCCTGTTTGAAGATACCGGTTACATGGCCCGGACAGCATTTCTCATGGATCGGGTGATGCACATGGTGGGATTGCATGGCAAATCTTTTATTCCCATGCTCATGGGGTTTGGTTGCAATGTGCCTGCCATTATGGCCACGCGGTCCCTGGAAAATCGAAAGGATAGAATCCTCACTATTCTCATTACTCCTTTTATGTCCTGTTCTGCCCGCCTTCCGGTTTACATTATTCTGGCCGGAACTTTTTTCGGTTCCCGGGCAGGTTCGGTTATTTTTGGCCTTTATTTTACGGGTATTGTGGTGGCCATTGTGTCGGGCCGACTCTTTCGCTCCACCCTTTTACGGGGCCAGGATGCTCCTTTTGTTATGGAATTGCCCCCCTACCGGGTCCCCATGCTGAAAAGCCTTGTGATTCACATGTGGGACCGCAGTAAAATGTTTCTTAAAAAAATGGGGGGTGTTATCCTTGTGGGGTCCATTATCATCTGGGCCTTGTCTACCTTTCCCCGGTTGGACAATTATTCCATGGACTACGGGGGTGATATTGAACGAATAAACCGCCAGGCCCGTGTTGCCATGTCTAGTGCAGGGGGCCATGACAATGGGGGGATATCTTTGGAAATGGCTGCAAAAATTTCAGAACTGGAAAAATTGAGAAATCAGGAGCAGGTGGCGTATTCCTTTATCGGTGGATTGGGAAAGGCCATGGAGCCATTGTTTTCTCCCCTGGGTATTGACTGGCGATCCGGGGTTGCTCTGGTGACTGGGCTTGTGGCAAAGGAGGTGGTGGTGAGCACCATGGGGGTGCTGTATGGCATTGGTGACGGTGAGTCTGATGCATTGAAAGCGGCATTGAAAAAATCGGGGATGACCCCATTGACGGCACTTTCCATGATGGTTTTTGTGCTCTTATATGTGCCCTGCCTTGCCACTATATTTGCCATTTGGCGGGAGACGTCTGCCGGGTGGGCCTGCTTTAATCTTTTATATACCACGTCTATAGCGTGGATGGCTTCATTTTTTCTTTACCAGGGGGGAGTACTTCTGGGATTTGGATAATTTTTTATGGAGGCAGCCAGGGTTGCCATGGCCGTCTGGGAGACAATAATGAAAAATATTAAATTTGTATCTGAAAAATTCATTCGTAACGGGTTTCATGGGATTCTTCTTTTCACCATGGTGCTCCTGCAATTTATGGTTTTACCCACAGGGGCTTTTGCCCAGGAACGGCTGGCTGTTATTTCCAAAATTGCCAATGTAAGATCCGGGCCTGGCACCAATTATACTACTCTGTGGCAAGTGGAAAAGTATTACCCCTTGCTTGTTCTGGAAAAAAAAGAGGGTTGGGTTCATTTTAAAGATTTTGAGGGGGATGAGGCCTGGATTTATAATTCCCTTGTGAAGAAAATAAATTCTGTTATCAGCATAAAAGATAATTGTAATGTCAGATCAGGGCCCGGCACCGATACCAATATTGTATTTACTGTGGGAAAAGGGGTTCCCTTTAAAGTGATTGGAACCCGGAGTGAATGGCTCCACGTTGAACATGCCGATGGGGATCGCGGCTGGATTTTTAAAAATCTTTTGTGGTAAATATTTTGGAGTTTTTCATATTCCCCTAAAAAAAATTAATTTTTTTGGGAGAATGACAGACGCTGACACTCACACAGAAAACAAGGTGCTCTACATTTTATAGTTGACACTTTTTGAAGCAAGCCATAACCCAACCCTAAAGGGCAGGATCTGAATAGTTTCGGCCTTATATCCCAAGCCTAAAGGCATGGGTTTTACGGCCGAGCTTATAAAAACATTACCAACGAGCTGCTTGCAGAAATAAAAACATTCAGGCCTGTTCACTACACATGGTGGCAAAATTCATACATTGTCAATATATAGTGCTGTCACAGACGGAAAAGTTGTTTTTGCAAAACCCTCCAACGAATGAATTTTAAGAAAAAATAAACTATTGTGGATAAAATAACGGGTGCCAAAATAAAAATGAATTTACTTTAAAGGGGAGAACATGTCAGAGAATATTTCCAATGCACGTAAAAAAGAACTTGAACAACCTGATCCGTTTATAGAAGCCTTATACAGAGGAGTGGCCCTTGCACGGGAGTATCAAAAACAACTTGTCTGGGCCGCATGTGCCGTTGTTGCCGTAATTATCATTATCTCAGGAACATTTTACAGCATCAATGCCTCTGATGGTAAGGCGTCTATCCTTTTGGCCCAAGCTCTTGAAAGGTACAGCAACACGACACCCGCTGAAGGCTATGATGCGGTTCAGGAGGATTTGAATCGGCTGATGGAGGAATATCCCAATACCAGTGCCGGCAAGATGGGTAGAGTGCGGTTTGCAGAAATTTGTTATGATGCGGGAAAGTTTGATAGAGCATTGATCCTTTATCAAGGGGTTCTGGCCGATTTTTCCGATGATCCTATCATGGAAAATCTCATCCAGGTTGCCCTGGGACACACCTGTCAGATGCTTGAAAAGGATGACAGGGCCATTGCCATGTTTAAAGCGGTGGCCCAGGGAAAGAGTGCTTTTCTAAAAGATGAGGCGTTATTTAATTTAGGGCTTCTGGCCGAGAAGGCAGGAACAGATGAGCAAGGTAGCGTTTATTTTAATAAAATTCTATCCGATCATGCCCAGTCCATTTACGCCACCATTGCCAAGTCCCGGGTGGGTGACACCAGTTCTTGATTCTTTCTGCCTAGCCCTTGTTCCTGACGTTGTCAAAGGGGGAGGGGAAGGGGGCCTGACTCTCAGATTGCTTGTGCGCATTAAAAAAGGCCATCACGGAATACCGTGACGGCCTTTTTTAAAGGAGGAAAAAGATGAAAACCAACTTTATCGGTTAGTTCTATTTCATAATATGCATATGGCATGCCAGTTTTTTTAAAATGGGATATTTTTATGAAAAAAATTAAGATCTTTTTGTGAATTGTTTAAAATTCAAGTAGTTATAGTTCAGATTGGGAATGTAGACAACGCTTTTAATTATGGAGAGGATTATAATAAAATTCGACAAAAGTTCAAGATTTTAAATTTTAAATCGATGATATTTGGTTTGTCTCTATTAACCTGTTTAATTTATAACTATTTGGATGTGTTTGGGGTGAATTCATATTTTTGAATTTTTTGAAAATAAGTTCAAAATATTAAACTCCCCACAAATAAAGGTGTTTTATCCGGGTGGTTTTTATACCCCATTGAAATTATCGGGTGTGTTTTTAACTTCAGACAAACCGGGCATTCATGGGACATCGGGGCATCAAAATCAATCAATGTACCTGCAAACCTGGCTGAAAAGCGGATATCTATAAAGCCGCTTGCAGAAATAAAAACATCCTGGGTGTCTGCGCTGCATGGGGTTGTTGTGTTCTCTCGTGTGTTAATTTGTGGTGTCGTTACGTGCAGAAATGTTATTTTTGCACAACCCTTTATAGGGTTTTAAAAAATAAGTGGTAAAGTCAGAGAGGGCAGGTTGTCTCTCACAATCCATATTTTTTTAATTTTTGATTCAATCCACTTTTTCCAATTCCTAAGATTTCGGCGGCTTTGGTCTGGACATTACCCGAAAGAGTCATGGCTCTTTTTATCATGCGCTTTTCCACTGCAGTGAGGGTTTCTACAAGGCCTGCATTTTCCGGTATCCCTTCCAGTGGAATTGAAGACAGAGAGGAGGATGGAGATTGCAGTTTCATGGGGAGATCTTCAACGCTTATGGTGTTCCCCGTGGCAAGAATCACGGCCCTTTCAATAATATTTTCAAGCTCCCTTACATTCCCGGGCCATGAATATTCAAATATCAACCTTGCGGCCCGGGAATCCACCCCGTCCAGTGGACGTGGGCTTTTCCTTTCATGGGCATATTTACTGATAAAGTGGTTTACCAGCAAAGGAATGTCTCCGTCTCTATCCCTCAGGGGGGGCATCACCGTTTTAACAATGTTTAGACGGTAATAAAGATCTTCTCTGAAGCGCCCCTGTTCTACCTCTTTTTCAAGGTTTTTATTGGTGGCGGCGATGAGTCGAAAATCCATCTTCAATGGTTTTGTTCCCCCCACCCGTTCAATGGTTTTCTCCTGGAGAACTCTTAAGAGTTTTACCTGAATATTGGTGGGAATTTCTCCGATTTCATCCAAAAATAAGGTGCCCTGGTTGGACAGCTCAAATCGCCCTTTTTTCATACCGGCGGCACCGGTAAATGCGCCTTTCTCATGGCCGAATAGCTCACTTTCTAAAAGGGATTCTGCAAAGGCTGAACAATTCACCGCCACCAGGGGATGATCCTTTCGTGGGCTGTTGTAGTGGATGGAGCGGGCTACCAGCTCTTTGCCGGTGCCGCTTTCACCTTCAATGAGAATACTGGCACCGGTGGGGGCCACCTTTTGGATTACATTATAAAGCGCCTTCATGGGTTTACTTTTCCCAATGATGTTATCAAAATTATAGCGGGTGGATATCTCCTCTTTGAGTCGGGAGTTTTCTTTAACAATCTCATGGATGGCAATGGCCTTTTTCATATGGGCCACCAGAGTTTCGTTGTCAAAGGGCTTCAGAATATAGGTGAAAGCGCCTTTTTGCATGGCTTCCACGGCCCTTTCCACACTGCCGTGGGCGGTCATCACCATCACCGGTAGGCTGGGGGCCAGTTCTTTGATCTGCGCCAGAAGTTCAATGCCATCCATGCCCGGCATCATCATATCAGTTAAGACAAGATCAATAGATTCACTACGCAAAAGATCAAGGGCAATTAATCCGCTGGACGCCGTGACAGGTTCAAACCCTTCTTCTTTGATTACTTCTCCAAGGATGGTGAGATAATTTTTTTCATCATCCACAATAAGAACTTTGTCCATACTTTATGCCTCCGTGATGGGCAGGGTAATGACCACCCGGGTTCCTGTGGGCTGGACATTGGAAATGTGAATATTTCCCTTGTGGGATTCAATGATATTTTTCACAATGCCAAGTCCCAGACCGGTGCCGAGCTCTTTGGTGGTGAAAAAAGGGGTCCATATCTTTTTAAGATCCTCTGGATCAATTCCGTGGCCTTCATCCTGGATGGTGAGATGTACATGGGTTTTGTCAGCGACAAGGGTGATTAAAATGGTTTTTTCCCGGGGTATTGCCTGTAGTGCATTGAGTAGAATATTTAAAAAAGCCTGATAAAGACGGTTGAAGTCGCCCATGATCAAAGGGATTTTACCATGGACCTGTTTATTGAAGCCGATGTTTTTTTCCTGGGCCTGTTGGGTTATAAAATGGAGGTTCTTTTCAATTAAATCTTCAATGGAGCAGGGTTTCAGTTCCGGTGTCATGGGGCGGGCAAAGTCAAGGAAATCTCCGATGATATTGTTCAGACGGATGGATTCTTCCAGGATGATATCCACAATGGTTGTGGACTCCTTGAGTTTTGTTATCTTCTTTCGCAGGAGTTCTGCCGAGCTTTTAATGATGCCCAGGGGATTCCGGATTTCATGGGATACCCCGGCGGTCATCTCCCCGATGGCGGAAAGATGTTCCGCCCGTTGCAGTTTTTCTTCCAGTTTCAGGCGCTCTTCAGCCCTTTTTTCGATGATGATTTCCCCTTGTTTCACCACAAATCGAAGCACAAAAAAAAGTGAGCCCATGATAACGGTGCACGAGGTGACAATGAGTAACTGTAGTTTAAATATTTTTGCATAGTCCTGTGATACATCCTGAACGATTTCCATCACGCCAAGGACAGGTCCTGAAATGGCAGATAGGGGTTTCTCCGCCCGGAGGGGGGCAAAGGTGACTATTTTTGTGGTGTTGGGAATCCCCAGAAGTAGTTGTAAAAAATTTCCGGTTTGCACCAGATTTGAAGTGAATTGATTCTCAACAGCCTTGTCATAGGCTGTTCCATTGGGCTCTTGTTTTCCGATTTTATCTTTATCCAGACTGTAAGAAATGATTTTTTTAAGATCATAGATATTGACCATTTCCACATTAAAGCTGTGGATGGTGGACCGGATTACTCTGTCCATGCGGGTGTACTGATCCTTTTCCCTGAGTTGAACCTTGCCGTATTTTAACACAACCGGAATGATAAATTGTAAAAAAACCTGGTGATTGAGATTTTCCACCAGGAGATGGGCATATTCTTCATTTTTCTGTTGGAGTATACGCTTTACCCAGTGGGTATTGATGGCAGAAAGCGCAATGGTTGCCGTGAACATCACCACCAGGCTGGAAAATGTGAAAAATTTTACCAGTCGAAAGGGTCTTTTTTCTGTACTGTATTGTTGAATCATTAAAAGTAAAGATGTCTCCAAGGATAATTGTGCTTGACTTAAAACGCATATTCGATAATGTTATTCTGAGAGTCAAGTATAGTTATAATCGAATAGCTTATCAATAGAAAACATGAAAAAATGACGATATTCCCCATGGATAAAAGGGGGCATCGCATTTGAATGTGTGTCGCATTGTTTGGTGCACATCACCCGCATCTCTCGGAAGCGTTTAGTTTTAAACCCATGAGGTGAATTAACTCTTTAGGGCAAAGTTGGGGGCTATGTTTTTCGGAAAAAAAGATCAACTGGTGGGTCTTGATATCGGCTCTTCACAGATAAAGGTGGCTGTCCTCAAGTCAACCGCCAAAGGTCATGTACTCCATAAACTGGGGATGACCTCCATTCCATCAGGGCTCATTGATGAGGGGCGCATCATGGATGCCGATGCCGTGGCAGACATTATTCGTACCCTTTTTAAGAGCCAGCGCATAAAGCATAAAAATGTCGCCATTTCCACCGGTGGTTACTCTGTGGTGGTTAAAACCATCGTACTTCCCACTGTCACGGAAAAAGAGCTGGTGAGTTCCATCCGCACGGAAGCCGAACAGTATATTCCCTATGACATTGATGATGTAAATCTTGATTTTCAAATACTGGGACCCAGTGAGTTTTCCGATGACCAGATGAATGTCCTTCTGGTGGCCGTTAAGAAAGATCTGGTTGCAGAATATATTGACCTCATCAACCAGGCCGGGTTGAACCCCTGTATCATTGATGTGGACAGTTTTGCCCTGCAAAATATGTATGAATCTATTTATCAACCAGCAGATGATGAAATGGCGTTGCTGGTTGATGTGGGGTGCTCCAAAACCTCTTTAAATATCCTTAATGGAAAACACTCCATGATGATGCGGGATAGTGCCTCTGGAACGGCCCAGATCCTGGATGACATCATGGCGGAAATTGACTGCTCACCAGACAGGGCCGATGAAATCCTTGCGGGTACCCCCGACAGTGAAATACCCCAGGCAAGACTGGAGGAAATTTGTTTTGATTCCATTCAATTGTGGTGTTCTGAAATCGAAGCTGTTGTGAAAAGTCATATAAGTAAATCAAATGAGGGTGATATTGATAAAGTCATCATTTCCGGGGGCGGTGCATTTGTAAGTGGATTTGTAGATCTTCTGGCGGTGGAGCTCTCCGCAACGGTTTCTATCATTGACCCTTTTCAGGGGATAATTGTGGATCACAAACAATTTTCTTCTTCATTTCTCCATGGTATCAGAGCCCAGGCCCCCATTGCCATGGGACTTTCCTTGAGAAAAATGGACGATAAATGATACGAATTAACCTTTTGCCCTTTCGGACTGCGCGGAAAAAAGAAAATATAAGACGCCAGATTTCCATTTTCTGCCTTATGGTGATCCTCGTTGTTATCAGTTTGTTGTACTATACGACGTGGGTGGATCGTAAAATTGATCGTCTGAGCAGTAATATTTCCCAAGTAAAAAATGAGATAGTTCTCTATAAAGATAAGGCAGATGAGGTCACAAAAATTAAGAAAAAATTAAAAAACCTTGAACTGAAGTTTGGTATTGTCAAATCTCTGGAAGCAAAGCGAAGAGAGCCTGTACAGCTCATTGATGCCCTCACCCAGTTGATGGTTCCAGATCGAATGTGGATCACCCGTTTAAAGACCGATGCAAAAAGTGTGGTGCTCGAGGGGCTTGCCTTTGATAATAAAACCGTTGCGGACTTCATGACCCGTGTTGAGGACTCTCCTCTATTTTCCGGGGTTGATCTAAAAAACCTTCAAATGAAACAGATAAAAGGAACTGCTCGGATTAAATTTTTTGAAGTGTTTTGTTGGAAAAAAAAGGAAAATAAAAATACAATTAATGCTAAAAAAGGAAAGCCTGCAAATAAATGACGCTGAAAGAAAAAAATAAACTTGGTGACCTCATCCGCCAGCGCAGTGCTCCGTTATTTGCAAAAGTGGGGGCTTTACCACGACTGCACCGACTTGTGATCTGTGCGCTTACCTTTGCGGTGTTGATCGGTGGTTTCTATTATTTTTTCTACATGCCACGGCAGGAAGAGATGAGAAGGCTGGGTGATGAATATTTAAGCTTACAAGGGCAACTGGATATTTATAAGCGTAAAGCCGCTCTTTTGGATAAATTTAAGAAAAAAATGGCAGCGGTCCAGATTAGATTTGATTCAGCCATGAAAGCACTGCCGGATAAAAAAGAGATCCCCAACCTGCTTACCGATATTTCAAATTCCGGTAAAGATGCCGGTCTGGAATTTATCCTGTTTAAACCCCGGGTAGAGGTGAAGACAGAGTATTATGCAGAAATTCCGGTGGATATAAAAGTCCAGGGCGGTTATCACCAAGTGGGTGAATTCTTTGATAAAGTCTCAAGGCTTCATCGCATTGTGAATATAAAAAATATTACAATGATATCAGACAAACAGGAAAGTAATCTGCGTACCTCCTGCACGGCGGTGACATATATGTTTGTTGAGAAAAAAGAAGGTAAGGGCAAAAAGAAGAAATAGATGATGAATTTTGTCAAAAAAATAATGGGCGTTGTCGGGTTACTGATGCTGTTAATATTATTCTTCGCATGTAAAGAAGATAGGGCAGAGCCAGTGGCAGATGTGGAGGTGGTAACCGTTGCGTTTAAAATGCCTGTTGATGTGTCCAAGGTAAAGGTTTTGTCTGTGCCTGCTGAAAAAGAAAAAAAAGGATCGGGCGGACAGGGCACAAAAAAAGAATCTCCGATTTCTCCTGAACCTTTACCTGAAAACAGTGATGCTGTGCCCGAGATAACAAAATATAGCGGTGACGGGAAAGTGGACCCCTTTGCGCCCCTTATCAAAAATAAACCCGTTAAAATAAAGGAACCTGAAAGGCCCAGAACGCCCCTTGAGCGGCTTGATTATAGTCAGATGAAACTGGTTGCCATTGTGGCCAAAAATGGAGAGCACGTGGCCATGGTGGAGGAGGCGGGTGGCAAGGGATACATTGTATTGGTTGGCACCTATATCGGACAAAATGGTGGCGTGGTGTCAAAAATTTGGGAAGACCGGGTTATTGTGCATGAACGGGTAAAGGATTTTAAAGGTGATATTCTTACACATACCCATGAGATAAAATTGAATAAAACGGAAGATGAGGGGATATGATGGCTAAGACTTCCGAAGGACCACGGAGATGGCTTGTTAAAACAGGTGGACTGGCTATCAGCCTGTTTTTTTTATGGGGATGTGTTGCTGGACAACAGCAGGGGAATGGGGAGGTTCAAACAGGGGCTCATGCAGTAAAAAGAATTTTGAATTCAATGGCTTATACGCCAGACAAATTAGGAGTTCAGCTCACTGCCAATGAAAATATTGTTTACACTGCCATCAAACAGGATATCCCACGGGGCGTTGTTTTGTATCTTCCAGAAACCGCTATTGGCGGGGATGTGATGGATATGGTTCCTGAATCTGGGCCGCTTACTTTTGTGGCTGCACGCCCTCTGGGCCAGGGCACCAATACCGTTAAAATTGAATTCCTGGTGGCCCAGGAATTTCAATATGAAGTAATTGAGCTGGATAAGCAGATTCAAATTCTTTTCTCCCTTGAACCCCGGGATATGCAGGAGGCTTCCTCCCATGCTCAGACAACGGCACTTGCCGGTGAAAATGAGAATCTTGCTATTGCCAAGGATATGGATGGAAATACGGTTATTTTTACCCAGGAGATGCTTCCCTTTGACCCATCTGTTTCAGAAACGATGGCAGATAACGTTTCAAATGAGGACACTTTCCAGGGAGAATATTTGCTGGACTCCACAATACTATCCGATGGTGCAACAGCATTGACAGATATCAAATTCAGCACCACGGAAACAGGCACTTCAACTATTTCCCTTGAAACTGGAATTCCCGTGAAATATGAGCTCCAGCGGGACAAAGAAAACGAAATCAAGTTGTTTCTGAAAAATACAGAAATTCCAAAGCGCCATCAAAACCCTTTAATTACAAGTTATTTTAACTCTGCTGTGGAACGGGTTCTTCCCGTTCAGGCACCTGAAGCTCAGGGACGTTCCCATATATTGATTGAGTTGCGCCATAGATCTCCCTATCGGATTACCCGGAATGCCAATTGGTTGAATCTTGTTTTTGATCCCGCACCGGTAACGATACCCCAATTTGACCAGGCAAGAGTGCCGCTGAACACAATTACCACCACTGGCATGACACCTTTTCCCGCCATGAACGTGCAGGATACGGGGAGCGCTGGAACCGTAATCTCTGAACCCGCCTATGTGAAGGCATCTTCTGAACCTGCCGAGATGGAATCTCCGGTAGTTGTTTCATCTTTTGAGGAAAAGGAACCCAAGTACACCGGTGAAAAGATCAGCCTTGAGTTCTTTGATACGGATATTAAAAATGTGTTTCGTATTTTGCGAACCATCAGTGGCGAAAATTTTGCCATCGACAAAGATGTCTCTGGAAGTGTCACTCTTGCCCTTGATCAGCCGGTACCATGGGATCAGGTGCTGGATCTTGTTCTTAAAATGAACGGTCTTGGTCAAGTGAGGGAATACAATATTATTCGCATTGCCACCCAGGAGACCTTGACAAAAGAATCTAATCTGAAGGAAGAGACCGAGGCTGCAAAGCAGCGGCTTGAGCCCCTGGTCACAGAATATTTTGCCATTAATTACTCCAGTGCAGAAGCGGATATCAAGCCCCATTTGGGAGCAGACTTTCTAACCCCGAAAAGGGGCCAGTTAAGTGTTGATACCCGTACCAACACGATTATTCTCACAGATGTCCAGCAAAAAATAGACCAGGCAAAGAATTTAATTCATCGTTTGGATACGGTGACTCCCCAGATTATGATTG
>Ga0307987_1001350_pt1 | contig 13500 bp, 11 predicted proteins | sample EllFjometagen181_FD_203157 | JGI IMG/M metagenome (GOLD analysis project Ga0307987, IMG submission 203157) | Marine microbial communities from Ellis Fjord, Antarctic Ocean - #181 | ecosystem: Environmental > Aquatic > Marine > Unclassified | place: Southern Ocean | collected 2014-10-08
CGATCAGGCGGGGGCTGCTGCCGTAATTGTAGGGGGCAAGTTGGACGAAGTAGAAGGGGAAGTCGCCCTGTTTCCAGACCGTCCGCCATCCCTGCACCAGGGCCTTCATCTTATGGAGATAGAGCAGGCCGTCACCCCGGTTGGACTCCCCCTGGTACCAGATTGCACCGCGCATGGCGAAGGGGACAAGGGGGTGGATCATGCCATTGTAGAGCGCGGTGGGTTCGTGGCGCTTGGCCAGGGGGGTGAGTTCGCGGGGGAAGACAGGCCGCGGCGGGACGACCGTTTCGTCCTGCAGGGCTGCGTTCGCGACCGTTCGCCAGGCGTTCAGCTCGTTAAGGTACGCGTTCAGGCGTTGTTTGTATTGCGGGTCCCATGCCGAGGCGAGGTCCACTTGCTCCTTGATGGCTTTGAGGCGGGGGATGGCGGCGAAGCCTTCGGGCGGCGTCCAGGGCTCGATCCGGGTGCCCCCCCAGGCGCTCTCGATCAGCCCCACTGGCACGTCAAGCTCACGGTGAAGACGGCGGCCAAAGAGGAACCCAACGGCGCTGAAGCCGGGCACCGTCTCCGGGGTGCATGTTTGCCACTTGTCCGCCGGGGGCACATCCCGTTGCGGTGCGCCTCTGTTTGTTCGGGAGACGCGGAAGAGGCGGATCTTGGGGAAGTTTGCCGTCGCGATCTCGGCCGCGCTGTTGTCGATGCGGCTCATGGGCCATTCCATGTTGGACTGGCCGGAACAGAGCCAGACTTCCCCGACGAGGACGTCTGCCAGTTTGACCGTGTTCTGTCCCTTCACGGTCATTGTGTGTGGTCCGCCGCCGGCGATCGGGGGCAGGTCTACGCGCCATTCGCCTGCGGCCGTGGCCTTGGTGTTGGCGGTTTGGCCGGCCAGTTCCACCGAAATGGCTTCGTCAGGCGAGGCCCAGCCCCAAACCGGCAGTTTGGCGTCCCGCTGGAGAACCATTCCCTTGCCGAATACCCTCGGCAGAGAGACGAGGGCCTGCGCGCTTGTGCTGAGCAGGAGGCTGACGAGAACGGCGGCGAAACGGTAGATGGGTCGATGCACGGGGTGTTCCTCCTGGGGCGGGTTGTTGAGCACGTTCTTGGCTATGAACAATAGGTATTAGGAGCAGAAGTGTTCTTCGCGAGCGATGGCGATATAGGGAAGATCACGGAATTCCTCGTCGATGTCCAGTCCGTAGCCCACGACCCAGCGGTCGGGAACCTGGAACCCCACATAGTCGGGGATGAGTTGGGCGCGGATGGCGCGTACCGCCGGCGACGGCGAGTCGATCTGCTTGTCCAGGAAGACACAGACCCGCACGGAGGCCGCTCCCTTGGCCAGCAGGCTCCGACGGATCGCGGCGAGGGTGAAGCCCTGGTCCAGAATATCCTCGACGAGGATGATGTGGTCGCCCTCGATGTCTTCCGGGAGGCCAGTGATGGTCACGTCCCGTTCGGTCTCGTCATCGCCTTTGATCCCGTTGCCGTAGGTGCTGGCGCGGATGAACTCGTAGAGCACATGGGGACCATCTTGCCTGCGGATCGCGCGGGCCAGATCGGCCAGGAAGACCCAGCCTCCCTTGAGCACGCCGACGAGGCGGAGGCGGGGAAGCTGGGCCGCGTCGGCCACAATCTGCCCGGCCATCTCCGCCACTCGCGTCCGGATGCCTTCCGGGTGGATGAGGATGCGTTCCAGGCGGGGATCTTCTGCGGGAAGCCGGTCGGGCATGGGGAACACCTTGCGTTGGTCACTGGTCTCGACCTCTGAACCATAGCTCGGCCTGACTTGCTCGCCACCGCTGCCGATGGCGGTGACTGCTCGCAATGGGTGCTCTAGATTCGTATATTCCGCCAATGCATGTGTTGGAATCAGGGCGAGTATGACAACCGACAGGCAAGGACAGCATCGCGCCGGCAGCTGGAAGCGGACCGCAATTCTTGCGGTGTGCGGCTGCGCGATCCTGGGTGTGCTTGCGGCCGGTGCCTTGCTGCTGGGCCGTCGCCGCGTTGCCGGGGCGGCCATCCGGCGACAGTTGCGCGCGTTGGGTGCCGAGGAGCTGGAATTCCGCGTCGTTGCATTGGGCAGCGGGGGGAGCAAGATCACGGACCTGCGAGTGCCGGACGGGGCCGCGCGGGTGGCGGCTGCGGGGGTCTCCTATTCTCTTGGGGGACTCGCGAAGTTGGAGTTGAGGAGGGCGCGGATCGAGGGGGTGGATCTCCCGATCCACCGGCAGCCAACTGGTTGGCACGTGCCCCTGGCCGCCTGGATCGGGCAGCTTCGCCTGCCTGTCCCCGATCCCACGAAGCCTGCTTCATTCCACCTGAGCGTGCCGTCGGTCATGATCGATGGCGTGATCCGGCTGGTGCATCACCGACTAGGCGAGTGGCGATTGCCCGTGCGGGCGGAACTGGCCGTGTCTCCCGAGCGACTAGCGGGCTCGGGTGGGATCCAGATGCTGGGCGATGAACAGGGGCTTGAGTGGGCGGTTACCCCCGAACTCGATGGCGAGGTGCGCCTTGCTGCTCGCCTGGCTAATCTGGCCGCGTTTCACACCCTGTGCCGCTATGCGGATCTGTCTCTCCCCTGCGAGTTGCTGCCGGGCGGCGAGGGGGCGACCGTGGAGGTGGTCGTGAAGCTGCGCAAAGGGGAGCCGACGGCGCTCTCGGCCACGGCGACAGTCGGGAATGCCCGGCTCCGCTGGCAGGGCCACGACTTCAGCGTGGGATCGCTTCGTCTGACTGCTCGGCGCGTGTTGCCGGACCTGGCGAAGTGGGATGTGGAGGCGACAGCAGTCGGCCTTGGCGGTTTTGGCGCGGTGGTACCCGAGCTTGCCTGCGCTGTGTCTGGCAGCGCCAGCGACGGCACGCTGACCGTTCGGAAGGCCCAATTCCGGCGCGGAGACGTGGCCGGGACGGTGGCCGGCGAACTGCGGTGGCACGAGGGGCAACGGTTCGACGGGGCCTTCCGGGTTGCCCGTCTGGCAGTTGGCGGGCTGGCCGTCGAAGGAACGCTGCTGAAGGTGAAGGGCACGCGCGAGGCGGTGAACTGGGAGCTGGCATGGGTGGGGGAGGCGGGCGTCTATGGTCTGCGCAATGTGGCATTGGCGGGGCGGGCGTCTTTGGTGGGAGATCCCAGTACGACGATCGGCGGCAAAGCGACCATCTCCCTTGACGGTTTGGCCAAACTTGCGGGCCAGCCTGGTTTGACCGGTGAACTTGCCCTGGATGTGGCGGACGAGACGACGCTCCGGTTCGGTGCCGGCGGGCTGGTTTGGCGGGGGAAGTTGGCAGGGAACTGCGCGGAGCTGGCTACCCGTGCTGGTCAGGTGCGGGGCGGCTTCAGCGGCCTGCGGATCGCCTTCGCCGGCCAAGGAACTCCCGCTGCCGCTGATTTCTCCATTCGTACGACCTCTCTCTCTGGGTTCTTGGAGACCAGTGGCATGCACGTGACGAGTACCGGGAACCGAGTGCAGGTGGAGGCGAGCGGCATCACTCTGACGGACTTGCTGGCCATGGCGGAGCACCCCCTTGCGGCGTTGCCCGAGACCAGCCAGGCGAAGTTGGGGATCGAGATCGGCCATGAGACTGTGGCAATGGATTTGGCCGAGGCGGCGGCCTACCTGGGCAGCGAGGGACAGGTGGCCGGCAAGGCTGTGGCCACCAATCTGGAAAGCAAAGCGTCGTGGACGACGGCGGGTGTTTCCCTGGAGGCACGCGTCTCGGGGAGTCTGCCCGACTTGTCCCTGGCTCCTGCTCGAGGTCTGCGGGTGCGCCTTCCCACGGAGTTCCAGTTGCGCGTGTCGGGGAGTCCGGCGCGCATGGTCGGCAAGGCCTCCTGCAAGGGGGAGAACGTGGGCATTTCCCTGGGGAAGGCGGCTGCCAAGGCGGCGACTTGGCGGGGGGACGCTGCGTTCTCTGGGCTGTCGCTGGCTGCGCTTGTCGGTCTCCCCGCCCATCTCTTGCAGGGACACCTCATGCCCGAGGGCGGGGAACTTCGCCTGTCCGGGACGCTGGGAGACATGACCTGCGATCTGGCCCCTTGGGCGCCTCTTGTCACTAGCGCCGCCAGTGCCGGGCAACTCGAGCTGCACACAGCCGAGCTTGGGGTTGTCCTCAACGGCGAGGGGCTGTCCGGCGCGGTCGCTGTGTCAGGCAAGGGCCGTGGCTTGCGGACGGTGCTGCCGGGCGCGGGCATGGTGGGGACCGATGCCGATTTCTCCGTGAAGATCAAGGGGAGTCCGGCAGCCCTGTCCGGTAGCGCGGACCTTGCGTTGACCGATGCCCGTTGGCAGCAGGGGGATGTGGCATTCGTCGCAGGGAATGTAAGGACCATGGTGAGTTGCGTGGATCTCCCGGCGGCGCTGGCCCTGTCGTTGCTCGGCGACCCACTGGGAGCGCGCGATGCCCAAAGCGCAGCGAAGGCATCGGCCTCACTCGCGCTGACTGGCGGCGAGTTGACTGGTGTGGCAGGCGGCTCGTTGAGCGGCATTTCACTGACTGGGAGTGCGGCGCGCTGGACAGCGCGCGATGGCTGGCAGACCGGGGCGGAGGGCGTGCGTCTCCAGGTGGCGGATGCGAAGCTGAGTGGGCTCCATACGCAAAAGGCAACCGTGGATCTACAGCTGGCCGGCAAGGCCGTTCAGCTGAGGGCGGCCTTGCCGCTGATTGGTCCGGGCGTGACGGCCCGGGTGGCGGGCAAGGGTGAGTTGGCCCCGAACCTGTCCCTGCGGGCGAGGCTGGTCGTGCCGGAGTTCACCATGTCCACCGACCAGGGGTGGGTGCTGGGCTTGGGCGACTTGGGGGGCTTTGAGTTCTCGGCCAAGATCGATGGCAGCGCCGACATGGCGTGGACCGACGGCCGGCTGGATTTCGGCATTGGGCTGGGGGTGGGCAAGGGCAGGCTTGCGTTGCCGGAAGGCGCTGGCGAGGTGACAGGAGTCGAGACGCGCCTGGATCTAGCGGTTTTGCCGACGGTCCGCAGCAAACCGCACCAGAAGCTGAGCATCGCCAGCGCGCGCGTGGGCAAGTTGGCGTTCGGCAAGGGCGAGGTGTTCTACCGGATCGATGGGGCCCGGCTCCTCTTCCTGGAGAGCGTCGTGCTTGGCTGGTGCAAGGGCGAACTGGAGGCCCATGCCTTGCGCTTCGATGCGGACAAGACCGATCTGGCCGGCACCATCTATGCGCGAGAGATCAATGTGGGGGAGTTCGCGCAGGTGTTTCCCGACGTCAAGGGCACTGGTCAGGGCGACCTCTATGGCCGTCTTCCCGTCTTCCGCCGAAAGGGGCGGCTGGGGTATGGCGAAGGGTTCCTTTACAGCATTCCCGGCGAACATGGCTTTCTACAGCTCAGTCAGCTCGGCATGTTGCGGAACGTCCTCGCGGCGATGGTGCGCGGGGGCGACGTGGTGAGGGATTCGCTGACGGACTTCGAGTACAGTCTCCTTCGGGTGGACATCAAACCCGAGGGTCATGAGCAGGAGGGAATTCGGCTTCGGCTGGTCGGCGCGAAGGCCAAACAGAAGGACGCCCAGCCGGTGCATCTGGACGTGAATATCAACGGCGCGATCGCGGAAGCACTGAACTTGGGAGTGAAGGTGGAGGGGATCAAGCAACTCTTCGAGAGTGTCGGCGGTCTGCAACGGGCACTGCGGGCGTTTACTGAATAAGATGGGCTATGGTGACGTCATGCACGCTATGCGGCGAGACCAACCCAAACCAGGAGGCAATACCGTGTCGAGACTACTCCCATTGGCAGTGATGCTGGCCAGTCTGTTCATAGGCTCGGGATGCATCCATATCAAGACGGACCCCATCCACGTGATCGTGGATGTCAACATCCGCGTCGAGAAGGAGCTGGGTGACTTCTTCGACGACCTCGACTCTGCCGACCCCACGATGAAATCAGAGAACAAATAGCAGGAAAGGGAAAGACCATGCGCAGGCTATCTACCATTCTGTTTGCCGCCGTCGTTGCTGTCGGCCTCCAGGCCGCAGCCCAGGGACTGGGCGAGATCAAGCAACGGATGCAGAAGCGCCGGGCTCCGATCACGGTCTTGAAGACCGCCAAGACGGTCGGCGAGGACAACAACGGCTACCTCCACATCCGGGGCGATGTCAAGGCTGCGGACAAGGCGGTCGTGGAGGCGGAAAACGCCGACCGCAAGCTCGTCTATGCCGCCATCGCCGCGAAAACTGGGCTGGCGGCGGATGCGGTGGGCAAGAGCCGGGCCAAGAAGATCGCTGCGTCTACTGCGGCGGGCGTGATGGTCCAGGCACCCGATGGCACCTGGTACGAGAAGAAATAGCGACTTGCCTGGAACCCGCCTCCGGTCGTTTGGCCATCGGGGGCGGGTGAGTGAGTGACGCCAGGGCCGAGCCGTTCGCTCAGTCCTTCGCGTCCTGCCCCTTGCCGGCCTGGCGGACCGTGACGTCCTTGAAGAACTTGCTCCCCTCCACCTGCTTCGTGCCGACTGTGCCACCTTTCTTGATCTCAACTTGGAAGGCAGGACCCGAGCGGTGGCTCTCGGTGTACTCCAGGCGAATCTTGTAGTCGCCGTCGGGGGCAGGCTTCCCGTTCTTGTCGGTGCCGTCCCAGACTACCGCCAGCGGTTCGTGTTTGCGGAGCGTGGCGCCGGTTACGGCATCGGGACGTTTCTTGCCGGTGGCCTTGCGCCAGCGCCCGAGCCTCTTGGCGTGCTTCTTGCCATAGATGGCGAGGGTCCTTACATGCTGGTCTTGAGCGTCCACGACCCAGATCGCCAAGACATGGCGTGGGGAATACTTGCCCTTGTAGGCCTGCGTCTGGAAGGACAGCTCGACGGCGCCGGGGGCGAGTTCCGCCTCCTGAGCCAGCAGGGCGAAGGACAGGGCGACGAAAGCGAGAAGCCAGTGGCGGGGCATGATGCACGTTCCTTGTGTGGCAGGTTGGACCATAGGCGATGATAGACCCCGGTTCATTGCCACGGTTTCACTGGCTCATAGAGATTCCGCGAGCTGTGCGTCGAGCGCGAGCAGGGCTTCGGTGAGCTGGGTCGCGATGTCGTCGAAGGGGAGTTGCCCGATGATCATCGGTACCGTCTTGGCGGCATAGCCGTCGCCGCCGCCTCGTTCCCAGTCCGGCGCGTAGCCGCTGCAGTCGTTGCAGAGCCCCAAGACGAGGGGGATCGGCGCCTGGGCTTGCTCGACCACGCGGTTCTTGATGGCCTGGAAGATCTCGAAGGGAGCGCCCAAGAGACCGATGGGGCCGATGCGGATGCCCTGCACTTCGCTGGTTGGCGCCAGATTGTCGCCCGCATCCATTCTCTGGAGGAGGTCGCGGAGGGTGCCGGCATGGACCATGGCCATGCGGACGTCGCGCTCCTCGTCACTGGCCCCCGGCGCGTGCAGTGTGGCCTCGGCTTCCGCCAGCCATTCGGCCAGCGTCTCGCGCGGGATCTGCTTGCGGCGGAAGGCGATGGGTTGCCGGACGAAGGCGAGGGCGTCGTCGGCCACTGGTTCCGCCTGGGCCATGCCGAGGCGGACCGCTCGGGCATAGCGCGCAGCGATCACATCGAGCGCAAGCAGAGAGTCCTGCTCGGACTTGTGCACCACGCAGCTGTTCACATCTCCTTGCGCGCCTTGAAGAAAGAGGCCGACACTGCCGGGGTGCTCACGTTCGAGCAGGTTGGTGGCGACCCCACAGTAATCGCCGTGGATGTATCGATTCTCGGCGCAGCAGACCACTGGATGGCAGCCGAAGGAGGAGACGAACCCGAGGAGTTCGCCGTCGCGCTCGACGGTGACCACATGGCAGCGGGTGTCGGTCAACTCCGGCTTGGCAGGGCGCCAATCCTCGGACAGGACCTCCTCCAGTGGCGGCGAGTCCCGGTCGTATTCGCGGTTCAGGCCAATTCCCTCGCAGGGAACGCAGGCGTAGCGGATGGTGCCCTCGCCCAGAGCATGGATGGCGCGCGTGCAGGCGTCGGCAATGCGACCGGGCAGGAGTTCCAGGTAGGGCGGATCATGGCGGCCCCAGCCGCCCAGGGGGCGGACGGCCGGGCCGCTGTGCGTGTGCGTGCAACTGATCAGGATGGCATCGGGAGAGATGGCGCAATTGGCGGTGACCAACTCGCGCACCCGCTGGGTGACGGCGAGGGATACGCCGACCAGGTCGCAGTTGACGACCACGGCGGTGCGGGCACCGTTGGCGACCGCCATGGCCCGGGCCCAGAGGCGATCCCGCACGCCTACCGACACTCGGTTCCGGAACGGTCCGAAACCACAGAGATCGACGCCGACGCGGGGGGTGATGTCGGTCTTCGCGAAGCCAAACTGCATGGTCTGCTCCTTCTTGCTGGGTTCCTAGATCTCCACATCGGGAAGATCGGCCAGACGGATGGTCGTGCCGTTGTTGTCGATGGATTGCATGGCCCCGAGGATCATGCGGCTGGCCTCCAGGCCGTGCCAGCCGGAGACGACGGGAGCCGCGCCGCGCGCGAAGGAGGCCATGTCCTGAATCAGGCGTCGGTCGGCCCCGAAATGGGAGGTCTCGAAGGCCTCGGCCTTGCAGACAATGGTCTCCTGGCGGTGTTCGCCGTAGTCGGTCACCAAGTCGATGCTGCCGCGCAAGCGGGTGAGGATCAAGCGGCCCTTGGTCCCGACCACTTCGAAGGTCTCCTCATCGTCCGACCGTGGCCCGTAGATGTTGTAGAAGAGCGTCGCCACGATGCCGTTGGCATACTGGAAATGGATGGAGGCATGGTCGAAGATGTCGGCCCCGGCCTTGAACACGCAGTTGTCCTTGCGTTTCAAGGGGTCCGTCTCGTGGGCGAAGGTCTGATCGACGGCGCCGCGGGCCTGGTCCTGGGTTTCGGGCCGTGTGGTCCAGGCGCGATAGGGGCATGCCCCGTCCTTGCAGGTGGCGCAGAACTCCGGCGCGCCGGGCTTGGGCTGGAACAGGTTGCGCCCGCCAAAGGCATTCGTCTGCACCGCGCGGGACTGGGCAAACCAGTTGAAGACGTCGGTGTAATGGGAGCCCTTGTCGTTGAGCGCGCCACCGGAATGCGCGCGCGAGCGGTGCCAGGTCTGGAAATAGTGGGTGTAGGGCAGCACCCCGCGCATGAGCATCATCTTGACCTCACCGATGACCCCATCTGCGACCAGCTCGCGGAGCTTCAGCCACGGTTCTTCGTAGCGCCGCGTGAAGCCCATGAGCATGGGGTTGGCGGTATCCCGCTCGGCCTCGCAGATCGCGACGGCATCCTCGACCGTGTGGGCGATGGGCTTGTCGAGATAGACCTTCTTGCCGGACTGCAGCGCGGGAATGGCGGCCTCGCGATGGGCGGCAGTGGGCGTGGTGATGACGATGAGGTCCACCTCGTCGTCATTGATCAGGGCCTGGGCATTCTGGTAGAGGGCGGGGGAGAAGGACAGGCCTTGCGCGGCGGCCCGTTCGTTGAGTTGGGCCAAGGCGACCTGCATGCGATCAGCACTGCGGTTGCAGAGCGCAGTGATCGTGATGTCCAGTTCGCGGCACTGTTCGGCGAGCTGGCCGCCGATGCAGGTGATGCCCCGACTGCCAGTGCCGATGATGCCGACTCGGATGGGGTTGCCCACGCGGTTCTCCTGCCTTGCCTGGGGGACTGAGATCAGTGTGCCGAACTATACACCCCAGCCCCGAACTGCAAGCGCGGCGACCGGGCAATGGGTCGGTATGTGCGCTATGTTCCGTACGTCTGTCGAGGCGTTCCCCCCAATCGCAGCTCAGCTAGGTGCCCCCCTATGAAGCGCATTCACTCGTCTATCGCGTGCCGTCTTTCGTTGGTCGCACTGGTGTTGGGTTTTGTGCTCCAGGCCGACGCGGCAGGTGAGAGGAAGAGGCAGCTGAAGGGTGTTCAGATTCTCGTGGCCCGCAGTCTGGAGGAGTGCGACGACCCGCAGGAACGCGCCACGGTTCAGCGCACGCTCTTCTCGCTCTTCCCCGAGGAACTGCGCCGGGCGGAGATCATGCTCCAGCGCAACCGCGAGGAAGCCGAGGAGATTGTGGACGAGGCCGTCGATCAAGCGTGGGAGTTGCTTGAGCTGCGGGAAGACCAACCGGCCAAGTACGAGACTGCGGTCAAGTTGCGCCAGTTCAACAATCAGGCGGCGGTTCTGGGGCGCAGAATCGCCGGGACCAAGGGGGGCGAGCAGAAGGCCCTGCTGGCGCAACTCAGGAAGAATCTGCAAGCCTTCTTCGATCTGAAGCAGGAGCAGATGAAGCGCAACGCCGCCGACATGAAGGCCGAGCTTCAGCATCTGGAGAACCAGATCAGCCGCCGCGCGCAACGCCGTGAAGCGTTGGTGGACCGGCGACTCCGTCAACTCGTTGACGGCGATCTGGAGTGGTGACGGCGCTTCCTCGCTAGCGGGTCGCGCCCTGCGTTGGAGGCCGGTTGCCGGTGGTTGGTGCGGGTGCCGCAGCCCCCTGCCCCGTCGGTGCCGCTGGGGTGGCCGTCCCGGCCGGGGCGACCGGCGGGGCGAACAGGACCTCGGAAGCCGTGGGCACGAGGTCTCCCCCCTTCATCTTTGCGGCATCGAGGCCGACCTCGATCAACGCGGTGTGTTCGCCGGGGCCGGAGAAGACTTCGCACTTGGCGGCTTCCGCCGTCAGCATGGGCGCGTGCTTGCGCCGTACTTCCTTGCTCGGTGGCGTTGGGCTCTCCGGATCGCGTGTCAGGCGGACATCCCGCTTGACTTCACCGTCGGGGGCGGCAGCCAGGGATCGCGCGATCTGGCTTAGGCGCGAGCGTCCGGAACGGAGCGTGAACCAGCGCGCGCTAGCGACATTGGTAGTCAGGGCGAGAATCAGGCTGAACCAGATGACGGCGGATCGGCTCATGGCGCGCTCGATATGGTTGGTGTGTCCGGGAGTGGGGTGGGAAGGCAGGAACTCGGGTGCCAGGTGTCGCCGAGTTCCCGTCCTTGCCCTCGCTCTGGCTAATCGATCTTGACTTCGCAGTTCTGCGCGGCGGATTGCTGGATGCCCAGGAGGACCTTGGTCATGACCAGGCCGTCCTCGCCGGGGACCAGGCACTCGTCACCGTGCAGCAGGCAGTCCACGAAATGCTGGTGGCGGTCGGCGTACTCGGTCTTGTCGAAGGCCACGTTGGTGGTCGTGATCATGTTGTCGGCTTGGCCGTAGATGGTCACGCCCTTGCCATTGACACTGACGCCGGCCTTGTCCCCCATGAGGATGGAGTAACTTCCTTCGTCGGCGCGGTTGGCGGCCCAGGAAACCTCGAATTGAAGCGTGGCCCGGTTCTCAAAGCGCACCAGGGCCGTGGCGAAGTCCTCCACGTCCTTGGTGCCGTCGGGGCGGCGCGGCCCGGACCACATGCCGGTGGAGACGTAGCCCTCGATATCGTTGAACTTGGCATAGGTCATGCCGGACACGGCGGTGGGCTTGGGCTTGCCCATGGCGTACCAGGTGCGGTCGAGCACATGGATGCCGATATCGACCAGGGGGCCGCCGCCGGAGAACTCCTTGGTGGTGAACCAGCCGCCCAGCCCGGGAATGCCGCGCCGCCGGATCCAGCCGCAGCGGGCGTGGTAGATCTCGCCGCAGACGCCATCCTGAACCAGTTGAGCGGCCTTCTGGACTTCCGGGGTCATGCGCTGATTGTGCCCGGCCATGAGGAGCTTGCCGGCCTCCTTGGCGGCGGCGACCATGGCTTCGGCGTCGGCGACGGCGATCGCCATGGGCTTCTCGGACAGGACATGCTTGCCAGCCTGGAGCGCCTTGATGGCGTAGGGGGCGTGGAGGTAGTTGGGGACGGCGACGGCGATGGCGTCGAGCTCCGCCATGGCGAAGATCTCTTCGGCGTCTTCGACCAAAACGGGAATGCCCCAGGCGCGCTTGGCGTTTTCGAGCTTGGCAGGGTCGATGTCGCAGAGGGCGACGACTTCGGCGCCAGCGTTGCGGAATCCATTCACATGGCTGGGGGAAATGGCCCCGCCACCAATGATTCCGACCTTCAGGGGGTGCTGCATTCTTGCTGGATCCTTACTTGCTGCGCCTGAGCCCGGCGGACTTTGGATGTCGCCGGGGAAACATGCCCGAAACTATACCACGTTGTCGTCGTTTGGCCTTCCGTGACGGCGGAACTCGAACCAAGTCGCCAACCTCGGCGTCCGCTGCCCCTGGTGCCGGGGAACGCCGCTCTTCTGGGCACCCTCTGCCGCCCCGGAGCGGAGTCCCGGCTGTTGCCGGCGGGAACCCGGCCCCGGAACTTCACGCGTCCTGGGGGTAGTCCATGTGCCAGTTCAGTTCGTTCAGTACAGGCCGGGCTGCGCCCACGGTTGGCTGCGGCCCTTCCCCCAGCTTGCGTATGCCGAAGGTCAGCGCCGCGCCGAGGCTCGGCGCAACGTAGCGCTGCAGACGACCGTATTTGCCGCTGCACAGATGCACGAAAGGTACCTCGAGCTCCCTCCTCAGAAGCACGGTCGTGCGGAACGCCTCGATCAGTTCGTCCTCGTCGTTGGCGCGCACCACGATCTTGGGGATATCCACGCCGCGCGATACGAAGTCCCGCAGGTGCTCAAGCACCTCCTCGGCGGCCAGGAACTCGTTCTGGGCGTGCGAGGACATGAGCACCTCCGCGCCCTTCGCGTGCACGCGTTCGATCAGGCATTTCTGCTTCTCGATCGCGTCTTTGTCGGTCGTGCGCTCACGGGGGGAGGGATCGTACATGTCCCCCATGATGTCGCATGCGGCCGCACCAGCGTCAATCGTCAGGAGCATCAGTTCGGCCCGTGCGTCGTCGTCGATCCGGTCGGCGGCGAGATTGCGCGAACGGTAGCACAGCGGCATCATCGGCCGCCCCGTGCAATGGAACACCCGCGAAAGCACCGCGAGGGTGAGGTTGCCACGCTCCCAGGCAGACAGATCCACCACGAACGCTTCGGCCCCGTCGTGTTCGCAGTTCAGGATGCTGCCGATGGTTTGCTCGGGCGTTGCCTCCCCGATGATCGCCGCGAGATAGGGTGACTGGAGCCGCAGGAATGAGGGTCGCATGCAACTTCTCCTAAAGTGACTGAGGACCGGTCTCCGACAATCGAGGCAAAATGGAGCGGCAACGTCGCAGGGGCAAGGCCGCCGGTGCGAATTGCCGCGTGGGAGTCAGGCCTCTACCACCTGGATTCAACCATAGTGTCCAATGCGTTCGGTGTGCCCTTCGCGCCGCATGGACCCCAAGATGTCCTGGCACCATCTCGTTCAAGGGGGCTGCGAATGTCGCTGCTATGTGGCCGCGACAACCGCTTGCAGCAGATGGCTCGTGGATCGTTCAGCCTAGCAGAGCAGGGAGTGGTAGAGCGTGTCCCGAAGCTGTCCAGGGTCGGTGCCGCCTTGCTCCAAGCCGTGCACGATGTTGGTTAGCTCGCGGGCCGTCGCGTAGTGCAGGATGTAGTTCTCCCCGTCGTTGTACCCATCGGCCAGGAGACGATGGAAGCTGCGCATGGGTTCGCCGAGGAGCGTCC
>Ga0307987_1001351_pt1 | contig 13492 bp, 14 predicted proteins | sample EllFjometagen181_FD_203157 | JGI IMG/M metagenome (GOLD analysis project Ga0307987, IMG submission 203157) | Marine microbial communities from Ellis Fjord, Antarctic Ocean - #181 | ecosystem: Environmental > Aquatic > Marine > Unclassified | place: Southern Ocean | collected 2014-10-08
ATTATCAGTAATATTGGAACCAAAAACTTTTTCATGTTTTCTCCTAAGTAAAGCGACCAGCTTGGTCGCTTCTATTCTCGATCTGGCAGATCGAGCTACTATATATCCAGCTTCTATTCTCGATCTGGCAGATCCAGCTATTATATATCCAGCTTCTATTCTCGATCTGGCAGATTGAGCTACTATATATCCAGCTTCTATTCTCGATCTGGCAGATCGAGCTACTATATATCCAGCTTCTATTCTCGATCTGGCAGATTGAGCTACTATATATCCAGCTTCTATTCTCGATCTGGCAGATCGAGCTACTATATATCCAGCTTCTATTCTCGATCTGGCAGATCCAGCTATTATATATCCAGCTTCTATTCTCGATCTGGCAGATTCAGCTACTATATATCCAGCTTCTATTCTCGATCTGGCAGATTCAGCTACTATATATCCAGCTCCTATTCTCGATCTGGCAGATTCAGCTACTATATATCCAGCTTCTATTCTCGATCTGGCAGATCGAGCTACTATATATCCAGCTTCTATTCTCGATCTGGCAGATCCAGCTACTATATATCCAGAATTTCTTTATTTCAAATTATAGAAGACGTCCTTTCCAATGAATCTTGCAGATTCACCTAGTTCTTCTTCGATGCGCAAGAGCTGATTATACTTTGCAATCCTCTCACTCCTGCAGATCGATCCTGTTTTTATTTGTCCTGCATTTACAGCAACTGCCAGATCAGCAATAACTGTATCAGATGTTTCGCCACTTCTGTGTGAGATCACTGTAGTATAATTATTTGTTTTCGCCAGTTCAATAGTATCAAGAGTTTCTGTTAATGTTCCAATTTGGTTGAGTTTGATCAGAATAGAATTTGCAGCATTTTCATCAATACCCGTTTGTAACCTTTCTACATTTGTAACAAAAAGGTCATCACCCATTATTTGGATCTTGTCACCCAATTTTTTATTCATTAATTTAAAACCTTCCCAATCATCTTCTGCAAGGCCATCTTCGATAGAGATAATTGGATATTTATCTACGAGTTTTGCATAATAATCTACCATTTCTTCGGATGTTAGAGAAACGTTTTCGGCAGTGAGGTGATATTTTCCATTTTTATAAAATTCACTTGCTGCAGGATCGAGAGCAATGTAAATATCTTCTCCCGGGCGGTAACCGGCAAGCTCAATAGCTTTCACAATTATTTGCAGAGCTTCTTCATTAGATTTCAAGTTAGGAGCAAATCCCCCTTCGTCACCAACACCGGTAGCATAACCTTGTTTTTGCAAATATTTTTTTAATGTATGAAACACTTCTGCATTCATTTGCAAAGCTTCTCTAAATGTTTTAGCACCAAGCGGCATAATCATGAACTCTTGCAGGTCAACTGTGTTATCGGCGTGCTGCCCACCATTGAGGATGTTTGACATTGGAACAGGAAGTAATTTTGCATTAGATCCACCGATATAGCGATATAATGGCATTCCCTGCTCTTCTGCTGCTGCTCTGGCACAAGCTAAAGAAACACCAAGAATTGCATTTGCACCTAGTTTCTGTTTGTTTGGTGTTCCATCAAGTGCCAACATGGTATTATCTATCTCGGTTTGATGTGATGCTTCTATTCCAATTAGTTTTGGAGCTATAACCTGATTTACATTTTCAACTGCTTTTAAAACGCCTTTTCCAAGATAGCGATTTGTGTCACCATCTCTTAGTTCAACTGCTTCGTGTTCTCCAGTTGATGCACCACTAGGAACAGCAGCTCTTCCCACAATTCCACTCTCAAGATATACATCTACCTCAACAGTAGGATTTCCTCTTGAATCTAAAATTTCTCTTCCGTAAATTGCATAAATTTCTGACATATCTATCTCCCTGTTAATAATAAACAATATAGGGAACAAGTCGCCTTATCCCCTATATTCTGTCAAACTTATAAACTAAGTGTTTTTATAATCAGCTTTTAAATATTTTCTCCAAAGATTTCACAGAACCCAGCATAGCAGATGCTTCATATGGAACAACCACTGTTTTGTCATTATTCTGCACTATCTTGCTGAATGCCTTAATATATTTTACAGCTAAAAGATATTGAGCAGGATCGGTTCCTGTTTTTTCTACTGCTGAAGAGATTTTACCAATTGCTTTTGCTTCTGCTTCTGCAACTAGGAATTTAGCTCTTGCCTCACCTTCTGCGCGGGCAATATTAGCTTCTCTTTCGCCCTCTGCAATTAATATTTGCGAACGTTTTTCACCTTCAGCAGTGAGGATCTTTGCACGACGATCACGTTCTGCACGCATCTGCTTTTCCATTGCCATTTTAATTTCCTGAGGAGGATTTATATCCTGAAGCTCCACACGGTTTACCTTCACACCCCATTTATCTGTAGCCTCGTCCAGAATTAAACGTAGTTTACTATTAATTGTATCTCTGGAAGTAAGAGTTTTATCAAGTTCTAATTCACCAATAACGTTACGAAGTGTTGTTTGTGTAAGTTTTTCTATTGCATTAGGAAGATTATTAATTTCGTAAGTTGCTTTTTTGGGATCGGTTACCTGAAAATATAAAAGTGCATCTATCTCAATAGAAACATTATCACTGGTTATCACGTTCTGACGTGGAAAATCATAAACCGTTTCACGCAAATCAATTCTACTTTGAGATTTTAACTGAACATATTTATTCCCTTTCATATCAGTTCTAGAATACCGCCAGTTTATGTTACGTGGTTTATCTATTACCGGCCAGAGGATGTTCAATCCACTTTCTAGAGTTCTGTTATATTTACCCAATCTTTCGATGATCATTACCTCAGCCTGTTTTACAATTATCAATCCTTTTGAGATCAATATTACAACAAAAACTGCAAAAATAATTATTACATATGTCATTTCCCCTCCTCAACAATAGTTACAATAACCTTGTTTCCTTCAATATCACTTACTATAACTCTTGCATCTTTTTCTATTTCTTTATTATCTCTAGAGACAGCCGCCCATTCTTCTCCACCAATTTTCACATAGCCTTTTTCATTAGTTGGAATTTTTTGCGTTACCTTACCTATCTTATTTACCAGAGCTTTCACGTTTGTTTCTTCGTAATCTGTAGAAATTAGTTTTTTACTGAACTTTTTGCTCAGTAAAAATGCTAAGAGTGATACTATTGCAAAGGTAAGAACCTGAAATGCGATAGATGGTATGATAAGTGCAAGAAGTCCTGTAATAATTGCTCCGACACCAAAACTCAAAAATAAAAATCCAGGTGTAAATATTTCAATGATAATACAAATTATCCCAACAGCTACCCAAATGATCCAAGGATCAAACAATGATTCCATAAATCAACCCCTCTTTCTTAATCTTTTTCTTCTTTTTTTATAACTTTGCCTTCACTATCTTTATATATTCTTTTTACTTTTCTTCCATAGTCCTTTTTATTGTAATTATAGTTAGAGCCTTCTCCACGTGTTGTTCTAATACCCAAAACTAGCATTAGTTTATGCATGATAACAAATATGTAATAACTTATTATCAAACCAACTATTATCAAGATTAAACTGACAATCGTTGTTAATATGAATATGGTTAGACTACCGCGAAGAACATCGTTTCCTTTTGTATTTTTAATGGCAGAGAGCATAACAAGATCAAAAACAGCATTGTGTTTATTAATATCTTCCTGAATACTCAGACTGTCTATCTTTGACTGGATCATATCAAGCTGATTTCTGAAACTTGTTATCCTATCTGGAGATACACTTTCATTAATTAAATTTTGAACTCTCTTTTTTGCTATTTGATTATTATTCAGATTTTCTTTAAGATTGGTATTTACCAAAACCATTCCGGCTTTTTGTATGTTCTCATTACTTATGCCTACAATGCTCCTAAACTTAGTAATCATTTCATCAGAAATATCTGTTGGGATTTCAAATACAGTAAGATTATAAGTATTTTTTTGTTCGGAATGCAAGATATTTGAATTTTCCATTTTACTTATGTCAGAAAGTAAAGAAGTGATTTCCGTCATATTCTCTACTTGAAATTCAAACTTGATCTTTTTATTATTTAATGAATTCTCAAAGATATCGTTTGCTGTGCTGAGATCTATTTTTACTTCAGTTCGCACAAAAATTTTATCGAGGTTAGATCTTTTAATTCCAAGATAAATTGAGAATAAAATTGTGAATACAACCAAAAAAAGTTTCATCTCTTTTCTTAATCTAAACATTAGTGCCCCTCTATTTATTTTTTATAAGTTCAGCTGCATGCTGTAATGCTAACTCTGTATCAGAACCAGAAAGCATCCTGGCAATTTCAACTCTTCTTTCGTTTTTGTCCAGTATTTTAACTTTAATCTCAGAATTTTTGCTACCGCTTATTTTTTCTATAGAAAAATGCCGATCACTATATGAAGCGATCTGAGGTAGGTGGCTGATGCAAATGACCTGATGATATTTGCCAATATCATGAATGAACTCTGCTAATAGTTCCGATGTTTTCCCACCAATGCCAGAATCTATCTCATCAAAAATTATGGTACGCCTATCCAACCTGTCCGAAAGAATTTTCTTTATAGCCAACAAAAATCTGGAAAGTTCTCCACCCGAAGCAGCAATTCTGAAAGGTTGAAGTTTAACACCTTTATTAGCAGAAAAATAGACATCTACCGCATCTTTGCCTGTTTCATTTAAGGCTCGAAAATTCTCTCTATTACTAACTAAATCTTCTAAAGTTCTAAATTTGAATTCTATTCTTGCATCTGGTATTGCCAGTTTTTTAATATTGGTAACTATCTCGTTTCCAAATTTTATTGCTGCAATCTTTCTTTTATCCGAAAGCTCTTCTGCGAGCTTGTTAAGAAGTATAAGATCATTTGCTATTTCATTATTTAGTTCGGCAATTTCTTCTTTATTAGATGAGTATGAATTTATCTGATCCTGAATGTTGATCCGATATTCAAGAATTTTTTTAATGTTACGCTTATATTTAACGCTGAGAGTGTTAATTTCTGATAACCGAGCTTGGATATATTCTAAACGTGAAGAATCAACCTCGATGATATTTTGCACTTCTCTGATGTTACTAATAGTATTATCAAGATTAGCTGAAGCATCCTGCAGATGGCTAACAGCTTCTTCAATATTTTTGTTATCGTCCTTGAATTTTTTTAGCTGTGAGATATATAGGCTAATTGTATCGTAAACAGAATTTTCTTTTTCGTAGATTTCCTGTTCAAGTTGGCTTGAGATATTCAAAATATCTTCTGCATTTGTAAGCAAATTTAATTCTGCCTGCAGTTTTAAATCTTCACCTATTACAGGCTTTATTTTTTCTATCTCTTCAGTTTGGTATTGATATAACTTGATCTTTTCTGCAAGCTCACTCTCGGCTCTTTGCAGTTTTTTCAATTTTTTTATTTTGCTATCTGTTTTGTTGTATTGGGAAGTGAATAGCTCTCTTAATTTGGTTAATTTACCAAATATATCAAGAACTTCCAGTTGGAAATCCGTATCAAATAGTTTTTGCTGATCACGCTGAGAATGGAAATCTATGAGTATTTCACGAAATTCTTTTATGATCTCCTTAGACACCCTGCGCCCATTAATATAGCTTTTACTCCTGAGGTTTGTTGCAATTTCTTTTGCAAAAAATACTTCATCATCTGAAGAATCAAATTCATATTTCTTAAGTAACTCAATGAGTTGTTTGTTTTCATTATCAATATTAAAATTTGCTTCCAATTTTGCAGGTAAAGATTCATTTAAAAGCATGCCTGAATGGATATCGCTTCCTAAAATCAAACTAATAGCACCAACAATTATAGATTTTCCGGCTCCTGTTTCTCCGGTAAGGACCTGAAGTCCGTTCCCAAACTCTATATTGAGTTTATCTACAATTATAAAATTTTCAACAATTAATCCCTTAATCATCGTTTTCCCATATGTAGTTTTTTTCTGAGGATTTGATAAAATGTTTTATTAGTAAGCTTAATGAAACTGACCTTTTTATTTGAAGCTTTTACAATTATCTCATCATTGTCTATAAGATTTTGGCTGTTTTTACCATCAAGCTGCAAAATACACTCACTTCCATTAACCTTTAATTTAAAACTTAGCCGATCATCAGACGCAAAAACCATGGGACGTACACTGAGTACATGCGGATTTAAAGGAGTTACTACAAACGCATCCATCACAGGTGAAAGAATTGGTCCGCCGGAAGAGAGAGAGTAGGCTGTAGATCCGGTAGGTGTGGAGATGATAAGTCCATCACATCTAGTTTCTACTACCAGACGGTGATTAGAATAAAATCTTATGTCTATAAGCCTTGGCTCTTTACCTTTGTAGATAACGGCATCATTTAAAGCCAAAGATGTAAATATTGCCTTGTTATCTCTTTTTACAATAGCTTTAAGCAACATTCGTTCTTGAACTTTAAACTTATTTTTTTTCAGATCATCAATTGATTTCTCTAGTTCTGATAGTGAACTTTCGGATAAAAAACCTAATTTTCCAAGATTTATTCCCATTAATGGAACATCAAATTCTAGGGAGAGCTGGCTAGTTCTTAAAAAAGTACCATCACCTCCAAATGAAAGAATGCAATCAAGTTTATTATCTCCAATGCTATGAATAAAATCTGGGAACAGCTCTTTTTGTTGCGGGAAGTAAAAAAAATAAAGATTCTTATTGTTGTGGAGTTTCTTCAGCAGATCAAATATTGGTTTTGTTCTTTCATAATTCGGATTAAAAAAAATCCCAAAATTCCGCATTATTATCCTCCTTACAAAGATTCCAAAATACGCAAATATGATTCATATCTGGCAATTGGATAAGTGCCATTTTCTATTGCAATTTTCACACCACACTTAATCTCATGGAAGTGGCTACAATTAATAAATTTGCATTCACCTGCCAAATAAGATAATCCGGGAAATATCCCTTTTAACTTTTCTTTATCTTTCCGGTGCAAACCAAATGTTTTTATACCCGGAGTGTCAACCAAATAACCACCAAAATCCCATTCTAACAATCTGCTTCGCGTAGTTGTATGAACTCCCTTTCTGTGGTAATCACTTATTTCAGCCGTTTTTAATTGTAATTCTGGTTGCAGAACATTTATCAGGGAAGATTTCCCTGCACCCGAATGACCAGAAAAAACACTATCTCTATCTTTAAGTATTTTTTTTAGCTTTTCTATGCCTTCTCCTGTTTTGGACGATGTGCAAATTACTTTAATTCCAAGCTCCTCATAAAATTTTCCGATCTCTTTAACTTCATTTAAAGAATCAGCCAGATCAATTTTATTGATGCAGATAACAGGTAAAATTTTATTGATCTTTGCAGCACAAATATAGCGATCAATCAAACCCAGATTAAGCATTGGATCTTTAAATGATGATGTGATAATAACTTGATCTACATTGGATGCTATTATAATCTCAGTTTGAAAATCATTATCAGAAAATCTAGAAAGAGTGTTAACCCTATCAACAATCTCTTCGATGCGCGGATCAGACGAGACATCCACATTAACATAATCTCCGGCTGCAACAATACTTTTGGTTTCAAAATTTACCTGTTTAAATCTTCCACCTAATATACAGAGCAAGTTTTTCTGATCTATTTTTACAAGACATTTATAGTTTGATCTAACTTCCAATATTCTACCTTGTTTTAATTTCAAATCTCTCTTACTACTAAATTTTCCTTTTTCAATTAGTTTCTTTTCTGCCCGTTTTTCTACTGAAACCTCATCTTCTGTAAAGTGATCTATATCGGTTAACTCTATATTAGTTATTTTAATGTTCTTACGTTTGAATTTTTTTTTGTTTCGTTTCTTATTCATGGTTCTATCAGTGCAACCAGAGCAGATTCAATTTTCTGAGTAATAACTCTGGTATTAAAACACGGTCCTTCTGGTCTTAGGTTCAATACACCGTAAACTGGTATTGGAAACACTTCACGTAATCCTTCTACAAGATCACGTTCACAAGCAACCGCAATAATGAATTTTGGTCTGTTTTCAATAATTATTTTTCTCGCTAATGTCCCACCAGTTGCTATTGCCATTTTTATCTTGTATTTTGCAGAAATTTCACACAATTTTGCGATATCACATTTTCCACAGTTTTCACATTTTGTAATGTCGGTTGTAATTCTAATATCACAATCGATATTTTGCAGACAATGTGGTAATAAGATCAGTAATTCAGAGGGATCAAATCTCTTCTTTAGGGCATTAATAAATGAATTATTCACATTAATGAATGACTCTCTAATTTTCTCTTTTGAAATTCCTATAAGTCTTCCCAGTAAAAGAGTAACCGGATAAATTATTTTAATATATGCCCTTATGGCAAATCTTGCAACCAACAAATTTGTTTCAGTATAACTTATTAGCAACACCAAAATTGTGCCTAAGGCAAGTATAAAGAAGAAAACTCTGAGTGCGGTGAGAGATAATCCAGCAAGAACTATACTTATCTCATGTAACCTGGGAGATATGAACCACCATAAAATTGTTGTAATTATCATCATAAGCATGAGTGAAATGGTAGATAATATAAGAAAAAGTCCTTTTCCCTTTGTGTTTATCTTAAAAGCCATCGCTGAACTTTTCCTCTGTTTTAATCCGAGCACCCAAACTAAAAGCATAAGAAGTCATAATATTTTTTCCTGCCGGTTGAACTTTTGTGAGTAAAATATTTTTATCTGTAGTAGTTACAACAATTCCGGTTTTGTCTATCTTTAGAATAGTTCCGGGAATATCTTTTGAAATGGAATCAAGAATTTCAACCTCAATAATTTTTATTCTTTTATCTCTAAATGAAGCTGTAATTCCTGGTATTTCTGCCAGACCCCGAACTCTGTTTCTAATATTTTCTGCAGTATCATTCCAATTAATGAGAAAATCATTTTTTAATAATTTATAGCTGAAAGTAGATTTTGTATGATCTTGAATTTGAGTGTTCAATCCATTTTTTTCTATCCCTTTCAAAACTTCAACGATCTCTTTTGCACCACTAATTGAGAGTTTTTCATATAGAGAAGTATAACAATCGTTTTCTGCTATTTCAATTTTACTCTGAGAAATAATGGGACCGGCATCCATCTTTGCTACAATCTTAAATATCGTGTTCCCAATAATTTGTTCACCATTAAAAAGTGTATAATTTATAGGAGCAGAACCTCTGTATTTCGGTAACAACGAAGGGTGTAGATTGATACATCCAAAATTTGGAAGCAACCGTAAATATTTATTTATATAACCACCGTATGCTACTGTGATAATGATATCAGGAGCTATTTCCAATAATTCATTTATAGTCTCAAGCGAATTCACATCTTCCGGTTGAATAACAGGAATTCCATGCTTATGTGCTGCCAATTTTACTGGAGTTGGCTGTAGTTTTCTTTTTCTTCCTTTAGGTCTATCTGGTTGTGTTATGCAAAGGAGTGGTTTAAATCTTGTTTTTGCTAAAGTATTTAAAGTAGGAACTGCAAAATCAGGAGTTCCCATGAAAACTATTTTCTTTATTTTCATATAATTTTATTACAGAGTTATCTCGCCTATATTTCTGCCATTCTCATCTGTTGTGCCCTGAAGATCATGTAATTTTTTCTTTAGGAATACTCGTTTGAGTTTTGTGACTTTATCAATGAACATTATGCCATCGAGGTGATCGAATTCATGTTGTAATGCTCTGGCAAAAAGTCCTTCCGCTTCATATCGAACCTTTTTACCTTTCTCATTCAATCCTTCAATTATTACCATCTGAGCTCGTTTAACAGGTTCAAAGATATTAGGTAAACTCAAACATCCTTCGTCTTTTTCAATTTCTCCATGAAATTCTATAAATTCAGGATTCACAAGCACTAAAGGATTTTTCTTTCCTTCATCATTAAACCATAATGGATCTACAACAAAAATACGGAGAGATCTACCAACTTGTGGAGCTGCCAGACCTACACCGTCTTTTTGATACATTGTAAAAACAAGATCATCAATAAAATTATTAATTTCTTCTGTAAATTCTGTTACTGGTTTGGCAACTTCACGTAAAGTTTTGTCACCGTATAATCTTATGTGCAGACTATTTGGTTTTCGGCTTTTCATCATTGACTATACCAGCAATAGCTGATCTCACGAATTCGATCTTTGTACCAGTTGTGTCATCAACTCTTAAAACAACTGTATTTTTGTCTTTTTTAATATTCACGATCTTGCCAACAATTCCTGCATTTGTAGTTACTTCATCATTTATTTTCAAATTATCTATAAGACCCTGATGCTCTTTTTGTCTTTTACGTTGAGGGCGAATAATTAGAAAATAGAGTATAACAAACATTAGAATGAACGGTAAAAACTGCATAATTGGGTTTGGCTTCACTGCATCTCCTGCTACGGTTGTACCTGCTTGTAAAATTATACTAAACATAATTTATCTCCTTTTTTTATTTAAAGTTAAAATTGTTTCTAGCAGTAATGCGTCAAGTGATAAGGAAATATGGTATTAAATTCTTGTTTTCAATTAAGCGAAGCGGAATACACCAAGGTGTACAAGTGTTGTATAATGTTTTGCGTATGCGGCGGGATCGGTACGATCCCAACTGAAAGCGGACAAACCAAAGTTTGAATCGGAACGATTCGAACGAAACAAACCACGAGACTGAACCGCAGGCACTTTTGTTATGCCTATATTTTTAAAAACAACATGCTATTGATTAGCTACATCTTCAAATAGCGCATGTGAGCTTTCTATAAAATCATCCATAGTTTTATTTTCATATGATAATATTACCGGATACATTAATTTTCCCTCATTAATTGGTGTGCATTCTAAATCATCTAGATTTAATACATCATGCGAAAGTTCATGATACATTAAATAATAACGCATAGGTTTATTAAATTTATCCCAAGTAGATTGATTAATATAAATCTCGATTTTATCGTCATCATTAAAACCATAAGAAATTCCATGAATGTGAGTAGCATCATTTATTTGATCTAGTTTTGCAAATTTTATAATTATATTCTCTGGTTTTTTAGGGAATATACCATAAACATTGATATCACGATAGAATTTATTAACATAAAAATCAAAATTTACATCAGATTCATAAGCAGTTTCTGAAATATTATTGTATAATACAATATCCTGTTGACTACTGTAAACAATAAAACAAATAAACAGAACAATAATGGTCAGAAAAATTATTAAAATATTTCGTTTTAAATTGCTTTTACTTTTTTTAGGTTGTCTTTTAAGTTCTTTTTCAACCTTAGTATTTTTCAACAAGTCAATAGTTTGATCCTCAGTACTTTCATTATTTTTTAAATTGGGAGGTTTCTGATTAGCAAATGAATTTAATTCTTCAATTTCAGATAAAGGTGTCCATTCATCCAACCCATAAAACCACACCTTGGTTTCTCTTGTAAGATTTTCTTTTTTCAACTCGTCAATAGAAAATGGTCCCATTCTTTCAACACCATTTGAGTAAAAATATTTTCTCATAATCTAATTATATTGTTCCGGAAAAATTACTGAATTAGTTATCATATTATAGAAATTTTCTAATGTAGTGAATTCCATTTCATCTAAACTGCTACATTGAAGAAGTATAATTTTATCTTCATAAAAAATAACCCAACTTTTCATAATTAAGTTATATCCGATGCCTGTACGTTCTATATAACATCTGATGGTGAATTCTAAAGTAGGATATCTATCAATAGTTACAATGTTGTGATTTAAGATCTCAAAATCTTCAAATGAAGAACTAGACTCTGTTATGAATTCATCCACATAATCTTCATCATTCAAAAGCTCTTTAGTTTCATTCCTTGAAAAAAACATCATATTATCTCTAATTTGTACCATAAATGTGTTTGTTTTGTAAACAAACTTTTTTACAATGTTAGGCCTATCTCCTTCCATGACATTCCAACCAACGGGTTGTTTTAATTTCATATCAACATCTTTTGCTTTTGGATGCCCTTTTAAACTAATATAATCACCTAAATCAAAGTTCAAATTGGAGAATTCTTGAGACCTAATGCTTACCTTTTCTCTAAGTTTACTATCTGTATAATAATAAAAATCAGCATTAATTTCATTCATAAAAAAGATTTCCGCAGCTTCGGTTTTCTTGAAATTTTCAATTATGTCCTGCTTCATGTTTTTGGTAGGAATCCACTCTTCTACAACATCATATTGGTAAACAATAGTTCTACCATATGCAAAACAACCTCGTATAGTTCCACCATTAGCAATATTTAATCCTTGCATTTCATTATTAGTTTCTTCTGCTATTTCCTTTATATCCTTTTCCGTAAGTGTTTGAGAAAATAAGATAGAAAATATACAACTAAATAAAAGAATATTAATAATCCTTGCAGTATGATGTCTAATTAATTTATTGATATTTGATTTTAAAATACACTTCATAGATAAATTACAAAGAATTCAGAATTGTAAGTATAACTAACATAATTAGGTATACAAATATAGCAGCTAATATTCTGATTATACCCCATTTTTTATATGTTACCATTGAATTTACAGCTGTATCCCAAAGCGTCGTACCTGTTTCTTTCAGTCGTTTATAAGCATAAATTCTTGTGAATAGAGTAATAAGTGGTATACTAAAACCTTCTCCTTGATAAAAAACTCTAAACGCTCTTTTAAGTGCATTACTGTATGATAATTTATCTAATTTCTTACTTAATACTTTAATGCCAAAAACCCATTTCCCTGGTGTAGTACCCGTTAATGATATAAACAGTGCTTCTAAAGGAATCCATATTAGATAACTGGCAAAAGATATTATGAGTGGATTTTCAAAAAGTTCAACATAATCATTAATGCGATAAGGGAAAAAAAATCCAACTGCGTATGATATCGGTATGAGCATCAAGTAGCCACCGAAAAAAAAATCTGCAGTTCGAGCAAAAAGTCTTCTCCAAGGGTGTGGACTGGCATCTAATAAGTTGTTGCTTTCATCGTTTTGATTATTTGAGTCATTGACTAATTTTTCAAATATTCCATGGGTTTTATTATCTTCTAAATCAGTTACAGTATTTTCTACAGTAATGGGAGGTGATTTTAATTCCAAAATTTCTTCAAACTCTTTGATTTCTTCTGCAGGTTTCCAATCTTCAAGCCCTTCAAACCAAATTAATGTTTCTTTTTTGATATCCTCATTTTTTAATTCGTGAAAAGAAAATGGTCATTGCTTCTCTTTTCCGTTTGAATAAAAGTATTTTTTCATGTTGTCTCCTTTGTACATTATTAACAAAAATTACCAATTTTTTTAGTCAAGAATATACATTTTTACTGAAAATTCCGAAATTAGGCTTAATATATGTACGCCACGCCAATTTTTTTGTTGTACATAACTAACCTATAGTTACGGTAATTTGTTGTACAATAACTTTTTTCTGGGAGTTATTGTACTCATTTTTAATCCTCGCTCTCAATATCTC
>Ga0307987_1001352_pt1 | contig 13479 bp, 19 predicted proteins | sample EllFjometagen181_FD_203157 | JGI IMG/M metagenome (GOLD analysis project Ga0307987, IMG submission 203157) | Marine microbial communities from Ellis Fjord, Antarctic Ocean - #181 | ecosystem: Environmental > Aquatic > Marine > Unclassified | place: Southern Ocean | collected 2014-10-08
ATCAGATCTCTGATTCGGGGTTGCTGGGAGGGACTTGGGTTTGGCATTCGCGGCGGCTGCCGGTGCCCGCTTCTCCATTCTCGGTGGGTGCGAGAGCGTCCAGTCGTCTCGCGGTGGCCTGGCGCTCGGGAGCGGAAAGGCAACTCTCGTGGACGAAGCCGTCGTGGGTCCATTCTCTGCTGGCGCTGCTGGCCAGGGCCAGACGGCAGCGTGGACAGAGGGCGAAGCCGATGCTGGCCAGACTGCGCGCAATCGAGGCGTAGGCTCGGCACTCGGGGTGGGCACGGAAGTGGAGGGCCAGGCATTCAGAAGACGCGAAGCCAGCCCGGCAGCGAGGGCAATGGTAGGAGTTGGGGACGGGATGGGCGGCGGTCATGGGGTCTTCCTCCTGTCTTGGCTCAGGCCGGTCTGGACGCCTCCCGCCGCCGAGGCGGAAGCGCGGTCGGGGTGACGGACGGTCGCGGATGCGTGGGGCGCAGCCCCGGCTGGTTGTCGAGGCGGCTGGGACGGAATCCCCAGGGCGGTGCGCAGTCGGCCCAGACAAGCCCACCGTTCGTCCGTCGGACCGTTGGCGAGCAACTCGTCGAGCTTGTGCAGTTCCCGCCCGACTTCCCGCCGATCAAAGCTCTCGCTATCGAGACTGTCGGGTAGCGAGAGCAGTCTGTTCAGATGCCCAGCCTGCCGGACCAAGCGGCTGCCGCAGGCCTCGATCTCTTCCAGGGCGTCCAGCCTGAGTCTCCGTACCGCATGGCCCTTGGCGCAGTCCCGAAGTGCCGCAGGGCCGAGCCCGGCCAGCCGGGCCGGGCAGGAGGGAGGAGGGAGAGGGGCTTCCCGGTGGGTGCAAGTTGCGCAGGGGGGGACGTTTGACATATTGCTTTCCTTCGTCTACTGTGTCTGGTGGAAATGGAATGAATAACTCATACATATACTATTAAGCATTAGGAGTGCGGTATGCAAACTTACCGGGGCGTAAAAAGCAATCCATTTTCTTCTGAGGAGCGACAGGCGATTGCGGAGCGGCTTGGAATTGTTCGCCGGAGTATGCGGCAGGGGAAGGGGATGCTCCAGTCGGAGATGGCCGAACTGGTTGATGTCAGCCATTCGCATTATTCGAAATGCGAGAGTGGTCATAACAGCTTCAGTAGCCGCTTTTTGGAACGTTTCTCGGAGCGGACGGGGATCTCGCTGCAATGGTTGCTTCACGGTGCTGGTGAGATGTACCCGCGGGTCCGTGAGCTGCGGGAGGAGTCGCTTGGGTGGCAGGGGGGGGCTCGGCCCCCGGGGGTGTCGGTGCGGCCGGCGGAGGAGATGATCCGGAAGATCCTGGAGGCGTCCCATGATCCGCAGGTGGTGGCGGCAGCGGAGGCGTTGGCTCAAGCGACGGGGAGCAGCTACGACGAGTCGGCGGCGATGGTGATCGCTCGTCGCTTGGCGGTGCTGGAGTAGGGAGGGCAGAGCGGTTGGGTGCGTTCTCTGGCATGTGGCAGCGGCCACCCAAAGTGAGGGGCTTCCGGCAGTTGGGTAGTTGCTGTGAGCGCAGGGGCAAGCAGGCCGCTGTCCAGGAGCCGGGGTCTTCCTAGGGGCCGTCTCGAGTCTGGTCGTGGTGGTTGGGCTGCGTCTGCAGTTCGGCGCATTCCGTCTGTCGCTTTTGGCCGGGTTCCCTGCTGTTCATTCCCACAGGCCGCAGTTCACCCCGGAAGCATGGGAAGCCGACAGTTGCCCAAAGGCCCTGGATGGTCCAGGATAGTCTGGGCTGTGTGTGGGCACTCTCTGTTGGGCAAGTTCTTTCTGTTTGGAGTTGCTAAACAGCATTTCAGCGTCTATTGTATTGCTGTTGTTACCCCCTGATCCGCAGTGGCTGGTCAATCTGCCAGTCTCAGAGAGTCCAGCGGAGAAGAGGGCAAGGAGAGCAACAGATGCGATTTCTGCCGGACACCGAGCGCGCCCGCCATGGGCACCCCTTCGCTGCTGCTGGTCGTCGTTTGGGCATCCTGCCTGCCGTTCCTTGCCCGCCGCGCTCCGCCGCCCGGGCGTTCCCATCCTCTCCGGTACGTGTCCGTCCAGGTCCGTCCGTGTTCGTTTGCGCTGCCTCTGGCCCCCACCTTGCCACCCTCTTGCCTTTGCGCCCGCCGCTTCGCCCCCCGTTGGGGAGGATCCGTTGCGAAGGCGGACGGACACGGATTGGCGCAAGCGAACACGGACGCCCCGCGTCGGACTGAGTTCCCACCCACCTGCGGCAGATCGCGCCGCGTTCCCACCTCGCCGACGGGTTCCCCGCCTTGTGCTCTCCCCGTCTGCATCCTCCCTTGCCCTGCACCTGGGCCTGTTCGGCGAGGCATGTCCCGAGACCATCATCAGGAGGTCCTCTCATGTGTCGATTCCTGCCTCTCCTCCTCGCTTCTGCCGTTGCTGGCTGTCGGACAGCCGGTCCCCAGATCCACATGCAGGATTGCGCGGTCTACTCGGTCCGGATGGCCGGCGAGGTCTCCGCTCGCCAGGGCAAGAGCGTGCCCGTCGAGGTGTTGAACGATCCCACGGTCTCGGCGTCCCAGAATGGGGATGCCAACGCCACCCGGACGTCCGCCGCCGCAGAGGAGTCTGAGTAGCCACATGCACTTCGACCCCCTCGTTTTCGCCAATGGGCTGGGCGGTGTCCTACTCGGCTCGGGCCTCGCAGGTATCTGGCTCAAGGGTCGCGAGACCCGCATGCGCTCCCTGGAGGCGGAGCTCGGCGACCTGCGCGACCGGACGGTCCGCGAACTCAACGACCGGATTGCCCGCCATGTGGAGGCGGACCGCAGCCTTGAGTTCGCCGCCAAGATCGAGACTGTGATCGCGCAGAACAACGAGATCATGATGGAGCTCAAGAAGCTCAACCGCGAGAGCGCCGCCCAAGCGAGTACGGTTCTCCGCACTGAGAAGAGCCTGAACAGCCTCTGGGGGAAGTTCGACGACTGTCGGCAGCGCCACCATCCGTCTTCGCGCAGAGGGGGATGACCAGCGAGCCACCCCCCCCCCCCCGCCCCCGGGGCCCCCCTCGGGGGGGGCCCCCCCCCCGCCGACCAGCGAGCCACCCCCCGCCGCCTCCCCCGTTCCCCCCTTACTCTCCTGCAACCACCCAATCCCTCACTCTCGGCCCTCCCCCATGCCCACCCCCCGCAACAACATTCAGCGTCACTACTCTCGCGCGGCCCGCATCCTGTTCGTTCGCTGGCGGGAGGTCGAGGCGCTCTCCATCCGGGCAATCTCGGCCCGTGCGGCAGAGCGCTGGCCCGCGCTCCCCACCGTCCATTCCACCACATGGCGGGCCTGGCAGGGCAGCGATGAGTACGGTGAGCTGTGCTCCCTTGTACTTGGCGAGCAGGCTGAACGGGAGCGGCTCAGCGACCTGTTTCGCGCCGCCGGCGGCTCCGCAGCGCTGGGAGATGTCTCCGATGCCGCCGCGTACGCCCTTGCCTCCAAGGCGGTGCGTCTGGTCGAGGAGATCGACGATCCGCGCCAGTTGGGGCCACTCATGCGCACGGTCCGTGAGGCGAAGTCTCTTGCCACGCAGGAACTACGCGACGACTGCGAGAAGCGCCTGCGGGCGCTGGTGGCCGAGCATGCGGCGGCGCTCGCGCAGCGCGACGCCGAGATCACCGACCTGCGAGCGCAGCTGGCCGGGCCTCCCGGGAGTCGCTCAGGCCTTCGTCCCGAGACGATCCAGGAACTCGAACGCCGCATGAAACTGCTCTAGCCCTCCCTCACCCCCCAACCCAAGAATCCGCCACCTTGAAGTACCGAAACTACCAACCCGACAGCCTCTTCCTGGCCTATCAGCGCCGCTGGATCGAGGATGCCAGCAGGCTCAAACTGATGGAGAAGTCCCGTCAGGTCGGGCTCAGTTGGTGCACTGCCTACGGTCTGGTCCGGCGGAAGGCGAGGGCGGAAGAGAAGCTCGATGCGTGGGTCTCCTCCCGGGACGATCTTCAGGCCCGGCTGTTCAAGGAGGACTGCGTCCGCTTCGCGGAGCTGCTGGACGCCGGGGCCAGGGATCTCGGGGTGCGTGTGATCGACGATGTGGCGCGTGCCACCGCCCACGTCCTGCGCCTGGCCAATGGCCTGCGGATCCATTCCATGACTTCCAACCCCAACGCGCAAGCGGGCAAGCGTGGCGACCGTGTCCTGGATGAATTCGCGCTGCACCGCAACCCGCGCGAGCTATGGGCCATCGCCTACCCCGGCATTACCTGGGGCGGCTGCCTGGAGGTCATCAGCACCCACCGGGGCAGCCACAATTTCTTCAACCAGCTGGTCTCCGAGGCCCGCGAGAAGGGCAACCCGAAGGGGATCAGCCTGCATCGGGTTACCCTCAAGGACGCGTTGGAGGAGGGCTTCCTGCACAAGCTCAAAGGGAAGCTCCCTGCCAGCGACGCGCGGCAAGACATGGATGAGGCCGCCTACTTCGATCTGGTTCGGTCCGGCTGTGCGGACGAGGAGTCGTTCCAGCAGGAGTATATGTGCCAGCCCGCAGATGATGCCGGAGCCTTCCTGCCCTATGATCTCATTGTGGGGTGCGAGTATCCCGAGCACGAGCCCTGGCACACTGACTTGTCCCAATGCACCAACCCGGTACACGTGGGGGTTGATGTGGGACGCGACCACGATCTGACCGTCATCTGGGCGCTTGAGACAGTCGGTGGCATTCGGCTTACGCGCCGCCTCGTGGAGTTGAGTGGTGAGACCTTTGCCGCCCAGGAGCATGCCCTGGACCAGGTTCTGGGCCTGCGCTGCGTCCGCCGTTGCTGCATCGATGCCACCGGCATCGGGCGCCAGTTCGCGGAACGTGCCCGCGCCCGCCATGGGCATCATCGCGTGGAGGAGATCCACTTCACCGCCCCCGTGAAGGAGGAGCTTGCCTACCCTCTGCGAACCGCCTTCGAGCAACGCGCCTTGCGGATCCCGTCGCGCCCGGAGGTCCGCTCCGACCTGCGCGCCATTCGCAAGGAGACGACCGCTGCCGGCAATCTCCGCTTCACGGCCGAGCGCAGCAGGAACGGTCATGCCGACCGGTTCTGGGCGCTTGCCCTGGCTGTGCATGCGGCCGGTCGAGGCACCGTTGTCGCTCTCGGTGCTCGCAGCTTCGCGGCGGCCGAGGTCGGCACCCACGAAACCGACCTCACGGGGATGTTCTAGGAATGACTCACCACGAAGACACGAAGAACACCCCTTCGACAAGCTCAGGGCCTTCGGGAAGGCTCTTCCCCTCTTCTCTTGCCCTTGTCTTCACGTCGCGCCCGTCGCGCCGTCGCGGTCAATCACTCCCCCTTCCCTTCCCCACGGTGAGCCAATGACTCTTTTCTCCTCAATCCGCAACGCCTTCCGGTCCCCCGTCCTCCCCAACCGCCGCACGGTCATCGCCAGTGCCAGCGGCGAGGGTCATCTGGCCAATCCAGCGGACGTCCTCGGCAATCCGCTCCGCGGGCTCACCCCCGCCAATGCCGCTGCCTTGCTGCAGAACGCCATGCGTGGGCAGTGGACGAGAGCGCAGTGGCTGATGTACTATGTGGAGCAGTGGGACGCGGATGTCTGGACTCTTGTGGAACGCCGTTGTGCCGGTCTGCGCCAGCTCGACTGGACCATCCGGATCGACGCGCAGGCAGACAGCCAAGGGCTCGGTCGCTTGGCCGAGGAGCAACGCCAGTTCCTCCACACCTGCTATCAGGGCATCGGCAACATGCGCGAGGCGGTGGAGTTCCTGGCGCTCGCCAAGTTCCGCGGCTATAGCCATCTGGCGATCACCGAGAAGCGGTTCGAGCCGTTGGACCAATGGTGGTGGGTGCGCGACGGCATGTACGGGCCGTGGTACTACAACCCCGAGGCCAGACTCACGACCGCCGCCGCCCTTGGCACCCCCGTCGAACCCACCGAGTACATCGTCCGGGTCGAGCCCCGCAGCCTGATCTGGCTCTCTATTCTCAAGTTCCTCCGGGCCAGTCACAACGCCAAGTGGTGGGATCGCTTCTGCGAGATTGCCAGTCGCCAGGGGACGGTGATCGTTGGTCCCCCCAACCTAAGTGACGAACAAGCCGCCAGTTTCGGGCTCAAAGCTGCTGCCATCGCCCGGGGTGGGTCCGGCGTGCTCGAACACGGCAGTGCGGTGGAGCGCCCCGCCACGGACGGTGTGCAGAGCGGCGGCAAGACTGCCTGGGAAGCCCGTCTGCGCTACCTCAAGGAGGATCTCATTCTCGCCGGCACCGGCGGGATGCTGACCGCGCTCAGCCAAGCGACTGGCATTGGCGGCAGCCAAGGCAAGGAGCAGGGCGACGTCTGGCGCAGCCTGCTTCGCGCCGACGCCCAGGACATTTCCGAAGTCCTCCGGGAACAGTTTGATATTCCGCGTCTCCACGACGCGTTTCCCAATCAGCCGATTCTAGCCTGGTTCGAACTGGACAGCACCGAAACCCCCAGCGCCGACCGCGTCCTGGAACACGCCGTCACCGCGCGACAGGCGGGCTTCATGATCAGTCCTCAACAGCTCCGTGAGCGCACCGGCTACGAATTGGCCCCCGTCAGTCCGGGCGGTGAGGCAGACTCCGGCCCAGCCGGAGATCTGACCAATCGTGTGGCTGCACACCTGTGCCTGCCCCGCGAGCGGCTTGCGCCAGTGGAACCCATCCTCCGGCGGCTCGAGGAACTTGCCTGCACCGACCGCCTCGACCCCGCCGCCTTGGCTGACGTTCTCCGCAATTTTTCTGATGGAGCCAATCCGTAGGCTGTCCCTTCGCCTGATTCCTTGTTTCCTTTTCACGACTTCCCGCAGCCCGCGCTGGCCACCGCCTTGCCCGCATCCCCTCCCAGGAGCCTCCCCATGCCTTCCCTTCGTCCTCTTGCCAACCGCCAGGCTGACCCCGCCAGCCCGTTCCAGCTTCCCGCCGACGGCTGGTACCAGATTGCTCCCGCTGGCGAGTTCACCGTCCAGGCCGATCCCACCGACTCGTTGGTTCAGATCCTCGACGAGGCCGCGTTTGCGGCCATGGTTGACCGCTTCGCGCAGGCCGCCTCTGCCGCCGACTTCGCGGGGCTTCTCGTGGACTACGACCACTTCTCCATGGATCTCGACAAGGCCAGCGAAGCGGCGGGCTGGATCACCGAACTCGCCCTGCGCGACGGGGCTCTGTGGGGGCGTATTCGCTGGAGCGAGCGCGGTGCCCAGGCCGTTGTCGGCGGCAGCTACCGCTTCCTTTCGCCCGTCTTCGACCGGGCGAGCGCCGAGCCCCTCGGCGGCACCCGCCTGCGTCCCACCCGCCTGCTCAACGCAGGTCTCACCAACGATCCCAATCTGAAGGGCATTCGGCCCCTCAGCAACCGTCACAGCGGCACCATGCCGCACCCACAGGAGGCTGCCCAAATGAAGCAGCAACTAGCCGAGATTCTGGAGCTTGGCCCGGACGCTCCCGACCAGGAGTTCGTGGACAGGATTCAGGAGCTCAGGAATCGCGCAACCCAGGCCCAGGCCAACGAGGAGGAGCTTCTCAGGCTCAGAGAGGAGGAAGCCGAGAACCGAGTGAAGGCGGACCTCGAGGAACACAAGGACAAGATCGCCGACCCGCTGAAGGCCAAGGAAGCGCTGCTCGCCAATCGCGAAGCCGCCATCGGCATTCTGGCTGCGGTCCGTGCGCCGACCCCTTCTTCGTCTCTCCCCAACCGCCGCCACGCGACCATCCCTGCCACCGATCCCGGCACCACGGCCGTCGATCAGGCCGCCCAATCCAACGCCGCCGCCATCCGCAACCGCGCCGCCCAGATCCAGGCCGACCAGGGCGTCAACTACACCACCGCCTGGCGTCTCGCCCAGACCGAACTTGGCTGAGGCCGGGGAAATGCAGAATGCAGAAGTGAGAATGCAGAATGATCTGGCATCGCGCGGCAACCCCCGCCCGGTCCCTCCCTTCCCGCTTCCGCATTCCTGTCCCCTCCTTCTCCCTCTTGTCTCCTGAATCCTGAATCCTGAATTCTGAATCCTGAATTCTGTCCCCAAGGAGCCCCCAATGAACGAACAGTCCAACACCCAGCTCGGCCCCGTCCAGGTCATTGCCGGCGACGTCCTCACCGGTCTTGAAGGCTACCTGGTCTTCATCACCAACGCCTCCGGCACCGCCAAGGCCTACCTCCCCAACGCTGTCACCGACGAAGCCCTCTACATCGTGCTCGAAGGCGCTGCCGTCGGCTCGTACGCCAGCCTGCTGCCCCTCGCCCACGCCCAGCAGGCCCGCGCCGAGCTCAATGGTTCCGCCGCCATCGGCGCTCGCCTCAAGCTCGAAACCCCGGACGGCACCGAAGACGGCAAGGTCGCCACCATCGGCACGTCCGCCGGCGTCTACTTCTCCCCCGGCATCGCCCTCGAGACTGGCGTCGATGGCCAGCTCGTCCTCTTCCGCCCCGATCCCAAGCTCGTGATCGTCGCCGCCGCCGCCATCAGCGACCCCAGCGTGACCACGGATCTCACGGGCGTGGATACGGGCACCGACATGACCACCGCCCAAGCGGGACAGATCGAGACGGACCTGGCGGCCCACAATGCCGCCATCATCGCCATCATCGCTGCGCTCGAAGACGCAGGGCTCGCCGCCAGCGCGTAGGGAAATGCAGAATGCAGAAGTGAGAATGCAGAATGATCTGGCATAGCGCAGCATCTCCCGCCAAGCCGTTCTCCCCTCGCTTCCGCATTCTGATTTCGACCAACACAAACCCCAACCTACCCTCGTCCCAGCCCATTCTGCATTCTGACTTCTAACTTCTGCATTCCAAGGAGCTCCGCTCATGTCTCGCCTTTCCGACATCGCCGCCAAGCCCACCCTCCAGCAGTTCGCCCAGGGCGCGGCCCAGAACGCCATCAACCCCGTGGCCGACTTCCTCGCCCCCGCCGTGGATGTCCCCGTCTCCGTCGGGTACTACAAGAAGTACACCGAGAAGCACCGCTTCGCCCTGCCCAACACCCGCCGCGCCCTCGGCGGCCGCGCCGTCGAGCTCGGCTGGGACGCCGAGGACCAGACCTACAACTGCGAGCCTCACGCCCTCGACTTCCCCATCGACGAGCTGGAAGAGAACGACTCGATGGAAGCCGCTCTCCAGGAAGGCGCTACCATGGTCGCCGAAGTCGCCGGCCTCGTCCACGAGAAGGCCGTCATCGACGATGCCCTCGCCGCCGCTGGCGCCGGCACCGACAAGACCTGGGACAGCTCCGGCACCCCGGTGGACGATCTCGACGACGCCATCATGGCCGTCATCAAGGCCGCCAAGTACGGCAGCCTCATGGGCACCGGCGTCCTGTTCGGCGCCACCGCCTGGAAGATCTTCAAGAACCATACCAAGGTCACCGGCAAGTTCGTTGTCGGCAACCAGCGCACCGGCACCAAGCTCGCCGTCCCCACCCTTGACAGCGTCTCCGACCTCTTCCTCGCCCAGCCCGAAGTCCGGACCTCCCTCATGGTCTACGATGCCGCCGCCGCCGGCGTCGCCGAAGACATCTCCTTCCTGCTCGATTCCACCATCCTCGTCTTCGCCCGCCGCCCCAACCCGACCCGCCGCGACCCCTCCTTCATGAAGACCTTCCGCCTCGCCGGCAAGTGGATGGTCCCCGGCATGTACTCTCGCGACGACGGCCGCGTCGAAGTCGCCAAGTTCGACTGGTCCGAAGACGTCGTCGTCACCAACTCCACCGTCGTCCAGCGCCTCAATATCGCGACCAGCTAGGGGAAATGCAGAATGGAGAAGTGAGAATGTAGAATGGCCTGGCAAAGGTCGATTCCACTTCTCCATTCTGCCCCCCAAGGCCAAGACCATGTTCACCACGATGGCACGAAGAACACGAAGTGAAGACAAGCAATCCCATCTCGACCACGCTCGACGCCTGCGGCAATACAGCCGCGTGCAACGCCCGGAGCTTCCGGGCGCTGCGCGGTTCTTCCTCCCCCTTCTTCCCCTTTTCTTCGTGCCCTTCGTGCCTTTCGTGCCTTCGTGGTGAATCTGTCCCCCTTCTGAATCCTGAATCCTGAATTCCTCCCCCAACTGGCGAAGCCATGTCCTACTTCACAAGATCCCAGATCGAAGCCGAACTTCCCGCCGCCGATCTCGTCGCCCTCCTCGACGATGACCATGACGGCGCCGAGGACACCGGCCTCTACACCGCCCTCGCCAACCGCGCCGAAGCCCGCTGCGACGCCCTCCTCGCCCGTCGCTACGCCGTCCCCTTTGCCACCGCCTCCGTCCCCGGCGCCGTCACCGAAGCCGCCATCCTCTCCCTCTGCGCCTCCCTCTACCGTCGGCGCGGCACCAAGGACGACGACAACCCCTTCGCCACCCGCGAGCGATCCGCCCTCGAATACCTCAAGGACGCCGCCTCCGCCCAGGCCGATCTCGACATCGACCTCGACGCCATCGGCCCCGTCGGCGCCATTGAAGGCGAAGACAACGACCCCCAAGACGACCTCCACTTCGCACTCCACAACCAGGAGGGACTCTAGAATGCGGAATTCACCTTTCGACAAGCTCAAGGCCTGCGGGAACGAGTGGCCACTCCCCCACTGTCCGATTCGACCGATCCGACCCATTCGTCTGATTCCCATCCCCCTCCCGCAGGCCTTGAGCCCGTCGAAAGGCTGAATTCCGTCCCCCATCCCCTTCTGAATCCTGTCTCCTGAATTCCTCCCCCCGGACCCCCCCCACTCCCCATGCCAACAAACCCCCAACGCGCTCTTCGCATCGCCGTGGCCAACCAGATCGCCTCGACTGTGGGCGATCTTTCCGCCGCCTGCGTCTACCCCTGGACTGGCCAGGCTGCCGAGGACGTTGCTGCCCTGGCCCGCAGACACGGCTATGCCGCCTGGGTCCGCGTGCGCCGCATCGCCTCCGTCGAGCCCGCACCCCGCGCCCAGGACGTCTGCAAGCTCGAGGTCGTCGTCCTCGCCGTAACCGCCACCCAGGCTCCCCGATCCCTGGCCTATGGCGACCAGCAGGCCACCGCTACCGAGCGTTGCGAGCAGCTCGCCCAGGACATCCGCAACGTCCTCCGAGACGCTGCCCTGGTCGCCTGGCAGTCCGGGCGAGGGCTCGAGTACGCGTCCACCAGCTCGTGGGACGAATCCCCTACCTACTGCGCCTTCGAGCTCGTCTTCGAGACGCATGCCAATCTCCGCACCTTCAGCGAGACCGTCGGCAACCCGGATCCGCTCCCCGCCCGCGCTCAGATCAACTACTCCACCGATGCCGAAACCTGGGCGGAGACCTACGATGCGGACACCCACGTCTGGCGCCGTGTCTCCCTCGACTACGGCGAGACCTGGGGCGCCGCCGAACGCCTTGGCGGGCTGCAAGGCGAGACCGGGCCTGCAGGTGACACCGGCCCTCAGGGCGAGACCGGTCCCACCGGCGCGACCGGAGCCACCGGCCCCCAAGGCGACCAGGGCGACCAGGGCGACACCGGCGCGACCGGAGCCACCGGCCCCCAGGGAGACCAGGGCGACACCGGAGCCACCGGTGCCCAAGGCGACCAGGGCATCCAGGGCGAGACCGGCCTCGCCGGAGCCACCGGCGCCCAAGGCATCCAGGGCATCCAGGGCGACACCGGCGCGCCCGGAGCCGCAGGCGCGGACGGCGACGACGGCGACGACGGTGCCGACGGCGCAGGCTTCGCCGACGTCTCCACCCTCCCCGGATCTCCCACTGCAGGCACCATCTACCGCCTCACCGCCACCGACGGCACCGCCAAGGCCGCGAGAGGCTTCTACCAGCACGACGGCACCGCCTGGTTCTGCCTCCTGCAGCTCGCCGTCTACGACCTCGGCAACCTCACCGGCGCCGTCACCATCCCGTCGATCTTCAACGTCGCCTACAAGGCCACCACCACCGGCGGGACGACCTTCACCTTCCCCGCCGTCGCCGGGGCAGGGGACATCTCGATTCGCCTCACCAATGGCGGCAGTCAGACTCAGACCTGGGACGCTGACATAAATTGGCCAGGAGGCACCGCCCCAACCCTCACCACTTCCGGCATCGACTGGCTCGTCTTCGTGTCCACCGACGGCACCAACTGGGACGGCACCCTCGCCATGGAGGACGTCAAATGAGCATCGGGCGCGCCCTCCGCATGATCAACCCCTCCACCGGCTGGACGGTTCCCGACGCTGTGCTGTGGTACTACGGAAACGATCTCACGTCGGGGAAGTGGACCGACAGGACGGGCAACGGGAATCATGCCACGTTCCACGGCAGTCCCGCGATGTCCGCTGCCGACGGCATGACCACATCAGTCGGGAACATGGCCAACATCCCGGACTCTCCGACCATGGCATCCAGCGGGGCGCTGTGCGCGTGGGTGAAGCCCACCTCGATACCCAGCACAGGGTTTGCGATCGGGGCATGGTCGCCGACGGAATACTATCTGGGCATCAACACCGGCGGGTATTGCCTCGTCGGCTATGCGAGCAAGGGCAGTCAGTCCCCCAACTCAGTCTCCCTCAACACGTGGGGGCACCTGATCATGCGGTGGACCGGCACGCAGATCATTGCGTATCTGGACGGCAGTCCCGATCTCTCCCCCTACAACTACTCGTCGTCCACGTCGGCTTCGCAGAAGCTGTGGTTTGGCGGGCGCGATGACAATGACCTTGTCCTGCGGGGGCAGCTTGATGACGTGTGGGTCTTTGACGAGGATCCGGGCTTCAACGTCCTTGACGACATTCGCCTCAACTCCCCGGGGAGCCACGCATGACCAGCCACATCGCCCCCCAAGTCCTCACCCTAGCCAAGCCCAAAACCATGTTCATCACCCTTTCGACAAGCTCAAGGCCTACGGGAAGGCTATCCCCCGTTTCCTCCGTCCCCTTTCGCGCCTTTCGTCCCGCTCTGCGGGATAATCAGTTCTCCTCCCCCCTTTTCCCCCTTCCCGCAGGCCTTGAGCCTGTCGAAAGGTGAATCCTGTCTCCCGAATCCTGAACTCCTCCCCCAACCCTCCTCAAGGAGCCCCCCAACATGTCCGCCCAAGACATCCCCTTCGGAGCCGCGACCGACTTCCTCGCCCTCGGCGCCCTCTTCGAGACCGTTGAAGGTCCCAACCTCCAGCGCGCCCCCGACAACCTCACCCAGCTCAACTCCGCCGGCGGCGCCTTCCTGCAGTCCGACGTCACCCGCCGCAAGATCTCTGGCACCCAGAAAGTCTACGCCGTCGACGGCACCGCCGTCCTCCCCACCTCCGGCGCCCTCTGGGCCATCTCCGCCGCCGCCGCCGCCCCCTACTCCGTCCGCATCGACGACGTCAACGACGAAGGGCTGGCCGAGAACGGCCACCACGCCACCAGCATCACCTTCCACTACTTCGAGACCATCGCCGACGAGACCATGGTCCTCACCGACATGACCACCGCGCCGGCGTAGGGGAAATGCAGAAGTCAGAAGTGAGAATGCAGAATGACTCGGCACAACTCAGCAGCCCCCGCCCGG
>Ga0307987_1001353_pt1 | contig 13471 bp, 12 predicted proteins | sample EllFjometagen181_FD_203157 | JGI IMG/M metagenome (GOLD analysis project Ga0307987, IMG submission 203157) | Marine microbial communities from Ellis Fjord, Antarctic Ocean - #181 | ecosystem: Environmental > Aquatic > Marine > Unclassified | place: Southern Ocean | collected 2014-10-08
TCGTAAAATTATTTCTATAATTTCGATTTCTTCAATAAAACTGATAATTCTCATAGGCCCCTGACATTTTGGGCAAATCAAAGGGTCAAATTCATACACTTTCTGAATTACAAGTATTTTTATGGGCATTTGGATTTTATAAAATATTTTTAATAATATTTTATAAAATCCTTGCACTACCATGATATTTTATATAATATATGTACTTGCTATAAGTATGGATATAAAAATATATTAAGGAGATAACAATGGAGTATATCAAAAAAGCCGACAAATCCGCCGAATCCGATTCAGAAAAAATCCGCGGCATTGTTCATGGCATCCTCTCCGACATAGAGAAGAACGGCGAAGAGGCCGTTATTCGGATGGCCAGGAAATTTGATAATTGGGAAGGCGATTTTATCCTCAGTCCGGAAAAAAAACAGCGCCTCATCGATTTGGTCCCGGAAGAAGTTAAGCAGGATATTCGATTTGCTTATGAGCAGGTTTACGGATTTGCAAAGGCCCAACGGGATTCCATCAGCGAATTTGAACGAGAAACCCTTCCCGGGGTTCGCCTGGGCCAGAAAATCATTCCCATTGACGTTGCCGGCTGTTATATTCCCGGAGGGCGGTTTGCCCATGCCTGCTCTGCCATCATGAGTGTTGGAACAGCAAAGGCAGCCGGAGTTAAAACCGTCATTGCCTGCTCCCCGCCCCGGGGAGAGAGTATTGCCCCGGCGGTTGTGTATGCTCTGGAGGTGGCTGGTGCTGATATTATCATTGAGATGGGCGGGGTCCAGGCCATTGCCACCATGGCCTTCGGTCTTTTTACCGGTAAACCGGCCAATATTTTGGCGGGCCCCGGCAATGCCTATGTGGCCGAAGCCAAAAGTATTATTTCCTCTGCCGGTAAATGCACCATTGATGTATTTGCAGGCCCCACGGAATCCGCCATCATTGCCGATGAAACCGCTGATTATATGACCGTGGCCGTGGATCTGGTATCCCAGGCTGAACATGGGTATGATTCTCCTGTGTGGCTGTATACTGACTCAAAGGAACTGGGGGAAAAAGTATTGGAAGTCATGCCGAAAATAATTTCAGATATGCCCAATCCCGAGGTGGCGGAATCCTCCTGGAGGGATTATGGTGAGATCATCCTTTGTAAAGACAGGGAAGAACTTTGTAAGGTCAGTGATGATTATGCTGCAGAGCATGTTCAGGTAATGGCCAGGGATCTTGACTTTTGGGTGGATAATCTTAAATCCTATGGATCCTTGTTCCTTGGAGAAGGCAGTACGGTTCCCCATGGAGATAAGTGCTCGGGCACCAACCATATTCTTCCCACCAAAAAAGCCGGGTATTATTCAGGCGGACTCAACGTAATGAAATTTCTCAAAATCTATACTTACCAGGAGATCAGCAAAGAGGCCAACAAGGTTATCAGTGGCGCTGCATCCCGCTTGTCCAGGGTTGAGGGAATGGAAGGCCATGCCAGAGCCTGTGACTGGAGATTAAGACGATATTTCCCTGATCAGGAATGGAACTTTGAGGTCTATAACCAGACAAAATATTAGGAGGACACACCATGTCCAGCACCAAAAAATTCACAAAGGATTTCACCCTGCAAGAACCCATTTGTGATGAAGGAATTGAACGCGCCCTGGAAATTTTAAAATCCGGCAAGCTCCACCGCTACAATGTCGATCCCGGGGAAAAGGGGGAGGCTGCACTTCTGGAAGAGGAGTTTGCTGCCTACATGGGAAAAAAATATTGCCTGGCCTGTGCCTCCTGCGGCAGTGCCATGTACCTGGCCCTCAAAAGTGCAGGTGTAGAACCAGGAGATAAGGTATTATGCAATGCATACACCCTGGCCCCTGTGCCCGGGGCCATTGAGAACACAGGGGCTGTCATTGAGCTGGTGGATATTATAGACGATTATACCATTGATCTTACGGACCTTGAGGCAAAAGCCGCTGCTCCCGATGCCAAATGGTTCATGCTCTCCCATATGCGCGGTCATATCACCAACATGGACAGACTCATGGAAATCTGCAATGCCCACGGCCTGGTGCTTATTGAAGATTGTGCCCACACCATGGGGGCCTTTTGGGACCAAAAAAAGTCCGGTTCCTTTGGCAAGGCCGCCTGCTTTTCCACCCAGACCTATAAGCATATGAATTCGGGGGAAGGCGGATTATTGGTGACCGATGACCCGGACCTCATTGCCCGGGCCATTATTTATTCTGGGTCCTACATGCTCTATGAACGCCATACGTCCAGACCTGACATGGATGTCTTTGAATCTTTAAAAACACAGGTTCCCAATTATTCTTGCCGCATGGACAATCTTCGGGCAGCCCTGCTGCGGCCCCAATTGAAGGACTTAGATATTCAGTGTAAACGCTGGAACCAACGATACCGGGCCCTCGAACAGGGATTGAACCAGATTGAAGGGATTACCTGTCCTTCAAGGGACCCAAAAGAAAACTATGTGGGAAGCTCTATCCAGTTCTCCTTGACCCATCAGGATGAAGAGACCATCCAGACATTTCTAAAGGCCTGCCTGGATCAGGGAGTTGAACTCAAATGGTTTGGCAATAAAGAGCCGAAGGGATTTACCTCTGCCTATTCAAGCTGGAAATATTTTGGAGAATTGCCCTTTCTTGCAAACACCCAGCGCATCCTGGCCGTTATGTGTGATATGCGTGTCCCCCTGACGTTCACCCTGGAAGATTGTAAGCTTATTGTGGAAATAATCGCAGACGTGGCAAAAACCGTATTAAAATAAGGAAAATTTTTATGTCAAAAAAAATAATTCAAACCGAAAATGCTCCCGCTGCCATAGGCCCCTATTCCCAGGGTGTGGTATCAGGAAACCTTTTGTTTACCTCGGGTCAGCTTCCCATTGATCCTTCAACGGGCAAAATTCCTGAAGGGTCCATTGAAGACCGGGCGCATCTTGTTTTTAAAAATCTGGATGCCATTGCAAAAGCGGCGGGAACAAGTCTTGAAAACGCAGTCAAGACCACCTTATATCTGACAGATATCAATAACTTTGCCGCTGTCAACCAGGTATATGCCCAATACTTTAAAGAACCCTTCCCGGCGCGCAGCGCCTTCCAGGTGGCAGCACTTCCCCTGGGGGCAGATGTTGAAGTGGAAGCGGTTTTTCAACTATAATGAACCCCTAATTAAATTTAAGAAAAAGGACATGCTATGAATTTTACAAAATTTCCCAGAAGAAACTACCTCCAGGGCGCAACTCCCCTGGAATTTATGCCTGCTTTGACACAGGCCCTTGGTAACAATGTAAATCTTTATATCAAACGGGATGATCTTCTCCCGGGAGCTGCCGGAGGCAACAAAACCAGGAAGCTGGAGTTCTGTATTGCCGATGCCCTGGCCCAGGGTGCAGACACCATTATCACCTGCGGGGCGGTGCAATCCAACCATGCCAGATTGACGGCTTCCTGGTCTGCCAAGGAAGGACTGGAATGTCATCTCATCCTTGAAGAGCGGGTAAAGGGTTCCTACAAAGAGGAAGGCAGCGGAAATAATTTTTTATTTGAGATGCTGGGTGTAAAGAGCATCGATGTCGTCCAGGGCGGTTCCGATATGATGGCGGAAATGACCAAAAAACTGGATGAGCTCGCAGCCGCAGGGAAAAAACCCTATATCATTCCTGGTGGTGCGTCCAATGCAATTGGTGCCATGGGGTATGCGGTCTGCGCAGAAGAGACCATGGTGCAGCTCAATGAAATGCGCCTGGATGTGGATCACATTGTGGTTCCTTCGGGTTCTGCCGGAACCCACGCCGGAATGGTGGTTGGTATGAACGGTGTGAGCGGTGGTATTCCCATCAGCGGAATCAATGTCTCCAGGCCCAAGGATATCCAGGAAGAAATCGTTTACAAACTGGCAGGAGAAACAGCTGAGAAACTGAGTGTCAAGGGCGGGGTTGCCCGGGAAGAGATTGTCTGTTTTGATCAGTATGTGGGACCGGGATATTCCCTTCCAACGGATTCTATGGTCGAAGCCGTAAAGCTTTTTGCCAGCACCGAAGCAATTCTTCTGGACCCGGTCTATTCCGGAAAAGCAGCCGCAGGACTTATTGATCTGGTTCGAAAAGGACATTTTGCCAAGGGTTCAAATGTATTGTTCCTCCATACCGGCGGATCTCCTGCCCTGTATGCGTATATGGATACATTCAGACAGGCCTGATTTTATAGCACAAGATGTTGAATATGGGAGTCTTTTTTATAAAGGCTCCCGTTTTCACAGAGAGGAAAGATAAAGATGACCCAAATAAGTGAAAAAATTGTGGGCATTATAGGGGGAATGGGGCCTGAAGCCACGGTTGATCTTATGCAGCGAATTATTGCTCTGACACCGGCTTTGGATGACATCGATCATATCCGGTGCATTGTGGACAATAATCCCAAAGTCCCCTCCAGGATAAAAGCCATTATTGAGGGAGAAGGGGAAGATCCCGGTCCCTGCATGGCAGACATGGGCAAACGCCTGGAATCGTGGGGAGCCCACTTCCTTGTAATTGCCTGTAATACAGCCCATTATTATTATGATGCGGTCCAGGATGCCGTAAACATTCCGGTCATCAATCTGATTGATCTTGTGTCCACCCACGCAAAAACAAATTTTCCGGAACATGATCGAGTGGGGTTGCTGGCATCTCCTGCCGTTTCCATGACAGGGCTTTATGCCAAACGGTTCAAACAAATGGGCATAAAAGATGTGTGGCCGGATCCCGAGTACCAGGAACTTTTGTTACAGGTTATCAAAGCTGTCAAAAAAGGGGATACAGGTCCCAAAACTTGTGATGATTATCAAAAAGTGTGTGAAAACCTGTCGAATAAAGGTGCCCGGATAGCCATTATTGCCTGTACCGAATTAAGTGCCCTGTGCTGCGAGTTACCCATAAAGACCATTGATGCGGCCCAGGTTCTGGCCGGGGAGATTGTTCAGATAGCAAAAAATGCCAAATGCCTTGCGCAATAGGCCCCCCTGGGGCACACCTTTGGCGTTGACAAACACAGTGATTCATAATATTTGAATAGCAATTAGTTATAAAAAAAATTTAATTTTTAATCCACACGTTACAGGAGCTTTTTAAGTTTGGCTGACACTAAATCTTCCATGAAATCCCTCAAGGCCTATGAGAAGATTAGAGATATGATACTCAGCGGTTTTAAACTTCCCGGAACCCGGCTTATCTTGTCTGACCTTGAATCAGAATTTGGCATTGGGCGCGGTCCCATCAGAGAAGCCCTCATGCGCCTTGACCGCTCTGGACTGGTGAAAAACATCCCTTACAAAGGCGCCATTGTCGCCACACCGCCCACCCAAAAAGAAATCCGTCACATCTATAATATTCGGGTGGATTTAGAAGCCTCCCTGGCTGTTGAGGCCATGAAAAACCTTACGAAAGCTGATATCTCGACCCTTGAAAAATTACTTGCCACCATGGAAACGCTCCCCAAAAACCATTACCATTATGACCGACAATTTCATAACCTCATTTATGAGGCATCAAATCTTCCCCACCTTTGCCAGATTGCCCAGGCATTAACCCTATCCGTTGAGAGCATGCTCAATATTTATAAATGGAAAAAAGAACATTGCATTAAATTTAACGCAGAACACCGAGAACTCCTTGATGCCATCAAACTCCAGGATCATGACAAAGTAGAAAAAGCAATGAAAAACAATATCCAAAGCGGCCTTGAAATTATCAAAGAGACCTATAATAATTTGTTAAGAATTCCCTTTGAATGACCCCGGAGCTCCCCCCACCAAGATCTTTACCTGGTCCCTGAGTCCGCTTTCCATTATCGCATCCTGATCAAAAAGAGTTTTAGCTACACTGGCATTGGATAGTCTAAACTTTATAAACTCAAGACTTTCACGAAGGCGGATTGCAATCTTTAGAGGTATCTGGGATCCTTCAATAAGTTTATGGTAGAAATGCTCACTAAAAGTTGTTTTTTTCACCTTACCATGGGTTAGTTGCGTCAAAAAATTTCCGACCTAAGGGGCTATCAGATGCCTGAGCTAAGAAAAGGCTAAACCCTGTCGATATAGGCCTCCGCCAAGAAAAAAAAACCCCGAATTTCCTATGAACGGTCTGCATAAAATTAGGCGGTGAATTTGGGGAGATGCGCACTGGTTGACAGATTCAATGCGCGCACGTTTTATTGTAAATTATCCTCCGAGAACAGCGGCGCCGTAATCCTTCCAGAATAGTCCTCATATAGGCGAACAGGGGCGGTGATCCGCCGGTATGCACAAGGATTATTTTTAATATAATAACCCTTGCGCATTAGGTCGACCAGCCCGGCCATGGCCTTGCCGGTGCGACCCTGCTGAAATAAAAATTAGGAAACTTCAGGTAGAACTAATTAGATCCATTTTGCAAAAAATAAAGTAAAGCATCCTTATCCATGTGATCAATGCCTAATTTTTTCATCGTTCGGCCAGTGTTATAGTAATCTACCCCCTCCCCAAAGAGGGAAAGCAAACAAATCAGGCTTTCCGTGATGGGAGTCGGTATTCCAAACTGTCGTCCCAAAGTCACCACGAAAACCAGGGACTCCTGCACATCTTCCGAAATAAAACGCATATCCTTGTCAATGGTAGCGGTAATATTCCAGGCGGTGCGCATTTCCTGAATTTCTTTGCTGGTCTTTGAAAAACGGTATTCAACCGCTTTGATAGGGGATGTGACATTGCATTCGAAGGCGCGCAACAAGGTGCCAACTTCCCTGTCCAATGCCTCGATTGCCCGATCCACACAGGGGGAATGGCCGTCACCGTAAAAATTAAACGTGCCGTTGGCCCGTTCAATGGCACTTGCGCTCATCAATGTAGGAATGGGATGAGCAATAATATTGGTATTGCAAAGAGCCACCTCAAAAATATTTTTCATGGTATGTGATGCCGGAAAATATTTATTAAAAATGCCGAACATCAGCGCCGTGTCTCTGGCCGGAAAAGCGCTTATCCCAAGATTACCCGTGCGTCGGAGAACCTTGACCGAGTCGGGATCTGTTTTTCGTGCTGCATAGGGTAAAGTAATCGTCTCTGCCAGCATGATTCCCTTTTTTTTCAGAGCCTCAAGCTCATGATACAAAAACAGTGAGCCCATGGATCCGGGCATGATAAAGACGCTCTGTCCCCCTTTCAGCAACGGCGCCAACTCTTTGCCGATACGCTCGTGGGAGCCTGCACGGGTGGTAATCATGATAACATCCGCGCCTTCTACAGCTTCGGAAAGATCCGAAGTCACTAGGTTGAGTTTGGCTGTACCGGTTCGAGCCGCGCCTGTTATCTTGATCTCTTTTAACTTTTGCAAACAGTCAATGTTTTTCTCAAATTCAGGGAATTCGAAAAGGTTGACGGCCAATCCGGCCAACGACAAATCACCCGCCATTGCAAAGCCGCCGTTACCGGCTCCGATTATGGCTATGGTTTCCATTTCTTTATTCATTTTTGTTTCCTTTCCTGCCTTTATCTTATTGATTTCCATTTTTTCCCCTACCTTTATCTCGATGATCTTAACTATATTCAGACGACAATTAGCCCTGCACCCCATATACTAGATTAGGCAACCATGTTACCCAGTCGGTGGGGAAGAAACAAAAAATCAATAGCATAACCATGAACGTGCATAAGAAGGGAAGCACACCCAAGGCTATTTCTTCAACAGGGGCCCCGGAAATTCGGGCGGCGATGAAAAGGTTGCCGCCCACCGGAGGTGTGAAAAAGCCTATTTCACATGTCAAGGCGATGAATACGCCAAAAAAGACAGGATCTATCCCAAATTGGGTAACCACCGGCAACAGCACCGGGGCCAAAATGACCACCTGCACCAGGGAGTCTGCAAACATGCCTGCCACCAAAAAGATAAGGCCGCAAAAAAGCAGAACGCCTACCTGAGAGTCTGTTATTTGATAAATGGTCTTGTAGATTAAGTCGGGTATTTCATATACGGCCAGCAATTGCCCTAAGGCGGCGGTGGGAGCAATAACAAGCAGAATACCGCCGAACAATGCCGTGTGGCGTAAAGCTTGCCGTAGGTCTGGAAGCTTCAATTCTTTATAGATAAAAATTCCCACGAAAAGGGTGTAAAATACCGCTATGGCAGCCGCTTCCGTCGGAGTAAAAAACCCTCCATAAATACCGCCAAGAATCAGTATGGGCGTAAACGCAGCCCACTTCCCATCCCAGGCAACCTGGCGAAGACGTTTCCACGAAAAGGTTCCTGTACCGCCAAAATTGCACCGCTGTGCATAAATGCGCACCACCACCATTAGCATCACGATTAGAATGATGCCTGGAAGAACGCCTCCAAGAAAAAGTCGCGGAATAGACTCCCCTGCGACCAGCGCGTACATGACCAGCATATTGCTGGGGGGAATCATGGTGCCCAGCGCACCACTGGCAGCAACGACACCGCCGGCAAAACGCGGAGAATAATTGCGCTCCTGCATTGCGGGAATAGTGATGGAGCCGATGGCAGCGGATGTGGCGGACCCGGATCCCGAAAGGGAGGCAAAAAAACCGCTTGCAAGAACGCTAATTTGCCCAAGCCCACCCTTGCTTGACCCGACCAGCACCTCGGCAATATTGATGATACGCTCAGCCATACCACTACGCAGCATGAGGTTGCCGGCTAGGATAAAAAGAGGCACGGTAAGAAGTGGAAAGGGTTCAAAAGCCTGATAAGCAGTCTGAGCAAGCATTCCAAAAGGGATGTCCAAAAAAAACAACCCGACTGCGGTAGCCATGAGTGAACCAATGGGGATGGGCACTCCAATAATAATTGATACAAAAAAAACAATGAACATGGCGCTTCTGCCGTATTCTTCCATGACGTATTCCTTTATGTTTAACCAAAATTATTCAGGTAGGTCTGGACAACCAGCCTTAAACCATAGAATATAGTGCTGTATCATCCGAAAAGCCATCAGCCCGAAACCGAAAGGAATAATGCTTTGCGGCCAGCTCTGGTCTATACCCAACGCTGGTGAAATCATGGGTTGGTCAATGAGCAGGCTGATATAGTCAATACCCACGACCACCATGAAAATACAAAAACCGAACCATGCAAGATCGGCAAACATGATGACAAGGAGACCCAAACGGCGGGGCAGGCACCGCACACCGATAAGTATACGCATGTGCCCTTTTTCCCGCACGCACATGCAGGCGCCTATATACATGGACCATGCCATTCCATATGCGGCAACCTCTTCTGGCCAAGCCATAGCTGAACCAAAGAAACAGCGTGTCGCAAATTGCAGAAAAACGCATGTGGCAATAAGCGAAAGCCCTATAGCACATACCACCTCGTCGAAATATTTATCAAACAGGCGCAGGCCCTTAATGATGTTGTTCATAAAAATTCACCTTTTTACAGAAGTCAGCCTATTTAAATGCTTGAATAACATTTAAAATCAACAGATTTCAGTTATCGTCAGCGCACAAAAGACAAACGTATTTTTTTTTGAGACCGTCCCCTTGCTGGAGGACGGTCTCAACTAAAAAACACAATCTTACGGTTTAATCGCACGAATCTTTTTAAGAATTTTTTTAAATTCAGCACCCTTTTTATCTGCGAACTCTTTTTGAACCTTTTGGGCGGCCTCGATGAATGGTGTCCTGTCTGGACGGGTCAGCTTCATACCCTTTTCTTCCAGGAATGTACGCGTTTTTTCCAATTCGGCAAAATTATATTCGTCGATGTATTCATTAGCCTCAGCTGCGGCACGATACAGTGCGGTCTTCTCTTCAGGGCTCAGTTTTTTCAAGAAACGCTCACTCACCAGCAAAGGCGAAAATGCCAGAAAATGATCAAGAACAGTGAGGTGCTTCGCCATCTCATAGAACTTCATCTGGCGAATTGTTGACGTACCATTGTCCCCACCATCTATAGTGCCAGTCTGCAAAGCAGTGGGTGTTTCAGACCATGCCAGCGGTACAGGGTTGGCCCCAAATGCCTTAAAGGTAGCAATCATGACTTCGTTCTTGGGAACACGATATTTCAAACCTGCAAAATCGTCGAACGTATTGATATCTTTACGGGTATTGTACAGATCACGCGTGTCAAGCGAACCATAGGTTAATATTGCAACATGCGTTTTCTTTTCAAAGTCGGCAAAAAATTCTTTCGCCACATCGCTCTTGAGTACCTTCTTCATATGCTGCATAGATTCGAAGCAGTACGGTAGTGAAAAAACATCCATGAGCGGGTAGTGGGGGGACAGGTTGCTCATTGTAATCATGTAACCATCGACCGAGCCCAACTGCAGGCCCTTGAAGGCTGAACCTTCACTGCCGAGCTGGCCGGAAGGGAACAATTTTATTTTTACTGAGCCGTTGGTGTATGTTTCCGCCAACTCCTTGAAACGTTTAGCCAGCAAACCATATGGATGATTTACCGGTGTTGCCCAGCCAATACGCATCAGCTTCTTGCCACTGGCAAACGCGTTGGGCGTAAAGACCAGCAAACACAAGGGGATAAGAAGGAGTGATAGTAATTTTTTCATAAATACCTCTCAAATTTAAGTTGTATGGAGCCGTCCGCACCGGCGACGGTGAGACAAAGGCCTCCAAATTATTATAAAGAGCGGAGGACCTGCCCCGCATGGTTCTTATTTCTTTCACCATTGTGCAAAGCTTTGACGCCGTTTACCAAAACCGTCTGAATGCCGGACGGGTATACATTGGGGTTTTTCATGGTGGCGTTGTCATTCAATTCATCCGGAACGAAAATTACCACGTCGGCGCAATAGCCCGGGGCCAACCGTCCCCTTTCTTTCAAGCCAATTTGCTCGGCTGGAAGACTCGTGATACGGCGTATGCCCTCCTCCAGAGAAAGCGCTTTTTTTTCAAGAATAAAGCAGCGCAAATACCGTTCACACCACGTGTATGAATTGGGGGCCACACGCTGATTCGCGAAGGGGCCATCAATACCTCCGCTGATAGTGTCCGAGCAGACGGAACAAAACGGATCTTGCAAAACCTCGATAATGTCTTCTGTGAAGAATGCATTACTGCTCAGACGCAGGCTGCCCATGCCCAAATCTTCCTCCGCCAGCAGGGCACAAAGAACATCCCATCCAGAGTAGCCTTGCTCCTCGGCAATTTCAGCCATGGTCCTTCCGGTATAGCGCATGGTGCGGTTACCGCTGAAGTGGCAAATGTGATCCCACTTGCCATCCGCGGCAAGCTGCCAGATGGGAGTGGGATTATCCGAAAGCCTCGCGCGTCCTTTAGGGCTTTGCAAAAGGCCCATCAACTCATCATGGGGCAGATCGTTTGCCCATATGGGCAGCAAAGCTTTTCCGCCGGTATAGTTCCAATTGGTCGGCATGACGTCCATGCCAACATACACGCCTTCCTGGCGGGTCGCTTCTATCAGTGCCAGAGTATTGCAGATGGTGGAATCCGCACGTCCGTATTTGGGGTTGATGTGAGAAATCTGCACCCGGGAACGGGTATTGCGCGCCACTTCAAGCACCTCTCCAAAGCCCAGAAGTGCGTACTTATCTCGATTGCGCACATGGGAGGCATGCATTCCGTCATGGCGGCCCACAACACGGCACAAAGCTTCAAGTTCATTGATTGCGGCCTGCTTACCGGGATAGTATTCCAGCCCTGTGGAAAGGCCGAAACCTCCTTGCTCAAGGCTTTTGTCCAGCAAGGAGACCATTTGCTGAATTTCTTCTTCCGTTGCCTCTCGCCCACATTTATTATTCATGGCCAAATGACGCAACGCGGTATGACTGACCAATGAGGCGATATTCGTGGCTGGACGCGCCTGCTCCACCGCGCACAGATACTCTTTGAAGGAATGCCAAAGCTTATCTATTTCAGCTGGACCCCATGCCGCGAGCAGGATCTCGCGGGTTTCATCGGTGCAAGGGGCAAAACCGTATCCGCACAGACCCACCAGTTCAGTGGTGACCCCTTGCCGGATTTGGCTTTCAGAACGGCTGTCTATTTGAATGGAATTATCCGTATGCGTATGCACATCAATGAACCCCGGAGCCACTACACAGCCTTTTGCAGATATTTTTTGGGTCGTCTCAGCGTTTTCGAGCTTTCCCAATGCAGTTATCTTTCCGTCTTTAATACCAACGTCGCAACGTAGTGCTTTTGCACCAGTTCCGTCGACGACGGTTCCACCTGTGATAACAGTGTCAAACATTGCCTTGTCTCCCTATCTTTTTCATTAATCATTCTCCTTTTCACAAATCACTTAGCTCAATATATCCATGTCAACAGCCGTATTGCGCCACCGACACATCATCGGACCAACAGATTGAAACCGGGGTCAGGATTCGGCCATGGTGATGATTTCAGACATCTGATGGGACAGCCTATGTAAAATGCCAGCGTAATCTTGTTCCATTAAACTCAGCGATTGCTCAGATGTCGGAAAATCAAAACTGATTGCACCTACCACTGTATTGGTTTGAAAATTAATCAGCGTGGTGCCGATGGAGATCAGACCTTCTATATATTCCTCATTATTGAGCGCATAGCCCCTTTTTCGGGTCTCTTCCAGGTCGGCTGATAATTCTTTGAAAGTCACCAATGTGTTGGGTGTATACCTTTTCAATGCAACTGTTTCCAGAAATTGATCCAGTTCCGTTTCCGAAAGCTTAGCCAGAACTGCTTTACCCATAGCCCGGGCATGCAGGTCTTTATTATTAAAAGGCTGACGAAAGAAAATCGTGTTGGGTGCTTCACGACGATAGAGGGCCAATAAGGTGAAATCATCCAGCAATGCCGAATCGATTGTAATACGGTGTTCCTTGTAAATTTGGTCCATCAAGGATTTGGTGATCTGCAACACATCAAATCCGTTGAGGATATTATGGCCCAGCATCAGCGACTTGTGTCCGAGCTTCAACAACTTGGTGTGGGGATTTTTTTTCAAAAATCCTAATTGTACCAGCGTGTTCACAAAACGATAGACAGACGTTTTATTGATATTAAGGGTCTGGGAAATATCGACCAAACTCCATCGTGGGTGATCCCGATCAAAAAGACTGAGGACAAGCAGGCCTTTTTCAAAAGTTTTGGAAAAATATTGATCAGAATTGCTCATATTTAGCCGTCTCCTTTCTATTACTATAATAGTAACATCGTTTACATAATAACAATTTAGATTTTTAATTTAGTAATGTCAACTAAATAAACGTTATTCTGGATATTTGCCATAAGGTTTGAGCCATGCAGCATATTTACCTGTACAGACTGGCCGAGCATTTTTTTTAAGGCAAAACCGACCTTAACTCATGGATTTGTGTTGATAGTAAGATCCCTTCTATAGCGCTCACATAAATTGATACAGTTTCGCCCGGATAAATTGATACGTTTGTTCACAGCACAATCCATTAAGAAATCATTTTTTCTTTTCCAAGTAGTTTTTTTTACAAAAAAAAGGGGGGGGGAGTGT
>Ga0307987_1001355_pt1 | contig 13454 bp, 11 predicted proteins | sample EllFjometagen181_FD_203157 | JGI IMG/M metagenome (GOLD analysis project Ga0307987, IMG submission 203157) | Marine microbial communities from Ellis Fjord, Antarctic Ocean - #181 | ecosystem: Environmental > Aquatic > Marine > Unclassified | place: Southern Ocean | collected 2014-10-08
GGTATCGGAGTTGTTGTATGGCTGGCAATGAGTGAATTGCTTCCTAGTAAAATCCGTTCCAGAGGTATTGCAATAGCGCTATTTGGTAACACCATTATCAATACAATCATTTTAGCTATATTCCTTGATGTTAAAAATGCAATTGGATATAGCGCTATATTCTTTATACTTGCAGGCTTTACTATAGTGTATTTTCTATTTACTTTAATAGCCTTTCCTGAGACAAAAGGTAAATCTATTGAAGAAATTGAAGAAATCTTCAGAAAGAAAAAAGCTTAACTTTATTTAAATGGGGTTTTCTGTCCAAAAGTATGATTTTCCTAAATTACAGAAAACCTCTTAATTGAACATAGTTTTTATTAACTGCATACCAGTGCCTATGAAGGTGTGATAAAAATAAACCAATGTGAGGTTTTAGAAAATCATGGAGATATAAATGAAACGTTCATCAATAAATAGAGAGATTAAAAACGCAATTGAATTCTTTGATAAAATGAATTTCAAACTTCCGCAATTTGCATATTTCAATGCTGATCAAATGATAGAATTAAAACATAATAAATGTGCAGAAGAAATATTCAATACCGATATGGGTTGGGATTTGACAGATTTTGCATTAGGCAATTTTGACAAAACTGGTTTGTTGTTGTTTACAATAAGAAACGGTAGAGTTAACAGTTCATATACCAAACCTTATGCAGAAAAAATAATGATTACGAAAGAGGGTCAGCTTACTCCTCTTCATTTTCATTGGAAAAAGCAGGAAGATATTATCAATAGAGGTGGAGGCAATCTTATAATCGAAGCATTTAATTCTGATAATAAGGAAGATTTGGCAGAAACTGATGTAAACGTTTCTCTCGATGGAATTATGCATAAATTCAAACCTGGTGAAAAAATATTACTTAAACCAGGACAGAGCATTTGCCTAACAAAGGGGATGTATCATAGATTTTATGGAGAGAAAGGTAAAGGAACTGTACTTGTTGGCGAAGTATCTATGGTCAATGATGATACTGTTGATAATAGATTTTATGAAAAAATGGGACGGTTCACTGAAATAATAGAAGATGAAAAACCGTTCCGTTTTCTTGTTCAAGATTATAATAAGTTGAATTTTTAGTAATTAAATGAAATAGGAGATTAATATAATGTCTTTAGTCAATTTAAAAACTGTTCTTTCAGATGCACATTCTAAAAAATATGCGGTGGGTGCATTCAACATAGCCAGTTTTGAGTTTCTTCAATCAATAAGGAACACAGCAGTAAAGCATTGTTCACCGGTAATCTTAAATATTGCGCATGTTCATTTTCCGTTTGTCAATTTGGATGACTTTATTCCTTCAATACTCGAAATGACCAGAAAAGCAAATGTTCCTATGGTATTGAATTTAGACCATGGACTTGATATGGACGGAGTAATGAAAGCTATCAGGCATGGATTTACATCTGTTATGTTTGATGGATCAAGATTTTCTTACGAAGATAATGTAAATAAAACAAAAGAGGTTGTCGAACTCTGCCATAGCCTTGATATTTCTGTTGAAGGAGAATTAGGTGCGGTTGGTGGAGATGAAGGAGGGAATTTGGAAGGCAGCGCAGATGAGCAGCTTTTTACAAATCCAGAACAGGCTGCTGATTTTGTAGAAAAAACAGGAATTGATGCTTTAGCCGTCGCTATTGGTAATTCCCATGGGAAATATAAAGGTGAACCTAAGCTTGACTTTAAACGTCTGAAACAAATTAAAGATCAAGTAAAAATACCGCTTGTTCTTCACGGTGGGTCAGGAATACCTGATACTGATTTTAGAAAAGCAATATCTCTTGGTATAGCGAAGATCAATTTTTATACAGGAATGTCTCAAACAGCCTTAAAATCGTTAAAATCTTCAATAAACGATTCTGAAGAAATGTATAATGAGTATCTGAATATAAATGAGAAATTAAAAATTGATGTATCAGAAACTATTAGTGCTCAGATGAAAATATTTGGGAGCATTAATAAAGCATAGATTAGTACAAATGAACTTGATAACCTTGTAAATTATTATGTGGTGTTAAAATGAAACGAAATGGGATATTGGCATTTGGAAACTGGATAGTTGACCATATTAAGAACATAGAAACTTATCCTGAAAAAAATTTATTATCAATTATAAAAAATCAAGAGAAATCTATTGGTGGTGGACCAGCTAATGTAAGTATAGATCTTGCCAAAATGAATGTTGATTTTCCTTTATATGCAGGTGGGGTTGTTGGCAATGATACAGATGGAGATTTTATACTTGATTCATTAAAAAAAAATAATATTGATTCAAAATATATGAGAAAGACTGATGATGCAGGAACTTCTTATACTGATGTTATGAATGCACCAAAAGAACACACTAGAACATTCTTTCACTATCTTGGATCAAATAGTCTACTATCATTCAATGACTTTGAAAAAGTAAATAACAGGTCAAAAATATGTTATATTGGGTATTTGCTTTTACTTAAAGGATTAGAAGAAAAAGATGATGAATACGGTAACGTCGCGGCTAAATCACTTGCACACCTACAAGAAAAAGGTTTTGTCACTGCTGTTGACCTTGTTTCTAATAAGGAAACTGATTGCACTTACATCATTCAGTGTCTTAATTATGTTGACTATTTAATTGTTAATGAAGTGGAAGCTGAAATTTTAACAGGCTTTAATATTAGAAGAGTTGATGATTCTATTGATTATGAGGCTTTGAAGCAGGCTTCTGAAAGATTAATGGAGCTTGGAGTTAACAGACAGGTGATAATTCATCTTCCCGAAGGTGCATTGGCTGGAGGAAGTGATCAAAAGATGGTTTGGGAAGCTTCTTTTAAGCTTAAAACCGTAGAGATAGAAGGGACAGTTGGTGCAGGAGATGCATTTTGTGCAGGTGTATTATATGGAATTCATGAAAATTTAGACATTAACACAATATTGAAAATCGGGAATGCTAATGCCTGGTTTAATCTTCATAATCCTACTGCAACAGATGGTGCAGTAGAAATAAATAAGATTGTAGATTTTTTAAAAAAAGCTGAACAATATGATATTACAGTTGAATTATAGATAAATACCTGAAAAAGTGAGTTAAAGGAGAGCATCCGAAAGTGTGGGGTGTTATAGAGAATAGACAGCAATTAGATTGACTGCATGTTATATTTATCTAGAGTTGTTTACAAAAATTAGAAGTGTAGTTATGGAAAATTAAGGAAGTACAGCAATTTATCAGTTTCGGATGATACTTATCGGAGTAAGCCCAATGGTCTGGAGAAGAATTCATCTCTTTTTGCTGAAATGGTTGCATATAAGCAAATTAACCTAAATCGTTCATAGGATTTGATCATATTCTTCTAATATTAGGAGAGCATCATACTGGCAGGTGTTTATCTGCTTTAATATTAAAAATAAAGATTTTTCGAAAATTTTTATTTTTGCTGTCTTTAATAGAATATTTTATAGCCAGCTTAATTATAAATTTTATATGTAAATAAATTAAAAAAGGGCAATTAATATGAAAAAATTTAAAGTAACAATCGTGTCTACGGTAGTAGCACTATCGGTTTTGATCGCTCCAGCTGCAAGATCACAAATAAACTTGAATGCTGATGAAGTTTTGTATCATAATACTTTTCCATTAAGTTCATCTCCAACATACGATACTTTCGTAACAAATACTGAATATGCTAATACAGTTATTATGTCGAACACTATTGCAGGTGTTATGTATTACTATCTAATTAAACAAAAATATCCAAAGATGAAAATCAATAAAGATTATCTTATTGGTTCTTTAATGGGTCAGCTAATGCAGGAGTCTGATATAACTACTCAGATAAATAATAATTTCAAACCTGATGACCCAGAGCAACTTATAAACAACTCTACATATGCTAATATACTCCTGTCTAAAGGACAGGGAGGTCCATACCAAATTAATGATTACTCTAAAAGACTTCCTAGTGTAGGACAAACAGGAGCTTTGGGATTAGTTAATTATAACACCGTCGCTAAAGAGTTAGGTTATTCTATAGAAGCACAAGATAATGGCACTCAAACAAATAAACAAGGACCTTTAGCTTTAGATAATATCTATTCAGGTCCAATGATTACTACATTTTATCACTTTAACGACATCAACAGAATGAATGTTAATGCTAGTAACAGTTGGTTTCAATATAAAGATTTGTGGAATAAGTGTATAGAAGTTTCTCAAACAGATGAAGCAATTGGCAGAGGTTTATCTTTTCCAGTAGTTATGAATGTTGTTTATAATGCAGGTAGTTATTCTCCTGTGTTAAAATCTTATCTTAATATTTGTGCTAACCCACAAGAAAAAAAACTATATAACAATATGAATAATTGGAATTTAAATACTTTAGATTACCAAACTGCAATTGGAGCTGATAAGCCTTCTAAAGGAGATGCAACTTATTATAGATATCCTAGACAGGTTTCTTACTACTTACAACAGATGTACAATAACAATAATACTAAGTTAAAAAAAACGGGTCTAACAGTTAATAATGATGTAAAGTTTTCAGTTGCTAGGCTAAAGCAAGTATTTGGTATGATTATGCATAAGTTGTCATTTAGAAACTCAAAAAAAGAGCTGCAATATATACCAGAGCAATATGCACTAGCTGCATTTGATAAAGCTGCTAAAGGCAAATTAGTTACTTCTTTAAGTTTCTCTAATACTCGTACAGGTGGTAATTCACAACGTTTGATTATTTATAATATTATCAATAAAGCTATTGTTAACTTAGCTATAGCTTACAATTTCAACTTCGCAGAAACTTATAATGGAGTTTCTCCTAGTCCTACACCAGTTGTACCTGAGTATGCATACCCAGATGGTATTGGTAAATATGTTAAAGGTACAGCTGTATCAGCAGGTGATAGTGTTTACATTTGTAAAGAAGCTAACTGGTGTAACATTCCTACATATACTCCACTTGGTTCTTTTTCAACATCTGCGTGGACAAATAACAATCCTCCAGCTCCTCCGAAGCCTATAGGAACGTGGGACCCTAGCAAAGCATATTCAGAGGGAGATACAGTTGAGATTGATGGTGATAAATATGAAGCTCAATGGTGGAATAAAGATGTAAACCCTGTTGAACATCATACTAAGTACCAGGATCCTTGGAATCAGTATTTATGAATGGTTCCTGATTCAATCAAAGGCTTTTTATGAGCCTTTTAATTCTATCAAGATAAAACTTAAAAACTGCCCGGAGAAAAATGATTATGACAGAAAAAGTAGATTATGAAGTATTACTTCCTCACGAATTTGAAACACGCCTGGCACAACGGCCGGTTGCTTATTTACCCTTCGGTACGTTAGAATGGCATGGACTGCATAACGCTTTCGGTGCCGATTCCATACAGGCTGGAGGCTTGTTCAGACTAGCTGCTCGGAGGTTTGGTGGAATTGTACTGCCTCCTATCTGGTTAGGTCCTGATCGCATCACAGGACAGAAAAACGGTCCTGACCTTATGGGAATGGATACGGCAGACACTACAACCCCCTGCAGAAAGCTGCCAGGCAGTATGTACTGGATTCCCAAAGGACTGTTTATCATGCTGATCGAGGCGATCCTGTCCCAGGCTGAACGTGCCGGATTTAAGTGCATTGTAGCTGATGGTCACGGTCCATCGCGATGGGCCTGGGGGGAAATGGCTGACTCTTGGGAAAAACAGTTTAATCTAAAGTTAGTGTCTGCTCAGCGTGACTTTTCAGGTGAGTGGCGGACACAGATGGATCATGCCGGCCGTAACGAAACATCAATTATGATGGCTTTAACTCCTGAACTGGTAGATCTATCAAAGCTGTCGAAAGACCGTGCAGAATGGCCTCAGGGTGTTGAAAAAGGTGAAGATCCCAGAGATTCTACTCCTGAATTCGGAGAAGAACTTATCGAGGCTACCCTTTCGCTTATCGGTGCCAAACTTGATGAACTTGGAATTTAAGGCAGTGATAAATAGAGAAAAGACGGCTTGACAACTGTTCATAAGCTGACCTGTGATATATAAAAGGAGAGTATCCTGCTAATCAGTTTATACTCTCCAATTAATATTGCTACTGTTATTTTGTAAAGATATAAACGTATCTCTTGGTTAAAAAATTTATATCATTCTGATTTAATGAAAAAAAGTAAAGTATCTTTTTTCTTGTAATATCAAAAAATAAAGGTGCAACTGAAGATGATATAACTATAGTAGAAAGAATTAATACAGTCGACAAAAAAGAAATTTCTCTGTTTATCGGACTTGCAGAACTTGAGCGTATTCCTTTTGACAGAGATCACATACTGTTTAAGATGTTTCTTGGTCGAATGTATAACTGTAAATACAAGCTGTTCAACTTGTATTGAAGAATAAGTTCTAGTTGTTAGATTATTGAAATATTAAACATTTAACTATATCGAACCGCCATGGTACAGACCCGTATGTCAGATGACGTGGACGGGAAAGCCCGTGAGGGCTACCCTATTCCGATTTTTTTTTATTTTTTAGTACACAGTACACGCCTTTACCACTGAATCCCGGTTTGAAACATAGATTTTCTGAATAACATTCGGCTTTACCTGAATTACAATTTTTCCACCTGCTAATAAGGTTTGGCTCCCTGATGAGTGGTCTGCTCATTGAGATATAATCTGCCGTATTATTATTAATAAGTTTTTCTACAGTTTCAAATGATCTAATTCCACCTACTAATATCAAGGGAGTATCAATTTCTTTTTTAAACAAAATAGCTTCTTCTTTGAAATAAGCTTCTTTTTCTATTGTATTTATTTTCATTCGACACGGAGACATTTTAATGTTTGAAAGTAGGCCTCCGCTTAATTCAATTGCATCAAATCCAGCATCAGAAATTATTTTAGCTGCCTGAATTGAATCATAGTTTTAATTAGTTTTGTAGTAACTCGCCCATCTTTTTCTGCTAAACCCATCCATGTTGCAGACCTTATAAAACGATTGGACAGTTTCATTTTATTTATAAGTGTTGTTTCAAATAAAGTGTTCATGATTTATTCTTTTTATGTAATCTATGTAAAATTATCCAGTAGCTTAATTCTTGGAGCGCTACAGTTCATGACGATAGTCATGTCCTGAAAAAGCACGACTGATCATCGTGACCACACTAATCCCTGGGATAAATACTCTGACGCTCTGTTTTCTTAACTTATAATTTTTATATAAAGTCTAAGTAATTAATATTTCTTAGCGATCTTTGTGAGTCCTTTGCACTACAATAAGTCATTATCTTGTTTTTTGAACAAGGTTTTAAAATTTAACTATTATAACTCATTTACCAGCAGATAAATACAAGTCAAATTAAAAAAAGATATTTTGCACGCTTTACGATTGACCCGCTCCTTAAAGTTCGTGGACAGTATTAATTTGATTATAAACTGAACTTTTTTATCGTAATCGTTATCATAGTCCTGATCGTTTTTGACAAGAATTACGATCAAGATAAAGACAACGAAAAAATTAATTAGTGTTATTCGTAAAATTCGTGGACAGTTTTAATTTGCTTACGGCTCCGCAGCTTCAATAATTCTGGGGTTAAGTTCTCAAAATCTTTTCCAGAAATCAGCAGCCTGTTTTCTGCTTTCTGACATGATTTTTTCTTCATCAAGATTTACCAGCTGTCTATTTTTCATCAAGATTTTTCCATTGATAATAGTAGTATCAACAGTTGCTTCGCAAATACCAAATAGGAAATGGCCTAAGAATGTAGATTCATTAAACGGAGTTGGTGGAATATAATCAACAAGAATAATATCAGCATAATTACCTTCTGCAATAGTGCCAATATTACGTTTGTAAAATCTGTTAGCAATCTTAGCATTATTTTCCAGAAGTAATTGGCATGATTCACAGAAAAAGACTCTTGGATCTTTCTTTACAAGCTTATGGACAATATTTGCTACCCTTACATCATCCATCATACTGGGTGTCATACCATCTGTGCCAATTCCAACTAATATATTTTTCTCAATCATTCTAAGAACATCTGCAACTCCCACAGCATTATTCATATTTGATTGTGGGATATGGACCACTGATGTTTTTGTTTCTGAAATTATATCAAGTTCTTCATCTGAAACATAAATACAGTGAATGGCATTAGTTTTTTCTCCCAGGCCTCCGGCATCATACATTCTCTTAATAACAGACTTATTATATTTAGATTGATTAACGCTTTGGTCTGAAGCACCCTCTCCTATATGAACATGGAAGCCCACATTTAATCTTTTTGCTGCATCAGCCGCAGTTAATAGGGAGTCTTCATTGACAGTAAACAGAGCATGTAGTGCAAACATAGTAGTTACAAGATCATCACCTGTGGATTTGTTATGTTTTTGAATTTTCTCAATAAATCGTATGTTCTCCTGAATTCCTTCCTGGCCTTTATTATATCTGTCAGATATTCCAAGGCTGAGATTTGTTCTAACACCACATTGAGTTACAGCTTTTTCTATAACATCCATACAGCCTGTTTGATATCCCTGACTTTCATGATGATCAAATACAGTTGTTGTTCCTGATTTAATACCATTAATTAGCGGTACTACAGAGCTATAGTATAAATCATTTTCATTTAGAGCATTATCCAGTGGCCACCATAATTTTTCAAGGACTTCTTGAAAGTTTTTTGCTGGTGGCTGCTTTGGCACTATGCCTCTGGCGAATGTTGAATAGAAATGCATATGCGGGTTAATGAAACCAGGCATAATTAATTTGCCTTTTGCATCAATTACTTCGACATCAGCGGTAATATGTTCAAACTCTTTTGTCTTCCCATACTTTTTTATAACATTATCTTTGATTAAAACAGCACCATCATAAATTATTTGGTTTTCTGAACCTAGAGTAATAACGGTCCCGTTCTTAATAAGCAATGTTTTCATGATTTCTCCATAAATAATTTTACATTAAGGCTCTATTTGTTTTTTGCATTTCTCTTTACTTTAGCTATCATTAATAAAGCTATTATAAAGAAAATTAGAGGACCGCAGATAATCTCAGTTTCATAAATATAAATATTATTACTGCCTGGTGACAGAATAGGCAGTATGATTGTGACAAGTGTAGTAAAACTTGCAACGATCCAGAAAATAAATGCTCCAAATTTTTTCCCGGGTGCTACATATTGTCCAATAAATTGAGTAACTGTCTGCATTTTGAATTTGAGTTTAAGGTAAGCAAGTAATATAATGAGATAAACAATAAACATTGGCACTGTAGCCATCATTACTAACACCATATAAATATTTTCTACACTTTTCATAAATGATGTTACTAATACAATTAGTGAAACAAATACTGCCTGAGCAATTATTGCTAGAACTGGGATTTCATGTTTATTTTCTTTTCTCATCCATTTTGGAACAAACTTATCATCGTTACCCTGGGTAAACATTTTGATAGTTCCAACCATCCAGATAGCAGTACTTGCAATACATGATATTACTATAAAGATAGCAATTACTGAGGCTATCCATTCCATATGAATGTAACTGCTGGCTTTGGCTATTACTTGAATTGGTCCTGCTGCTGCACCTAAATCTTTTGGATCTATAACCACAGCAAGCGCGAGTGTTCCAACTATATAACAAATTGTTATTACCAGCGCAGATAGCAGTGTTGCTTTAGCAAAGTCCTTTTTCGGGTTTTTCATGTTTTTAACAAATGGAGTACAAATTTCTCCACCGGACATTGCAAAAGTCATAGTAGCTAGAAATATTAAATTTGTACTGTTAAATTCAGGAATAAAGTTTCTTGGAGCAAAACTGATTTCCATAGGTTTTTGGAGAATGAATATGGTTATTGCTGCTAGTATTACTATAACTATAATAGGAATTATATTACCGATAAGGCCACCTACTTTACCGAAAAAAGCTAAAAAAGAAACACTTCTTATATTAATGAATGTAGCTATCCAGAAACTGGCAATTACGCATGTAGTGATAAAAACTTTGTTGTTTGCAAGTTCGGGATTTATTACATATGCAAGACATATAGCTGCATAAGTCAGAACTGTTGGATAGTAAAAAATATTACATATGAGATAAAACCATGAAGTAATAAATGCAGTTCTTTCTCCAAATACCTCCCTTGTCCAATCTACTAAACCTCCCTTTGCATCGGGAAAAATTGAACTGAATTCAGCAAATACAAAGGATATTGGAACAAAGAAAAGCAATGATGCAAGTATCCATAATATGATAGATGCCGCACCATACTGTGCTGCTGTAGAAAACCATCTCATACCTAGTAGGCATACTACATTCATGTATACTATGTCAGAGACTTTTATTTGTTTTAAGGTCATTTGTATTCTTTCTGTTATATTGGTAATAATCTTTAAATTTAATTATTCTTTTTTTTACGAACTTTTCTAATCATTAACAGTGCTATAATAAAAAATATTATTGGCCCACCAATAACTTCAGCTTCATATATGTAAACGTTATTATCTCCGGGAGAAACAAGTGGAATAAGAATTGTTACTAAAGTAGTAAAACTAGCTACAATCCAGAAAATGAAAGCTCCGATTTTTTTTCCTGGAGCAACATAATCGCCTATAAATTTAGTAACAGTCTGCATTTTGAATTTTAGTTTGAGATAGGCAAGCAGAATGATAAAGTAAACAATGAACATTGGTATCGTAGCCATCATTATTAATACCATGTAGATATTTTCTACACTTTTCATAAAAGACGTAGCCAGTACTATAAGTGAGACAAAGAGTGCCTGAGCTATAACTGCATTTGCAGGTATATTGTTTTTGTTTTCTTTTCTCATCCATTTGGGAATGAATTTTTCATCATTTCCCATTGTAAACATTTTAATGGTGCCAACCATCCATATTGCACATCCAAAAATTGATGAAAGAGCTATGAGTACAGCGACAACAGACGCGATCCAGACTAGATTAATATTTCGGCTTGCTATTTCTATAACTTGAATAGCTCCACTAGCAGCACCAAGTTCAGCAGGGTCAACAACCATTGCAACTGCTAATGTTCCGATTATATAAAAGACAGTTATGATAAGAGCTGAAAGCATTGTTGCTTTAGCAAAATCTTTTTTTGGATTTTTCATGTTTTTTACAAAAGGAGTACATATTTCGCCACCTGACATCGCAAAAGTAAGTGTTGCAATAAAAAGTAGATTATCGCTATTGAGTTCTGGTATGAAATTTGTCGGAGCAAAGCTGATTTGAGATGGTTTTTTAAGTATAAATATAGTTATAACAGCTAATATAACAATAACTACGATGGGTGTAATATTACCAATAAGTCCACCTATCTTGCCGAAGAATGCTATAAAACCTACTCCTTTAAGGTTAATGAGAGTTCCTACCCAGAAAAAGACGATTACAAAAGAAGTTATAAATACTTTGTTTTGAGCGAGCTCAGGATTTATTACATAGGCTACGCATACAGCTGAAAAAGTAAGTATCGTAGGATAGTAGAATATATTGCATATTAAATAAAACCATGATGTAACAAATGCAGTTTTTTCTCCAAATACTTCTTTTGTCCAGTCTACTAAACCTCCCTCAGCATCAGGAAAAATCGAACTGAATTCTGCAAACACAAATGAAATTGGAACAAAGAAAAGCAGAGAGGCAAGAATCCATAATATAATTGATGCCGCTCCATACTGTGCAGCTGTAGCAAACCATCTCACCCCTAGGAGACAGGTAACATTCATAAGAACAATATCGGAGACTTTAATTTTTTTCAGCATTTAATTGGTTCCTTATAGTTTTTTATATTGGTTCTGTTAGATGAATAATAAGTGACTAATTAAAGAAGTTTATTTAATTATACGGAACAATGTGTAAAATAACCACTAAAATTTACTAAATTTAATTAAAATATTTATTATATCTAACTTTTAACACTGATATTTATGATTATATCCTTTTTTTGTTGACAGTTTAGCCTTCAACGTTCCAGTTTGCTGAGTTAGTGTGTAAATGTTGCTTTGAATATCCTTAAGGTTGTTACGATAAATTGCATTCAAAGTGGTAGAACGATATTTTATTATAAAGTTTATAAAATAAGTATAGTAATTTTATATTTTATTTATTATATTATAACTATGTTTAGTAAACAATTACTACTTTAATCTAAAAATTGGTATACCGCAATGGGAAAATTAGAAGAACTGAGATCTGGATTTAGAAATAGATCTGCTAAAGATATATTAGTAGAAACAGAGAAACAATTTAGGAATAAAAGTGCTTTTTCAACCGCTCTTAACCTTGAAGATCAGGTAATTACTGATTTAATTGTCAGAAATAAGCTTGATATACCAATATTTACTTTGGATACAGGTCGTCTTTTCGATGAGACGTACGATCTTCTGTCACGGACAGAAGAGCATTATAATATCAAAATTAAAGTTTATTTTCCAGAAGCTTTAGATGTTGAAGAGTATATAGAAGATCACGGGATAAACAGTTTCTACAATGACATTGAGCTTAGAAAAAAATGCTGTTATTTAAGAAAAGTAAAACCTTTACAGAAAGCTCTTAATGGAAAATTATGCTGGATATGTGGTTTAAGGAAGTCACAGTCAGTTACAAGATCAAATTTTGACAGCATTGAATATGATGAAAAATTTGATGTTTTCAAAGTTAGCCCTTTAATCACATGGACAAAAGAGCAGATTGACAATTATATTGTGAAATATAATGTTCCGGTGAACAAACTTAATTATGAAGGATATCCATCAATTGGCTGTTCCTGCTGTACAAGAGCAATCTCTGATAATGAAAATATTAGAGCAGGGCGCTGGTGGTGGGAGTCTCCTGAGCAGAAAGAGTGTGGTCTTCATTTCGTGAATGGAAAAGCTGTAAGAACTAATTCTTGAAACATAATAAATTGTTATCAGGTTAAAAAAACTTATAATATTTGATATTGCTTATTTAATCTATGTTAGAAGTTCTGTAAGTTATCAGCCAAACCCATTAAATTATTTATAATTCAAAGCCCATGTATATTTCTGCACCTTTAAATAATGTTTTTGCTCTATTATTTAAGTTCAATAGGAATGCTTAGAGTTTTTCCAGCAGCTTTGATAAATGGTTTTAAGTTTTTTACCATTTCGGCGAACTGTTCTGGAAATAGACTTTGCTGACCATCTGACAAAGCAACTTTTGGATTATAGTGCACTTCTATCATTAATCCGTCTGCTCCGCAGGCTATAGCGGCTTTTGACATAGGTTCTACAAAGTCTCTTACGCCAGTTCCATGAGAAGGATCAACTATCACAGGAAGATGGCAATGTTGTTTTATATATGGTATCGCATTTAAGTCTAAAGTATTTCTTGTCGCAGTTTCAAACGTGCGGATACCTCTTTCACACAGGATAACATTAGGATTGCCTTCAGCGACAA
>Ga0307987_1001356_pt1 | contig 13454 bp, 6 predicted proteins | sample EllFjometagen181_FD_203157 | JGI IMG/M metagenome (GOLD analysis project Ga0307987, IMG submission 203157) | Marine microbial communities from Ellis Fjord, Antarctic Ocean - #181 | ecosystem: Environmental > Aquatic > Marine > Unclassified | place: Southern Ocean | collected 2014-10-08
CGATTTTCCCGGGCGCCGCCATATCCACGACTCCATTGGTTGTCGCATTATTAGAGTTGAATGAAGAGTCCATACTAAGTCCAGACTGCTCGCTAAGATGCCAAACCCCAACATATCCATTTGCCCAGACATTAGTTATATCTTCCTGATTTGCAGCCGCAGAATTATCATAATAGACATAAATATCAGTGTTGGCTGTTGCTGATAATGCCGAAATCTTAATCCATGTGGCCATAGTTTCATTAACTGCATCATAACTCTCAATCTCATGAGACAATTTGGTAGTGCCATCATTTGCTGTAAAAAGAATATCATCTCCGTTAGCTAAAGCATTCGTAAACAAACTTGCTGCAATATTTGTTTCTGTAATAAGTATTGGAAAGTCTACTAAATTATTACTTACATAGTTATAATTAATAGTTAACTTTTGGCGGTATCCCCATCCCTTGTACCATCCATCAGCAGCCATTAAATTAACAGCAAGTAAACTTAACATAAAAACACAAATAATCTTTTTCATTTTAGTCCCCTATTTATAGTTAATAATAAAAATATACATATTTTGTTGATTTAAAAAAGAAATTATCAAATAATGGTTGCGTTGTCAATTGATATTTTTTATTTTTTATTTTTTTTTGGGGTGATAAACAGGAAAAATTTATTTTAAAGGTGAGGTCATAGAAAGGTGAACAGAAATATGTTTTTATATTATTTTTGACAGAATCATTTTATGACAGAATCATAATCTGCCAATAACTATTCTTTTCATGGGATCTTTTGTGGCAAAATCATTCTGCCAAAATCTCCCCTCTTGCGGCCATTAAATTTCTTTCTTTAAAATGATTCTGCCAAATCTTCCCTCTTACGGAAATATATTTTCATATTATTTGGCAGGACCAATTTTTGTAACAGCATCTTTGCTGATATAAAGTGATCTCAACCGGAAAAACAGGGTTAATTGATAAAAATATATAATTTTTGTTGCATTAAAAAAGAAATTATCACATAATGGTTGCGTTGTCAATTATTATTTTTTTACACTTCTTTATTGCAATGCGGGGGCATGAAATGTACATCTCACGACGGAAACAAATAAATATAGGGCGAACAGCCATTCTCTTACTTTTCGTACTATTTTTTACACGTTCGATATATGCCTCAGAGAGTATTACCGACAATTTTGATTCATACCTAAACAACTGGACCGTACCGCATAACAAACATTTCAAGATTATCGACGGCAGCCTTATAAACAGCACCGTTTATACGGATTATATTGGATTGAAAGAAGAGAATATAGGTGACTTCAATCTCACTTTTATGCTTAAGTTTCTGAGCAATAATGAGCAAATGCCAGGCCATTTTGCCATAACAATCAATCGTGGATATGGAACTTGGAAACTCTACTTTACCAGCAACAAGAACACTTCACAGTTTACCAGCAAATTCTATCCGGCAGAAGCAGAAAAGAACGCCAAAGCACTTTTTAATGAAGTTCACCAACTGCCACTACCTCTGGACGAGTGGCTTAAAATAGAAATAACATGTAACCCGCAACGCTATGAACTGAAAATTGCAGACCAGAAATTTCTTCTTGGCACTGCTCCTGGTTATGGCACATTAACTTTTGGAAGCTATAAACAACCTGTCGCACTTGATAATTTCGCTATAACTTATGAAAAACCGGCACCGTTATCTCCCAACCTTCTTATAAATGGAGGCTTTGAATATGCGACAAATCCTGATATTCCTGATTATTGGGCCGGAAATGGACAAAGATACAGAACGCAAGGAATACCAGCAGACCTATATACAGAGACAGCATTTAGTATGTTTCATGAAAAGTTTTATTTGGACAGACAAACTGCATTTGAAGGCAAAAACTCCATGCGAATACAAGTCCCATTTCACCTGCAAAGTAAAAATATAAGTATCAAGCCAAATAACAATTATACCATTTCATTTGATATTAAAGCGGCGAACAACGGTCAAACAGTTAGCATCGGGACAACATCTGACGCTATTGACACACCATTCAAAGATAATATTATCACAGTAAACAAAGACTGGTCCCGTCATGAACTTCACCTTACAGATTATCAACAAAACAGCTTATCATTTTTTATCAAGCCACTTACTGACGACAAGATATGGGTGGATGCCATCCAAATTGAGGCCGGCACCAAAGCTACTCCTTTTATGCCATGTTGGTTAGACAATGGGTTTCTTCTTCCTGAAGATGTAAATCAAAATCAGTGTTTAAGCAATACACAGGCAGTCAAAAATAATGCGCAACCTAAAGAGATCATAGCAAACAGTGAGATTATCATATCAGATATAAAACTTGTTTCAAAAAATCCGTTAAACAACAGTTACAATTTGCACCTAAAAGTGGAAAACAGAACGGATAAAGAAAGAAAATTTAATGTTACAGCATGTCTGACTGCTAAAAGCGAACCAGAACAGGTAAAAGTCTATAGCAAAGAATTTTCTCCAGAAAAGATACAAAGCCTGGAAATCATGAACTTTAAAGTCAGCGACTTAAGAGTTTGCATTAATATTCTTGTTGTCGATGAGCAGGGAAATACAATCAAGCAAATACGAGACTTTATTGATACTCCAGAACCAATGCGAATATACACGGAATGGTCATATTATACAAATGAGAAAGAAGCAAACATAATTGTCAAGTTTGATGAAAACTACAGTATTCCCAAAAACAGCACATTGCAGCTATCAACATTTGCAACTGGACATCCACAATATCCCCTAGTAAAAAAAGATTTTGCAGTCAAAGATACAAAAGATAAACAAATCTTTACTATACCAACCTCTCGACTAATACAGGAAAAATTATTTACTGTCACAGCAAAACTCGTAAATGATAATGGGCAAAAGGTAATATCAGCCAACGCTAGATTAATTACACACCAGCCTACGCAGACAGAAGTAAAAATAAATCGTATTAACCGTGGTGTATACATCAACAAAAAACCGTTCATCCCCTATGGTATCTTAGTTTCAGGCTTGGGAATGAATCAACTTGAGTATTATAAAAAATGTGGATTTTCATATATTCAGCTTATCAGTCACTGGAATAAAATTGAAAAGAATCTAACGTTTCTTGAAAACTGCAATAAGTTGGATATTAATGTAATTGCGTTTCATGTATCTAGACCTTATAGCATCGACCCTGCTGATGTAGTAGAGAAATATAGCTTATCTCCTGCTTTTATAGGAATAGTCCCAAATGATGAAAGCGCAAGTCTGTCCGTTTATGATCGGGCAATTAGGGTAAAAGCCGCAAACCCAACGATACTAAACTGTGTTAATAACCATTTTATTTCATATAAAGCATTTGCAAATCGTATTGACGGTTTTCCTGGAGACATTCTATCAATTGATCGTTATCCATTTATTATGCAGCCTCCAGGTCGTCCGCAAATGACGGGAGATATATTCTCGTATGAGCTTTGCCTTGAAATGATGAATAGAGACGCTCGCAGAGAAAGAAAACCTGTCTTTATTTGGTTACAAGCCGCTGAACGATTTGCCAAAGAGCCTACGCCGCAGCAGTTGGCATGGCAGACTTATATTGCACTTGTAAATAATTGCATGGGCTTTACGTACTTCGGCGGTATGCCCAATAGCAAAATAGTATGGGATCGTATGCAAAGCCTAAACCAAGAAGTCCAGACTCTAAAGCCTGCACTGTTCTCAATGGAAGAAGACCCAAAAGTTTTCGGGGCAAATCAAGTAACTGAGGATAATATTCGTATTCTGTCCAAAAAGCTAGGAAATGAGTTCACTGTAATTTGCGTGAATGATAGCTTCTACCCCGTCAATGCGGCCATTGATTTATCAGAAACAGGAAGTTCTAAGAGTACTGAAATCTTATTTGAAGGGCGAAAACTTCAAATAGATGAAAAAGGAATATTGAACGATAAATTCGCTCCGTTTGAACGACATGTTTATAAAATAATTTTATGAAAAAGATTAAAGAAAGAGTTTTAACCACGGAAAACACCGAAAGCACGGAAAGAAGAGAAGAGATAAGAGTTAAGAAAATTGGCAAAATCATTTAATGGCAGAATCATTTTTTAAGAAAGAAATTTAATGGCTGCAAGCGGGAAGATTTCGACAGAATCATTGTCGACAGAATCATTTTTTAAGAAAGAATATTTATTGGCAAAATCATTTAATGGCAGAATCATTTTTTAAGAAAGAAATTTAATGGCTGCAAGCGGGAAGATTTCGACAGAATCATTTAATGGCAGAATCATTTTTTAAAAACGAGTTATTTATATTTTAAATAATAAAAGATGAAAGATCTTTCACCAGCAAACTGGGGTTGTCACGCTTAACCCCTATATTTATAGTTTAAAGAAAATGATTCTGCCATCAATGATTTTGCCACAAAAGATCCCAGGAAAAGAATAGTTATTGGCAGATTATGATTCTGTCATTAAAATGATTCTGTCAAATTGATTTAAAACAAAACATGACTAAAAAAACATACAACTTTTAACCAACAATAAAACAAGGAATAATAATAATGATAATCACCAAAAGCTTTAAGTTGACGTTTTTCTCTTTTCTTTTAATTATTACAGCGGGGTATCTTATGAGTGCGGAAAAAGAAAACTATCAGATTAACGGGAGTTTCGAATATGCATCAAATCCTGATATCCCCGACTACTGGACCGGCATGGGGCGATGGACTCGGTCGTGCAACGGTATGTCAGGGGAAGCACTTACGGAAGACAACATAAATGATTTTATTGAGAAATTCTACCTTGATGACACTACTGCATTTGAGGGAAAAAGGTCATTACGAGTGGAATCTCCATTTTTCATAAGCAATAATTCGATGGACGTGGAAGAAAACAGTGATTATACAATTTCTGTTTATTTAAAAAGTTCAAGAGAAAATATGCAAGTAGACCTGTCTGCGGTCTTTCAAGACAGAAATAAAATATTCACAAACAAAACCATCTCGGTTTCAAAAGAGTGGAAGCGTTATCAAATCAAATTGCCAGACTATCCGCACAACAAATTATCCATAATGGTAAAACCTCTTGATTCTGGCAAACTATGGGTTGATGCAGTGCAGATTGAAGATGGACTTGAAGCAACAGCATTTAAGCCATCACATTATGATACCGGCTTTACAAAACCTCAGCAACCAATTCATATTGGAACCAGCAATAATACAAACGCTCCATCAGTTAGTCTCCCTGCTCCTGTAAAAACTCCTCCAGCTATAGATGGAAGCCTGGAAAGCATTTGGGATAATGCAGTTAGCATGAAAATGGGTACAATGATGGGCTCACCCAGTGAAACTCCTACGAATATTAAACTATTATACGATGATGAAAATATATATGTAGCTTTTGAGTGTGAAGATCCACGCGGTGCCAAAGGTAAAGGGGAGTCTATTGAAATTTTTATGGACCTACTTGGAATAGGTTCACCCTACTATCAGTTTATTTTTGATACTGATGGAAACAAACATAACTATCGCTCAACAGAAGGAAAACATGAATGGGATTGGCAAGCTAATTGGAAAGTTGCAACGAAAAAGAATCCTCAAGGCGGTTGGACTGCAGAAGTTGCTATTCCATTCTCAGTGATGCCAGAAAGCAAAGAGGTAGCATCAATTGATTCATTGAAGATGAATTTCTGCCGGAATTATTCCGCTGGACCGGAACTCTACCTATGCTGGGCGCCAGTCAATGGCACATTCTTAGAACCAGAAAACTTCGGAACTATCTTCTTTGGCGGTACTGCTGGTTCTGCCCTTGAAGTTATAGATAAAAATTTAATATCAACAGACCCTACTGACAACCGTTTTAATTTCACTCTAAATATAAAAAATAGTTTCAAGAAGTCTCAAACTGCGACCTTAATACTGAATGTGGAGACAAAAACTGCAGCACTCCAGACAAAAACAACAAGCGTTAATTTTATTCCGGAGAAAACTGATGAAATCACGTTAAAGGGATTTAAACTAGCGGATAATCGATGCCGTATAAGTCTCCTCTTTTTGAATAAAGAAGGGAAAATTATAAAGCAGCTGCGGGAATTTATTAATGTTCCGCACCCACTAAGAATCTATCCTGAATACTCCTACTATACAAACGAAAAAGAAGCTCGAATAAAAGTAGAATATAAGGGCAGTCTTAAAACAGAAAACCTATCTTTAGTTTTATCCACCACGCTGGCACCACTGCCAAAAGTCCTTAACAAAAAAGTCTATCCGTTTGAAGTAACCGCAAATCATATATACGATTTTCCTATTATCTCGCTGGGAAAGGCCCATACTTACACACTGAATGCAAATCTGATAGATGCGGATGGAAAAGATATAATGACCGCAAGTTGCAACATTATCAGACGAGATCCCAACCATACGGAAGCTAAAATAAACTATTTCAACCGTGGTATTTACCTTAATGGCAAACCGTATATCCCGTATGGATATCAAATATGGTTGCTTGGCGATGAACAACTTAAGTTTTATAAGAAACTGGGACATGATTACATCTGCTATACAGGTCATTGGGCGGACGCCAACAGGAATCATCAATTCTTGGGAATGTGTGATAATCTGGGATTAAACGTTATGGATTTTCATGCCGTACGTCCTCATGCAGATGCTCCGGATAAAATGCTAAAAGAACTTAGCAATCATAAGTCACTTTTTGCAGTGACTCCAGTTGACGAATCTGTTGACCTCGATGTTCCTGAATTATTAAAAAATGCTAAAAATGCTAATCCATATCTTGTTTGTTATAAGAATGATAATGTTGCAGGATATCGTTTTTGGCGTCAACAACTTGACGGGCTGCCGGGAGATGCCGTATCCATCGACCGTTACCCTCTTGTAAAACTGGCAAAAGGATTGTCGCAAACAACAAGTATGATTTACACCTTTGAGCGTGCCGTTGAGATGATGGATGAAGATGGCAAACGGGACAGAATGCCTGTTTTTGTCTGGATGGAGGGTGCAGAGGCTCACTCAAAAGAACCCACGAAAACAGAATTGACATGGCTTCATTATATTGCAGTAGTGAATCACTGCATGGGATTTACCTATTTTGGCGGAGTTCCTATCAGTCAACATGCAAGATTAACAATAAAAGAACTTGATAAAGAACTGAAAGCTATTCAGTCTTTTCTCTTTTCTGTTGAAGAAGAGCCTGTAATATCGTTTGGAAATAAGCAAAGCCGTGAATTAATTCGTGTATTACCCAAAATAGAAGGTGATCAATTGCTGCTTATTTGTGTAAATAGAGCAACAGAAGATATAGATGCAAAAATTGACATCTCGTCTGTACTGAAAAACAGTGCAGGCAATGCTTCTGTAATGTTTGAAGGGCGAAGCGTGAAAATAGAGAAAGATAATATTCTTAGCGATACATTCCCCCCTTTAGGCAGGCATGTTTATAAAATAAAACTAAAATAGTAAGGAACGTAATTGTTGGTCGAAAATCGTTGACCGTTGGTCGTTGGGAAAAGAGTTAAGAAAATTGGCAGAATCATTTTTTAAGAAAGAAATTTAATGTCCGCAAGCGGGAAGATTTAGTCAGGATAGAAGTGTTTACGACAGAATCATTGTCGACAGAATCATTTTTTAAGAAAGAATAGTTAATGACAGAATCATTTTAATGACAGAATCATTTTTTAAGAAAGAGTTATTTATATTTTAATTAAGAAAAGATGAAAAATCTTTCACCGGAGAACTGGGGTTCTCACGCTTAACCCTATATTTATAATTTAAAGAAAATGATTTTGCCATCAATGATTTTGCCAACAAATCTTTGGAAAAGAATAACAAACAAGAAAAAGGAAAAAATATGTATTATATTCTCAGTAAAAGAATAAAGAACCTGTTCGTAACAGTCGGCATGTTGCTGATTCTCTGCATGGCATCAGATCTATTAGCAGAAGTAAAAGTAGCGCAAATCTTTGGCGACAACATGGTGTTGCAACGTGATATTGCCGTTCAAATATGGGGATGGGCTGATGAGGGAGAAAAGATTACGGTTTCTTTTAATGGACAGGAAGCAAGTGTAACCGCTGATGAAAATGGCAAATGGTTGTTGAAACTTAGCCCAATGGAAGCAAATAAAACCCCTAGTCAATTAACCATTACCGGTACAAACAAACTTATTCTTAAGAACATACTTATTGGAGATGTGTGGATCTGCTCAGGACAGTCAAATATGCAAATGTCTTTAAATCAGGTTATTCAGGGTGCAAAAGAAATTGCAGAAGCAAATTACCCCACTATCCGCCTAATGACAGTACCGAGAATAGGCAGTGATTCTTTGATTGATGATATAAAAGTCCAATGGTATGAATGCTCCCCTAAAACCAGCGGTGGCTTTTCTGCAGCAGGATACTTCTTTGCCAGGAAATTAGTGAAAGAGCTGGATGTGCCTATTGGGTTAATTAGCGCAAATTGGGGCGGTACTAGAATCGAGCCGTGGATTTCACCAGAAGGATACCGATTGGTTCCTGAGCAGAAACAGATGAGTAATATAATAGATTCAAATTTGCCAACGACTGCAGAAGGAAATATAAAATACCAAGAATTCATGAGTAAAATGAACATATGGATGGAAAAAGCACAAAGTGCAGTGGCAAAAAAAGAAAAAATGCCGGCAATGCCACTACAACCCGGAAAAATGAATAGTCATCAGGATCCCACTAAACTGTTTAACTCCATGATCCATCCTCTTATCCCTTTTGCTATTCGTGGTGTGTTATGGTATCAGGGCGAATCCAATGGAGGAGAAGGGATGTCGTATTTCAATAAAAAGCAGGCATTAATCAAAGGATGGCGTCAATTGTGGAATCAAGGAGATTTCCCGTTCTACTTTGTTCAATTGGCCAACTGGAAGCAACCAAATCCACATAGCCCCGCTGGAGCTTTCGGATGGGCCAGATGCCGAGAAGCTCAAAGAAAAAGCCTGACAATACCAAACACTGGTATGTCAGTAACTGTTGACATTGGCGACGCAACAGACATCCACCCAAAAAACAAACAGGATGTCGGTAATCGTTTGGCATTATGGGCATTGGCAAAAGAATATAAACAAGATGTGGTATTCAGCGGACCGCTATATAAAGAGATGAAAATTGAAGGAGATAAAATCAGAATATTCTTTGACAATACCGGCAGTGGCTTGATGATTGGTGAAAAAACAGGACTTGAACCAGTCGCGGAGACAAAAAATGGAAAAATCAAATTTATATCTATTATGGGAAAAGATAACGTATGGCACTGGGCAGATCTAGTTATCGATGGTGACACCATAGTAGTCTCCTGCGATGAAATTAAAGAACCTCAGGCAGTTCGCTATTGCTATACCATGGATCCCACCGGGCCTTTCCTCTACAATAAGGAAGGTCTGCCGGCATCTCCTTTCAAAACTGGAGATCTTCTCTAACCTTAGATTTTTGGTTGATGGCATAAACATGTTTTTTGATCAATGAAATAGGGAAGTGAATTTTTGTTTTCTACCGTTTTGGGTGATCCCGCAAGGCGGGATGAAAATCATATTCAACGGACGCCGAGGACGGCATCCCTCCCATTCCTACAAGACAATATTGATTTGCTAATTGGGAGGGTCAGCGTCCCCGCTGACATAAAAAGGTATTAACCAGAAGAATAAGGTCTCTAATGAAAACAATAATTGCACCAGAGAATTTTTATGTAACTGTCGACGGCAGACAATATGCTATTGAGAAGTTTTCTGACCTCAGTTTTGCAATAAACCCATTACCATCGTCTAACAACAGGTTAACCATTTTTGATTTTCAGTTAACAAACCGTAGTTCCGAAGCGATTAAAGTTGATTCTGTAGAGGTGAGGTTTGATAGAGACTCACTATGTCAAGGCGACACAAATGCATACCGCTTTTACAAAGAAGGATTAACTGTCGTTGGAGCATCTGGGTCCAGAAGAGAGAATGATTGTGACTTTGAGCTGGATCCCGATTTTCTTAAGTTCACAGTATCCGATGCCGACACATATAACTGGAAACAGAAAAATGTGTTTTGTGGAGAACAGCTCGGTATTGTAAACAACAAACAGACAGGAGAAAATATCCTGTTTGGATTTGTAACTGCAAATAATTATTTTTGCAGAATCATACTAGATATGAATACAGACGCTTTTTTAACCGCTATAATTGATACTGACGGCATTGTTATCAACCCTGGCAGCACAATTGTTCTGGAAAAATTAATGATTACCGCAGGTAATGATGCAGAAAAATTACTAGAGTGTTACGCCAGTGAGATCACTCTGCAAATGAATGCAATCACTTCATCATCCACCCCTTCAGGCTGGTGCAGCTATTATTACTATTATGGACAAGAAACGGAATCTGATATCATCGAAAATGCCGAGTTTTTAGCATCAAATCGCAGCAAAATACCCGTTGAATATATCCAGATTGATGACGGATGGCAAAAAGCTCGAGGAGATTGGCTGGAGAGTAATCAAGAAAAGTTTCCACACGGCATGAAATGGCTTGCAACTAAGATAAAAGAACTTGGATTCAAATCTGGAATATGGACTGCACCATTTCTGGTGGCCAAAAACACACCGGTATATCGCGAGCATAAGGAATGGTTGCTGCGCAATAAAGATGGAGATCTTCTTGATATGGGAGGCAACTATTTCCTAGACACATCACATCCAGAAGTCCTCAAGTGGATAAAAGAATATTTCAAAGTTTTGCGAAGCTGGGGTTACACCTACTTTAAATTAGATTTCATGATGGTCGAAACATGTTTTGGGGCACAATACCACGATAAATCCATCACCAGAGTGCAAGCTTATAGAAAAGGATTACATGCCATCCGTGAAGCCGTCGGCAAAGAATCGTTTATGCTTGGAGGGACATCCCTTATTGCTCCAAACATTGGCTTAGTTGATGGTTGCAGAATCTCCACCGATGTCACGCCTTTTTGGAACAAAGACATTTACACACCAGAATCCCCGACAATATTTAACGTCTGCCGCAATATTATTAACAGGGGATATATGCATAAACATTTTTGGATTAATGACCCTGATTGTCTAATAGTACGCAAACAACATGACCGCACTAAATATAAAGACATTCCGTCTCTGACATTAGATGAAACATATATGCTTTCATCGGCCATGATTTTATCCGGCGGCTCAATATTTCTTGGCGATCGCCTAAAAACACTTCCGCCCGAACGCATAGAAATCATCTCTAAAGTTCTAACTCTTATAACCGACAAACCTGCTTATCCTGTTGACAGAATGGAAAACTCAATACCATGTATATGGTTCAGACAAGGAGACGCAACCGAGAACAACCCGCATTTACTTGGAATATTCAATTGGGATAACCAGCAGAAGACTATCAGTATACCAACTGAAACCATAGGCCTGAATAAAAACAGTAAATATATATGTATTGATATTTGGGATCAGGATAAACCAATAGATATATTATCAAACAACACTATCTCGTTGAAACCGCATACCTGTCGATTGATTAGTATATATGGTTCTGTCACGGTTTCCGTGGGGGGACCTAAAAAATAGAAACGGCAGGATTACCCCTCCGTCAGGCTGCACCTGCCACCTCCCCTAAACAGGGCAGGAGCACTTGCATATTACAGTTGTCGTATTCTTTCTATATTATACGTGCTGTCTATGTTTTGTTTTCAGAGTGTATTAAAGCTCTTGGTAAAGTGTTAGAATCAAAGTGCTCCTGCCCTGTTTAGGGGAGGTGGCAGGCGCAGACTGACGGAGGGGTAATCCTTATGCACGGCTGTGATAGGCATAAATTGCAGGATTAAAACTAATAATAACTGGAATAATATAACGTTAAACTTTGTTGGAGAGGTTGAAAAAAAGCCTGACCCACGGAAACCGTGACAGAGCGGTATATATAAATAATAACAATCATGACCAAACAAATATGAAAGACAACTATGAACTCTATTGGACATAAAGAAACAACGCTTGCCGCAATTGATGCTCTACCTATATGGCAGCAGAAATTATGGGAACCGGAAAAAACAGACCTCGCAGAAACTTACTCGTTATATGGCGATACTTATCCGACAAACAAAAAGGAACTAGGTCCGTTCGTTGAATTTCCCGATGGGACTATTCCTGATTTCTATATGCCAAAACTACGTTGGAAGCATCATTACGATGCCGCCATAGATTACTGGGAAGCTCCTTTTTATGATAAAGCGTTGCAGACACTAAACTATTTTTCCAAAATGATTATTGATGCAATTAGAAACAAAGACATTAGATCCGCCGCACGATTTGCCGGTACAATGGCGCATTACTTTCAAGACAACGCCTGCCCTGGTCATGCAGTAGATGATACTGACCTTGAAATCATCAAAGATCTGCTTCCACCTCCGGAACATCTTAAATGTGCTCCTTTCCACCCCATGATGGAAAGCAGCCCTACCCCATTTTCACTGGATAACTACACTCCACAACTCTACGGAACAACTGTTGCCGAATTTTCATGCAACTTTATCGACCGTATTGTTGAACTCAACTTGAATGCAAGAAAAGCTGTCCTACCTTTCTTTAACTCATTTTACCAAAATGACGAAGAAGCTGCCACCAAACTTAATATGGGCATCTGTCGCTTTGCAGCAGAGGTATATGCCGACTTTTTAAACACTGTCACCTGCATAGCATATGAACAATTTGACAATAGCTCAACAGCCTCAACTGTTAAAAAACTTGCCGGCACCTTCCCCTACCGGCAAACAGCCTGGGCAGGAGGAAACTATTCGCAAGTTGCCCCCGGTGAACTTAAGGGAATTAATCTTAATAATTCGTATGAGGCTGTCCCCTGCAAACTGTCATATAAAAATAGTAAAATTTCACAAACCAAAACAATCTCAAATGCTCTTGGTGCCACTGCCTATTTTGAATATGAATTCAAAATACCAAAAGAGACTTACAAACTGACATTCGATTACGGTATACATGCTGATCTAGGCACACTATATCCCATAACTTTTGAAGTGTTATGTGATAACAAATGCATATTTAGCGATACAAAAGGTTCCGGCGACCATGCCGGTTCCGTATCACTGGACTTACCTGCCAACACAGAAAAACTACAACTGATAACTAATATTGCAGACAATATTGATATTCAGAGAATAAACAATATTCCCATTGTACCCACTGGCCATGCTGTCTGGGGAGAACCTATTCTGATTAAATAACGGAGATGTGTAAATGAAAAAAAGAGAATATCCAATAGCCAACACTCAATAACCAATATCCAAGGTAGGACAGAAAGAACGTCCAACATCAGCCTTCGCAGTTCCTGTCTACGGCTTGACAAGTCGACCCAGCTACTAATCTAAAACATTTTACGTTTAAAATAAGAAGTATCATTTCTTTTAGTAGC
>Ga0307987_1001357_pt1 | contig 13430 bp, 6 predicted proteins | sample EllFjometagen181_FD_203157 | JGI IMG/M metagenome (GOLD analysis project Ga0307987, IMG submission 203157) | Marine microbial communities from Ellis Fjord, Antarctic Ocean - #181 | ecosystem: Environmental > Aquatic > Marine > Unclassified | place: Southern Ocean | collected 2014-10-08
CCTGAAAGTCGGATAAAGCGTACACTATTTACCTGTTACTCCCAAATACTCCAGAAATAACCGATCTCTGGCTATTGATTCGGTTGACCATCGGTAGCTGCCCATGGCAGTCTGTACATTTGTCGTCTCAATGCAGTCGAACCAGTCCAGAATTTGTGCGAGGGAACGTTGTTCAAGCCACTTATCCAGTTTCTTTTCGAGCTTGATAAGTGCCTTGGACTTTCCTGTTTCATTCTTTCCGAGCATAGCACGCATTTCCTTTATTTTCTTCATCACAAAGCAATGGTAGCCCAGCGATACAAATTGCACAAATTGTCGACCTCGCAGATTGTCGGGATACCATGTACGTGGTCGTGCACCGTCAAGTCTCCCTTTTTGCACGGCAAACAGTTCTTCTATCTTTTCTCGTAGCCGATAGTTTTCAAGTGCGGTAAATGTATCCATTGTCTGATTGCTGACAAGGGCGAAATAGCCAAAGTACTGCTTTGCTTCAGCAATGGCTTTATCATTAAAACCAACTTTCTGTTGTCCACCACGCCCCTTTTTAGAGCAGATAAAGTACTTTTCTATTTTCCTTTGTGCAGATTTTGTGAACTCGACGGCTCCATCTTCTATTTGAGCTTTGAGTTCAAGCAAGTCCTTACGGAAGGCGAGTTCTTTTTTGGCTTTGTTGTCAGGAGAATAATAAACGTGTATATACAGCCGACGTGAAAAAGTTTCTTTTTCTCCTTCTACCTTGCCGTTACGCGACCGCTGACGAACTCGACTAAACTCGTGCATTTTGGATGTTGTGGCTCCACAGATAGATGGGTCAAACGGACAAGTGCTGGACATACCTGCTATCGTCTTGCGAAGTTCATTCACCTTCTCTCGAATCCAAACAAGATTGGTATCTGCCAGAGTCAGAAATTTCACGTTGTGTCGTGCGAATTCCATCATGTTTTTCTGGCTATAGTAGCCATTATCGGTGACGATCAGAGGTTTTTCCAACCCCAGGCATCTGAGTTGGGACAGGGCATTCTCAATAGATATTACATCTGGTACGTTACCTGGTTGCTTGGCAAAGGCTAGCGGCTCTTGATCTTTTACAGAATACAAGGTCAATAGTTTGATGGTGTTCAGTCCGTCACCATCTTTGTTGAACCCTCGCCGTGCTTCCGACTGGTTTTCAGAATAAGTCGAAATTGTAGTTGAGTCAAACGCTAGCACTGGAGAGCTGCCCAGACGTATTGCCCGGGATGAGAAATAGCACTGAACTCCGTCTTCATTGTAACCGACATTCTTGAACAGCTTGCCGTACACATCTTCGCTGATAGCTTCACTGTACGGAAGAGAATGCATTACCTGCCAACTCTCAATGCGTGGCAGTGTGTTGCCGCCTGTACCAATCCAGTAGCGTGCAATAGAGAGAATCTTGGTGGCATCACCCTCACTGAATGAGGATAATACGTCATTGTCAATACCTGAAGATTTACCAACCCACTCCAGAATATCCGTAAGACCAGTATGTCGACGTATTGCACTGACAGAAGTTTTTTCGTTCTTGCGTTTCTTCGGACGAGTAGCCACCATTTCCTTCGTTCCCGACTTGATCTTTCCTTTGAGTTTCTGACTAACTGTATAGGTCTTTTTTGTCTTTTCGTTATAGCCCGTAATCCGTTCATAAATGTAAATATCGCCGTTAGGGCGACTTTCACGCCGTTCACCGACATGAGTTTTTCCTGTTATTGGTTTAGACATAGCATTTTTCCTTTCTTAAAGTGTTCCCATAGTATAATACGTACACGTTAGAAACGCAAGAAAAAACACAGTTTTTTTTGCAAAAAATGTGTTTGTAAAGGTATTTTGGCTTAAAATGTACGCTTTATACGACTTTCAGGTTACCATTGTACGGATTATTAACAATTATTCCATCCACACTTTCAACTCCTGATAGAACCGGACTGTTATCAACGGTATGTGTGCCGTCAAATCTTGCAATATCAGTCAGCCCTGGAACAGTTGCTGTACTCCAATTTGAACCGACTGTCCAATCTGTATTTCCTGATAGTTTATCCCACGTTGCAGTGTCTGCGTTAAGCAGTGTTAGTGTTAGTAGTGACAATACAAAATATCTGATTCTCATCTTTAATATCCTCCGTATAGTTGTTAAATATAAGTAATTTATTATTTGATTTGATAATAATACATCTTTTTCTTAAAAAAGTACATGTTTTTTTTATGCACTTTGTTGCACAAAAGAAATTGACATACTAAAATAATTTAACATCATGTTTTATGCAAAAGAAAAAGCTTAATCGCCAATAAAACAGGAATACATCCATCAATTGTATCCCACGAAACGCATAACGACTCGCGTATATCAGATATTGCACGCAAAAGCATTCGGAATGTTGCAAAGAAAATGAAATATCGTCCTAATCCTTTTGTGTCAGCATTTTGAATAGGCTACAATATTCCGGACAGTTTCAAAATGTAATATTATTATACAACAAATACTAATACATATTCAGGACAGAATAATGGCATATACAAGATATGATAATGAGTTTAAGACTAAAATAGTTAAACTCTATGAAAATGGTAGTAGTGCAGGGCAGATCTCATAAGAGTTTGGAATTCTTCAAACTAATATTTAAAATTTGCACAGAAAAGTATTGTCTATTCAACCTCTTTTTCATATAATTTTTGTCAGTACATATAATAAAAGTCGTATAGCATCTATATTAAAACACATTGCTAATCCAGTCAAAAAAATTTAATAAAAATCACACAAAACATTTTACAAAATATAACATTTAAGGAAAAAAATGATAGAACTAATTCCTCGTCCACAGAAGATCCATGAGTCTTCGGGAACATTTGATTTAAGTGATAAATCAATAAAAGTAAATGCAGATTCAACTGAATTGGATATTTTTGCAGAACTTATACCAGGATTAGAATGGGAACTTGATCAGAAATTACCGGTGTTTTCTCTTCAAATTGGAACCGCATCTGCTAATTTCCCGTTTTCACCGTTAAAACAGGAATCATATTATCTGCGAGTTTCGCAGGATGGAGTTTGTGCGCAGGCTGGCGATACACCAGGATTATATTACGCTGTACAGACACTATCGCAACTGCAACGTAATGCTTCTCTTCCAACCCCGACAAGCATTCCCTGTTGTGAAATAACAGATTATCCAAACTTTCCATTGCGCATCTACCATGATGATATTTCGCGCGGACAAATCTCAACTCTTGAAGATTTTAGACGTATTCTGCACAATATCAGCCGCTACAAGATCAATGCCTATATTCCATATATAGAAGATATGCTGTATTTAAGTGATTTTCCTGATATTGGCGAGGGGCGAGGACGGCTTACACATGAGGAAGTAAGGGAGATTCATGCGGAAGCGAAACGTCATCATATTCGTGTAATTCCAGCATTTTGTCTGCTTGGACATTGTGAAAATATGCTAGCACTGCCGCAATACGGCCATCTGGGACGTAAAGTCCCTTTTTTACCATCTTCATTTGATGTTAATAATCCAGATTTGAAACCATTTCTCAGCAAGGTAATTGCGGAAGTCGCAACTCTTTTTGAAGATGAATTTATTCATGGAGGATTTGATGAAGTGAGGGGATTAAGTTGCAAAGAATTTTGTGATCATATTGAATGGGTTGCCAGCGAACTTCGCAAATACGGAAAACGTCTGGTTGTTTATTACGATATGTTTATCAACCATTTTGGTCATGAGGCGGCAGAAAAACTTTCCGATGATGTCGTTTTTGCAAACTGGAATTATAATGATTTAACTGACTTTCCCGCAGAAAAAGAGCTTGCGTCAAGTAAACATGAACACTGGATTCTAACTGGATTAAACAACAGTTGCCAGCTTACATTTAATTTAGAAAAAGCTGGAACCAATATCAGAAACTTTGTAAAACAGGGTAAAGAATGCGGAGCCACAGCTGCAATTTTAACCGGATGGGGTAATAACGGATACGAAAATCAACGTGATATTAACTGGAATCTTGTTGCGTATTTTGCAGAACAGGCATGGAGTGGAAATAAAATTGATTTTAAAAACTTTCTGATGCGTTTTCATAATGATTTTTACGGTGCCCCGTTTCCGGAATTGGCAAATGTACTGTTTAAAATTTCCGATCCGCAATTTGCCGGAATTTCCGGATGGAAATTATGGCGTGCTACACTCTGGGGAATGGAACGTATTGCAGAGATAAATCCTGAACTTGTCAAAATATGTCACGAAATGGTATCTGATTTATCGCAATACGAGAGAGTGCTGGATGAAGTTCAGAATCAAGTTTTGCGGGAAAAATCTCATATTGACCATTACCGCCTATGTCTTAAACGTGTTGCAAGCATTGTATCGCGGGTTCTTGCCGCAGAAAAAAGTTGCGAACTCCGCAGAAAAGGTGTCAATGAGGATGGGACCAATATACTCGACAAAGAACAAAGCGGCTGTCCAGTGTTGATACCAAGTTGGAGAGATTCCTTATCAGCACTCTGCAGAGATGAAAAAATAAAACTGGATGAATTGGGACGTTTTTATCATGATCTATGGCTACGTCATAATAAACCGGAAAATCTTGAACGTTCGTACTCTTGGTATGAAAAGCTGGGTAATGATTATCAGAACCCGTCGCCGGAAGAAAAAGGCAATGGAGAAATTATCAATCTAGATGATTATTATAATGAATCTCCTCTGGAAATATGCGGTATCCCAAAAGGGAAAATTGTTTATGACAATACTTTGTTTCACATTAGTGAGTTCAGTAATTTTAGTATAGCAATTGAACCTGGACAGAAAATCATACTTTCGCTTGATAAACCTATTAAAACAGACAATCTACACTTCTTGCTGGCAGGGAGCAATATTCCCTATGAAGATACAGAGGTAATGCAAATTGATGTTTTAAATAATAATAATATACTATTTCAGGAAAATCTACTTGCAAGAAAACATCTACCAGACTGGTATGCGCCACGCGGAGACATGTGGGCAGGTTCCGGAAATCTTTTTCTCGATCCTAGTCGAGTAAAAATGGTATGGGACGGTGCTGGATTGACGGCGGGACGTGCCCCGCTTTTCGGATTGTTTAAATTGGATATGTCGTTAAAAGGTAGCAATACCCATATTGCAAATCAAATAACAATCAAGAATATTGCAACAGAAGCAATTGTTCATATTGTAGGGCTTACTGTTTAATGTGAGACAGGCCGCTTCGCTGCTGTTGACATACAACCGAAGGGAAGTGAGGCTGGTGCTTGCGACAGCAATGAGTGCAACGAATGGCCTACCTCCAGCCTCAACAAGTTGGTTCGTAAGATCTTGCGTTAAAGCAATTTCACATTAAACAGGAAGCCCTAGTTAGGACACTGCTGTGGGCAGGAACGAGCTTTGCTCGTGTTTTATCCCCATGGGTTTACACCCAGGGCTATATTCTTTCGGGCTGACAGCCCTTCTTTCCGCGCCGAGGTGACGCGGCTACAGTTCAACGACGAAGGCGGATCCATAATTTTTAATTGAATATAATGCCAAAGCATTCCCAACATTTTATTTATTAGAGTTTTATTTTACAGTCCAACTCAAAACCTCCATACTATGCGGTGGTAATTGTATTATTGAGCCAGACTTAAACTTATCAAGTTTTGTTTCACTAATTTTAACCTGTGATTCCGAGTTTTCATCCTCATTATTGGCGTCAATCTTGTCGGCCGACAACATATATTGCACAACATCTCCCTGTACTCTGCCTTGAAACTCGACCTTTACCGGATTTGCTTTCACTGTATCCAGGTTAAACAAAATCAATCCGCGACTATTGCCATCCTTAAACGCATAACTCCAGATGGCAGGGAAAGTATGTGACTGCCCAGGTTTTTTGTTTTCGAAACGACCCGTTGCCGTAAACATAGGCTGGTTTGTACTTTGCACGGTTTTAACCAAATCCCCGCCTATAACTTTATTAGCCAATTCACCAGCAAGGAAAGTTGGGCGATAACGTCTGTGTCCTTTACGCATATTTAATGCCGTACCCCAGAGTTTAACATTTCCAATCGATGCGCGGTAATGATCCTGAATAAGACTAAACAGACACTGGTTGCGAACACCCTGTTCACGAAGCATCAACAGCATTCCATTACATACGTTAAGCCCACCTCCAAGAGATGCAACCAGCTTATTTCGCGGTGCAAGAGGACCATCGCCACTTGTAATATGATGATTCACTTCATAAACAGACAACTCTACTTCTGCATTCCGTGCCAACTCACCATTTACAACCATACTGCCCTCTGGAGATAATGACCTATCTATCGGCCATGCAAATGCCCAACGGAAAAAGTCATTATCATCTTTCCACGCAGCCATATCCTCTTTTTTTAGATTATGAATAATATATGGAGCAATCGAAAATTGATCCGCATTAGGAGTCTTTTCCAGAAGACCCTTATTTCTATAAGTATGAGCGGCCTGACCGGCAGCATGAAAAACAATATTACTGCGATAGTTAGAAGAAGCCTTGGCTTGTGCAATCAAATCACGCCAATAATCAGGACCATTGAATCCACCACACTGATAAGCAGATGCATTATTCCATGCCTCATTCCCAAACTCCACATGAATATTGGAAAATGTTTCTGTCCATGGTTTCGTGTGCCCATCAGCCTCTCGCTTCTTGCCATACTTTGAACTAGTTGGACCTGCGACATATTCCAAAAACTGTTCTAATTCTTCTGGTAAAATTGTGCCTGGCAAACAGTACCATGGCTCTGCACCAACTTCCTCACATAGTTCATAAAACTGTGGCAAACTATAATCATGCTTGTTTGCTGAACTAAACGGCAAGTTTTTAATTCCTTGTTGACTACCATAAGCCCGCATGCGCAACTGTGGTGACAGCATATTGTCTATCGTACTTCCCCCCATCTGTAGCATACGTAAGATGCCGGGATTATATTTCTTTAGGGTAGCCACGCAATCATCCCTGAATGCTGTCGGGTTGGTACCACCTTCCAGCCATACCTCAATATCATCTATTAGAATATCTGCCGTTTCTGACTGAAGAATAAAAGTAAGCTGAGTTCCCCGTTCTCCATCCAGTGGTTCTGAAATACCGGATACAACAATAGATCTCTCAAAACTTGTCCACTTAGATGGTACATCTACCTTATCTCCAAAAATCAATCTATCAGCTTGTCCGATGACCTTAAGTTCCGCATTTGCATCCACCGACTTAGCCCAAAATCTTACTTTCCAAATACCATTAAGTTCTCCATGACGTTGCGAATGGGTTGAAAGTCTGTAATGTGATTTGAGTTCTGATCCTTTTAGACACAAGGCCGATACTCCAAAACCTCCAGGTCGTACATCACCATGCACAATCTGATTACTAGTACTGTTCCAGTGATGATGAAGACCCTGCGCATGCCCAACTTCTGGACGATCTCCTAAGATCATAAATCCACCACCAGGCTCAATTGGTATAATAGGTTTATCTAAACGAAAAAACCGACACTTGGTCTGCTTTTCTTTATGTGTAAAATCACGCTCTGTCACCTCTATCACCTTGCGGCGTTCCCACTGCTGCGGACCGGAAAGCAATACAACCTCGTTACTAAGTGCAAACTTATCCCAATCTCCATATTTTCCACCAAACCATGTGGATACACCATCTTCTGCAGAGATGGGACCCAAATGGCATTGCCGTAGCAAAACTCCTTCAAAATTTTCCACTGAACGCTTTTTAGTCAATACCGCACCAGAGTAGTAGGTATCACTACCTAAATTAATACCCAGCCTAACTGTATCCTTTACCACAACCTTATCCGTAATCTGAATTACCGTCGGTTCGGCGTTAACCAATACTGCCGTAAGTAATAATCCAAGCCCTGCCAATTTAATTCCCTGCATAATGATATATCTCCTTAAATACTTAATTTGCCTACACTTACTTAATCTGCTACTCTACACTCTTCATAACAGATTATCCTTCTAGTCTAACGCTTCGCCAATGAACTTATCTCTTTACCACATTTATAGTCCTATTCCCTTTGTTCTTATTTTTTTCCCGCGCCCAAGGGATGCGGCTACAATAAAAAGCCTATTGAATAATGAACAGTAATCAAATAATTTATGACCAAGTGTCTCAATTTACCAAATCCTTTTGTTTCCAACTTCATTCTTACGGCATGACAAGATCAGCGACGATATTAAATAAATGAAAATTTAACAACATTGGAATGCCGGCGGATGTATTTTTTAGACATTAATAAAATTAGCCACTGATTTACACAGATTAAACACGGATATTTATCCGTGAAAATCTGTGTGAATCAGTGGCTGACAAGAAAAACTGTAAAGGGTAAAATATGGTGTTACTCCTCAGCCTATCTTATATAAATACAGCCAAGGCGTTTATTTAAATATTATTGAATAATAAGTAATGTTCCACCACCAGCACGAGTAACCTGAATTTCACCATTATGTATGGTTGCCTTGTATCCATCTTCAGCACTTATATTCCCTGTGACAGTTCCATCACAAGTCAAAACAGTCATAGTTGTGCCCATAGGAACACTATAGCCTTCTGGTATTTCAAGAGTTAGTTCACCATTGAAATCAATGTCGCCACCAACATGACCAAGAAGAGCGGTTCCATCTTCTTTTACAACAGCCATTAAACTTGCTCCAGCGTCAACAACAAGATTTCCAGCAATTGAACCTAGCAGAGAAAATGCACCTTCTTCAACTGTTGTTGCACCTGCATAATGATGTGCTCCATAAAGTTTGAAAATTCCTGAACCAACTTTAGTTACAGAACAGGCTGTTGCACCAGTTATTTCATAAATCATACCATAAAAAACAGAATTTTTATCGGTTCCACCGATTGATAGATCAGTAGCTGTTCCTGATGTTCCCAACCTAGCATCACCACTACCTGAAAGCCCACCGAATGATGGTGCAGTAGCATCAATTTGAAGAGTTGAATACATAGCAACCTGAACATCAGCTTCTGAATTCACATTGGTGTTTCCTTGTAATACACATGTGGTATAGGCTCCAACCATAAGGTCTCCTGTACCAAGAGTTGCCTCTTCTGTAGCTTTCAAAACACCTTGATAATCTAAAGCAGTACCCTTTCCCTCAGCAGGATAATCAGAATTGGCATATATAAATGTACCACCGGTATAATCATTTTCCGGGTTGCTAATCACAATTTGTCCACTTAGAACATCTCTGCCCTGCATATCAACCATAAGCATACCTGAACCTGTAATTTTACTATGAATAAGTAGAGGTATAGTAGAGTAGCCGTCCAGTCCTCCGCCAGCTATATATGCTCCACTTGTACCCAATGTAACAGTACGCTCACTGGAGAGATAACGACCTACATTACCAGACTCTTTGTGCTGGCAAAGACCGCCGCCATTTATATAGATATCATTTGATGTAGGCCCCAAACTTCCATGTGCTGCATCAGTATCAAAATCAGCATACAGTGTTCCTCCATTAATATATATGCCACCGGTAAAGTCGTTTTCATTGTTAAGCAAAATAACATGCCCATCTATACCCGAAAAAGTAATTCCTCCACTACCTGAGATTTTGCCTGTAATGAAAGGAATATCATTGTTAAAAACAACACCTTCTGATACTCCAAAATCAATATTACATCCGATATCAGCTGCATCATCATCTAAAATAAGACCACCGCCAGTGATATTAAGAGTAAAATCACCAGTTAAAGCAGATGTTGTCCGAACAGCATAACATGAACGATCCGCAGTCAAAACTCCACCTAGTCCACCAAAAACATCTGTTGCTGTAACTGCATTAATATCTGCCACATAATTTGTAAAAAAGTCTACACCTGTTGTAGGGGCATAAGTTAAGAAGTGCTGATCGTCCGCTGCTGTAGCATTTTTTTCAGAAAGTATCCATGGAGGAAGCATACCGTTCACAACAGTAGGTGCTGTTTCAAAAAGAATTCTTTCTTTATCACCAAGGCTTTGTCGTCTTGTATCAATAGTTAAAACACCTCTATTTTGTCTTACAAGAGAACCAAATTTGAAATGATTTTCATAATTACCACAATCCATGTATAAACGTCCCCTACCCTCAACACTAAGAACCTCTTTACGAGTTATAGTTGGAGTAGCAGAATAAACACCTTGGTTAAGAGACAACCGACCGCAATGCAAAGAAATAGTACCATTAGTATTACCAAACGGCGAACCACCATTAACATCAGCCTTGCCATAAAGATAACTGCCGTGATCCAGAATATCAGGCTCTCTCCAAAATGCAGGCAAACCAATTACATCAATATCACCACTAAAATCATTTGGTGAGGCAAGATAAACTGAACCACCCCCACGTTGCTTGGCACAACCAACTTGAAGTCCCGCTGTACCAGTCAAAACACTTGATGATATAGTCAATACCTTTTTTTGAAATCCACCACCTAGACGATAAAGATTTCCAATTCCAGGATTGAGACTTGAGCCACTAAACGTGCCTGTATCACGAGACCCAAGAAACATATCCCCGTCGCCCAATGCAGACATATCTAAATCACTACTGAATGTGTTGTCAATCGCAAGTACACCACCAGAACCTTCAATTTCAGGTAAACCATCATAACTAACAGCAACTACACCATTTGCAACATCACTACTTTTGACCGTAACAACTTTATCAGCTTCAATATTACTTTCAGCATTTAAATTAAGCATTCCTCCAGGAAGAATTGTAACATCACCAACGCCTAACCTAGAACTAGCATCAACATCAACATTTGCATTACGATTAGAGTCGTTGTAATCACTGCCGCATTGATCTATAATAGTACCGCCGGTATAAGTCATATCTGCCGCATCACCCTTTATATATAAATACATATTATGATTTCTCATTATAAGAGGATTGCCAAAATTTCCTAAGCCATCTGATATGCCACCGTCACATTGAGAACTTCTGCTTGCATAAGAATATTGGCGACCACATAAACCTGATCGAGCAGCCAGACTTTGTCTGATTGTTATGTCGCCAGTTAGTGGTGCCGTTGCTCCGTACTGAGCTGAACCAGCTGACAACAATCCCCCAAGATCAATATCACCGGCAAATTGTATATTAGGCATATTATCAGCATTACTTCCCTGATCTGAAAGTAAAACTAACCCGCCAGCTGCAACTGTAAGAGGATTCGTAATTTCAATTATATGTCCAGGTGTCTTACCTCCTGAATCAGCTGTAGCCTTTGCCACAAAAAGACCATTATCTCCCTTAATCTCTCCTGTACCAAAAGAAAACGATGTGGGAGCTGACATAACACCAAGTAGATATTGTATTCTAAGATCTGCTTTTATATCAACATCTCTATACATACTTAGACCACCCGTTAAAGTGACATCTGCAGGATCTCCACTATAATTAAAATATGCATGACCTCTATAGGCTGTAGCATGAGTTTCACAAGCAAGATGTCCACTTCCACTTAAGCCGCCATATAGGTAAAAATAAGTAGCTCGGGCTCCTTCATTTAAAACCCAAGTCTGATTTGTACTAACAATAAAATTTGGATATATATCTAAATAATAACCATTAACGACAAAACCGGAAGCACCAAGAGTCAACGAACCATCCCCCAGAATATAAGTATGGCTATTATAGCCATTGTTAACATCTACGCCATCAATGCTCTCGCTGCCGGAAAGTACAGGACTGTTATCAACCGTGTGAGCACCGTCAAAATTTGCAATATCTGTTGGCCCAGGCTTCACTCCTGTACTCCAATTTGAACCAACTGTCCAATCTGTATTTCCTGATAGTTTATCCCATGTTGCAACGTCTGCGTTAAGCAGTGTTAGTGTTAGCAATAACAATACAAAATATCTTAGTCTCATCTTTAATATCCTCCGTTAGTTGTTAAATATAAGTAATTTGTTATTTGTTTGGGCGATACTACATGTTTTTCCTAAAAAAGTACATGTTTTTTTTATGCACTTTGTTGCACAAGAATATTGACTCCCTTAAAATAGTTTGATATTTTTCTTTTTATGAAGAAAAAAGCACCAAACCGACCAATAACCTTAAAAGACATTGCCAAAGTAGCAGAAGTAAATCCCTCTACAGTATCTCGAGCGATGCGTAACGATCCTCGTATATCAGAAACGGTGCGCAAAAAAATCAAGAATATAGCAGAAAAAATGGAATATCGTCCGAATCCATTTGTTTCTGCCTTCACGGCACAGGTTCGTGGTTATCGCGGAGCTCCGCACGGCGTCACTATAGTTATGCTGGATTATGATGGTGACCATTCAACCGATAGTTCATGGCAAAGTATTTACATTAAAGGTATTACATTCCGTGCGGAGCAACTTGGATATAAAACAGAAATTATATGTTTAGCAAAATTAAATTACTCAATTTCACGACTTAATAAAATTCTGCATGTACGCGGAATACGCGGAATGATTATTCTTCCCGTTCCAGAAAGAGCAAACTTTTCTGAAATCAACTGTGAACACATAGCGCTTGCAACTATATCATACAGTGTAAAGCATTTATCAATCAACAGAACCTCATTGGATTATTACCAATGTATGATGCTAATATTAAACAACTTGGTTAAAAAAGGATATAAACGCATTGGTTTCTCAATTGCAAAGAGTGATCTCCGTCGTTTTGGCGAAAGGTTATTTAGTGGATTTCTCGGGTGGCAGCAAACCCTCCCTAAAAGCAAAAGAATTCCAGTTCACATTAATAAAAAAATTGGTGAGTATAATGAAACTGTCGAAGATCGTGCCTCTGGCCGTAAAGATTATATGCAATGGCTAGAAAAACATAAACCAGAGGTGGTTGTTGGTAGCAGCGCTAGGTTTCATCAATGGCTTTTGGAACTTGGTTTCAATATACCAGATGATATAGGTTTTGTATCGACGGGCAAACTATCAGAGATGCCTGGTGTGTCTGGTATCGACCAAAAACATTTTGAAATAGGAACTGCCACAACCGATCTTATTATCGGTCAGTTTCATCGAAATGAATATGGACCACCAAATCCCGAAAAGGTTGTTATGATTGAAGGCAGCTGGTTAGACGGCAACACTCTAAAATTATCAACCTAAATCCAGCTATATTCCTCGTAATAAAACACTAAACTATATTTATTTGTTTTTATTCGCAAAGGTTAAGGCAAACACGAAATCCTAAGGTAAAATGACTGAAAGATGGTTTATACCAAAATCGATAAGAAGTAGTACAGAACCACGAAGAGTTATACCAACTTCCACCTCGAACAACACGGTTAACACCAGATATTGGGCCATTAGGATCTTTAACTTCTTCTTCTGGATAAGCTTCATGCCAATCCAAACACCACTCCCAAACATTACCACTCATATCATAAAC
>Ga0307987_1001358_pt1 | contig 13429 bp, 10 predicted proteins | sample EllFjometagen181_FD_203157 | JGI IMG/M metagenome (GOLD analysis project Ga0307987, IMG submission 203157) | Marine microbial communities from Ellis Fjord, Antarctic Ocean - #181 | ecosystem: Environmental > Aquatic > Marine > Unclassified | place: Southern Ocean | collected 2014-10-08
GACGCTGGTTTAGCAGAATTTGCATCTTTTGATTCCATCGACAATGCTCCTGAAGAAAGAGAAAGAGGAATTACAATTAATACTGCTCACGTTGAGTATTCAACTGAAAATCGTCACTATGCCCACGTTGACTGTCCAGGTCACGCGGATTATGTGAAGAATATGGTTACAGGTGCTGCTCAAATGGACGGTGCTATTCTTGTTGTTGCTGCAACAGATGGTCCTATGCCACAAACGCGCGAGCATATTCTGTTAGCACGTCAGGTTGGTGTACCACGTCTTGTTGTTTTTATGAACAAGGTAGATATGGTAGACGATGAAGAGCTACTTGAATTAGTTGATATGGAAATCAGAGAGTTATTAAGCTTCTATAAATTTGATGGTGATAACACACCTGTCATTCAAGGATCTGCTCTTGGTGCTCTTAATCAAGAAGAAAAGTGGGTAGAAAAAGTTAAAGAACTTATGGATGCTTGTGATGAGTGGATTCCATTACCTACACGTGATCAAGATAAACCATTCCTAATGCCTGTTGAAGATGTATTCTCAATTACAGGTCGTGGAACTGTTGCAACTGGAAGAATCGAAACTGGTATTATTAACACAGGTGATCATGTTGATATTATTGGTATGGGTGCCGAAAAGTTGAAATCAGTTGTTACTGGTGTTGAAATGTTCCGTAAAATCTTAGATGAAGGTCAAGCTGGTGATAATGCTGGTTTACTTTTAAGAGGTATTGAAAAGAGTGCTATTACTAGAGGTATGGTTATTGCTAAGCCTGGTAGTGTTACTCCTCATAAACATTTTATGGCTGAGGTTTACATTCTGAAAAAAGAAGAAGGTGGACGTCATACTCCATTCCACAATAGATACCGTCCTCAGTTCTATTTCAGAACTACTGACGTTACTGGTGAGATTTACATGCCAGAAGGTGTTGAAATGGTAATGCCTGGTGATAACCTTAGTGTTGAAGTTAAGCTTATTGCAGAGATCGCTATGAACAAAGGTTTACGTTTTGCTATTCGCGAAGGTGGACGTACTGTTGGAGCTGGTCAGGTTACTGAAATTATTGAAGATTAATTAATTATACTATATTCTAAAGATTACAGTTTAGGCTGTTAATCTTTAGAATATTTATTATAAACATACGGGTGTAGCTCAATTGGTAGAGTGGCGGTCTCCAAAACCGTAGGTTGTGGGTTCGACTCCTACCTCCCGTGCAAATTTATTATTAGCGTTATGGCAAAACTAGGAATATTTAATTACTTTAAAGTAAGTTATGACGAATGGATGCATAAAGTATCCTGGCCAACATGGAGTGAGCTGGAGAACAGTTCAATTGTAGTAGCTGTCGCTTCCCTTATAATCGCATTAGTCGTTTATTTGATGGATATTACATTTTCAAGTATACTTGAAAACTTTTACGGATTATTTTAATCTGTGAAGCTGGAATTGTTCCAAAATACATATATATATTATTAACTGTTTTATCTAATTACAACTAAACCTGTATAATGAGCGAAGAATCAGGAAAGAAATGGTACGTTGTTAGAGCTATCAGTGGTAAAGAGAAAAAGGTAAAAGCTTATCTTGAAAGTGAAATTAGTCGTCTTAAATTAGAAGATTTTATTTCACAAATTCTTATACCTACTGAAAAGGTCTTTCAAATCCGAAAAGGGAAGAAAATAAGCAAAGAGCGAAATTATTTTCCCGGATATGTCCTGATTGAAGCAGAGTTGACTGGTGAAATTCCACATATCATTAAAAATGTACCCGACGTACTTAATTTTTTAGGAACCAAAGGTACACCTGAACCAATACGTGAGTCCGAAGTTAAACGAATCTTAGGAAAAGTTGACGAACTTGCAGAGTTGGGTGAGGAGGTAAATATTCCATATATCGTTGGAGAAATGGTTACCGTAGTAGACGGACCTTTTAACAGCTTTAGTGGAGTAATCGAAGAGATTAACCATGAGAAGAAAAAACTCAAAGTAATGGTTAAAATATTTGGTAGGAAAACGCCGCTTGAGCTAGGATTTATGCAAGTTGTGAAAGAATAGGTAAAACGAAATATTAAATTTTAAACGTCTGTTTAAAATGGCAAAAGAAATTAGTGGATTAATAAAATTACAAATTAAAGGAGGGGCTGCTAATCCATCACCTCCCGTAGGACCTGCTTTGGGTGCTAAAGGTGTAAACATAATGGAGTTCTGTAAACAGTTTAATGGTCGTACACAGGACCAAGCCGGTAAGGTTATTCCTGTTATCATTACTGTTTTTAAGGATAAATCCTTTGAGTTTATACTTAAGATGCCCCCAGTTGCTGTTCAAATTATGGATGTAGCCAATTTAAAAAAAGGCTCTTCAGAACCGAACCGCGACAAAGTAGCAACCATAACCTGGGAACAGATTAAAGGTATAGCCGAAGGCAAAATGAAAGATTTAAATGCTTTCACTGTTGAGTCGGCAATGCGTATGGTAGCTGGTACAGCACGTAGTATGGGTGTGAAGATTAAAGGTAGTTTTCCTTCAGAAATTTAGTTAGCAAAAAAGTTAACAGGAGAAGAAAATGGCAAAATTGACAAAAAAACACAAAGAAGCTTTAGCCAAGTTCGAAAGCGATAACGAGTACTCCTTATTCGAAGCAGTTGAAATTGTAAAGAATATTTCTTATACAAAGTTCGATGCTTCAGTTGACGTTAGTGTACGTTTAAATGTAGATCCAAGAAAAGCTAACCAAATGGTTAGGGGTTCTGTTACCTTACCTCACGGTACTGGTAAAGACAAGACGGTTCTAGTTTTATGTACACCCGACAAGGAGGAAGAGGCTAGAGCGGCAGGTGCTGATCACGTTGGATTAGACGATTATGTTAAGAAAATCAAAGATGGTTGGACTGATGTTGACGTTGTAATTACAATGCCTAGCGTAATGGCTAAGGTTGGTGCATTAGGTCGTATTTTGGGACCAAGAGGGCTTATGCCTAATCCCAAAACCGGTACTGTTACTATGGACGTTGGTAAAGCAGTTGAAGCAGCGAAAGCTGGTAAAATTGACTTTAAGGTTGATAAATTTGGTATTATTCATGCAGGTGTAGGTAAGGTAAGTTTTGATAAAGATAAACTTACTGAAAATGCAAATGTTTTGATAAATACTATAATAAAAATGAAACCATCATCTGCCAAAGGTAAATATGTTGAGAGTATTAGCATATCCAGCACAATGAGTCCTGGAGTAAAGGTTGAAGAAAAGTCGGTTATTGCAGACTGATAAAATAGAAAGTACTTATGAGAAAAGAAGAGAAAAAAGTACTCATTGATGCTTTGACACAACAGTTAAAAGAAAATAATAATTTCTATATAACTGACATTGCTTCCCTAAATGCTGAAAATACCAGCGATTTAAGGAGATTGGGTTTCAAAAATGAGATTCAAATGGTAATGGTTAAAAATACCCTTCTTAGGAAGGCTATGGAAAATGTGGATAAGGATTATAGTGAGTTATACTCAACACTTGTTGGAAATACTCTTATTATGTTTAGTGAGGCTGGAAATGCCCCTGCGAAAATGATAAAGGAGTTTAGGAAGAAAACGAAAAAAGACAAACCAATTATTAAAGGAGCTTTTATTGAAGAAGCTACATATCTTGGTGACGATCAGCTTGACTTCCTTGTTTCCATTAAATCAAAAGACGAACTTGTTGCTGATATTGTTGCACTATTGCAATCACCAGTTAAAAACGTGGTTTCAGCACTACAATCCGGGAGTGGTATACTCACAGGAATACTAAAAACACTATCTGAAAAAGAAGGATAGAACCAATTGATTAAATAAAAAAAAGTAACTAACAATTTAAATTTTATAACAATGGCAGATTTGAAAGCTTTTGCGGAACAATTAGTAAACTTAACTGTAAAAGAAGTTAACGAGTTAGCTGATATTCTTAAAGATGAGTATGGTATTGAGCCAGCAGCAGCTGCAGTTGCAGTAGCTGGACCAGCCAGTGATGGTGATGATGCACCAGAAGAACAAACAGCATTTGATGTTGTTCTTCTTGCACCAGGACAGTCTAAATTAGCAGTAGTTAAACTTGTAAAAGAACTTACAAGCCTTGGACTAAAAGAAGCTAAAGAATTAGTTGATTCACATCCAAAAGCAATTAAAGAAGGCGTATCGAAAGATGAGGCCGAAGCACTAAAAGCACAGTTAGAAGAAGCTGGTGCAGAAGTTGAGGTGAAGTAATTTCCCTTACAAATTTTTTATGGCAAACCTCTACCTCTATTTTGGGGTAGAGGTTTGCCTATATGTTCCTTTACATCATTTTTTTTACATGGTTGGTAATCAAACCATTTATAAAACTAAAAACTTATAAGTCTTGGCTGAAATTAAAACCGGAAGAGTAAACTTCGCCTCCACGAAGAATCTATTAGTTTATCCTGATTTCCTTGATGTTCAGTTGAAGTCGTTTCAGGACTTTTTCCAATTAGAGACAAACCCCGAAAATCGTAAGAATGAAGGTCTGTTTAGGGTATTTGCAGAAAATTTCCCTATCACAGATGCTAGAAATAATTTCGTTCTTGAATTTTTGGATTACTTTGTCGATCCTCCTCGGTACTCGATGGATGAAACAATTGAACGTGGGCTTACATATAGCGTGCCACTAAAAGCAAAACTTAAACTTTACTGTACAGATCCTGATCATGAGGATTTTGAAACTATTGTACAAGATGTTTATCTAGGGATGATTCCTTATATGACACCCAAAGGTACTTTTATAGTAAATGGTGCTGAACGTGTTGTTGTAAGTCAGTTACACAGATCACCTGGTGTTTTCTTTGGACAACATCGCCATGCAAATGGTACACAACTTTATTCAGCTCGTATTATTCCTTTTAAGGGATCATGGATGGAGTTTTCTACTGATATTAACAATATCATGTATGCTTACATCGACAGGAAAAAGAAAATGCCTGTTACTACCTTACTACGTGCTATTGGTTATGAAACTGATAGGGATATTCTGGAGATTTTTAATCTTGCAGAAGAAATTAAAGTTAGTAAAGCTGGCTTAAAACGTGTATTGGGACGTAAACTTGCGGCAAGGGTTGTTAGATCTTGGTTTGAAGATTTCGTTGACGAAGATACAGGCGAGGTTGTAACTATTGAACGTAATGATGTAATCATCGAACGTGAAACTGTTATTGAATCTGAGCACATAAACAAAATTGTGGACTCTGGTGTTAAAACCATACTTCTTCACAGAGATGATCAGTCGTTGGCTGATTATTCAATTATTTTTAACAGTCTTCAGAAAGATACTACTAACTCTGGAAAAGAAGCTGTTGAATATATTTATTTCCAATTACGTAATGCTCTTCCTCCTGACGAGGAAACTGCCAGAGGTATATTTGATAAATTATTTTTCTCTGATAAGAGATATGACCTTGGAGAAGTAGGCCGCTTTAGAATAAATAAGAAACTAAATTTAAATACATCATACGATACTAAAGTTCTTACAAAAGAAGATATTGTGTTAATTATAAAATACCTTATCAAACTTGTAAATAACAAAACTATTGTCGATGATATTGACCATTTGAGTAATAGACGTGTACGTACTGTAGGTGAGCAATTATCTAATCAATTTGGTGTTGGTTTAGCTCGTATGGCTCGTACCATCCGTGATAGAATGAATGTTAGAGATAACGAGGTGTTTACACCTACTGACTTGATTAATGCTAAAACATTGTCGTCAGTTATTAATTCATTTTTTGGTACAAATCAGTTGTCACAATTTATGGATCAAACTAATCCCTTGAGTGAACTTACGCATAAAAGACGTATTTCAGCTCTGGGACCAGGTGGTTTGTCGCGTGAAAGAGCTGGTTTTGAGGTTCGTGATGTTCACTATACTCATTACGGTCGTCTTTGTACAATTGAAACACCCGAGGGTCCAAACATTGGTTTGATTTCATCACTTTGTGTTTATGCTAAAATAAACAACCTTGGTTTTATTGAAACCCCTTACCGTAAAGTTGAAGAAGGAAAGATTGATTATGACCATCTTCCAATTTATTTAAGTGCTGAGGAAGAAGAAAATAAAATTATTGCTCAGGCAAGTACTATTGTTGATGACTCTGGTCTGTTTGTAAACGATAAAGTAAAAGTGCGTTATCAAGCTGATTATCCTATCACACCTCGTGAAGAAGTTGGCTTAATTGATATTGCACCTAATCAAATTGCTTCGATTGCTGCATCTCTAATTCCATTCCTGGAGCATGATGATGCCAACCGTGCTTTGATGGGATCTAATATGATGCGTCAGGCAGTACCATTACTTAATGCTGAAGCTCCTCTTGTTGGAACTGGTATTGAGAGTTATGTTGCTCGTGATTCACGCGTACTTATTAACGCCGAAGGTGATGGTGTTGTTGAGTATGTTGATGCTAATACTATTACTATTAGGTATGAACGTGATGAAATCGAGAAGCTAGTTAGTTTTATCGAAGATCATAAAACATATAAACTTACAAAATTCCAAAGAACTAACCAAAATACATCTATTAATCTTCGTCCAATTGTTCGAAAAGGCGATAAAGTTGTTGAAGGTCAGGTGCTTTGTGAAGGTTACGGTACTAAAAATGGTGAGCTTGCACTCGGAAGAAACCTAATGGTAGCATTTATGCCATGGAAAGGTTATAACTTTGAGGATGCTATTGTTATTTCTGAAAAGATTGTTAAGGATGATGTGTTTACATCAGTGCATATTGAGGAGTTTTCTTTGGAAGTTCGTGATACCAAACGTGGTATTGAGGAACTAACCAACGATATTCCAAATGTTAGTGCTGAGGCAACCAAAGACTTAAATGAGGATGGACTTATAAGAGTTGGTGCTCCAGTATCTGAAGGAAATATTTTGATAGGTAAGATTACCCCAAAAGGAGAAAGTGATCCTACACCTGAAGAAAAATTATTAAGAGCTATTTTTGGTGATAAAGCTGGTGATGTTAAAAATGCATCGCTCAAAGCACCACCATCAATGAAAGGTGTTGTTGTACGTAATAATCTTTTCAAGAGGGCACTTAAGGATAAGCGCGCTAAGGTTCAGGAAAAAGATGTTGTTGATGCACTTGATAAAGAATATGATGGATTATTTGCTGGCTTAAAAGCAAAGTTAATTGAAAAATTATCTGTGCTAGTTATCAATAGATCTTCACAAGGAGTAAAAAATAATTTTGGCGATACTGTTGTAGCTGCTAAAACAAAATTTACACAAAAAGTTCTTCTGGGCATTGATTTTATTAATGTTAATACAGAAAAATGGACTACAGATAAAGAAAAAAATAATCTTGTAAAAATTCTTATAAATAATTACAATATTAAATATAAAGAATTTTTAGGAGTTTATAATCGTAAAAAGTTTGTTGCAGCAGTTGGTGATGAACTTCCAAATGGCATTGTTCAAATGGCTAAAGTTTATGTTGCTAAAAAACGTAAGCTAAAGGTTGGTGATAAAATGGCTGGACGACATGGTAATAAAGGAATTGTTGCTCGTATTGTTCGTGAGGAAGATATGCCATTTCTTGAAGATGGAACTCCGGTTGATATTGTACTTAATCCATTAGGTGTTCCTTCGCGAATGAACCTTGGACAAATTTATGAAACAGTTCTAGGATGGGCAGGTAAAAAACTTGGTTTGGAATTTGCAACCCCAATTTTTGATGGTGCCTCAATAGAGCAGATCAATGGTTATTTGAAACAAGCTGATTTACCTGAAAATGGTAGTACATATTTGTATGATGGAGGAACTGGAGTACGTTTCGACCAGCCGGCAACAGTTGGATATATTTATATGATTAAACTTCATCACATGGTTGATGATAAAATGCATGCTCGTTCCATTGGACCATATTCATTAATTACACAACAGCCACTTGGAGGTAAAGCTCAGTTTGGTGGACAGCGTTTTGGTGAGATGGAAGTTTGGGCACTTGAAGCATTTGGTGCTGCTAACATACTTCAGGAGATACTTACTGTTAAATCAGATGATGTAACAGGAAGGGCTAAAGCTTATGAAGCCATTGTAAAAGGTGAAGCGATGCCAACTCCAAATATACCAGAATCATTTAATGTACTGGTACACGAACTTCGAGGATTAGGTCTAGAACTTAGCTTCGATTAACTGTTTTATTTTTTTATTGATAATATATAAATAGACATATATGGCTTTCAGAATAGACAGCAAAATACCAAGTAGTTTTGATAAAATTACAATCAGCCTAGCATCACCTGAATCGATTCTTGATCGTTCTCATGGTGAAGTGCTGAAACCAGAAACTATTAATTACCGTACTTATAAACCCGAACGTGATGGCTTATTCTGTGAGCGCATTTTTGGGCCTATTAAAGATTATGAGTGCCACTGTGGTAAATACAAAAGAATTAGGTATAAAGGAATTGTTTGTGATCGATGTGGTGTTGAGGTTACCGAGAAAAAGGTACGTCGCGAACGTATGGGACATATTCAACTTGTTGTACCAGTAGTACATATTTGGTTTTTCAGATCATTGCCTAATAAAATTGGTGCAATGCTTGGTTTGCAAACCAAAAAGCTTGAGATGATTATTTACTATGAGCGCTATGCCGTGATTAATCCTGGTATTAAGGCTGCTGATGGCATTAATTATTTAGACTTCTTAACCGAAGAGGAATACTTCGATATTATGGAAGCGTTACCACCTGAAAATCAATATCTGGATGATGATAATCCTGATAAATTTATTGCAAAGATGGGTGCTGATGCCGTGCATGATTTACTGCAACGTTTAGATCTTGACAAAAATTCATACGAATTACGTCATAAAGCAAATACCGAAACATCACAGCAGCGTAAAGCTGAAGCCTTAAAAAGGTTACAGGTTTTTGAAGCATTTAGAGATGCTCGTAAAAGAGCTGAGAATAAACCTGAGTGGATGATTGTTAAAATTGTTCCGGTTATTCCTCCTGAATTACGTCCTCTAGTTCCTCTTGATGGTGGTAGGTTTGCAACTTCTGACTTAAATGACCTTTATCGTAGAGTAATTATTAGAAATAATCGTCTGAAACGACTTATTGAAATAAAAGCTCCTGATGTTATTATGCGTAATGAAAAACGTATGCTGCAGGAAGCTGTTGATTCACTTTTTGATAATTCTAGAAAATCAAGTGCTGTTAAAACAGATTCTAATCGTCCGCTTAAATCACTAAGTGATAGCCTTAAAGGTAAAAGAGGTCGTTTCCGTCAGAACCTACTTGGTAAACGTGTCGATTATTCAGGTCGTTCGGTTATTGTAGTTGGACCAGACTTGAAACTAAACGAATGTGGATTCCCTAAGGGAATGGCAGCTGAGTTATTTAAGCCATTTATTATTAGGAAACTCCTCGAACGTGGAATTGTTAAGACTGTAAAATCGGCTAAGAAAATTGTTGAACGTAAAGATGCTGTTGTTTGGGATATCCTTGAAAATATTCTAAAAGGACATCCAATATTACTCAACCGTGCGCCTACGCTTCACCGTTTAGGTATTCAAGCATTTCAACCAAAGTTAATTGAAGGTAAGGCTATTCAGCTTCACCCACTTGTGTGTACAGCTTTTAATGCTGACTTTGATGGTGACCAAATGGCTGTTCACGTTCCTTTAGGAAATGCTGCCGTATTGGAAGCTCAAATTTTGATGTTGGCTTCACATAATATTCTTAACCCTGCTAACGGTGCACCTATTACTGTACCTTCTCAGGATATGGTTCTTGGCTTGTATTACATTACCAAAGCACGTAAAAGTACTCCTGAGCATCCTGTTAAGGGAGAAGGGATGAATTTTTACTCAGCTGAGGAAGTTAGTATAGCTTATAGTGAAAAAGCAATTGATCTCCATGCAATAATTAACGTTAAAGTTGATGTAAAAGAAAATGGAGTTATAGTTAATAAACTCATTGAAACCACTGTAGGACGGGTGATGTTTAATCAATTTGTACCTAATGAATATGGTTTTATCAATGAATTGCTCACAAAAAAAGCACTAAGAGATATTATTGGAGAAATCCTTAAAGAAACTAGTACTGATATAACTGCCGATTTTCTTGACAATATTAAAAACTTAGGTTTTGATATGGCGTTTAAGGGAGGACTATCGTTTAACCTTGGAAATGTAAATATTCCTGACCAAAAGAAGGAACTTGTTGCAAAAGCCAATGTTGAGGTTGATGAAGTTGTTGGTAATTATAATATGGGTTTTATCACTAATAACGAACGTTATAATCAGATTATTGATATTTGGACGCATGCTAACTCTCGCTTGACAAATACATTGATGAATGAATTATCAGCTGATGATCAGGGATTTAATCCTGTTTATATGATGCTTGATTCTGGTGCTCGTGGATCAAAAGAGCAAATTCGTCAGCTTGGTGGTATGAGGGGCTTGATGGCTAAACCTCAAAAATCTGGTGCTAAAGGTGGTGAAATTATTGAGAATCCTATTCTTTCTAACTTTAAAGAAGGATTATCTGTTCTTGAGTATTTTATTTCTACTCACGGTGCTCGTAAAGGTTTGGCTGATACAGCTCTTAAAACTGCGGATGCTGGATATCTTACACGTAGATTAGTTGATGTTGCACAAGATGTTGTTATTAATGAATTAGACTGTGGAACATTAAGAGGTCTTACAATAAAAGCATTTAAAAAGAATGAGGAAGTTGTAGAGACACTATATGATAGAATTCTAGGTAGAGTTACTCTTCATGATATTTATCATCCAATTTCAAATGATTTAATTATTGAAGCTGGTAAAGAGTTAAATGAAGAAATTTCTAGGGTAATTGAAGACTCACCAATAGAAAGTGTTGAGATTAGATCAGTATTAACATGTGAATCAAAACGTGGAGTTTGTGCTTTGTGTTATGGTCGTAATCTTGCTTCTGGACGATTAGTTCAGAAAGGAGAGGCTGTTGGTGTTGTTGCTGCTCAATCAATTGGAGAGCCTGGTACTCAGCTTACACTTCGTACATTCCATCAGGGTGGTACTGCATCAAATATTGCAGCAACATCAAAAATTGAAATGATTTATGATGGTGTTCTTGAAATAGAGGAACTACGTAGTGTTGATTATGAAAATAAAGATGGGAAAAAATATCAGATTGTAATTGGCCGTTCTGCTGAGATGAAATTGTTAGACCCTGAAACAGGGGTTGTTCTTTTTTCAGGTAATATACCTTATGCCGCTAACCTATATGTAAAAAATGGTTCTAAAGTGAAAAAAGGTGATGTTATTGCTGACTGGGATCCATACAATGCTGTTATTTTGTCTGAAGCTGCAGGTAGTATAACCTTTGAGAATATTATAGAAGGAATTACATATCGAGTTGAGTCGGATGAGCAAACTGGTTATTTTGAAAAAGTAATTGTTGATTCTAGAGTTAAAAATCAAAATCCTTTTATTAAAATCTTAGCCAAAGATGGTTCTGTTGTAAGTTCATATGATTTACCTGTTAATTCCCGTATTCTTGTAGAAGAAGGAAATACTATTAAAGCTGGTGATGTATTAGTTAAAATCCCACGTGCATTTGGTAAATCTGGTGATATCACCGGTGGTTTACCTCGAGTTACTGAGTTATTTGAAGCTCGTAACCCTTCTGATCCTGCTGTTGTAAGTGAGATTGACGGTGTTGTAAGTTTTGGTCCAAAGTTGAAACGTGGTAATCGTGAGATTATAATTACATCAAAAACTGGAGAAGAGAAGAAATATCTTGTGCCAACATCAAAACAAATTCTTGCTCAAAAGAATGATTTTGTAAAAGCTGGAACATCACTTTCGGATGGAGTTATGACTCCTGCAGATATACTCGCAATTAAAGGTCCTGTTAAAGTTCAGGAGTATATTGTTAATGAAGTTCAGGAAGTTTACCGACTACAGGGTGTTAAGATTAATGATAAGCATTTTGAAACCATTGTTCGTCAGATGATGCGTAAGGTTCAGGTTGCTGATTCTGGAGATACAAGATTCCTTGAAAATGAATTGGTTAACAGAGTAGATTTTCAGGAAGTTAATGATGAAATCTTTGGGATGAAGGTTGTTGTTGATTCAGGAGATTCTGAAGACTTTACCAAAGGACAAATTGTAAGTGCACGAAAATTACGTGATGAAAATTCATCGTTAAAACGTAGAGATTTAGTTTTGATTGAGTCCAGAGATGCTCAACCAGCAACTGCACGACAGGTATTACAAGGAATTACAAGGGCATCGTTACAAACTAATAGTTTTATTTCGGCTGCATCATTCCAGGAAACAACAAAAGTTCTTACGTTGGCTTCAATAGCTGCAAAATCGGATAGTCTTTTAGGACTAAAAGAAAATGTAATTGTTGGACATAAAATTCCGGCTGGTACCGGACTTAGGGAGTATGAAGATATAATTGTAGGTTCTAAAGAGGAATATGAAGCAGTGATGGAACAAGCTGAAGTTGCTGATAAGCCTGATGATAGTATTAAAGAATAAATTTTATTAAAAAAAGCACTTTCTTATGGGAGGTGCTTTTTTTATGCTTTTACTTTATAGCTATACAATTATACAATTATACAATTATACAATTATACAATAGATAAACATAATAAGTAAAATTAAATACAATCAAACAACATGGAAGATAATAAAAATAAGAATAAAATTAATATTGATCTAACAGAAGAAATAGCAGAAGGTATTTATTCAAACCTTGCAATTATTACTCATTCACATGCTGAGTTTATTATTGATTTTGTAAAGATGATGCCAGGAATACCTAAAGCTAAGGTTAAGTCGCGTATCATTCTTACTCCTGAACATGCTAAGCGTTTAACTAATGCATTAAACGAAAACATAAGGAAATTTGAGTCAATGCATGGTCCTATTAAAGAAAGTAAAGATGGAGGATTACCACCATTTTCTTTTGGTGGTCCAACCGCACAGGCTTAGTTTAGATTTTATTTCCTGTAGTTTATGCAAGATAAAAATGACAAGTCAAAAATTTCACATTGGCTTGTCATTTTTAGCCTTGTTTTTGCTGGTGAGATGGTTTTTAGTTTGCCATTTCATGTAGCACGCTTTTTTCGTCCTACCCTTCTAGGTGCATTCAATCTTACTAATTCAAATTTTGGCGATATACTATCTGTTTATGGGATAATGGCAATGCTTGCTTATTTTCCTGGAGGTATTATTGCTGATAAATTTCCTGCCGGTAAGCTTATGGCAATATCATTATTTGCAACTGCAATTGGTGGTATATATATGATTCAAATTCCAGGTAATATTGGACTTAGGAGCTGTAAATAAATAAGTAAGTCATTTAGTCTTGTTGTTTTTCATGCTAACTACGTTAAAAATACTCGCCATAGCTATGCTATGCCTGTGTTTTTTGC
>Ga0307987_1001359_pt1 | contig 13428 bp, 13 predicted proteins | sample EllFjometagen181_FD_203157 | JGI IMG/M metagenome (GOLD analysis project Ga0307987, IMG submission 203157) | Marine microbial communities from Ellis Fjord, Antarctic Ocean - #181 | ecosystem: Environmental > Aquatic > Marine > Unclassified | place: Southern Ocean | collected 2014-10-08
AAGAGGATACCCTCAAGATTATCGAGGAAGGGGCCGTATTGAAAGGGATGGTAAAAAACATCACCGATTACGGGCTTTTTATTGACTTGGGTGGGATCGATGGTCTTGTTCATATTACGGATATGTCTTGGGGTCGTGTGGGACACCCCTCCGAAATGCAACGGGTCGGCGATGAAATCGAAGTCAAGGTGTTGAGTTTTGACCGGGAGAAGGAGCGGGTCTCTCTGGGCATTAAACAGTTGGCGCCGGACCCGTGGAGCCAGGTATCGGAAAAATATCCCATCGATGAAAAGATAGCGGGGCGTGTTGTCAGCCTCACGGATTACGGTGCTTTTGTTGAAGTGGAACAGGGGGTTGAGGGTCTTATTCATGTGTCCGAGATGTCATGGACCCGTAAAATCAGGCATCCCTCACAGATCCTGAATGTGGGGGATACGGTTAATGCCGTTGTCCTCAATATGGATGTTTCAAGAAAACGGATTTCGTTGGGCATGAAACAGGTTGAACCTAACCCCTGGGATGTTATCGAAGAAAAGTATCCGGTGGGGACCACCATCGAGGGAAAAATCAAGAATATTACAGATTTTGGGACTTTTATCGGCATTGATGAAGGGATAGACGGGCTTGTTCACATTTCTGATATGAGCTGGACTAAACGGATCAAACATCCTTCGGAGATGTATAAAAAGGGGCAGGAATTGCATGCAGTGGTTCTCAATATCGACAAAGAAAATGAGCGTTTTTCTTTGGGTATTAAACAGCTGACACCGGACCCGTGGGATGAGATCCCCACAAAATACAAACCCGGAACGCGCGTTACGGGAACAGTGACCAACATCACCGATTTTGGGTTATTCATCGAACTGGAAGAAGGGATCGAAGGGCTTGTCCATGTTTCTGAGATCTCCGGCGATAAACGGGGAAATCCCCTATCCCGATTTCAGGTGGACGACGTGATCCAAACCAAGGTCATCAATGTTTCGCGCCGGGAAAAGAAAATTGGTCTGTCAATCCGCAAGTTGGAGCAGACCAGTGAAAAAGAGATTTTTAAAAGCTACGTCAACAACCGCAAGGAAGCCACATCAAACCTGGGCGATCTATTGCGGGAAGAAATGATGAATCTTGAGGTTCAAGCCGTACCGGATGATATTCATTCGGAAGAAACCCAAAAAGTAGAAGAATCATCAAATGAAACCGGCAGCTAAAAATCGTCTTCCGAAAAAGACGGATGCACAATACTAAATGAACATGCACTTATGCCAAAAAAAAGCCGCCCACTATTGACCGTACTGCTGATCCTCCTGGGTGTGGCCATTCTATTGGGCAGCACCCTTCTTCTGTCCCTTCATTTTTTCAGCCCATCTACAACTGTACTCTTCAAGGAGAAAATCGGTGTTGTTTCCATAACCGGGACCATCTCTTCTTCCAAAACAATTTCTTCCCAGCTGGTTAAGTTTTCTGAGGATGAGAGCATCAAAGCGATCATTCTGCGGATCAACTCCCCGGGGGGTGGGGTGGGGGCGACCCAGGAAATCTATCGTGAGGTACAGAAGATCATTTCTCGAAAGCCGGTTGTGGCATCCATGGGTTCCGTTGCTGCCTCCGGTGGGTATTATGTGGCGGCGCCGGCTACCAAAATCGTGGCCAATCCCGGAACCATTACCGGCAGTATCGGTGTATTTATCCAATTTGTTCGCCTTGAGGAACTTCTTAATAAAATTGGTGTTGATCTCGAAATCGTCAAAAGTGGCGAGTTCAAGGATATGGGTTCCCCGGATCGAAAGCTGACCGGTAGAGACCGGGAAATACTGGATGCACTGATCAAGGATTTGCAGGGACAGTTTGTATCGGCGGTGGCTGCCGGTAGAAATCTCTCCGTGGAAAAGGTTAAGGAGATTGCAGATGGTCGTATCTTCTCCGGTGCCCGCGCCAAAGATCTGGGCTTGGTTGATTTTATGGGGAACTTCCAGGATACCATTGAAATTACCAAGGATCTCCTTGACATCAAAGGAGATGTGGCGCTGGTTTATCCGAAAAAAAGCACCGGGGGATTGTGGAATCTTTTTCTGAAGTCAAGTGCCAGGATCATGGTCGAAGCATTGGCTGAGAATGGGGGCAGAGCGGAATACCGATGGAATGGGCGTTAACCCTTCCCAGTGTCCGTCCACGGTGGATAGATACTTTCTAGCGGAAGCTGCTCACATCACCTTTACCTTCCCGAATGATCTCCGGTTGGTCGTCGATGAGGCTTACAACACTTGAAGGACTCGGATAAAGCAGACCGCCGTCAATGATGGCATCAAGATTGGCGCCATAGGCCTCCCCAATGGCATAAGGGTCGTCGAACCCGGCACTGGTGCTGATAATGGGCCGGCCCAGGGTCTGAACAATGGCGCGTGTTATGTTGTTGTCCGGCACACGGATTCCCACGGTTTTTCTTTTGGTTAACATGATCTTGGGAACCAGGCGGGTGCCTTCCAGGATAAAGGTATAAGGACCCGGCAGCAGCCGTTTCATGGTTTTATAGGCATAGTTGCTCACCAGGGCATACTTGCTGATTTCATTCAAATTGTCGCAGACAAATGAGAAGGGTTGCTTCAGGGGACGGTTTTTCAACCTGTAAATATGCTGTATCCCTTTCTTGTTGAAAAGGTCGCAGCCGATCCCGTAAAATGTATCCGTGGGATAAGAAATAACGCCCCCTTCTTCCAGGATTTGACTCACGCGGTCAATGTGGCGCTGCTGTGGGTTATCCGAATGAATGGAAAGGAACAATACCTTTTTTTTGGGTCCTGATTTCTTGGGAGGGGACATTCTTTTATTGCCTTTAGCGTATTTCGTGTGAATATGGATTTTATCTTATGTCTTTTTTCTGTTTTATTCGGACTCTGCCTGGGGAGTTTTGCAAATGTGTGTATTTACCGTATTCCCCTGAACAAGTCAATCGTCCATCCCCCATCTTCATGCCCCCATTGTGGTCATCAGATTCGATTTTATGACAACATTCCTGTAATCAGCTACCTTTTCCTCATGGGCCGTTGCAGACAATGCAAGGCTTTCATCTCCCGGCGGTATCCCCTGGTGGAGATTTTGATGGCGTTGTTGAGCCTGGCGCTCTTTATCAGATTCGGTTTTCAGTTTCAAACCATTCTATGGATGTTGTTTGCCGGAACCCTGGTGGTCCTCAGTTTCATCGATTTTGATCACAAAATTCTGCCGGACGTCCTGACGTTGCCCGGCATTGCGGTTGGATGGCTGGTATCGTTTTTACCGGGCGGGATCTCCTGGTCCGATTCTCTCATTGGCCTCATAGCAGGCGGAGGGTCTCTCTATCTTGTGGCTACCGTTTATGCACGCATTACGGGAAGGGAGGGCTTAGGTGGCGGTGATATAAAGCTCCTGGCCATGATCGGCGCATGGATGGGGTGGCAGTCTCTGCCGCTCATCGTTTTGATGTCATCGTTAAGCGGTGCTGTGATCGGTTCTGTTTTTATCCTGTTGGGAGGAAAAGGAGCGCGCACACAGATCCCCTTTGGCCCTTTCCTGTCATTGGGCGCCCTTTCCTATCTTTTTTTTGGCCCCCAGATATCACTATGGTACTTTGGTCTTTTTGTCTGATAGTCATAAAAACCGGCAATCATGGAGAGTCAGTTTCAAATGGAGGTTGGCAATTTGCGGATTCCCTTTGCCTTTAACCGCTTGAAAACAGTCATCATGACAAGCCTGGCGTTTTTAATTATATCCGCCATGTTACTGATCCATGTGGTGACGGCCAAACTTAATGAGCGGGATCTTATCAATGCACGTATCCAAAGCGGTCGGTTGTTACTCCAATCCGTGAGCATTATCCTGTCTGACCCACAATTGATCCGGAATGTGGGGGTGGGGAAGAAACATTTGGGAACGGATTTCGGCAGACATATGGCATCCTTGCTCCAAATGGGCGAGTTTACAGGCATTATGATCAAAGACAATATGGGTTCAACACTCTTTTCTCATGGCCAATGGGGCCATCAGCATCCCATGCAAAGCACCGCGATCCCTCAGTCTACCCGGGCCATCCGGATTGAATTTTCTGGAAGGACCTGGGGGTTATTCTGGCATGCGCCTGAAGAGGTAATCCTGGCCATGCCTTTATGGGTTAAAGGACGTTTTGCGGGATCGGTTGCCGTGTTTTCCGATTTAAGACCCCTCTATGAGAAAATAAGAGCCTCTGAACCCGTCATTGTGGCGTATATTGCTATGAATGCGCTGATACTGGTTCTTTTTGGTATCTATCTGCTCTCCCGAACCGTAGTCAAACCCATCAATCGACTGGTTGCGGTGACTGAAAGATATGACGGCGCCATTCCAACCCTGCAGAAAGGAGAAACGCCCAACAACGAAATCGGTCGACTGTCTCGATCCCTGAATCGCATGTTGAGGCAGCTCGAGGCCAATGAGCGAAAACTCAAAGAGAATATTTCATCCCTTGAGGCAGCCAATGAGGAAATCAAGAAAGCCCAGGATGAAATGGTGAAATCTGAGAAAATGGCCTCCGTGGGTCGTCTGGCCACCGGTGTGGCCCACGAAATCGGAAATCCGCTGGGTATTATTCTGGGCTATATCGAGCTCCTTCAGCGGGGAGATCTCACCGGGTTGGAACGGGAGGATTTCCTGAGCAGAATGGAATCGGAGATGACCCGTATTCATCGCATTATCAGGGATCTTCTCGATTTTTCAAGGCCAACATCTACTGGGCAGCATGATTCCAACGCCCATGAAATCCTGGAAGAAGTCCTGACCATTTTAACCCCACAGTCCTTGTTTGAAAAGATTCACATCAAGCGATCCTTTAAAGCTGAATCAGTCATTGTGAAATTGGCGCAAGATCCATTGAAACAGGTCTTTTTAAACATCGTCATCAATGCGGCCGATGCCATGGATGATAACCACATTAACCCTGAAGGTTTCGTGGAACCGATTTTAACCCTTGAGAGCTTTAACGAAGAAGGATTTCTCATCATGCGGTTTTCCGATACGGGATGCGGTATCAGCCCTGATGAAATAAAGCGTATCTTTGATCCGTTTTTTACAACCAAAGAGCCCGGAAAGGGCACCGGTTTAGGACTTTCCATCTGCTACACGATGCTGGATCAGGCGGGTGGCGGAATTCGTGCGGAAAGCGAACCCGGGCTTGGGACCACAGTGATCCTTGATATACCCCTTGGAAATAATCAATAAGAGGAGATCCGTTGTGTCGGAGAAACGAGTGTTGGTGATTGATGACGAAGAAAATATGCGTCACATGTTAAAATTCATGTTGGAAAAGGAACGTTATCGGGTCTCATGTGCTGAAGACGGTTTGGCGGCCCTTGAGTGCATGGGTCAGGATCGCTTTGACTATATTCTTTGTGACATCCGAATGCCGCGCATGGACGGCATGGCCTTTCTGACGGAAGCCATCCGCAAATACCCAGAAAAGACCTTTATTATGATGTCTGCTTACGGCACCGTTGACACAGCCCTTGAGGCCATCAAAAAGGGTGCTTATGACTATATTTCGAAACCATTTAAAACGGATGAAGTCCTTTTGACCCTCAAAAAAGCGGAAGAACGTGAACGACTGAAAACCGAAAACCAGGATCTCAAAAAGAAAATAGAACAGGTCCAAAACAAATATTCCTTTGGCAGTATCGTGGCTAGAAGTGAGGCTATGGCAAAGGTCTTTGATCTGGTCGGGAAAGTTGCGGAACATAAAACCACCGTGTTGATTACCGGTGAAAGCGGCACGGGAAAAGAATTGATCGCCAAAGCGATTCATTCCAACGGACAGAGGACTGATGGGTCACTGGTCTCCATCAATTGCGGCGGAATTCCCGAAAATCTACTTGAGAGCGAGTTGTTCGGCTATAAGAAAGGGGCCTTTACCGATGCAACCCGGGACAAACCGGGCCGTTTTGATGAGGCCCACAAGGGGACCCTGTTTCTGGATGAAATCGGGGAACTCCCCTTCTCCTTGCAAGTTAAGCTGCTGCGGGTATTACAGGAAGAAGAAATCACCCCCTTGGGTGGAAACGGCGCCAAAAAAGTTGATGTACGGGTTATCGCAGCCACATCAAAGGACCTGGCCAAAGAGGTTGGAAAAGGGAACTTCAGGGAGGATCTTTATTACCGCATAAATGTCTGGCGTATCCATTTGCCCCCTTTAAGAGATCGGAAAGGGGATCTCTCTCTTCTGACTGGATATTTCGTAGATCAATTCAATAATAAACTGGAGAAAACCGTTGAAGGACTCTCTTCAGAGGCCATGGGCATGATCATGGATTACCATTGGCCGGGGAATGTCAGGGAATTGGAAAATACCATTGAGCGGGCGGTTTTGCTGGCAGAGGGCCGGTGGATAACGCCTGAAGATCTTCCCTCCAGCCTGCTGAAAAACCGAAATTCCCTTGAAGAGATCGATGGATCTGAAGCGCTCTCCATTAAGAGGGCCACGAGACGTCTGCAACGGGACTTCATGGCAAAAGCACTTAAGAGAACAGGCGGGAACAAAACCCAGGCTGCCAAACTGCTTGAGATCAGTCGGCCCATGCTCATCGCAAAAATAAAGGAATATGGATTGTAACCCATAAAGGGCTATGACGCATCCATTTTTCGGACAAAATTACTGAAATATCGAAAAATTGGCTGGCCCGATCTCCGACCCGGAGCTTGAATTTCTGCTTGACTTGAAATTCTAAAAGGCTTAAAAATGAGACAATAAAATAAGACATGCTGATTTTATTACCTTTGCAAACAAAGCATTTCTTTTTCAGTCAAAAAAGGGTTTTACTTTAACGAATCTCAGCAAACAGGCTTGGGGAAATACTTTTTTGAAAACCCTTTCTTCAGATATTGAGCCCCTTATTTGCTGGAATACACCGTATTCCTTTTAAAAAAAATATCGGCTTCTTTCCAAATGATTTCCCTTCGCTGTTTATTATCAAGTCAACAAAAACCAAGTCAGGATTTACGCTGTGGTTGACATATTTACAGGTGTGTCATCCCCGTTCAAATCGATTGCCAAATCGCAGCCAAAAAGCTGGTTTCGGTCCGGTAAGAAAGGAGTTAATATGGAAACATATGCTTATGAAATAACGATTGGAAAAAGCGGGGTTCTAACTTTAGAAAACCTTCCTTTTAGTGTCGGGGAAAAAGTGGAAGTTATCATTATTCCTCGCTCGAAGATCAGGCAGAATGAAAAGCGCTATCCATTTTGGGGAAAACCCATTACGTACATCAACCCAACTGATCCTGTGGGAGAAGCGGATTGGGAGGTGTACAAGTGATTGTATTGGATACGCATATTTGGATATGGTGGACTCATAACGATGATAGAATAACCGTCAAACTGCGTGAAAATATCCAGATGAATGAAAATGCAGGGCTCGGTGTCAGCGTTTTTTCGTGCTGGGAAATTGCCAAGCTTGTAGAAATAAAAAGGGTCACACTTCATTGTCCAATTGATAAATGGATTGATACCGCACTTGATTATCCCGGCATCCGGCTCCTTGAACTCACGCCAGAAATAGCCATTGAATCAACGCAGCTTCCGGGTGAATTTCATCGTGATCCAGCGGATCAAATTATTGTAGCAACAGCTCGTGTCAATGACTGCCCATTGTTGACAGTGGACCACAAGATTCTCAATTACCCGCACGTCAACTTGTTGAAATAGGGGCAGAATAATGTGGTGACGTGGGGACAGTCTAACCAGGCGAAGCAACCCAATCGTGTTTTTTCCAGCAGGATCGCAATCAATATGGTTTGTAGCCGTAAATGGTTATTATATCATGAAAACCTTAAAATCTTTTTTGTCCGGAACCGTTGCAGATAAAACCCGGTTTATGCCGGGGCCAACTACCCGAACGTCCTGGGTTTCACCCTCATGGGCATCGCTGTAGGAGAGAGTGATTTGAACCACCTGATCAATTTCTTCGCTCAATAAATCCCCACTCATGAGAACCGCCGGTCCGGGAACCGAAACCGTGTTCAGGATGATATCCTCTTTTGCTGCCAGGTTCCTGAGTTTTTCATTTTCCCGTTTATTACGGCCCACCACGATTTTTACATGGTCATTCACCCTGAAATGCCTTCCCAGTTTCAAGGATTCCAGTTGGTTGACAATGACCTCGGGGTTTGAAGTGAGCAGGTCTTTTAACCGACGGGAAAATCCCTTTTCCGTCAGCAGGCATCCCCCTGCCGGAGCGGGGTAATCATTCATCTTAAGGTCCGCTGCCATGCTCATCTGCGGTTTCCTGGAACGTCCCTGGAATCCTTTCAGATTTTCTCTGGTGACCCATCCTTCTTTTTCAGGAATGGTAGGGGGCAGACATTTTGCGGACAGGGGGCGAAGCAGCAATCCATTCAGGCCGCTCTCTTTGGCAACCAGCGCCAGGGCCTTTTTATTCTGACTCATGGGTCTTTGCCCCATGACCTCTCCGCTGAAAACAAAAGCAGCGCCCTCCGACTCAAGCATTTCGCCGGCGATACGGAACATGAGGGCGTGGCAGTCGATACAGGGATTCATGTTGCCGCCGTATCCGTGCTTCGGATGCTTGACCACCTCAAGGTGCCGTTGGGTGATATTTACTACTTTAAAGGGGAGGTCTATGGATCGGGCTGAAACCATAGCACGATCAGAAGTGAAAAAGGGGGTTTCAAAAAAAAGGGCCAGAACGTCAACGCCCTGTGCCCTGATGAGCTCAGTCGCCAGCATGCTGTCCAGGCCGCCTGAAAAAACAGAGATTGCTTTCATAACCAATAATTATCTTTCTATAATTCGGCTTGTGCTAGAGAAGCCACCAACTCTTTTTGTTCGTCGGTCAGCTCTTTGGGGACATCAATATTGATTTCAACGTAGGCGTTTCCCTTGCCTGAACCATTGTAAACGGGCAATCCAAAGTTCTTGAGCCTGAATTTGGCGTTGCCCTGGGTCCCGGGTGGAATTTTCAGCTTGAGTATTTTCTTCTCCAGGGTGGCCACCTCAATGTCCGCACCCAGGACAGCCTGTGAAAACTTGATCTTCTGCTTCAAGTACACGTCGGCATCCTCACGCCTGAACAGGGGGTGAGCGATTTCTTTGATCTGAACATAGAGGTCTCCGGAGGGTCCCCCATAGGGCCCCGGCTGACCTTTCCCCTGCAGCCTCAGCTTTTGGCCGCCCTTTATGCCGGCGGGCACTTTTACGGAAACCTGTTCCTGGCGGCCGTTAATCTGATAGGTGATGGTTTTGCTGGTGGGTTCGATGAGCTCTTCCAGGCTCATGGGGAGCTCATAAATTAAATTCTGGCCTTTCACCTGCTGTTGGCGGTTTTGAAACCCGTCAAACCCCCTCGAGCCGTAACCGCTGCCAGAATTACGGCTTCCCTGGCTTCTGCCGCCTCTTCCAAAACCAAATTCCTTGAAAATGCTGCCCAGATCAAAATCCCTGAAAATATCTTCCTGGGAAAACCGGTTTTGAAAACCCTCGGCACCGAACATATCATACTGCTGTTTTTTTTCAGGATCACGAAGCACGGCATAAGCTTCATTGAGATCTTTGAACTTCGCTTCAGCGGCTTTGTTCCCTTCGTTATGATCTGGATGATATTTCAGCGCCAGCTTGCGATAGGATTTCTTGATTTCCGCAGGGGAGGCTGACTTGTCAACCCCCAGAATTTTATAATAATCTTTTCCGGACATGGTTTCAGGGTGTTTGATATGAAAAAAGTTTTTGTTTTACACCCCGAGAAACTAATCACAACCCTCAGGAAGTCAAGTCATTGGAGGAGAGGGTGCCGGTATCTTTTTCAACGTGATAAAGAGTGGCGCCCACGGGCGCAAATGAAAGGAGCAGAAGATTCAATCCGGGGATTAAAAAAGGGATACCAAAGCCCAGGTGGAAGGAAAGGGTTCCCAATAGAAAACGGAAACGGGCGGCAAAAGGATTCATCCGTCTGGCGGGGATCAGGTCCGTATTGTCCCATGCAAGGAATATGGCGGCGATGCCGGAGGTGAGGATTGCGATGAAGGGCCCCAGCGGCGTAAGCCAGCCTAACAGCATCAGGACAATGACCAGCAGCACGGGGATTGTGGTCCTGGGAATTTCCTGTTTGATGAGATAGACGAACAAGCGAAGCATGGAAATGTTTTCCGGTTCCTCGACCCGGCCTGTGGTCTGTCTTTCAGTGATCCGGGACATGTGGTCCATAATCAGGACACTGAAAAAGATCTGGGAAATCAGGTAAGACAATACAGACGATAACCCGAAGAGTGCAAGGGAGAGTATCCAGCTAACCAGATGCCACAGCCAGAGGATCCACTGGCTTGTAGGTTTACTCCATATAATTTCAAGAATTTCCAGGTGGTACGCGAAAATAAGACCGGCAGCGACAATGGTCAGCAATACCACCACCACAAACCTCAACAACCCCCAGAGCAGGAGTCTCGGCGTCTTGAGCCCCAGAAGAAGACCTCGAAAATTATAACTGATACCTTTTAGAAAACTCATTATTTACGTTTCCTTATTTCCCGCCATTAACCCACCAATCCGTATCATCGTCAAACCACCACGAATCACTTTTGGAAGCCATGATTTCACGCCCCAATGCTTTTCCGCTTTCGGTACACAATCGCTTCAGAGCGTATACCAGCCATTCTTTCGCATTGGGGTTGCCGGAATCCTGATGCCCTTTCAATTCAAGTATCAGGTCAAGCTGATCCGCGTCCTTTGCAATTCTGGCTTCAAGGGTATCTACGGCATTGAATTCGTCCGTCAATGCAACAATATCATCACCAAAAGGCAGGTCTCTGGTCTGGTCTAGGATGGCTTTTTCTTCATCCACCGTCACATATTTCTTGTTTACATAATTATGGTCCGCTGTCCTGGCCTCAGGGAGATCATGGAACAGGCACATGCGGACGGTTTTATCAATATCAGCGCCGTTTTCCATGGTGGCAAGAACGTACCCGATGATGGTCGCTCTGAAAGAATGTTCGGCCACCGACTCGGAGCCTGACCCCAGGAACTGGAACCCGGTTCGGGGTGTTTTTTTCAACATACCCGCTTCATAAAGAAATTCTACAGTGCGTTTTAACATGATAATCTGGAAGAACTCGCTAATAGTATGGATGCGGACCAAGAGCCCGCTTGATTTATGCCGACACAGTGTTTAGTATGGAGCAATTTTATAGATCAGCAGCGCATCAAAATCAATCCGTAAATCAAAAAAAGATGGTAACTACATTAACGGAACACAAAATGTCTCATATGAAAATATACACCTACCCGGATGCGGTCCTCAAAACAACTGCTGAGCCCATACAGAATATTGATGAGCATCTACAGAAGATTATTGATCAAATGATTGAAACCATGTATTTGGCACCGGGTATCGGATTGGCGGCCAACCAGGTGGGTCTGCTCAAGAGGCTTATTGTCTTTGACGGTTCGCCGAAGGATGAGGAACGGAACCCCCATGTATTGATAAACCCAGAGATTGTTGCCGGTGAAGACTCAATCAAATGGGATGAAGCCTGCCTGAGCGTACCCGATTATACCGCAGACGTCGTTCGAAAGTCTCGGGTCCAGGTTAAAGGACTCGACCGGAACGGCAATCCATTGAATCTGGAAGCGGAAGAGTTGTTAGCCGTTTGTCTGCAACACGAAATCGATCACTTGGACGGTGTGCTCTTCATTGACCGAATCAGCAGTTTGAAACGGGCGCTTTACAAGAAAAAAGTCAAGAAAAAGAAAAAAGAGGATTGATTGGATGAATCAACAGGTTCCGATTCTTTTGCCGGTGCGCCCCAGGATCATATTCATGGGCACCCCTGATTTTGCGTTGCCTTCGCTGGAAGCATTGATCGCAAAAGATCATCATGTTCAGGCGGTGGTGACCCAGCCGGACAGGCCCAGGGGAAGAAGCGGAAAACCTTTCCCATCCCCTGTTAAACAGGTGGCGAAACGGTTCGGGATAGAGGTTCTTCAGCCGGAAAAGGCATCGGATAAATCCTTTTGTAATCTCATGCGAACTGTTTCGCCCGATCTTCTGGTCGTGATTGCCTTCGGGCAAATTTTGACAACCCAGTTTCTGGATATCCCCTCATGGGGGGGACTAAATATTCATGCATCTCTGTTGCCGAAATACCGGGGTGCCGCCCCCATTCAACGGGCAGTTATGAACGGCGAGCATCAAACCGGTCTCACGGCCATGCGCATGGATCAGGGTCTGGATACCGGCCCCATCCTGATGCAGGAAAAAACACCTATCGGTGCCCATGAAACAGCCGGTGAATTACACGATCGGCTTGCGAGTTTATCCGCACCGTTTTTAATTCAAACCCTTGAACATCTGGCTCAAAACACACTTCATATAATACCCCAGGACGACACCCATGCCACCTATGCCGCAAAGATTGACCGGACAACCGGTTGCATTTCATGGGATCTTCCGGCAGATCACATTTCATCACTGATCCGGGGCTTGGATCCGTGGCCGGGGGCCTATACGACCGTCAATGGGAAAACCCTGAAACTGTTTTCATCACAGGTGGTAAACAAAGGGGGGGCTGACACGGTCCCCGGAAGGGTCAAAGGTCATTCTAAGGAAGGGCTATTGGTGGAAACTGCAGATGGCGTAATTCTGGTTTCCGCACTGCAGCTTGCCGGCAAAAAACGAATGAGCGCATTGGATTTTCTTCGGGGGTTTCCCCTCCAACCCGGAACCCTCCTCGGGCCCGGAACCCTTCTTGGAAAGACGAAATGAAAGATTCGACAATTAACACTAAAGACCGTGAAACGGGTGAAGACTCACTTCAGCCGGAACGGATCGATTTATACACATTTGCCAGGCCACGCAAACGGGTCTTTATTTTTCTTTTGCTGGCAACCAGCCTGCTCCTTTTAGGGGTCGCTTTTTTGTTATGGTGGGTGCCCTACGTGGGCCTTGCCAATATCCATGCGTTTGTGCCGGTGATCCTGGCGGTTCTGCTGGGCTGCATTGTTCTCGTAAGCCTTGGGGCTGTCTTGACGCTGGTTTTTACCATTATCAGGGGGAAAAATCTTTTTTTCAACCGTCGCATCAGGGGCGTCGTCATTCGCGTGCTGTTCCCTCTGTTGGTGGGTGTTGGCAGGTGTTTTGGTATTCGAAAATCAGAAATCCGGAGGTCCTTTGTAGCCATTAACAATCAATTGGTTATGACTGAAGCCAAAAAGGTCCAACCGGAACAAATGCTGATCCTCCTTCCCCATTGTCTTCAAAACCATGATTGTGCGGTGCGGATCACCGGGAATGTGCAGAATTGCAAATCATGCGGCAAATGTAGAATCAAGGAGCTGGCAGCACTTTCTGAAAAGTACCATGTGCATGTTGCCGTAGCGACCGGTGGCACTTTAGCTCGAAAAATTGTTGTGGAAAAACGCCC
>Ga0307987_1001361_pt1 | contig 13418 bp, 15 predicted proteins | sample EllFjometagen181_FD_203157 | JGI IMG/M metagenome (GOLD analysis project Ga0307987, IMG submission 203157) | Marine microbial communities from Ellis Fjord, Antarctic Ocean - #181 | ecosystem: Environmental > Aquatic > Marine > Unclassified | place: Southern Ocean | collected 2014-10-08
TTGCGGTGATGATATAATCTTCTCTGAGCACACTGAGCATGGAGGATCGCATGAGCAGAAGATAAGAGCCGAGGTTGATGATAAAAAGGGTCATCAGCGGCAGTATCATGTGGTGAATAATGTCCAATACCTTAACAAACCAGGAGGCGTTTCCCACCCAGAGTTCTGGGGACAAAATACCGCCAAGGGGGAAAAGGCCTAGTTTGAAACCCAGCACCCAGAGCAGCAGCAGGGCAAACCAGGGGATAAACAGGGTGTAGCAAACAAGGGCAGAAATGGACATGACACTGTCCAGTCGGCTTCCCTTGTTCCAGGCCGCTATCTTACCTAAAAACACCCCGACAAATGCTGCCAGGACGGTGGAAGAAGTAAACAATAAAATGGTCCACCCCAGCCTTTCCTTGATGATTTTAAAAACAGGCTCCCCATAGTGAAAGGACACCCCGAAATTGCCGGTAAAAAAATTTTTCAGGTAAATCACATATTGTTCCCACATAGGCTTATCCAGCCCCATTTGTTCGATGAGGTACCGCATATCTTCGGGCGTCAGCATGGGATCCACCACCTTTGAGATGGGATCCCCGGGAGAAAGCCTGAACAAAAAGAACAATGCCGTCATAATCACAAAGAAAATGACTGCGATTTCAAATAATTTACCCAAAACATAGGTCTGATTTCTCATATCCTATTATCCAATATCATTGTATCCAATATCATTGTATCCAATATCATCCTGCCCCATATCCGAAAAAAACATCACTGGACGGGTTTGACCACGCACATGGACCAAACATTACCGATGCCGTCTACCTTGGCCACCCACCCCCTAAAGCATTCGTTAAAGGTGGCTTCAATGATATGGGGATTGTACAGGGGCAGATAGGGGATATCTTCCAGAATCATCTCCTGCATTTTCCAGATGAGTTCCTTTCGTTTTTGCATATCAACCAGGGCCATCTGATCTTCGGCAAGCTTATCGAACTTAAGGTTATGGTATCCGCTCATATTCCAGCCCCGGGGTTTGTCATTTTCAGAATGAAAAAAGGATCGCAAATAATCCGGATCCAAATCCAGCCGTCCATAGCCCAGGATAAAGGCATCAAATTCGTGTTTCCCCTTAACCGTATCCAGCAGGGAACTAAAGGCCATGGGGCGGGCAGATGCCGGCAGTCCCAATTGCCTGACCCATTCTTGAACCATGGTACCGGCAAAGGCCCGCTTGGGATCATAGTCGGCAGGGGGGGTCAAGATAACAAATTTGCCCATTTTTTCCCCCGAGGGCAACAAGATATCCGATGGGACAACAATCTTTCCCTCTTGGGTCACAGGTGGCCTATCCCAGGAATACCCGGCTCCCTTAAGCATTTCATGGGCCAATTTAATCCGCTGATCATGATCCAGTCCCTGGCCGTATTTTCGGACGTTGGGATTGTACCAAAAATGATTTCCCGAAGGGACAACCGAATGCATGGGAGTACCAAAATTTTGTAAAATCCGTGTCAGGATAAACTCCTTGTTGATCACCGTGGCAACGGCCTGGCGAAGGACTTTTTCGTTAAAAGGGGCCCGTCGCAGGTTAAATCCCAAATAATACAAGGCACTTTTTTTATTAAAATACAGATCAATATTGGTCTGTTCCTTGAGATCCTCGATATAGCCCGGCTGGATATCTCCCCAATAATAATCGATATCCCCTTTTTTAAGGGCAAGGATGGCCACATCCGAGGTGCCGTAAATCCTGAATAAAAGGCTGTCCACATAGGGACCCAGCAGATGATTGCCGATCTTCTGGCCGCTGCCAAAAAAATAGGGATTTTTCTGCATGTGAATATAGGCCCCTTTTTTATGTTCAACCAGGGTGAAAGGACCTGTTCCAATCGGCTTTTCAATGGCATGATCCTGGAGGGAACGAAGGGGTTTTTCCTTGGTCAAGGCCTCCCTGGCAACGGCTTCCCATTCTCGTTTAGAGACCATGGGGGCTGTCATGACCCGGGACATGAAAATGGCAGAGGGTTTACTTAGATAAAAGACAACCGTATGGGCATCCAGGGCTTCAATTTTTTTAATGATCTTCCATTTGCTGTAATATCTGGGAATTTTAAAATCAAAAAACAATTGTTTGGTGAACAACACATCATCACTTGTAAAATCTGACCCATCTGACCATTTAGCAGATCGAAGCTTCACCGTATAGCTCAGAGCCCCCCGATCAAAAACGGGCATTTCCTTGGCCAGCCAGGGAATGATTTCAAGGGTTTCAGGATGGCGATGATAGAGGGGCTGATAGATCTGGGACAAAATCCTGCGGGAGTTGGCATCGGTTCCAAGCCACAGGTTCAAGGACCGGGGTTCTTCAGGAAGCCCTATCCTCAAAAGTGCTGGGTCACCGGGTTTTTGGCAGGAGGAAAAAAGCCCTGCAATTGCAACCAGCAGTACGCCCAGCAACAAAAGGTTAAAACGAAATTCAGTCGGCCACTTTAACCGATAGGTTCCCTTGTTTTGACGCAATAATTTTCTCCTCGATAAAATCCACTAGGGTTGACTCAAGCTTATCATTATTAAACAGGTTGATCCGGGGAATCCCACCGGGGCTCACACAATTGACCTCAATGAGTTTATCACCGATCACATCAATGCCCACAAAATACAGGCCGTCTTTAATTAATTTGGGTTTTATTATTTCACAGATATTCATTTGAGCCGGCGTTACCACATGTTTAAAGGCCTGAGCCCCTGCATGGACATTGGTTCTGAAATCACTGGAAATAGATTTTCTGCCCATGGCACCCAAAATTTTACCATTAAGCAGCAAAATCCTGACATCCCCGTCATCCTTCACCGATTTCATATACTCCTGGACCATGATCGGGGTACGTTCCGGATAGGGTTTTCCCGTCTGCACATAATAATTGATCAAGGAATTAAGATTCTCAGGCTCCCGGTTGCTGACCTTGATAACCCCGTGCCCCCCGTACCCGTGCAATGGTTTTATCACCATATCGCCGCCAAAATCATTTATGATTTTTCGCAATCGTCTGGGATCCCTTGACACATGGGTTTGGGGAATAATATCCGGAAAATTTAACATATAGGCCTTGGAATTTCCATTGACCTGACCGATGATGTTGTTAATGATGAAAACCTTGTCACTGACAGGGCCTAGGAACTCCATGGTTTCGTAAATAAGGGGGGGGTCTTTGCGCAAAAAAAGGACATCCAGGTCTGTTACGGTTTCAAAGATCAACTCTTCCCTGTCCAGGCACTGGATCAATTGGGCCCAGTATTCGGCAATGGGAAGGTTTTGTTCCACCGTAATCTGACGCATTCTGGCAACCACTTTATTGTTGCGAATATAAATATCGTGGGGTTCTAAAAAATAGACGGAATGTCCCCGTTGGTTGCATTCATACATAATATAGGCAGTGGTCTCCCAAACCGGATCAATCTGCCGCAAATCATCCATCAAAAAACCGATTTCCATCATTTTTCTGCCACAACTCCCGATTAAAGATTTCTGGCCCAAAACCACTGGCCAGACTAAACCTGCTGACAAAATACCCCCATGAAGATCTCTTCTTTTTATGACAACCCGATGGGATTGTCAAACTTTAATACTCTTTCATACCCCCCGGGACAAAAGGTATAAATTGCTGTATCTTAAGCAATTTGGTAATAAAAACCTCTGGAACGATCAAAACCCAACATACGGATGAAAAAACATGAGCGACATCTATTCATACAATTTTACGGCAAAACCAACAGCGGCTGGTTTGAACTTTGCAACGGGTTTTCAGATACCTTTGACCTGTGTAAAGGCAAAGGAGACTTTCTCTGGATGGAACATGAACAGGACTATGACAAATGGTATGATGAAAATACCTATGGGAATATCCCCTTGCCCATACAAAAAGGAACCGTCTTTGTCTCTGCCAGTTATGTGAACCATCTTTAGCAGGCCTATATCTGGGCAACCCAGTATCCGGATATCTCGTTTATTGTGGGGGGCCCTGTTGCCTCGGAAAGATGTACCGGCAAAACCGGAAACCACTGCCTTAAAACAGGTGGTGGCACAGCTTGACGGAAACATCCCCACCAGCACCCTGGGGTTCGGCATTGAATTCCCATCGGACCGCATGTGGAAATATTTAAACAAGGGAACCCATATGGATGAGGTACTCGAAACACTTGAATTCTGCATGCAAAGCGGTTTCAAGGTCAACGCCAATGTAATCTTGGGCTGGAACAATCTGATTGAACAAGACCTTAAAGACCTGGAAGGTTTCATGGACAACCTTTCGGAACAGGCCGTCACCACCCTCCAGCTTCGATGGCTGTTTGCCCACCCCTACACAAAAATTTACGACACATATGACAGGGTTCCCATTCACCGGCCTGGGCGGGATGCAGCAATAGTTATCAATCTTGAATTTCCCCCTGGATGGTATTTGCACCGTATCCTAAATGGCGGATTAATGAATTGGCAATTCTCATCTCCGATGCATCTTTTTGATAATCGTGACTTTGGGTGAGTCCATTTGCAATATGGCGGATCAAATCTGCCAACAATTCACCCCAGGCGTCTCTTTCATCCATTTCAAAATTTGACGCTTCTTCCCACATCCCTAATAGCATAGACACTTGAATATCTTTGTTTCCGATCCAAACTCGAATCATTTCCATGGCATTTGGATCATCTTGTATGCCTTCGGGTATTTGTAATTCATTCATTTATTTTGTCCTTATAGTTTAAGCGGGAATTGCCAGTGGCTCTATTCCAGAAAGATCGATATTTTGCTTGGCTTGCCAAAGATCATAGCAGGCCTGCATAAGAAGCCAACTTTCAGGACTGCGACCCAAACATTTAGATAGACGCAGCGCCATTCCTGGACTGATTGCACTTTGTCCTTTGATGAGTCTTGAAAAGGTTGAAGGGGAAACTTTGAGCTGTAAAGCAACGCTGCGGGGCGATACACTTAAAGATTCCAAATAAACTTCTTTGATGAATTCCCCCGGATGGGGAGGGTTATACATAGCCATTAGTGATAATCCTCATAATCTACAACATAGGCATTACCATCTTTAAACTCAAAAATGATACGCCAGTTTTTGTTTACATCAATCGCCAATAATCCCTTTCGGGAACCTTTTAAACTGTGAAGCCGCCAGCCTGGAGTATTCATATCATCTATACATGTTGCAGTATCAAGTGCGATTAACCGAATTCTAAGCTTTTGTTTGTGCCCTGGTTGAATACCTGACAACTTACCAGATTCAAAGAACTTACGCAGTCCTTTGTGTTTAAACGTTTTTATCATGGGTTTATTATACACCATAATGCGCAATGCGCAACACTACTCTCAAGTTTTTTTGATTTTTAGAAATACTGAGGTCCGAATGGATGCGGTGAAGCAGCATTTAACACCCGTGAGTTTGGTCTATAAAGGTTGAATTGAGCCATCAAGCGTAACGGGGTTTTTAATTTTTTGATAAAAATGAATTCCATCCACCAATAGTCCCCGCTATGAAAAAAAATCCTATCACCAGGGCACCAATTGAAAAAACGACAAACCGTGGTGCCACAAGAATAGAACTTTGAACAACGCCCATGATAACCAGTAACTCGGGAATTACCAAAAGTCCACGCAGGATAAAGATGCCGGTGATTCCCAGGAAAAATACCAGGGTCACTCCCAGGGACAGGGGAATGAAAATCATCTCGATCAGGGGCACGGGGCAAAAATGGGCAAAAATGGGCAAAAACAATGCGGTCTCCGCCAGGAGACAGATTCATAAACCCTGTGGCAAAACCCATGGCGAGGATAATCAGGGCGGGAATGATAAAAAGCAATGGCAGCTTCCTAATGTCATTGAGCAGCCGATGCAGGACAGCGGGTTTTGAGTATTCTCCAATGGACATCTTTCTCAAAGTATTGAGCACATCACCCGGCCTGGCATCCCGGGGGCAAAGCGTGGAGCAATCCCCGCAATTGTAGCAGAGCCAGATATCGGGGTTTGCAATGAGCCTGTCCTTTAATCCCCATGAGGCATAGATCATCTCCTTTCTGGGAAAAGGCTGGTCATCGTCGGATAGGGTACAGACCACGGAACAGGTGGCGCATTGGTAACATTTTTTAAGATTCAGACCTGAGTCTGAGTTAATTTGGGCAATAAAATCCAGATCAGGTTCAATAAATACCGGTGGAGCCATAACAACACTCCTAATTATAAAAGGGTCTGTTCAACAAGGGTTTCAAGCAGAGCTGCCAATTGATCGGGATCTGTCATCTTGTCCCGTAAAAAGCAATTGGCCAGAACAAAAAAATAATTGGACATCAAGGCAAGTGCCAGAATATGGCTGTCTTTTTCAGGGTTAATCTCGCCCCTGTCCTGGGCTGCCAGAATCAATTTTGCCATCTTATGAACATAACAATCATCAAAGTTATTGATCTCATCCAGCCATTCTTGTTCATAAAAAAACATATGACTCAAATAGGCCCGGGAAAGGGAATAGTGGGTGGTGTAAAAGATGAAAAATTGTTTTGAGATATGAATAAACTGAGTTTGGAAGGATTGGTTATCAGGCACAGTGGCCATGGCATCCTGGTACAGATTTTTCAAATCGTCTGAAAAAGCCGCCGCCAGCATGGACAGTTTGTTGGGAAAATGCTTGTAAATGGTCCCAAGGCCGATCCGGGCCAGGGCTGCCACCCCCCGGATCGTCACTCAATATTTTTTCTGGATTATGGGCAAGTGTTTGGATTAATTTTTTCCAAAGTTTATTGATTAGCCCTATATCTTTTAATTTCCGTACATTCCACAAGATACGCCAGGGTCTTTGCAGTAAAAACCTTTCCCCTCGTGGCCAGAATCATTTTTTTCATATCTTCCCTGCGAACCCCAAAACCGCGCCCTCCAATACAGGCAACAACCTCATATTTGGGATTATTCAGGGACCTTCCGGCAAGGCTTAACTCTCCAAGATGTTGAATGCGGGTAACCTTATCACGCGCTGTGCCATCATCTTCTGTGATTTTTGCTTCTATGATAATCTGGGGATTGAACTCACTGGGTATGATGAAATCAGGCGTCTGGTCAAAGCCCTCAATACGTTCTGCTCGTTTGGTTTTACGGAAACTGACACCTGCGGTGGTCAGAACGTCTTCGATTGCCGATTCCAGGCTATCTCCAATGATATCACTTACCGAATCACGATGACCGGCAAAAGGTCTGCCAATGAATCGCTCATACAACAGCATGGCATAGGGGGCTCCAATCCGGGATAAATATTGACAGGATCAAGCACAGAAAATCCGTTGGTGGCTGTTTTAAGTGCCTCATAGCCTCCTTCAAAAGCGGGGTATTCGACAAATCCTGCTCCCTTTGGCATAACAAGAAATTCTGATTCCAGGCATGAAAAAATGGAATCAACATAATTTTCAGGATCTTTATTAATTTCTTCCAGGGTTGCTTTAAAAGGGAACATCAACATTTTTATCTCCATAGTTGGAATGAATCTCCTGCACTGAAAACAGGGAATTTTCCGTTGATTTTTCTTTGCCTGATGTATCTATGAATCTTTCAACTTCAGCCCATCCACCAAAGAATCGAATCCAATCCATCACCTTTACAATGCGTGTTGCCGTTGCTTTTGTTTTATCCCAGTTATGCCGCAAGTTCCAGATGGCATGACGAATGAGATGTCCATAGGCAACACACCGGATGTCACCATGGGTCGGATTAACATTCCCAGCTTTGAGAAGACTTAAATCCTGTTTAACAATCTCGGCAAGATCCTTAGGAGACGTTGCGATCCATTTTCCTTGCATGACACCCGTTGTCCGGCAAACAAAAACGGTGTCGATGATGGATGAACCAGTACCCTTAATATGGATGGATCCGCCCATTTCAGCAGGGCAAGGAAGAGATGCAGAACAAGTCAACCCTGCATCCAGGATAGCCACAGCTATGGGATAATAGGCATCAATTTTATTATGATGATAAGTGAACGCCAAAGGAGAGCCCGGTTTCAATGCTGTGGACATTTTCTGGAAGACCTTGGATATGCCCTGTGTGAAATGATCCAGGCCACGGCCCATGTCCATATTACCTGTTAGCTCATCGGGTGATCGAGTTGAAACCTTTCTGAATGCTGGGAAGCGTTCTCCAATTATCTTTTTCAGCCAGACATAACAAAAATCCATGAGTTCAGCATACTGAATATTCCCGAAATAGGGCGGGTCAGTAAAGACAGCGTCCAGTGAATCCTTTGGAAGATCGGATGTCCCTGCGTCCTTACATGAAATGTCAATCCGCCTTTGGGGAATGGTGGTAGCATTTCCATCTAAATGATCTCCAATCCATTCTCCCTTTATAGGGATCAACTTTTTTGTTTTACCTTGAAATTTAACTTCAAAGGGGTGGTCACAATAGGATTTGGCTTTTTTGAATTTTTCTATGATATTTGCCCATCCACCACTGCCGATACACATGCTTCGGCCAGGAGTCATGATGCCAAGAAAATTTGATTCACACTGAATCTGTCCAACTGGAAATCCATGGATGGAAAATATATCAAGAGACTTTAAGACCCGGCTGTCATAGCGGCATAACATATTTTGATACCGAAGCAAATCAGAAAGATTTGTTGCCAGGGCATTACGTACCCTTTCGTCAGGTTGATCTGCAATAAGCCGGGCGGAAAGTTCCAGACCAAGAAGCTGCCGGTGGTTAAACATTTCACTGTAATAGGTGTATCCCCAACGATGCAGGCGGTTTGTTTCGTCCCCACTCGGAATTTTGGATTCAGGAATATATCTTGAATCTATACTGGATAAACGTTCTGACGCTTCTTCAAACTTTGCAATATCTGCCTCATCTGGTGTTTTAAAGAATCGGCCCTTATGGGACGGTTTGCAAATAGGACAATGATATTCCATGGCATACAGGCGATGCCTGGGAGCCCCCAGACCTGGATCTGGAAAACGATTTTCAGTACTGCATTCGGGGCATTTGCAAAGGCCTCTTTTGGCAGGACCGTTTGGGGTCAATTTAAAGGAACAATGGCAGCATTTGCCTGGATTTTTTTTGTCTTCAGTTTCGGTTAATTTTCCACAGTCAGGACACATAATCACAATTTTAGGATGCCGGGAACCAGCCGAAAGCATATAACCGGGGAATAGATCCATATCCTTTCCACATTGTTTGCATGGTATAACTTTCACCCACAAAAAATATTTTACATGGGCATCTTGTGAGGCACAAAGGGTGCATCGAGTTTTGTGAAGATGCCCAATTTCCTTTTCAAGGTTGTAGCAAAGCTGCTTGGCCGCTTCAGAATAATCATCCAGGTTAAGATGTTCAATTTCCTGTTTTACAATCCAATATGACATGGGGTTGATGTCAAACCCTGTGATATCACAACCCACACGATTAGCCTCCAGAACAGGGATACCCCCTCCCATAAAAGGATCTGCAATATGAATCCCAGGAAGGTTATTGAAGGTGTAATATCCCTCCTGAAATGGTTTTTTAGAAAATTCAGATAAAATAAGACCCCGAAACAATGTTCCAGGACGTCTGGCAAACCATTTATGAACAGCAATAATCGGACGGTAGTTTTGCTGAATCTGTTTCTCACGACGAGCAAGGTCTGCAATAAAGGGGATTTCAAAATCTTTTTCGATCATCAGGGTATGTGTTTACCTTTTAATATTTGGTGTAAGCCCTCCGTATCTGTCGGATGATCCGGTTAGGCGATATTTGCAAACCCGATAAAAAGTTATTGGGTTAATCTCCAGGAAAACCCAAAGGCCAAATAGTCGGATCAATTTATCATATTCCTGATAGAAATGTAACTACCATAAAAAAACTAACAGCTGGGCTGACAATAGGTTGCTGACAATATGAAGAAAATCGGTTTGTTACCGGTATTAGCCCTTATTTTATCTTGGTTAAGACTTCAGAAAGTACCTTTTTTCTCTTTTCCAATTTTGAAATTTTCCTTTTTAAACTTCCTATTTCGGTGTTAATCTTTTTAAATTCGGTTTTTACTTTTTGAGTTTCAAGATGAAAATTACCATAGTTTTCAGTAACAAATGCTTCCACTTCATTTCTTAATAATTTTAAGCATGGATTACCAAAAAGCGTATTATGCCGATAGTCTAGTTTTCCTGCTTTTATAGCCGTAATAATTTCTTCTTGTGTAAGGTTAAATTCTTTTTGAGCGGTCTTGTCACTAAGATAAGAGTAGCACCTTTTCTTGTCCAGAGCGAAATATCTTCATTGTAAACCATTTGAACAATACCTTTCTTTTTAGAATATAAAAATTGGTTTCAGCTATTCGGTTGTTAACAGATAAATGATGCCAAAGCACAGGAAAAAGAGGTTTGCCAGCCAGGCCGCAAGGATTGGCGGCAAGGAGCTTCCATATCCAAGGGACATGAAAAATCCATGGACAAACCAATACATGAAGGAGATGATAATGCCGATGGTGATAGCCTGGGGAAGACTCTGTTTTGAAAAAGGCCTCATGCCCGTGGCAGCCCCCGTCAGGGCCATGATAAAACAGATAAAGGGGAATGCCATTTTTCCATAGAGGTCCACCACATAGGTGGTGGCGTCATATCCCTCGTTTTCCACTTTTTCCACGTATTTTTTTAACTCGAAAAATCCCATTGCTTCAGATTTTTTGACCATTTGCCCGATATCTTCGGGTTTGATATCTACGTGAACCATCTTGGTGTCAAACTGCAGGACATCATATTCTTGAGTTTCAGGGTTGTAGATTTGCTGGATACTCTTTTCAAATATCCAGTTGCCGTCCTTGTAATACCCTGTTTTTGCATCAAGCCTATATTCCGGCTGGAACCCTTCGCCCATGGAGATGATGGTGATGCCTGAAACAGATTTGTTTATCCTATTATAAAAATTAAAATGAATCAGCTTTCTATCGGACTTGATCCATATATTTTTTTTAGTCTGGGTAATATTATTATTTTTCCGTATGACGGTGTTTTTGATATGGTGTACTTTTGTCATGGATATGGGCACAAGAATTTCACCCAGAAGAAACATGGTAATAGCCAATACAAAACCTGAAAAGAGGGCCGATCTTATGAGAAGATAGGTTGAAATCCCCGAGGATTGCAATGCCAGAAGTTCGTTATTCCGATTCATCAGTCCAAAAACAAAGATATTGGCCAAAAGGACGCTGGCAGGGGCTACCTGCACAAACATGAAGGGTATTTCCAGTATCACATACCACAGGGCCCCCACCAGGGTAATATCAGAATTCAAGAATCGACTCATTTTGGACAGGTATTCAATGAAAACGAACAGGACCAGGATAATGGACTGGATAATAAAAAACAGTTTGAACAATTCCTTTAACAGGTATTTATGCAAAGAAGGCATGGTGTTAACGTTTCTTTAAGAAAAAAAGTTTAAGGGTATGGGCATATGTCACGATGAATTTGGGCAGCCGGGCAGGCCTGTCCTTTGCATTTTGGATCAACAGATAGATACCGGCACTGCCCAGAACCACATTGGGCAGCCACATCCCTATAAATGGCGGGTAGGCACCGCTTTCCCCCATTGACCATCCGGCTGCCAGGAGCAAATAATATAATAAAAAGAAGAAAAGCCCCAGACTGAGCCCCGAAGACTTCCCATTGGAACTGGATTGAACTCCCAGGGGGAAAGAAAGAAGGCCCAGGGCAAGACAGGCAAAGGGAACTGAAAATTTTTCATGGAGTTCCATCAAGGCCTCGTTTAACTTGGTCTTGTCCTTTATTCCCGAACGGATAATCTGAACCAGATCCCCAAGGCTTCTTTCATCGATCCGCTTGCCGGGATTGCCGATATTTTTGTTCATGGCAGCCAGATCAATGATAATATCATAATTTCCAAACTTTATGTGATTCACAGAACCTTTGTCGAGCTCCACCTGGTTGATGGCACCATCATAGAGGCGAATGGTATAGACCCTTTTATTTTTCGAGGAAATAATTTTTCCCGACGGGGCGGTTGAAATACTGACAACTCCTTTGGTTCTTCTGTCTTCAATGACAATATCCTCCAACCCATGGGTTTTGATATCCACATGGGCAACATAGATCATCAAATCATCCACCTGGGCATTAAACTGCCGCTCCTGTAATGCCATATTAATGCTCGATTGGGCGAATTCAATACTTTTTAGTTTAAAAGAAGTCTTTGCCCAAGGCATTACAAAGATGGTAACCAACAAGCTTAAAATGGTTCCCAGAACACAAAAAACCAGAACCGGGGGGAGCAGTTTATACAAAGAGGCACCTGAAGCCTTTAACGCAAGAATTTCATTTTCCCCTGACATCCGCATAAAGGTGAGGAGAATGGAAATGGTGACGGACATAGGGAGGGTGAATTCCAAAAATCTTGGCAGTTTAAAGCCAAGCAAAACCAGAACAGAGTATACCGGAACATTATAGTTCATCACCATATTCGTGATTTCAGGAATTCTGGACATCAAAAACACAAATGTCAGAAAAAAAAGGCTGCTTAAAAAAGGAAATAATAATTCCCTGAAAATATATTTATTGATGGTATTAATTGATCTCACCCTTTTTTTTATCGTTTCAAATAGTTTGCCGGAGATAGTATGATATATTTTCATATTTTTCTATATAATTTGTCATTACCCAAAGGAAAAATACCCAAAATTTTATTTTCTGATGCCCCTGGTTTTTTAGGAACATTCAATGTACCGCCCTTGATCCGGCTGTGTTGACAATAATTTTCAAATGATTATTTTTGTTCGAATATATATTTAAGGAGGGACACCATGGAGAAACAACCCCCGGCCCAAACACTCAAAGCACTGGTCAGCCTTGATCCGTTACTTGCTTTCTGGGAGAAAACACTGGTACCCGAATGCGCCCATATGCGCTCCATGTTTGGAGACTTAACAAAAAAGATAAGCCATATCCCCGAACTTCAGGGCCCCATAAAGAATATTGGCATCTTAAATAAATACCAGGATATCATCAGGCCATTGATGAGCCCTGTATTTCCGGCGGCCTCCTTTAACCGGGACATTATGGGGGCGCTGACACCCTGCACACTGGAACCTTTTTTTGTAACCCCTGAGTTCCAGCGACTCTTCCTTGACAATGACAATTTTGTAAAGGCCAACCTAGGGAAAGCCGATAAAGCTGAAACCTCAAAAAGATTGTTGAAAATTTATTTTCTCGTTTTGGAGCGAATATACGGATTCAGCTGCCAGCGGCTTGAAAGTGTGGACATTAAAATTGTACCCGATGAAAAAAACGGCCTGGCCCGTTATTTCGGGGTGACTGCAGATTTCCAATTTGTCAGAATAACCCCCTTGGACAGCCCGAGAAAATTGTCAAAAAAAGACCGAGAAGACATCACAAACAATC
>Ga0307987_1001363_pt1 | contig 13411 bp, 8 predicted proteins | sample EllFjometagen181_FD_203157 | JGI IMG/M metagenome (GOLD analysis project Ga0307987, IMG submission 203157) | Marine microbial communities from Ellis Fjord, Antarctic Ocean - #181 | ecosystem: Environmental > Aquatic > Marine > Unclassified | place: Southern Ocean | collected 2014-10-08
AAATAATTCGTTTAATTCGTTTAAACTTGTCCTGTGAAAAAAATATTTCACCGGGATTCGTTGACAGGAATTTTATAAGTAGAATATTTGAGAAATGTCAAATAGTAGGTTTGACCCCAATGCCTATATTTTTTATCTCTGTGGTTCTCTTAATCTCTGTGGTGAAAATCTTTTCTACATGAACTATAAGTCCTATATGGTGAATAATAATTGCGCCTTTAGCGTCTCTTGCGTTAAAAAAAAGGTTTTAGCCGATACGACTTTAAAACTTCTAAATGGATATATTAACTATTTAAAACGCTGTGCTTCTTCTGGAGTCCCGTCAACCAACAACCAACAACCAACAACCAACAACTAACATTACCCTATGAACCAACAACCATCAACTAACAACTCAAATGAAGTAGCGATCAGCGTACGTAATTTGACTAAGATTTATCCTCTATACAACAGTCCAAAAGACCGTGTTAAAGAGGCGCTCCATCCATTTTGAAAAAAATATCATCATGACTTTTATGCTTTAAAAGATGTCAGTTTTGAAATTAAAAAAGGTGAGACAGTTGGTATTATTGGTATTGAAAAATGAATTATGACGAAGTAATAAAACTTTTATTAAATGGCGAAAACGAACGCGTGGAATTTAAATCCAATTTTAATACAGGTGTAATTGAAACTTTGGTAGCCTTTTCCAATACTCATGGTGGTAAAATAGTAATTGGAGTTTCTGACAGTTCAGAGATTGTCGGTGTTACAATCAATACTGAATCTATACAGAACTGGATAAATGAAATAAAAAATAAAACTTCTCCTTCTTTAATCCCTGATGTAGATATCATTAAAGAAAATAGTAAAATAGTTATAGTATTATCTATACAGGAATATCCTATTAAACCAGTATCTACTAGAAGTAGATATATTAAGAGAATTGCAAATTCAAATCATCTAATGAGTATTGACGAAATAGCAAATGAACATCTAAGAACAATCAATACGAGTTGGGATTTCTACTTGGATCCAAATCATGATATTGATAATATTTCACTGGATAAAATAGGTGACTTTATTAGGAAAGTTGCGAGCAGGAATCAAACGACAATAAATATTTCTCCAATAGATTTTCTTTCAAAACTGGAGATTATAAGAGATAATAAACTTACTTTTGGTGCTTATTTATTATTTGTAAAAGATTACTGTCTTATTAGTGATATTCAAGTGGGACGTTTTAAAAGTGAAACTAAAATTATTGATAGTGTTTCGATCAATAGTGATTTGTTTTGTGAAATTGAAGAAGTAATTGCATTTATAAAAAAACATTTGATGGTTGAATATATAATCACAGGTGATCCTCAAAGGATAGAACGTTTTGATTATCCTCTTGATGCTATCAGAGAAATTGTAGTAAATATGGTAGTTCATCGTGATTATAGAGATAGTAATGGAAGCATCATAAAAATTTATGATGACAGAATAGAATTTTATAATCCAGGTAAACTCTACGGAGGTATTACTGTCGAAGATTTATTATCTGATAATTATAGCTCTCAAACAAGAAATAAACTCATTGCAAAAGCATTTAAAGAAGTTGGAATAATAGAAAAATATGGAACCGGAATAAAAAGAATACTTCAAATTTGTGTAAATCATGGAATAAAACAACCAAAATTTGAAGAGAAATATAATGGTTTTAATGTAACTTTATATAAAGAAAAACTTAATGAATCTAGAGATCGCGGAGTAAATGGCGGAGTAAATGGCGGAGTAAATGGCGGAGTAAATGGCGGAGTAAATGAAATATTAGAATATATCAAACTCCATGCACCTGTAAAGTCACATCAACTGTCTAATGACCTAAAAATTTCGCAAAGAACAGTTGAACGAAATCTCAAAGAATTAAAAAATAATCATCTTATAGAGTTTAGAGGTGCACCAAAAACCGGTGGATACTATCTTGTCAACGAATTTAACTAATTATACGAATAATTATCGGGGATCGGGGGAGCGTGGAACGGGGAGCGTGGAGCGGGGATCGGGAAACGGGGATCGGGAAACGGGGATCGGGAAACGGGGATCGGGAAACGTGGATCGGGGAACGTGGATCGTGAAACAGGAAAAAGGAACAGGAAAAGGTTAAATAATGAACGATTATAAAGAATTAGAAGTTTGGCAGAAATCTATTTCGCTGGTTGAAGATATTTATCTGATAATAGAAAAATTACCTCGAGATGAAAAATTTGCTTTAATTGATCAGATAAGGCGTAGCGCAATTTCTATTCCTTCAAATATTGCTGAAGGTCATGATAGATCATCAACAAAGGATTTTATACGTTTTCTTTATATATCGTTAGGTTCTGCTGCTGAATTGGAAACTCAATTGATAATTGTTGAGAATATATATAATATTAAATGTGATAAATCTATGAATAAACTATTGTCTATACGTATGATGTTAAATAAACTAATTTCATCCCTCAAAAGGAGAGTTTCGAAATGACTTCTCCCCAAACCTCGACCCTAGATTCCCGATCCTCGAATTCCCAAACCCCGAATCCCGAAGTCGCGATCAGCGTACGTAATTTGACCAAGATCTATCCTCTTTACGACAAGCATATTGATCGCATGAAAGAGGCGTTACATCCGTTTAAAAAAAAATACCATCATGATTTTTATGCTCTTAAAGATGTTAGTTTTGAAATAAAAAAAGGTGAGACAGTCGGTATCATCGGTAAGAATGGCGCAGGAAAATCTACTTTATTAAAAATTCTTACAGGTGTTCTCACTCCTACTTCTGGTAGTGTACAAGTAAATGGAAGAGTATCTTCTCTTTTAGAACTGGGGACTGGATTCAGTTACGAATTAACAGGTATTCAGAATATCTTTTTCTATGGAACAGTAAACGGGATTTCACGAGAAGAAATGGAAAAGAAGGTAGACGAAATAATTGCTTTTGCTGATATCGGTGAGTTCATTAATCAACCTGTTAAAGTTTACTCAAGTGGAATGTTTGCACGTCTTGCATTTGCTGTAGCAATTAATATAGAACCAGAAATTCTCTTAGTTGATGAGGTTCTCAGTGTTGGTGATATAGTTTTTTCTCAAAAATGTTATAGTTTTTTTAGAAGTTTTATAGATAGAGGTGGAACTCTAATATTAGTTTCACATTCAACTCAATCAGTATTGGATTTATGCAGAGGAGCAATTTGGATTAAAAATGGGGTCGTAAAGAAAAATGACATCTCTAAAAATGTCATTAGAGATTACATGGCATCATCACATCAAGAAGTCAACGACGATGAAACCATTATTGTTAAAGAAAATTTATCAGATAAAATTTTTGATAACTCTAACTCAATAAAAGATACTTTAGCTACTCATAATTTGTTGCAAGAAATTAAATTATTTGATTTTGATTCCAAAGCAACACTTTGGGGAGCTGGTGGTGCTAGTATAGAGAATATTGAGATTTTTGATAGTGGAGGAAATAAACTTACTATAATAGAAGACTGTGGATTGATAACGATTAGAGTTCATTGTTTAAGTACAGTCAAACTTTTTCTGCCAATTGTTGGAGTGCAAATTAGGGATAAACGTGGTGTGATTTTATGGTGTGATAATACTTTTTTAACATATTTAAAAAAGCAACTGCCTGAAATTGAGCCAGGAGAAGAATTCTATACTGACTTTTCTATTTTTTTACCATACTTACAAGCAGGTGAATATACACTTGGAGCTGCTATTGCCAATGGTAGTCAGGATAGTTTTATTCAACATTGTCGAAAAGATGATGCATTAAAGTTTTCAGTTATTAAGTCACATAATGTTTTTGGTATTTTCGGAATGCCTTTGAAAAATTGTACTATTTCTATAAAATAAGGTTTAGTTATGTTTGATAAAATTGTTTCCGTTCATATACCTAAAGCAGCAGGTTCTTCTTTGGCGTATCAGTTCAAAAAAATATATGGAAAAGAGCAAGTTTTGGATGAGTACAATGATGATCCTGTTAACTTACTTTCTATATGTAATATAGACCCTAATCGTTATATCATTGAACCCATTAAATCCATCTCTCCGTACAAAGTAGTTCATGGACATTTTAGACCCCATAAATTTAGCAATTTAAATAACGCATTTTGGATGACATTTTTGAGACATCCTATAGACAATATTATTTCAATTTACTATTTTTGGAAAGCATATGAGAGACATAGATTTGATAGTCCACTCTTTCAGTATTTTAAGGATGCAAATCTTTCAATACAAAGATTTGCTATGCTTCCAAAAATCAGGTATTTATACTCTCGTTCCTATTTCGGTGGATTTGATATGAGGCGTTTTGATTTTATTGGTGATTATACGAAGTATGAAGATGAATTAACTAGACTTGGGAATTACCTGGATATAAAATTTGACATGAAAGTAAGAGTAAATATTACAAATAATATATTTGAGGATAGTTCAAATTTTAACGAGGAAAGAGATACTAACACTTTAAAAGAAAACAATAAATTATCTGAGATATTAAAGGATGATATACAGTTTTATGAAAAATACAGATATAAATAATTTTATTAAAAACAAATATAATTGTCCAGTATGTGGTGGGGAACGCTTTATCTCTTCTAAAGTTTTGTGTTCAGAGCTTATTACTGACTGGAAACTTGATAAAACTCAAACTGATTATATAGACCATCAGCAGGGGTATCATTGTGCAGATTGTAATGCAAACTTAAGGTCAATGACACTTGCAAGTTCAATTATGAAGTACTTTAGATTTAAAGGATTATTAAATGAATTTGTTTCATTAGAAGGCATTTGGCAGAAAAAATATTTTGTGGAAATTAATGAAAGCGGGACTTTAACCCCATATTTACAAAAATTGAAAAATTATAAATTATTCAGATATCCTGAGAGTGATATGATGAATATTAAACAATTAGATAATAGCATTGATATAATTGTTCACTCAGATACACTTGAACACATAGCAGACAGTACTAAAGCATTGAAAGAATGTCATAGGGTTTTAAAAAAAAATGGTGCAATGATTTTTACAATTCCAATTATTCATGAAAGATTAACAGAAAAACGGTGTAATTTAAAGAAATCATATCATGGATGTTATGCTTCAAAATCTGAGGATTATGTTGTATATACTGAATATGGATCTGATTTTTACACTGAAATAATCAAGGCTGGTTTTCAAAAAATATCTTTACAAACTATTTCGGATTTATCAAGTATAGCTGTTACTTGCGAGAAAGATTAAATTATGGCACATCAACAACAAGTTGAATATTTTCAAAAAGTAAAATTATTATACCCAGATTGGTTTAAAGATAAGGTTATTCTTGATATTGGTTCATTAGATATTAATGGTTCAAATGAATATTTGTTTGAAAATTGTATCTATGTAGGAGTTGATCTTGGCTTGGGCACCAATGTTGATATTATATCTAAAGCTCATGAATTAAAGTTCCCGGACAATTCAATTGATGTAATAATTTCTTCAGAATGTTTTGAACATGATATATATTATTGTCATTCTTTAAAAAATATTTACCGCATCTTGAAACCTGGAGGATTTTTTTTATTTTCCTGTGCTACAATTGGTAGAGCTGAACATGGAACAAAACGATCTAGTCCAGATGATGCGGTATTGTTACAGAATTATGAAAACTGGAGCGACTATTACAAAAATTTGGAAGAAAAAGATATTACAGAAGTTTTTAATTTAGATACTGATTTTTCAACATACAAATTTGAAGTTAACAAACAATCAAATGACCTATATTTCTATGGTTTTAAAGTTGGGGATTATTGTAAGGATTCAAGTTCTATTTCATTTGATTGCTTATATGAAATTTGTATTGGTAAACAAATGCAAAGCACTTTTGTTAAGAATCTTAATCATCAATTAGATTCACACAATAAAAAATTGGACTTAAATATTCAAGGATTACACAAAGTTGTTGATAATCATGTAAAAACAACGAATAACCATATAAAAATTATCTTAGATTTAAGGGCATCCAACAATAAACTATTAGCAGATAAAGAGATTTCAGATACCGAGATAAATAATTTAAAACAGCATATTAACAATGTTACTGAATCCAATAGTAGATTGCAAGATAAAATCAATGCTATTTCAACTAGTTTAAATGGAAGCCTAAAATTAAAATTACAGTACAATGTAGAAAAATATATTAATGCTGTAAATGAAAGGAATTATTTCTATTTTATTAAACACTATTTAAAGCCGTCTAACAGTTACAATTTAGTTCGCCAGTATTTGGTTATTTTGAAGAGTGGTTTGTTTGATTATAAGCATTATTCCGGTTCTTTTTTATATGACAAAAGAATAAAAATATTACTTAAAAATAAGTTCATTGCGTTATTACACTATATTTTGATTGGTGAATATGAAAATCGATCTCCTAACAGACATTTCAACTCTAACTATTATAGGACTAATAATTCTGACGTTATAGCACCAATAATGAATTTATTATATCATTACACAAAGTATGGTGAAGCAGAAAATCGATCTCCATTTCAAGGTTTTATTCCAAATAATTATCAAGAAGCCAATCCTGATACTGTAGAAGCAGGAGTTTCGCCGTTGTATCATTATTTGATTTTTGGTTATAAAGAAAATAGGAGTTTAGAGAAAATTCATGAACAGTCAGTTGAACTGAAAATTGAGGAAGAAAATATAAATTCAGTAGAAATTCATGAACAATCGATAAAACTAGAAAGTGAGAATGGACTTGAATTAATCAATAACGATAAAGAAAACAATATATCCATTAAAAATATTACTGATGATAATAGTGATCAAAATAAATATTTGACTATTAAAAATAAAATAAATTCATTAAAGACAGGCAAATTAAAAACAGCATTTTCTGAAATTGAATTATTAAAAATTAATGATAGTGAATTAGAGGATTCGTTTTCGAATCTAGCTTTTAAAGAGGTGAGTACTCCTACTGTCAGTATAATTATTCCTTACTATAAATTTATGACTTTTTTAGCTGAAACACTATTATCTATTCATAATAATACAAACTTTGATTCATATGAGATAATTATAATTGATGATTCAGGAGAATTGGAATTATCTGAATTTATAGAAAAAATTAAACATATAAAATATGTAAAGAATGATACAAATCTAGGTTTTATACGTAGCTGTAATAGAGGTGTTAAATATGCTCTAGGAAAGTATTATTTATTTTTGAACAGTGATATTCAAGTTGGAAAAAACTGGTTAACTAAACTTGTTGATATATATAATTTAGAAGAAAATATTGGTATTGTAGGTGCAAAAATATTATTTCCTAATGGCTTACTTCAAGAAGCTGGTTGTAAAATAAAAGAAGATGGTTCTTCTCATATGATTGGACTTTGGGATGATCCAAAGTTACCACAATATAACTATATCAAAGAAGTTGAATATACTTCAGGTGCCTGTTTATTAATTAAATCAGAATTATTTAATTCAGTAGGCGGCTTTGATAAAAAATATATACCTTCGTATTATGAAGATGCTGATTTGTGTTTTAAAATTAGAAAAAAAGGTTATCGTGTAATATACCAACCTGATTCTGTTATTTATCATCATTTAAGTATAAGCTCTAAAGATATATCTAAAGATTATAAGAAATCATTAATTTTAATTAATCAACAAAAATTTGTTGAACGTTGGAAAGATGATATTTTTCAACTCAATAAAGCTAGATTAATTGCATTTTTTTTACCTCAATTTCACCCTTTTGATGAAAATGATTTATTTTGGAGTAAAGGTTTTACTGAATGGACAAATGTAGTTAATGCTAAACCACAGTTTAAAGGACATTATCAACCGCGGTTGCCTGGAGAACTGGGGTTTTACGATTTAAGAGTTAAAGATACTTTAAAAAAACAGATAAAATTGGCAAAAAAATATGGAGTATATGGCTTTTGTTTTCACTATTATCTTTTTGGGAAAAAGAAAGTTATGAGAAGTATTTTAGATTCATTTTTTAATGATGCTGATTTGGATTTTCCATTTTGTATTAATTGGGCAAATGAATCATGGACTAGAAAATGGGATGGAGATGATTCAAATACCATTATTAAACAAAATCACAGTTCAGAATCTGATTTGTTTTTTATTGAAGATATTAAAAATATTTTACAGGATAAAAGGTACATTAAAGTTTTTGGAAAACCTTTAATACTCATTTATAGACCTTTATTATTTCCAAATATTTCAGAAACAATAGCCTCATGGAGAAAATACTGTAAAAATAATAGTATTGGTGATATTTATGTCGCTGGGATTTCAACATGTTTTGAAGACCAAGCTGAGTATATAAATTTAGGTTTAAATGCTGTAGTTGAATTTCCTCCCCATAATACAGCACCAATAAAGGACAATGAAATTATCACTGGTGATTTTGAAGGTAAAATTTTTGATTATGAAAATGCATTGATGAACTCTATTGCAAAACAGAGACCAAACTATCCATTCCACAAGAGTGTTATGCCATCATGGGATAATACTGCTAGAAGAGGTAATCAATCTAATATATTTATTAACTCTTCTCCTTATAAATATAGAGCTTGGTTAGAATCTAATATTCTTGAAACAAAACAAAACAACTTTTCAGATGAACAGTTAATATTTATTAATGCATGGAACGAATGGGCTGAAGGAGCAGTTTTAGAGCCGGATTTAAAGCACGGGCATTCTTATTTACAAGCGACAAAAGATGCCTTAGATGTAGCTAAACTAAGCTGGAGTAAATAATATGTACGACATCGAAATCATGGGACATCCTTTTTTACCTTTGGGAGTTAGTGAAATATGTAGAGGCTTAGTTGATTCCTTGCTAAAGGTCAATTGTCGTTTTAGATTACACGATATATTTAATACCCAAAAGACCTATGAATCATTAAATATCCAATCGTATGATAGATACTTTGATTATTTGGTTGATGAACCATTTTTAAAAGAAAGCATAAAAATATTTGTCATTAATGCTGATGAAGTTCCTCTTTTAATGAAATTGTATGGTGATGATGTCTTAAAAGAGGGGTATAATATTATTTATTTAGCTTGGGAATTAAGTTCTTTTCCAGCAAAATGGTTGGATAATATCAATTTATTTGACGAAATTTGGACAATATCATCGTTTTCTAATAAGTCTATCAATATAAATAAACCAGTTACAAATATGCCTTTACCCGTTGAAATTAAATTTAATGAACTGATACCGAAAAAATATTTTAATATTGATGAAGTTAAATTTACGTATATGTTTGCCTTTGACTTTTCTTCTTTTATTGAACGTAAAAATCCATGGGCAGTTATTGAAGCATATAATAAACTAATTGAGGATATATATTACAAGGCTAATACAAATTGTATTATTAAGCTAAATAGCCCTGAGAACTATGCTGATGACTATAAAAAACTAGTCGATAGAATTGATACGAATTGTGATAATTTTATAATTATTAATAAATGTCTTGCTCAAAATGAAATGTTTAATTTAATAAGAAATATTGACTGCTTTATTTCATTACATAGAGCAGAGGGATTTGGTAGAATAATTGCTGAGTCGATGTTATTAGGAAAATCTACTATAATTACTGGATATTCTGGAAATATGGATTTTACAAAAGATGATAATTCTTTTCTTGTTAATTACAAATTAATTGATATTAAAAAAGATGAATATGCAGATTTTGAAAATCAAAAATGGGCTGATCCTGACATTACTCAAACCTTATCATTAATGAAGAAAGTTTATAGTTATGATAATGATGTTATGTTAAAACAGGATAATGCGAAAATCCAAATTCAGACTTACCACAGTTATATAGCTTGTGGTTTGAGATATATGAATAGACTATCCAAAGTTACTATCTTAAATTAGAACAATATACTTTTGTAATATAAATTTATTATTCTTTTTATCAATGTTAAAAATCTGATCTGTTAGATCCTTATCTTATATTTGATACTTAATTTGTATATTTTTATGCTATTGCCTTGCATCGCTTATTTATCTGTATTAAATTAATTCTTATTTTTTTTCAGACTCATATCATTTTTATCGATTATACAATAGTGTTAAATATTCATTACCATAAATAGTGTTTGCATTATATATAAAATTGTATTAGCATGGTAGCAAATAATGATATCCAAAGATCTTGGACAGATTGTTATTATTGATTGTTGTTGTTAATAAAGATGAATCGTTATTACTGAAAATACTAAAGAGATGGAATCAAGGTGATTTATTGATTTTGTAATTTGATATGATTTTATGCTGCATATTTGTATTAACTGTAGCAAACAATCATTTAGAATTTTTTGAAGAAATTGCATTAACACGATTATATTTATGTTAATATTTAATTTTTAGACAAATTATTACTTGGTTTATGCGGTTTAATTTTGTGTTTTTTGTTTTGTGTTTTTATTGACCTACAACTATTAAAATTAATAAAATTTTAAATTCTAAAAAAGAGGAATAAATGAAAAAATTACTAGTAACAGTCAATGTCTTATTACTAATGACTATGGTATCTACCCTTTTTGGTGCAGGGAAAACAAGCACAGTGCAGTTTGTTTTTGCGACAACAGCCAGTAAAAGCGTAAGCAATCCTGTAGCAGATTCTAGTGTAGGGATTAAAATGCATTTATCCACTAATAAAACTGTACCAGTCGGCATTAAAGATAATAAGAGTATTGACTGGATACCTGCGGGAGAAATCTGGTTTAGTGCAGATATAACAACAACGGCACCTGCAGATCAGCAGTATGAACTGAAATTTTATTTAATAAATGATACTGGAGATGTGCTAATTACATCTGCCAGCCCTGTAAACTTAGCTTCAGGAGCAACAAACAAAGTAAAAGTAGTATTTCAGTATCCTCAAGTTGAATTTAATTTGGTAAAACCACCAGCTAGCCATGCCGGAGGAGTAGGAATAACACTACATCATGCAACTTGGTCACAATCACTAGGAAGTAATAATGATTCTTATATTGACTGGATACCTGTGGCTGATTACTGGTTTACACCAGATGAAACAATTCAAAAAGAGGGAATTAAATTAAAATTCAGTTATAACGATACTGAAATTACACAAAATGATCCGATTACTTTTCTATCTGGACAACAATATACCGTCAATATTGAGTTTGAAACACAAAACACAAAACACATCATAGCTTATATGCTTACTGCTAACGGTAATAATCTTCAAAAAGTAGCTGATAATGTTGATGATTATAAATTTACCCGGTTAATACTTTCTTTTGTAGATCCAAGGCTAAAATATACTACAGGACAGGATAGCTTTCTGAATACCGGTCTTTTTACTAACGGAGCTACTGGTGGACCAACTTTTGAAAACATAAAATCACATATTAAAACTATACAAAATGCAGGAAAAGAAGTTTTTATCTGCGTAGGAGGATGGAATTACAGTGCAGGTGGTGATGGTAATACTGTAGCCTTAAATTCTGCTGATCTTAGTGGAACACCTTTAGGCAGTTTTACTGAACCTGATAGTAATTATTTTGAAGTAGAACATGGAACTCCGGGAATTACTGATACATCTGATGGAGGTTATCAGTACTTTAGATCTTTACTATTTTATCCCTTGTCAAATATTTGGGGAATGACAGCTAAAGATAATTGGGGTGGCGCTCCTACTGAAGGATGTAAAATTACCAATGCAGTATTTCCCGTATTTAGACCAAAAGGTGGAAATGAATATTTATCAAGATTTTATAAAAATTCTGTCACTAAAGTATTGATAAAACCCGATAAATCTAATAATTGGTGTTATGTTGCTGAACCTCCTGTATTAAATCAGTCTCAAGTTTTCAGTTCTTTTCCCTATCCATTTGGATATCCTTCTTCAGGATTACCTTTAGGTTTAACACCAGCAATAGCAGGTTCTGATACTGGTGGATATAATCATTATCAATCTTTAGTTCATCTTGCTAATGATCTAGGAGTAAATGGCATAGATGTTGATTATGAGGAATTTTGGCATGCTGATTGGTATCGATTAGATTACTCAGGTAATCATGATAGAAATCCTAAATCTAAAGGTCCCTGGGTTTTACCGTATACTGTTGCTAAATATGCATGGATTTTATATTCAGTTGAAAACAATATTAAGCTAATCAACTCTGATCTTTTAATATCAGTAGCTGCACCTGCCGTTGGTGCAATTCCAATAGGAAATCCGAACACAGCACATAACTGGCAGATTTGGTGGGGAGGTAACCTAAAAGGACTTATCGCACAAATGATAAAACCTCTAAATAAAAAAAATTGGACACAAATAGCAAAAACACCTATATCAGGGAAAGATATTATAGAGAAACTAACTGGTGGAATTGGTGTTATGACTTATGATCTACAGGCAGGTTTACAAAATGATCCACTCGCCGGTACAGACCTGTATAATACATTAGCTGGACAAATAGCTTTTTATATGAACAGCTACTACAATCTTTTGAAGAATAATGATATAGATGTACCTTTGTATATAGGAATAGAAACCCAAACTCCAGCTGATCCAAGCCTACTGTTTGCTAATGCAAATTTTATGCATAACCTCCCTCCTGGAACACATTTTACTGCAGGGAAGTCTCATGGAACTTTTGATGTGGCATTTAATGTATTATATAATTACAAATTACTCCAATTAGCTGCATATCAAGCAGATTTTATTCCTGGGAAAGATGATAATGGTAGCAGTCTGACTAAAATATTCAGTGAAAGAAAAATTAAAACTACTTATTCTTTTTCAAATGCTAAAAATACAAGTTATTGGTCTTCCAATAATACTTTTAAAGCATCAAATTTCGGAGGTATTATTATTTGGTCTCTATTTAAAAATAAACCTACTTCATTCCAATTGATTGAAGGTTTGAACACGTATAGTAGTACTAATTCAAAATATTTATCAGATCCAAATCCTAATACGAAAAATTATGCAACTCCAATCCAAGTAATGGATTATTATTCAAAATTATAAAACAAAGTAATTTAGTAGGCAATAAAAACTCAGTCAATATTTTGCTGAGTTTTTTTTTACATTGAATTATTGGGATTTAAAAAAAAGGATAAAATGAAAAAACTACTAGTAACAGTCAATGTTTTATTACTAATGATTATGGTATCGGCTCTTTTTGGTGCAGGGAAAACAAGCACAGTGCAGTTTATTTTTGCGACAACAGCCAGTAAAAGCGTAAGCAATCCTGTAGCAGATCCTACTGTAGGAATCAACATGCATTTATCCAGTGGTAAAATTGTACCTTTCGGGATAAAAAATGAAGAGAGTATTAGCTGGATTCCTGTAGGAAAAACCTGGTTTAGTGCACATATAA
>Ga0307987_1001364_pt1 | contig 13401 bp, 9 predicted proteins | sample EllFjometagen181_FD_203157 | JGI IMG/M metagenome (GOLD analysis project Ga0307987, IMG submission 203157) | Marine microbial communities from Ellis Fjord, Antarctic Ocean - #181 | ecosystem: Environmental > Aquatic > Marine > Unclassified | place: Southern Ocean | collected 2014-10-08
AACAAAGCGGTGAAGAGATTGCTTACCGAGCTGGGAGGGCAGACACAGAACCGATTCGTTGAACAACTTGCCGACTGTAAGGTTCATCTGAAAGCTGACCGTTTGACCACAGGTACCGGAGGTACCGGAGGTACCGCATTAGACTGCTACAGAGCCGTGCTGAAAGAAGATCCGAACAACAAACAGGCACTATCCGGGATCGATCAAATTGCCGAAAAATATGTGCAATGGATCGAAAATGCGATCAGACAAAATAAAGAGCGAAGTGCCCGACGGTATATTGAAAAGTTATCCATTGTAAAACCAGTTCATCCGCAAATTGTGTCTTACAATGAAAAAGTGGATAGCTTATCGGCCGCCTTGCAGAAGGCAAAGACGCAATCCGGCAAAAGTAAACAGACGACATTACGGCAACTCCATGGGACATATACCTCGTCTCACCCCCAAATTGTGTCTTACAACGAAAAAATAGATAGCTTATCGGCCGCCAGGCAGAAGTCAAAGACACAATCAGTCAAAAGTAAACAGGCCACCGTGCGGCAAGGCCATGGGAACTACCTTTTGCCTGATGGAACCAGGTATGTTGGTAATTTTAAAGACGGTAATTTCAACGGTCAGGGAACGAAAACATGGCCCAGTGGAAAAAAATATGTGGGTGAATGGAAAAATGGTAAGAAACACGGACATGGGGTGTTTAGCTGGCTGGGCGGTCACAAATATGTGGGGCAGTGGAAAGATGATGAAAAACATGGAACGGGGATATATACCTGGCCCAGTGGAGAAAAATATGTGGGGCAGTATAAAAATGATAAAAAACATGGAACGGGGACATTAATCTGGCCCAGTGGAAGTAAATATGTGGGGCAGTATAAAGATGGTAAACAACATGGAACGGGGACATTAATCTGGTCCAGTGGAGATAAATACGTGGGAGCATATGAGAATGGAAGGGAATCAGGTGGTTGGTATTACGATAAATCCAGTGATCAAAAAACATGGTCATACAGAGATTCGAACAGGAAATGGGTAAACCAGACATCAAAACCGTAAACACCTGAATACCATGGGTACAGACCTCATGAGCTCTGTCTGTGCGATATGATTTTGTGACAAGGGTTAAAAGCAAACGCCAGTTATGAAGTTCTTGAGGAGAGGCCAATTCCTCAAAATAGCGATATTGAATACAAGCTCTCATATTATGAGAATGGAAATAAAAAACAATTAATTGGATATGAGGCGACTGGCAATGGACATTTCACTAAAAGCTATTACAGGAGTTTTTTTGTGGGTTGAACCGATTATTTATCCATCATATTTGTAAGGAGAGTAATGAAAAATAAAAATTTGTTACTGACTGTTTTTGCACTATTTATTTTGTTTCATTTACTTGTGAATAGTTCCATTAAGGCTGAGATATCCGTTGACCACGCCTCAGTCATAGCCGATCATCAGGAAATTATAAAGAAAAATCCGAACGCCATTCGTGCGCATTGCGATCTGGCCAACGCCTATGTCGACCAGTATATTTCCACCGGGAAAACAGATAAATTACTCCTATTCCGAGCAAAAAAATCCATAAAAAAAGCAAAAGCGCTTGATGCTAAATCCGCCCTGCCAGATATATCCTGGGCCAATTACTTCCAGGCAATGGGTAATAAAAAATTGGCTCTAAAACATGCCAAAAAAGCTGCTGCAGTTGCACCTGGAAACAAAGCGGTGAAGAGATTGTTTGCGGAGCTGGAAGAGACATCGGCAGCCGCCAGTAAGAATAATAAAGTGACCAAAGAAAAAGAGCAACCCGTTATCGCAGATAAGACTCAATCGGGTATGACTGCTGCGTCAGATGTTCCAGTCGTAACTGTAACCGGTATTGTTAAAGGAGACTATCATGTTATTGCATCATACAACTATCCAACGTACTTCTTCAATTCCTCTGGAATAGAGCGACAGGTACGGATAGTTAAAAATGCAGATACATCTGCAACTGCTCGCTGGAAAATAGTTCCCGGCCTGGCTGATAAACAAGGAATTTCCATTGAATCCGTTGAACATCCCGGGTATTATCTGCGTCACTATGATTCCAGTATTTCTCTCGCTCTGAACGACGGTTCTCCCACCTTTGACAGTGATGCCACATTCTTTTCAAGAGCTGGATGGGCGGATAAAGGGATGGTTTCATTTGAATTATACAACTTCCCTGGAAAATATATCCGTCACCATATGTTAATACTTCGTATTGATTCGGTAAACAATGATTCTCCAGCATTACTGAAAAAAGATGCGACTTTTAATCTCATTTCAGTTAACACAAAGGAAAATCTAACAAAGCGAGACAGCCTTACCAAGACCCCTGCGAAAAAAAACATACCTGTCGCTCAATCAAAGCCGAAGATGATAAAAAGAAATCAGACACTCATTGATAAGGGCGTCATAGCAAAGACCAATAAACCACCGAAAAAAGCCCAGATTTCTCACGGTACCATGACGATGAATACGGACAGGTATGGGAAGGATTACAAGCTCATTGAACTTTCAAAATCGAACCCGGATCTTTGCAGGGTTGCTTGTGCAGAAGACAAAAAATGCCAGTCCTGGACCTATGTAAAACCCGGGGTTCAGGTCCCTGGTGCCCGCTGTTATCTCAAACACTCGATTGCACAGGCCAGCCTCAATAATTGCTGTGTTTCAGGGGTCAAACTAAGATCAGCCATTCCAAAGGATAATTTCGAAAAGAGTGTTGCACCCGGCCGCTTCTCATGCACAGATGTTTATGTTGGTGCCGGAGAAGAAGTTATAAAAGATGACCTAATATTAATGTGCTATTCTTCAATCTCAAAAAACCAGCAGATCAAGTTCAGCACATTCTCTGATATCAGTTTTGAAAAATCAATCTGCACACCCGTGACCTACAGGGTTGGCAGTGGCCAGATGGTGAAGGCGATTGAATTGGCTATCCAGGGAGAGAAGCTGGGTGATGAACAGATGAGAATGCCTCCCATGCGTATTGGCGGGCGGCGGGAGATTGCTGTACGTCCCGAACTTGCCTGGGGAAAAAAAGGCATACCCGGAAGAATCCCGCCGGACATGTCATTTTCTTTCATAATTGAAATTTTCGATATTTTAAACTGACAAACAGAACCAGGCAATGATGCATATAACCCAACGAGGTTGTTTATGATGGATGGTAAGATTCAAGTCATAAGAAAAAACAAGATTGCAGTGGTGACCTTAAGTCGTGCCAGGATGAAAAATGCATTTGATGAATCTATGTTTGCTGCCTTGGAAACTGCAACGGAAGAATTAATACAGAACCTTCCCAGGGCGATTATCATTACCGGGGACGGTAAAGAGGCATTTTGTACAGGATTTGATGTTAATCCTGAAAACCCATTGGTTGCTGAGTTCCTGAAAGTGTTGAATAGTAAAGATATAGAGCCGGCCAGACAGTTGATTAACTGGATACGAAAAGCAGTCGATGGATTTGTTTCTTTACCTGTTCCTATAATTGCCGCAATAAATGGGTTGGCCTATGGAGGGGGGATGGAGTTGGCAACAAGATGTGATCTGCGAGTAATGGATCGAACTGCTCAACTCTGTTTTTCAGAAGTTCGACTGGGTTTGATGCCGGATTGGGGAGGCGGTCCTTATTTAACTAAACTTGTAGGAAGTGCCATTGCTTCAGACCTCATACTAACTGCTCGTGCAATAGATGCTGAGGAGGCACTAAAGATGGGTTTGGTTAACCGTGTGAGTGACAAAGGACGGTCAGTTAATGAGGCATTAAACCTGGCGGAACAAATCGCACAAAATGGACCTAACGCTGTTCGGCATGCACTGACTGTTATTCGGCAAAGCCAGGAACTTCCTTTGGAAAAAGCACTTGAGCTGGAGGTAGACACTGCTGCTGAGCTAATTGTATCAGGTGAATGTATTCATGGCATTACAGCGTTTATGGATAAAAAGAACCCTGAATTTCCTGATTGAATTAACTCATCCTCCCCCAAAAAACTGGAGACCGAGTTAAGCTAATATTTTTCAAATACAACTCTGACTTAATCGAACTTCATTCCGAAAAAGTCTTGACTATTTCGGAATTCATGCCAAAATAGACGGTATGGAACGTTACCTAACAAAATATATTCAAGAAGACTTAGCAACAAAAATAATTCTTCTAACAGGCCCACGACAGACTGGGAAAACTACTTTGTCTAAAATGTTGAAAAGTGATTATGACTATTTCAATTTTGACAATCTTGAAGACCGGTTGAGTTTACAAGAAAAATCTTGGGATCGATCAAAAGATCTTGTTATTTTTGATGAACTTCATAAGCTAAAAAACTGGAAATCATGGTTAAAAGGAGTTTATGACACTGAAGGAATTCCACCTTCCCTCATTGTTACGGGAAGCGCTAAACTGGATACCTATCGAAAAGTTGGCGACTCCCTGGCAGGAAGATTCTTCCAATTCAGAATGCATCCTTTGGATTTAAAAGAAATTAAAACATTTGTAAATCCTGAGAATCTTGAAACCGAGCTGGATAAACTATTGGAAATCGGTGGATTTCCCGAACCATTTCTTAACGGAACGAATCGATTCTATAATCGTTGGAAGAAATCACATCTTGATATTATTTTAAAGCAAGATCTTATTGATCTTGAGAATGTTCAACACATCATTCAGATTGAAACACTTATCCAGCTATTAAAAAATAGAGTTGGAAGTCCGGTATCTTATAGCTCTCTCGCACGGGATCTTCAATGTTCGGATAAAACGGTTAAAAGGTGGCTTACGATACTTGAAAATATGTATGTGATTTTTAAAGTACCACCTTTTCATAAAAATATTGCCCGGGCAATTCAAAAAGCACCTAAGTTCTATTTTTATGATACCGGTCAGGTTATAGGAGATCCAGGCATAAAATTAGAGAACACTGTTGCCTGTGCCATTCAAAAAGAAATTCATTTTCGAGAAGATTGTTTTGGGGAAACAAAAAAAGTTTACTATTTAAAAAACAAAGATGGAAAAGAGATAGATTTTTGCACTACAGCAAATGACAGTCCCTCACTTATGGTGGAAGTGAAATGGAAAGATGGAACACTGAGTTCTAATTTCGAAATTTTTAAAAAATTTTTCCCACAGATAAAAATGATTCAGGTTACAAAAGAATTGAGAAAAGAAAAGACTTTCCCAAATGGTGTCGAAATAAGAACTGCTCACAAATGGCTCGCTGATTTATGTCTGCCTTAATTTAACTTTGAATCTAACAAACAAAAGCCACCTGGCGAGCTGTGATTGAGTTCGTTAGACTTCAATAAATAGAGTTTGAAAAAATGCCTGTAATTGATGATACCTTAAAGCATACATTCGGATTTGATAAATTCAAACCCGGCCAACGGCAAATCATAGAAACCATAATAGCCGGTAAGTCTGCTGCTTCAATTTTTCCCACAGGTGCGGGAAAATCTCTTTGTTATCAGTTGCCTGGGGTTCTTGAGCAAGGGATGACCCTGGTCGTCTCCCCGCTTCTATCTTTGATGAAAAATCAGATTGATTTTTTAAAATCGAAAAACATCTCTGCCGCAAAACTTGACTCCGGGATGAGCACCGAAAATTACCGTAGTACACTTGAAGCAGCTCGACTGGGACAATTGAAGATACTGATGATCGCTGTAGAACGATTTAAAAACGAAAGGTTCAGAACTCAACTCAGGCAGATGAATGTATCCTTGCTTGTCATTGATGAAGCCCATTGCATATCAGAATGGGGTCATAATTTTAGACCGGATTATCTGAAAATTCCTTTATATCAAAAAGAATTCAGAATTAAAAAGGTATTATTGCTTACTGCCACAGCAACGCCAAAGGTTATTGGTGACGTGTGTGAAAAGTTTGTCATCAGCCGGGAAAATGTGGTTCAAACAGGATTTTACAGAAAAAATTTATTTCTCCGCGTATACCCTGTGGCTGAAGAAAAAAAAGATGCACTGCTTCGAGATATATTGACACAAAAGCCGGCTGGCCCGCAAATTGTTTATGTTACACTACAGAAGACAGCAGATCGGTTAACTCAGATGCTGTTGAAAAATGGAATTGCTGCAGATGCTTATCATGCAGGAATGGAAAATGAGCATCGTGAAATAGTTCAAGATCGTTTTATGACCGGAAAAGTTGACACAGTAGTCGCCACCATCGCCTTTGGAATGGGGATTGATAAAGAAAATATTCGAAAAGTGATCCATTATGACCTGCCAAAATCGATAGAGAGCTACAGCCAAGAAATAGGCCGATCCGGCAGGGATGGCAACCCTTCTCTTTGCTGTCTTTTTGGAAATAAAAACGGGATACCGGTACTGGAAAATTTTGCTTATGGTGATACACCTGCTCTTGAAAATATCTGCAAAGTATTGGAGGATATCAGTCAATCTAAAGGAAAGCTATTTGAGGTTCGTGCATACACTTTGAGCAGGAAGGCGGATATCAGACTGCTGCCCTTAAAAACCCTGCTGGTTTACCTGGAGATGGCAAATATCATTTCCCCTAAATATACTTATTTTGAAACCTATGCTTTCAAGTACTTGATCCCTGCAGAAAACATCATTGAAAAATTCGATGGCGAAAGGAAGCAGTTTGTCAACATCATCCTGGACAATTCCAAGACTGCCAAAACATGGACCAAAGTGGATATAGATAATATTGTTGCAATATCAGGCTTTGACCGTCAGCGGGCGTTGACTGCCCTGGAATATTTCCACGAAAAAAATTGGATTGACCTTCAACCCAAAACTGCTGTGGAGGTTTTTGAAATACTCAATCCTGAATTTGATATAAACTCAACTGCCCGGGATCTTGCGAACCTGTTTGTTGAAAAGGAAAATAAAGATATCGCACGCCTCCATGCCATGATTAAGCTTTTTGAAACAGACCAGTGCCTGGCGAAAAGTTTGTCCGCTTATTTTGGGGAAGAATTAGATGCTGACTGCAAAAGATGTTCAGTTTGTATGGCGAATGAACCGGTTAAACTGTTATTATCAGATTTACCTTCCTTGGATATGATGGATTTTCAAACACTTGTGAAACCTTTGACTGATGCCACAAAGTCACCGTTGCCAGTTGCTCTGGTGACGCGTTTTCTATGCGGAATTTCTTCTCCCCGATTGATTGAGTATAAGGCCAAACAAATGGCCGGATTTGGCCGGCTTGAAGCTTACCCGTATAAAAATATTGAAAAATGGGTCCGATTGCATAAAAAATAGAATATGAGGAGTATTTTTAGGTGATATTAAATTGATGGTACCCATTTTAAATATTCAAACCCGACAGGAGAAAATTCAACAGGCATGGCAGATCCCGTCTTGAATACAGAATCACACAAGTGGCTGTAAAATTTTATATTGAATGTAAAAAAACTGTCAAACAGTGTATTCTGAAATCGACAAGACAATAGATTTGGATCATTATCCGGGTATAGAAAAATGGAACATAGTATCCGAATAAACTATTAGTATAAACTTTGTTTTCTTTGGAAAGAAGGATGCGCAAACCAGGTAGAGATCATTGACTACCATAATGAAAGAATAATTATGCTTGACGATTTTTTATTAAACAAAAATTTCAGGGTAAAAGAAAGAACTCTTTGCCTGCCGGATAAAGTTGAAATAAAAATATTTGATTTTGAACCGAATAGCCCTGATCCGGAAAAACCTATTATTGTTTTTGTTGCAGGCTGGATATCATTGATCAATGGCTGGAAAAATGTATTGAGTACCCTTGCGCCAGAATATAGAATTCTTTATGTTGAAACGCGAGAGAAAAGAAGTGCAAAAATCCCAAATATGAAAACAATTGATCTGTCCATTGAACAGATGAGCCGTGATATAGATACATTAGTTGATGAAATGGTGCCCAAGGGTCAACCATTTTTCTTTGCTGGAAGTTCAATGGGAGCTACAGCGATTCTTGATTATCTTGCTTTAAAAAAAAGGCAGCCCGTAAATTCTTTTCTGATTTCACCTATTTGCGAGTTTCCATTTCCAGGCTGGATTTTGTTTATAATAAAATTTATCCCGGCCATATTATACACTGTAATAAGGCCTATATTAAAAATTTATTTGAGTTATTTCAGGTTGGACAAGGAAAATGAGCCTGATCAGGTAAAAAAATATTGCGAAACGATTGATGCTGCCGAGCCTGCAAGGTTAAAAGCAAATGCTTATGCAATTAGAAATTACTCTTTATGGAAAAAATTATCAGATATCAAATCTCCGGTTGTGATTATCGGTGCAAAAACAGACAATCTTCACGGCATTGATATAATGGAAAAAATGGTAAAAATCATGCCTTTGTCAAGCCTTGAAATGATGGAAAGCAATAAAGAGACACACAGTTCAAAAGTTGGTGAATTTATTGATCGATGTATATCTTCTCATTAACAATGAAGAGGAGGAAAGAAAATTTTGATAAAAATTGAAATGATTTTCCTCCGGTATTGTGGACACAAAGGTACGCTTCTGCTTGAAAATCAATCCAACTAATAATATTTGTTTAATATTACACAAGGAGATTATGAAATGATAAATGTAATTGCATCCATACAAACGAAAAAAGGTCAATTGTCAAAATTTATTGAGATCTTTAAATCCAATATCCCAAAGGTTCTTGAAGAGAAAGGATGTATAGAGTATGTTCCCACCATTGACGTTCCTACAGGTTTACCCCCTCAGGAGTTGAATTCTAATGTTGTTACAATCATTGAGAAGTGGGACAGTTTAGAGGATTTAATGGCACATTTGTCAGCATCCCATATGCTTGCGTATAAAGAGAAAACAAAGGATTTGGTTGATAAGATGTCCGTCAAAATACTGAAAGAAGTATAATCGTATGAAAAGGTTTATATGTATGCAATAACCATAAGCGAGAGTCTGAGAAAGGTTGGAAATACTGAGTATTTATTAAAAGAAGTTCTTGGAATTTGATGAAAAAGTCAGGAATATTGCCAATCATAAGGAGAATAAGATGAACCAAAGTGTACTAAAAATTTGTTTAGCCCAAATATCTCCGGTTTGGTTAAATAAGAAAAAAACTATTGAAAAAATAGAAAAATATATTGTTAAAGCCGGCACAAAAAAATGTGAATTAATTGCTTTTGGGGAAGGTCTTCTTCCCGGATATCCATTCTGGTTATCTTTAACGAATGGTTCGGAATTTAATTCAAAGATCCAAAAAGAATTGCATGCACATTACATAAGAAATTCAATACAAATTGAAGCGGGTGAACTTGATACTATTTGTGAATTAGCAAAAAAATACAACATAGCCGTTTATCTTGGAATTATTGAACGACCTAAAAATCGTGGTGGCCACAGTCTTTACTGCTCCCTGATTTATATTAATCAGGAGGGGCAAATTAAATCTATTCACAGAAAATTGCAGCCGACTTATGAAGAAAGGTTGACCTGGGCTGCTGGGGATGGCAATGGTCTGCAAGTACACAATTTAAAACAGTTTTGCTTAGGTGGATTGAATTGTTGGGAAAATTGGATGCCTTTAGCGAGAAGTTCACTTTACGGTCTTGGCGAAAACTTACATATTGCAGTATGGCCAGGTTCAGAACATAACACCGTTGATATTACCAGATTTATTGCTAAAGAATCGAGATCATATGTAATTTCTGTATCCGGCTTAATGGGAGTTGAAGATTTCCCTAGTGATACCCCTCATTTAAATAAGATTGTGGAAAATGCACCGGACATCCTGGCTAATGGTGGATCATGCGTTGCCGGTCCAGATGGAGAATGGGTAATCGCACCCGTTAAGGGGAAAGAGGGATTAATCACAGCTGATATAGATTTTAATCGAATACTTGAAGAACGACAAAACTTTGATGTCTCAGGACATTATTCTCGCCCTGATGTTACACGGTTAACGATTAACAGAGAGAGGCAGTCAATTATTCACATTACCTAATTTCAAATCTGACGTTGATCCTTGATTTGTATAAAAACTCAACAGTGGAGAAATATGGTTAGCCTCCGCAATGACAAACCTTGGCATTCTGCAAATTTAATCCAAACAGATCAATTTAGTATCGTGGCTGTTTGTGAGCCCCTACTTCGCCCTGGGGCTTAAAATAGTTTTTAAAAAATTCGGGTATTTTAGTTTCAAACTCCATTTCTTCATTATTAAAGGGGTGTTTAAACTTGATCGAAAAAGCATGTAACGCCAAACGCCCCGTCTCATTCTCACTATACTTTAAATCACCTACGATGGGATGCCCAAGTTCGGACAAGTGAACACGGATTTGATTTTTTTTGCCCGTCAAAAGAGTAATTTCTAATAGACTATAGTTTTTAGAGTCATTTTTTACCGTATATTTAGTCTTGGCCAATTTTCCTTCTTTTGGATTCTCAACTGAGTGCATCATATAATCTTCTCTTTCGGCAAGATAAGACTCAATGATTCCACTTTTTTTTGTTAAATTACCATGGACGATTGCCAGGTATTTTTTTTCTACCTTGTCCCACTGGCTTGCAAATTTTTCACGAATCTTGAAACTTTTAGCAAAGACCAATACGCCAGAGGTTTCACGATCCAAACGGTGTACAACAAACAGGCTGGCCTTTGCCCTTGGGTTCCCTTTTTTAACGTAATTTATAAGCAGCTGATGAGCCGTCTTTTCTTTTTCGTACTTCGCTTTAACGCTTAAAAGACCAGGGCTCTTATCAATGACCATGATGTCCCGATCCTCATACAGAATACTGATGCCGGCAGGCACATATTTAGATCTTATTTTTATTTTTGGTTTAATCACAGTTTTTCCTAATAAATTTTTGCTTAACACATCTCGAATATAAATTTTGATCAATTAACATACTTGAAGGCATGATATCGTATGATTTATATTATAAATCCATCTTAAAAGTCAAACTCATGTTTGTTTTGATTTTGTTACATGGGATAATGATATTATCATTTTCTTTAAGTATAATACAAAATCATACGAGAATGCAGCATAATTTTGTATTTACAATTTCAAAAAAGGACCCCTCAGATGGTGCCGGTTAATGCAACTCTTGCCTGGGAGCTGTTGCAGAGCTGAAGCAGACCCGGCATGACGGTGTTGCTGCCGTTAAGTTTTGCTTTATACATCATTGAGTCTGCATCTTCAATCAAGCTGAGCATATCGGATGAATCCGTTTTTTTATAGGAAGTATTCAGGCTTGCAATTCCAAAACTTGCAGTGACACAGATATCATGGGAGTCTGCTTTTGTGACGATATTTTCAATTTCTTGACGCAGACGGTCCGCAATTTCCATGCCTTGTCTTTTTTCGGTGGAAGGTAGTATGACAATAAATTGCTCTCCACTGTATCTGGCCAGAACATCATTGTTTCTGATGTTTGCCTGCACCAGACTGGAGACCTCTTTTAGAACTGCATCGCCTGCCTGGGTCCCATAGGTGTCATTGACCGTTTTAAAGTGATCAATGTTAAACATAAAAATGGAGAGCGGGGTCCTATAACTTTTGGCATGGGCAATAGCTTTATTCATCTGAATTTCAAACTCACGGCGATTATAACACTCTGTCAGGGGATCTCGTGTGGCTACATTGGTCAGCTGCTCAATATTCATCTGTTTTGCCAGGGCAATACCCGTACTTTTTAAAAGCATGCAAACAACGTCATTGTTATATGAAGGGGTGTTCAGGTTGGGAAGCATGTAAATTTTTGCCTGGCATGTTCCTTCAGACAGATCATAGGTGACAAGATTTTCCAGATTGAATGAATGCTCCTCTTCATCATTATGAAAGGTGTGGTTCAGATAATTAATTGCAGTCTCACTGTCCAGGCGGAAATCTTCCATGAGCACTGATTCAAGTGATTTACTGTACATTCTGGAATCAAGCCATACATCAATGCCGGTTTTACGCTTGAGGACAAAGGCATACTGACGATAGTTAAGCAGCTCCTTAAGATTGACCGATACCTCATGGATAATATCCTGGATACTGTTTTGTTGATTCAAGTTAATGATATGCCGGGCTAGTTTTTGATGATCAGCTTCTCTTGCAGTAGCATTAAAAAAAAACGACCCTATATGAAACTTTTTTTTAAATTCAACTTTCATCGCTCTTCCTCTCCAAAATCAATTATCAGTTTCAATTATCAAATTGAACAGATAATCATGCAAAGGTGGTGCCAAGGATTAAAAAATTATATATTTCAGATAGTTACATTGTTATGCAATTCGGCAATATGCAGGGTGGAGGAATATCTTGCCGGTATCGTTGGCATTTTTATGTCATTTTTTTTAAATGGGCCTTTTCTCTTGGTAATATCCCTTGTCATATTCTTAGGAACGTACATTAAATAACTTACCCATAATGAATATGGATCTCAGGAATCCATATTCGGCACCCAAAACGAATATTAAATATTGAATTCCATGACATTTATAAGTAGAATACCAGGTATGAATAGCCGATTGCCACAACGATATGCCGACCGGGCCAGTGTTAACACCATAAGGGAGGTCTTTGATTACATACGTCGGTACAAGGGCAAAACCTTTGTCCTGAAAATAGAAGATACCCTCATTGGTCATCCTCTCTTTCCCCTGCTCATGAAAGATATTGTCCAATTGCACGACATGGGCATCCATCTGATCATCGTGACCGGCACCAGGGCAACTATTGAAAAGCATCTGACCAAAGCAAAGATTAATACCAGGGTTGTCAATGGAATTAGGATTACCCCCAAGTCTGCCATGCCCCACGTCAAACTTGCAGCAATGGAAGTGGTCCAGGCAGTTATTTCTCATCTATCTGCAGACAATGCCAACGGAATAATGGGAAACTGGATCCGTGCAAGATCTCTTGGAGTGCGTGAGGGATTGGATTACCAATACACGGGTTATCTGGAAAAAATTCAATCCAGTATTGTTCATAAACTTCTGGGCCAGGGCTTTATTCCGGTAATTTACAATATTGGAATGAATGCCACAGGAAATTACTATAATTTAAATTCAGATAAAATTGCCCGTCAGATTTGCCTGGACCTGGATATTGAAAAACTCTTTTTTATCCGGGCACAGGATGCCATCCCCACTTCCGGTCTTGAACTCCCACCAGGAAGCCAGGTCCACCCCAATGGAAAAATTTACTCCAACATGGATCTTGGCCATGTGGATTTCATGCTAAGACAAAATAAAGACAGTTTAAGTTTTGAAAACCTGGCCCTGCTTACGCACGCAAAGACAGTGATCGATCAGCCCAAAGGGGTCAATCGAGTCCATATTATTGACGGCAGACGGGAGGGACGGCTGCTCCAGGAAGTTTTCTCCAGTATCGGCGGTGGCACATTGATCTATGGCAACCAGTATGCCCATATTCGTCAGGCTACCCT
>Ga0307987_1001365_pt1 | contig 13391 bp, 6 predicted proteins | sample EllFjometagen181_FD_203157 | JGI IMG/M metagenome (GOLD analysis project Ga0307987, IMG submission 203157) | Marine microbial communities from Ellis Fjord, Antarctic Ocean - #181 | ecosystem: Environmental > Aquatic > Marine > Unclassified | place: Southern Ocean | collected 2014-10-08
TCGAGCGCACTGCGCCCGTTGTGGGGATCGGCGGCTGCGTGAGCGGTCTTGCCAAAGAACTCGTAGGCAATCGAGTCCATCGCTGCGCCACTGCCATTACTCACACTCGTGGAGGCCCCTGGGTGCCAGGCGAGGCATGCGTCCATGCCGTCAAAGGCCCCATCTCGTGCCATGTAGACCTTGCCGACGAGGGTTTCCTCGGCGGGGCACCCGAACAGCTTGACGGTTCCGCGGATGCCGTGCGCCTTGAGCGTCCGCGCCAGCGCGATGGCCGCGAATGTGCTGGCCGTCCCGAGGAGATTGTGGCCACATCCGTGCCCGGGGCTACGACCATCGTCTCCGCAATCGGGTAGCGCATCGTACTCGGCAAGCAGGCCGATGACGGGTTTCCCTCGTCCGGCTGTGGCGATGAAGGCATTGGGGATGAGGTCGAACTCGCGCTCGATCTGGAATCCATGTGAACACAGGGCATCCCGAAGGAGGGCTGAGGATTGGTCCTCGCACAGTGGCAACTCAGCCAGTTCGCCGAGCTTCAGTGCTGTTGCCTCGGCGTCTGCACGCAGGTCGCGGTAGGATGCCAGCAGTTTCTTCCGCACACGTTGGTCCATTTCACGCGTCCTTCTTGCTAGGTGCTCAGAAATCACCGCTCACCTAAGATTGGGGCCGTATGCATGAACGAAGACAGTCCAGGGCGCTTTTTTGCGCGGAATGACTCATAGGGAATTGCTTTCCGGCCGTCGGGAGGAAGATAGCTGTGAGGGGTTGTGGATGCAATGATTGGGGGAGTTGGGTCGGTGACAGCCGGACATGCCCGGGAGGGGGCTTCTGAAGGCGCTCAGTTCCTCGACGGTGTTCCTTCCCGGCAACCGCGACGCTTCCCTATGGTTTGCCTTTGACGCTTACACTGTGGCCGCTTGTAGCTTCCCTGCTGGTCGGCAACGCCGTTCCCCCCGCTCAGAAGGTCCCCGGAACGGCTACGCCTACTCGGGTGGGGGGGCTTCTCAGACAGGACTCACGGCCAGAAAGCCAAGCACGGGGCCACACAAAAGTCAGTAGTGCCGAAGTGGATAAGCCTACTCGGTGACCGGAAGAGAGCCGTATCCTGCATGGATAGAGCGGCAGACTTGGAAGACGAAGATCCCTTCCTGGTGTCCCGTGCTCGGACCCGTGCCTTTATCCTCGGTGACCGACCGATGGCAAGACGCCTCCTCGAGGAAGCGGAAGACAACGTCCACTCGGTCAGTGATCTACAGTCCTGTGCAGAGGCATGGCTCGAGCTCTTCGGGGACCGGGAACGGGCTCGACGACTGCTGGACAGGGCGGAGTCAATGGAGGGCTCGACTCGGGGACTTCCTGGATGTGCGGACCTGGAAACGCGGTACTTCCAGCAGCACGAGAGGGCAAGACGCCTACTTGTGAGATCCCAGCGGAACCTGGGCGGCCACTGCTCCTCAGCTATCATGATCGCTCGACTCTGGGTGGAGCTCTTCGTCGGCCGGGAACAGGCCAGAGGACTGCTGGAGGAGGCAGAGAAGCGAGCACGGGGCACCTACGACTGGTCGCAATGTCGCCAATCATGGCTGGGATTGGTTGGCGACCGAGAAGCGGCCTCGACGCAGTTGGCGGGGGCTGATCCCAATGGTCTCATGGTCGAGGCGCGGGTCACGCACGGATGCAAGCCGAATGGTGGATCACCCAAGAATTCTGGAGTTCTGTATCGAAACAGCCGTTCCGCCGCTAATATACCCCAAAGGGTCAGAACCACCCACAAGAAAGTCAGTAGTCCTTTCCTGAATCTTCGACACAACAAGTCCCCACGTCTCCCCGCATAGTGCGTCATTCGCGGGGGTTGTCGAGCTTCGGAGGCGCTCGGGTTCGAAAGGTGTCGGGATCGGCTGGTTCGGTGGCGGTTGCGGCTGTGCCCGGCCCTCGCTTTGCGGGGCGTCGAGAGGGGGGGGGACCGGTGCTCCCTTATGACTTACGTGCACTCGGCCCAAAACAACGTCGCGGATCGGTTCAGGGACGGGGAGGACCGGAGCGGGGATGCTCCGGCTCGAAGGACGGGGAAGACCGGAGCAAGGATGCTCCGGCTACGGAAGTTCGAGCTCGCCGCCAGGCTTTTCGGGAGTGATCGCGCCGAATGCAAGTGCCTGGCCAAGGGGGTTCCTCCCGGCACCTCCGACTCCCCCCTGTTCGCCTACCGCCAGCTCAACGCGCTCTGACGGAAGGACGCCAACCATGCGGTCGAGATGCGACAAGGAACCGTCCCCGTCCCTTGAGTCCTGGTGTTCCCCGAACGTATCCGGCCCATCAGCCAGCTCCGTTTCTCTGGTGTCAATGGGTCAGTCATGGATGGCAGGACTATAGCGCAAGGAACCGAAGGGCGATGGACGGGGTCGTCAGGGAAGGGATGGAGGATATGCAGGGAGTTCGTCGTGCATGGCGGGAATATTGGCCTATAGTGCAACAGTTTGTGCCTGGAGAATAAGGAAACGAAGATGAGCCGTATTGCCCGTGCCTGCTTTGCCTGTGTCGCCATGCTCGCTTCACTCCCGTGTGCGGGGGACATGGCGAGTCTGATGACGAGCATCAAGAAGAGTCCGTCTACCAGTGCGAAGGATGGGAAGTTCCGCGAGTTGGTGGTGGAGAGTCTCTGTACGGGCCACGGCGGCGAGGGACTGACTTTCCTCGCCAAGTTCATTGGCTCTGGATTTCGGAGGAACCGGAAGAGGACTCTGAACGACCAGCAAGCACGTCTCCTGGCGCATGCGGCGGACGCCTCCATGTTTCTGGCGTTGGTGGGCGAGCGGGCTCCCGGAGTTGCCCTGCGCCGGGACGTCCTGACTTGGCTCGCCAGGAGCGAGTCGAGCTACCAGCTCTTCCTGAACACCGTGTCCCCAGCAGACGATCTGGGAGCCGTGTTCCGCATTGTTGGCGAGTTGTACGACCACGACACCAAGAGACGGGACGACTTTGTGAGGCTGATTTTGGCCATGGCCGTGGTCTGGGATCAACCCCGTCCCCCCTTGCACCGCCAGATGGGTGGCAGACAACTACCCTATGGTCCGGATTTGCTGGCCCGCTACGACTACTTTCGCGACCTGTATGCCAGCAAGCGGAGCGAGATGCCATATGGCGAGCTCTCGGTGGCAGCGCTCTGTATCGTCGTGGACACCCCGGTTCCTCTTGCCGAATTGCAGTGGGCTCGCAAGAACGAATCGCCCAGGCGCTGGGATGAGAAGTACTCGTCCATTGAGTACGTCCACGAGCGTCTGGCGGCCAAGATGTACCAGTGGCCCCATGGCCCGTACACCCTGGCGGCCATCAAGGAAACGGGGGGGATCTGCGTGGATCAGGGGTACTACGCGGTGATCTCCGCGCGGGCGTGGGGGCTCCCCGCACTGTTTTTCTCTGGCGAGGGGAGACGTGGCTCCCATGCGTGGATTGGGTATATGAAGGACAAGAATCGATGGGAGATGGAGGTGGGGCGGTATACCTATGACAAGTACGCGGCGGGTCACGCCATAGACCCTCAGAGCAATCGACCGATGAGCGACCACTATGTGGAGTTCCTCTGTGATCGGACGCTGGGGTACAGCCGGTACCGCCGGGCTGCGCGGTCGGGACGCCTGGCCTACGCCCTGACGAGACTTGGCTACGCGCCTGCGGCGCGCCAAGCGGCCGAACGGAGTCTCGCAATTGCGTCGAAGTATGAGTTTTCCTGGCATGTGCTTGAGTCCATGCTGGCCAAGAAGGGGGCCCATCGCGAACTCTATGACCTTCTGGAACGGAAGGCGAGCGTATATCGTCGATATGACGACTTCGTGGCGGAGATCCGCAAGCGGCAAGCTGGCCTGCTTCGCAAGTTGGGGGAAGGCGACAAGGCCCAGAAACTGCTGGCCCGCAAGGCAAAGCGAATGGACAAGGATCGTGACGACCTGACGCGGCTGCTGACCAACGAGCAAATCAAGGCTGCCTACGAGAGTGGCGACTACGTCGCGGCCAGGAAGAAGTTCGAGGAGCTGCTCAAGGACCAGGAGAAGGAGGGGGAGAAGATCTTCGGCCTGATGGACAACTACCTGGCCATGGCCGCCGAGACGGATCAGGACAAGGCGGCTGCCAAGTTCCTGAAGAGGTATGTCGGTGGCTTGCGCCGGATCTACGATGACACGCCGGACAATGAGCGGCTCTTCCTGGGCATTCTGGCCAAGGCCTATGAGCAGGCTGGAGATGCGAGGAACTTGGCGCGGACCAGGAAGAAGCTGGGGAAGCTCAAATAGCGGGGTCAGGGCCGTTGCTTCCCTGACGGCCAGAGGCGTTGGCGGAGCCAGCGGGCGGTTCCGTTGCGCGTGTCGTCGGCCATGTAGAAGATGAAGGAAACGTGTTCGATGTAGCGGTCTTGGTCCCGGGCGGGTGAAGTGAGTAGCAGTTCATGCGTGCCGGTGGAATCGAGCGTGCCCGTCTGGCCGCCGCCCAAGGGCAGCCAAAGGGCACTCGTGGCCTTGATCTCAGTCGGGAATGCGTCGGACTGGTAGTCGAACCAGCCAGTGGCGTGCCGTGGATCGCGCCCGCTGCCATGAACGCCGGCAGCCACGCAGTAGTAGCGGCAGGCACCGAAGCCAGTGGTCGAGGTGGGCGGTGCGCCACGCAGCCACGGCGTATTCAGCCGCTGGTAGTAGGCGCTCCCCCTGAGCATCTTGTTGAGCGGCGAGACCGCGCCCAGAGCGTTGTCGAGTACGCGTGAAGGAAGGAAGCCAGCCAGCCCGCTGTGCAAGCCATTGCTCAGGCCATTGAGAGGAGTCTGGAGGAAGACGGCGTTGTCGATCACCTGGTGTCCTCCATTAGCCTCGATGAAGTGGCGGACCACGACGCCGCCCATGCTATGGCCGATCATGTCGATGCGGTCTGCCGGGCGGGCATGGCGGAGGGCGGCGAGAAGTCTGCCGGCGATTTCGGGGCCATCCAACGCGCCAGCGCTTGGGTACTCGAAGACCGCCACGTGGCGGTAGTGTTTGAGTAACTCGGGGTAACAGAGGATGCCCCGGCGTCGGGGATCCGTTTGGCCTTGGAGGACAAGCATGCCAGCGTTGCCCGCCCAAGCCCTGGCCCCGCAACCAAGCCCCGCGACGAGGATGAGTTTGGGGCCGGGCAACTGCCAGAATCGCTGGGGGATCGACGGGCCAACGACGCAACGGAAGCGACGGCCTTCCGCCGAGATCTCCGCGCGCAAGCGCATGCCGCCGAGGAGGGAGGTGGACTGGAGCAGGGCAAACTGCTCCCAGGGATGGCTCCAGGAATGGGATGCCACAGCTGTGCTGGCCGGGCGCATCTGGTTCAGGCTGCCGCGGGCCAGATCGGCAACGGTCCGTGCTTCCGTGCCGGCAGGCAATGCGTAGAGCCACCAGGAGACCCGGAGGGAGATCCCGGCGGTGATGACTGGTTGCCGCAGATAGCCAAGTGGTGTTTGCCCGACGGCGAGTGTTGCCGCCTTCCGGTACCGCACCGGGCGCTTGCTGAGTTGGCCGTCGGAGTCAGCGAAGCGGAGTGCCCGAGCCCCATCCGGTCCCGCGTAGGTGACCACCGCATAGAGATCGACCTTGTCCGCGCCGAGGGCTTCGGTCAGGTTGCAGAGGACAGGTGCCGCCTCGCCACTCCGGTAAAGCTGGAAGGGGAAGGAGACGCTCAATCCCGGGGCGGCTGTGAGTGCCCCGCCCAGTGCCGCAAGCAGGATCAGAAGCCTGGGTAGGGCTCCTGCCGTGCTTGTGCGCTGGGGTGTTGCAGTCATGTGGGCTAGCGTCCCAGGACCGCTTGTAGACTCTCGATCTGGCGCGCTACCTGGCGGCGTTCGGCGCGGACGGCGGCTGGATCGTGGGTGAATTCCTTCAGGGAGGTCACGACTTGTGTGCCCACGGTCAACGCGGCGCGCGCGGTGGCCAGTTCCCGCTCAGCCTTGATGCCCTTCTTCTGCACCTTCTGGATCAGGCCTTCGAGGATGAGGTAGTAGGCGTAGTCTTCCATGCCATCGCGGAAGTTCTCGGCGCGGATCGTGCCCAGGGGACCGTCGGGACCGGCACAGAAGATGCTCCCATCGCCATTGTTGTCGCGGTAGCTCATGGGGTTCCAGTTGGTGTAGGGGCCTGCGGTGATGGGGCCCTTGTTCACCGGCCAGCGGGTGAGGGCGTAGTAGAGGAAACCGCCGGGGCGGTACTTGGCGGTCATCATGCCCATGAGCAGGCGCGACTCGATGGCTGGGTACTCGATCAGCCAGTTGGCGTAGGGATGCTTGGGGCCGATGCAGATGTACCACCAGACATCCTTGCCACGAGTCCGCGCGCCGGCCACCTTTTCCGGGTCGAAGCGCGGCGTCAGGGGTACATGGATGTCCACGGCGTCGCGCAGGACGGTTTCGGCCCCGAACGAGTGGTCGTAGGCGGTGGTCATCAACGGCAGGTCCGGGAACTCCGCCTTGATGGCTCCGTAGACCTTGGCCATGACTGGGAAGGACTTGGCAGGCACTTCGTCGTAGCCGTAGACATAGGCGTACTTGAGCAACTTCTCTCGCTTCAGGATTGGCACCCAGTAGCGCAACGTCGTCAGGGCCTTGTCGATGGCCGCCTGCACGTCGGGATGGTTGACGTCGTCGATCTTCCGGTCGGTCCCCACGTAGCAGATGTTGAAGGCGGTAAGCAGACCTCGGTCGCGCAGGTTCTTGAGTTCGTCCAGGTATATATCCACCTTCTCCGGGTCGTTGCGGGCTCCCCGGTAGATGCGGTCCAGGTCGATCTTGTAGAGGGCGAAGAGGTCGCGGAACTGGCTCACCTTCTCGGCGTAGGCTTCCGGGGATAGGTCCTTGCCATACACCTGGCGGATGTGGTTGCGGAAGTCCGTGGCGGTGGGCAGCAGGCCACGGGTTGGCACAGCGAAATCGAAGACCTCCACCGTGAAGGGGACCGTCACTGGCGGCGCGTCGTCGGCAGATACGGTCAGCGTGCCCGCGTAGGTGCCAGGCTTGGTGCCTTCCGCAGGGTGCACGCGGACCCAGAACGAGACTGCTTCGCCGGGTTGTACCGGGGCGCTCTGCTGGAAATCAAGGATCGGGTCCGGCCACCAACCCACGTAGGGGACGTCGTAGGGTGGCTGCTTGGTTTCCACATGCCCAACCAGGGCGACCTCGATGGCGGCCTTGGGCAGGGCACCCGCCGGACTGCGGAGTTCACCGACCGTGACGGTGGCGTTGCGCAATGTGCGCCTGGCACCAAGGACGACGATTTGCAGGCTCTCGTACTCGTTGGCCGCCAGCTCAAGCTTGGCCTGGGTGGCGATCTGCACGCCGTCCAAGGGCATGTCGCGGATCATCACCTTGGTCATGGAATCCGCGATGCCCACGCCGAACAGCGCGCCTGGCACGCGGCGGGCGATGGCGGCGCGGCAGCGGGCGGCAAAGCCGTCGCGGGAGGCCCCGTCCAACCAGCCTTTGGCACCATCGAGCTGCTTGCGGAAGGCGAGCAGTCCCGATGGTTTGGCGCTGGGGCCCTCGAATTGGCTGGCGAGCGTGCGCAGGGCCTTGGCCCGGCGGGTGAACTCGGTCGTGAAGGGGGCGCGGTCCTCGGCGGGCAAGTCGGCCAGTGAGTTCTGGAAGGCGGTGTAGTTCGCGAGCACCGCCTCGGCCTCGGCCTTCGGCGTGGTGACCAACCGCAGGCCATCGACCACGAACATCTTCTCTTGTTCGGGGCGGGTCAGGAACAGGTCGCATTGGCGCATGGCGGCTAGGTCGAGGCCGAGCTTCTGCACGTCGACGGTGCATGCCGTCATGCCCTTGGCGACGAGTGGCAGCAGGCGGGTGTGTTTCTTGTTGCTCGCATCGCGCAGACAGAGCTTGAGGGAGGTCTCGGGGCCTGGATTGTGGACGTCAAAGGCCAGATTCTGGTAGCACGTCCAGTCTTGGGGCATGGTCCCGGTGGCGGTCCACGCCTGGAGTGCAGGCCAGGGCGGGTTGCCCGGCGCGTGCTTCGGGTAGGTCACGCGGAGTGCCCATTTGCCGTGGGTGGCGTGTGCCTGCACCCGCTCTATCTGGATGCCGTTGAGTTTCCAGGGAGCAAGATCCTCCTCGGTCTCGAAGTCGCCAAAGGTGTTCCTCAGGGGGATTGGCGCATCCGCCTTGCCGAAGCGCACCAATTCGAGCTTCTTCACGTAGAGCGTGGCGCCCCTTGGTGGGCGGGTCATGAAGAGGTCCAGCGTCGTGATCGCGTCCTCTTTGCCCAAGTGTTTGCGGACGTCTGCCATGGGGAAAAGAAGGGAGTTCCAGACACTCGGTTGGAGCATGCGGTGCACATTGTAGCGCTTGTCGTTGCCGCGCACGCAAAGCCCGAGGTCGACGACGTCTTCCGTGGGATTGAGCACCGTCACCCGCAGTGCGTCCCACCCCTGCCAGTTGGTCTGCTTCAGGCTGCCACCACGGAAGTAGACGGCCGGCCACTCCGCCTTGCCCTCGGCCCATGCGGGCCAGACGGTCTTCACCACGCGACCGTTGATCCCCTGAGGGTCATCGCAGTCGGTCCAGCTGACCCCGCCGCCGATCGATACGGTGTCCGGACGCGGGCCTGGGCCGAACTCGAAGACGGTCTGGGTCTCCAGGGCGGTTAGGAGTGGTAGCGAAAGCAGGCAGGCGAGGATGGCGATCTTCATCGGTAGCTTCCTTGGGGTGCACGGACAGCCTGAGCCCGACACGGCTTCTGTCGGCTGGGGGCGGTCACAACTTGGCGGCTTCGCGCTCCATGATCTCCCAGGCCTTCTGCATGTAGAAGCGGTAGTTGGCCAGGGGTGTGCCATTCGGGATGCGGTGGTCGAGCCCCAGGATGCAGCCGCCGGTGCGGACTATGGGGGGGATCTTGTGCTCCAGTTCCGCCTCAATGTCCGCAGGGCTCTGGCGGATGACGTGCTTGTCCAGACCACCGTAGAAGGCAAGGCGATTGCCGTACTGCTCGCGGACCTGGACGATGTCCATGCCCGCCGCCGGTTCCATGGGATGCATGCAGTTGACGCCCGCATCCATGAACGCCTCGATGACGGGGTTCATGTCACCGTCGGAATCCTGGTCGAAGACGCGGGTCCCGCGCTCTGAGAGGAGGTCCCAGATGCGCCGGTAGTAGGGGGCAATGAACTCCTTGATCTGCTTTGGGCCGGCCAGGGGACCGCTCTTGCCCGCCATATCCTCGTGGACGGAGAGCAGGTCGATCTGAACGGTTTGGGAGACCCGTTCCAGCACCTTGAAGGCGGTGTCACCGATGGTTTGCAGGATGTCGTGGATGAGCTCGGGCTGCTCGTAGAAGGCCAGGCAGGTGTTCTCTTCGCCGAGCAGTTGCCGGGGTTCATCGAAGCCGCCGGGGATGCCGACGGTGACCACGCGGCCAGCTTCGCGGTGGGCCTTGGCAACGGCTTCCCAGTTCTTGCCGAAACGGGCTTCGCTGAACTCGTAGCGGGGCTTCAGGCGGAGCCAGTCATCCATGGTCTTGACCGGGAAGTCGAGGGGCAGGGGGAGGGTGGCGATGCCCTTGATGAGTTGCATACGGCGGCCCATGCGGTCGCGGGTGATGATGTACTCGTCGTTCTCTTCAAGGATCACGGTGGGGTCGCCCCCGGTCCAGCCGGTGCTGACCGGCACACCACCGCGCTGGGCGGAGCGGTAGCGGAAGGCGGAGAAATCGAGCTCCTCGGGAGTGGCGCCCTGCTCCTCCCACTCCTCCTTCAGGCCGATGATGGGACCGAAGATCTCCGTGAAGAGCGGTCGCCGGTTGGCCTTGAAGGTCATGTGGTCGAGGTATTCCTCCCGGTCGATGGGAGTGCCGCGCCGGATGGCGAGGTCGGAATGGTTGGGCCATTTCAGTTTGCGCATGGTCGCTCGCTTCGTCCGTTCGGTTCAGAGGGAAGTTCTGCCGTGGTCTGGGCATTGCACGTAACCATCCTACCATGTGCCTGGCAGTGCAAACGCCAGGCCTTGTGCTCAGGCTACTTCTTGAGGAGGATTCTCGTCTCGCCCTTGGTCATCTTGAACGTGTATTGCTCGACACCGTTGGCGATGCGTTGCCCAGTGAAAATGTCCGCGAGGTCTACCTTCTTCGGGAAACGCAAGGCCTTCTCGCCGGTCGAGAGCGCGCTGATGGCGATGTAGCCAGTGGATCCGCTGATCGAGTCGTTGCTGTCGCAATGGATGTGGGCACCGGACTCCCTGGCCAGGGCTCGGAAGATCTCGGGACCGAAGCGCACCCCGCAGAACACGACCGACGTCCAGCCAGCCATTCTCTTTGTGGCCATGCCACCAAGGTTGGAGCCCGCATAGTTGGCAGAACAACGAACATCGGGTTGGTTCTCCGCTACCGTGAACATGGTGGCAAGCGACTCCTTGACACCGAACTCATGCCCCTCGGGCAGGCCTGGCAACGGCTGAGCAAGAATGAAGCGGGCAGGCACTCGTCTGGCGAGTGGCTTGACGGATATGCCGGTCAGACGCTTGATGTTCGCGGGGTCTGCCCGCTTGCCATCCACGTAGCCGGGAGCGTAGAACCACACGGCAGTCTTGCCGCCCACCGCGAGTGCCTTGTGTAGCGCCTGTCGTTGCGTGGCATCGACCCTGTAGGCGTTCATGAAGAAGACGACTTTGGTCTCTTCGGGGAGCTTACCCGCGCAGACATCCGAAAGCAGGTAGCGGCTGAAGGGCGTCCCTATCTTGCCGTAGTCGCGGGACATCTTGGAGGAGTGGATGGAGACCTCGTTGGAGCAACGCATGTACAGCGGGCTTTCGTCGTCGAAGACGATCGCCACCTGAGGACGGAACGGGACCAGCTCGAAGTCCTCTCGGATCTTGCGCATGGACTCGAAGAGGTCGAACAGCTCGGGTTGCGCCATGGATCCCGATCCGAAGTCAAACCACCAGCGTCCGGTCCCTCGCTGGAGCGTCTGGGCGAAGAGCCGCGTGTAGACCGCCTTGGTCTCGGCCATATTCCTGGTCTTGCCAAAATGGTTGAACGGGGCCAGATGGGTACGGGTGTCGTCCTCCACGAAATACATCTTGCCGTTGGCCCCGATGGAGTCCTGCATGTTGCCCATGAGCCCGATGCCGCCGTATTGCCGGTCGACGTAGCCATACGGATTGCAGATGATGTCCAGATGAGGAGAGGCAAGCGCACGTCGCAGACCCAGCCCACCACCTTGGGAGGCACCAAGAGGGTAGTGCCCGCTCTGTGGGCTAGGGAAGAATGCCAGCGTCAGTTTCCTGCCTCCGGTCTCTCCCTTGACGATTCGAGAGGACTCAATGACGACATCGGTCAGCGGTCGCTGGAAGTAGGTCATGAAATCGATCACGAAACGCTGTTTCGCCGGGTCGCGGAATGGCCCGGATTCCCCGGTCACGCGCTCCTCCATGGTCGGCACCTGGACCTCTTCGAAGGAGGCGAACTGCTTGTGCCAGGCCCGGTTGGCTGCCTCGATGGTGCCGTATTCGCCCCTTGCATAAGCGATGAAGCCCTGGCGGAATGGCTCGGAGAAGCCGACCATGACCGGCGTTACCCGGTCCCAGGCAAGGGGAAAGAAGTTCTCCCCCGCGCTCTGACAACCGGGATGGTAGCCCAGGATGTGCTCCCCGTACTTCGCCTCCAGATACCGGACCTGCATCCGCAGGGCGTGGTAGTAGTCGGTCTGCCATTGCTTCGAGGTGGGAGTGACGTATCTCTGGACGCTCTTCCGTCGCCGCTCGGGCATCTCCCCTTTGCCTGGGGCCACCCGGAACTGCTCGCGCTCTGTGGGGTGTTTTTTGAGCCACCATTGGGGCGGTTGGCCGATGAGCCGGGGGATGGTCATTACCTGCGGATCCAGCTCGATGTGCCGGCTCATAATCCGGTCGATTTCCGCATAGTCTGCCGGTCTGCCGTCCCTGGGCCAGGCCAAGGGCAGGACCAGGGTCGTGAGATGGAAACCATGTGCTTCCGCCAGTTTGATCAGTTCCTCCGAGGGGTTGACGCCCTTGCCCATCACATTGGGGAACGACCGCCATCTGGTCAGCAGCGTATGGTAGATCAACTGCGGCACACGCCGCCGCCCGTTGACAACCAGGACGGGAACCCCATTCTCCTGCGCGATCTCTGCCCTCAGGGGCTCCGCCGCCTGCGTGGCCAGGGCGAGCAGGAAGAGGCCAAGGGCGATGTGGGTCGGTATACGCATGGGCATCCTTAGGCGGTTGCGGGGCCAAGACCGCAGGCAGTGACAGCTCCCGGTACGACCCGGCTGAGACGCTCGACCCGGTCGGCCTCCCTTGCCGTTGCACAACGTCCTCCCAGGATCGGCACAGCCGCCGAGCACCCACACTGTAGTAGTCCCTCAGGCGAGTGCCAGTGAGGCGAGGTCCGAGCGGGTTCTAGCCAAGGGACGCTTTGGCCATCATGGAGATTTTGGGGCCAGGATTTGGTAGAGCTCGGGACGACGTTGAGCCAGGAGGGTCCACTTCAGGTCGTTGCGTTTCTCGGGCAACTGGGTGGGTTGGTACTGGGGGAGGTAGCCGCCGGGCTTGTGGGGCTTGTAGTTGCGGACGAAGCGGCGCGGGCGGTCGTTGTCGAGGTCGATGACGGCGGAGAGGATGCCGCCGCGCCAGTAGGCAGACCGGCCGACGGACACACCGCAGGGGTCGATGATGACGCTGCGGTGCATGGTCTCGCTGCCGGAATGGGTGGCTTGGACGTGGAACATCTGGGCGTCCATGCAGCGGGAGATGGCGCGGAGGTTGCGATGAATGGCGTCGGGTCCCCAGTCTTGGGTGGAGAAGAAGACGATGTCCGCGCCCTTGACACCATAGCTGCGGTCCTGCTCGACCATGTAGTTGTCGGCGCAGATGCGGATGGCGATGCGTCCGAAGTCGGTCTCGAAGACGGGGGTCTCGGTACCGGGGATCTGCTCGGGATAGGTGGTGGCGATCTTGATGTAGCGGCCCTGTTCCTTGCCTTGCCGGTCGAAGACGATGCCCTCGTTGATCTCGCGCTTGCGCAGAATACCGCAGAGGAGGACGTACATGTTCCATTGCTTGGCCTTGGCGGCGACTTGGCGGCACCGTTCCGCGCCCTCCGCTTCCAGCTTGCGGATGCGCTCGGGATCGGGGGCCTTGCCGTGGACGGGAACCCAGACGAACTCGTAGGTGCAGACGATGTCGCTGCCCAGTTTGCCCGCCTCATCCAGTTTGGCGAGGAGGTCGGCGAAGCCCACGTGGTTCTCGATGGCGGTCACCCGCACGCGGCGCTTGGCCCACTTGCGTTTGAGCGGCAGGATCAGAGGAGAGGTGAGGGCGGCAAACGCGGGCTTGGGGTCCGGCCCACGCCCGCGGCGCTGCAGTTCGGCAATGGGGATGGTGG